>Ga0075423_10000135_pt1 | contig 48181 bp, 52 predicted proteins | sample SoiMethybrSBSTD2_FD_80114 | JGI IMG/M metagenome (GOLD analysis project Ga0075423, IMG submission 80114) | Bulk soil microbial communities from a Populus tree surrounding site in Tennessee, USA - Soil MetaG P. TD hybrid SBSTD2 | ecosystem: Environmental > Terrestrial > Soil > Tree plantation... | reverse complement strand
CCATCGCCGAGTCGGTGTAGCCGATATCGCGCACGACGTCCCGGACGATCTCGCCGTAGTTCACCCGTTCGTTGCTCGTGATCTCGCCGGCGACGACGACCATGCCGGTTTTCGTGAGCGTTTCACAGGCGACGCGGCTCGTGGGGTCGCCGTTCAGGTGCGCGTCGAGGATCGCATCGGAAATCTGATCGCACATCTTGTCGGGATGACCTTCGGAAACGGATTCCGAAGTGAAGAGAAAGTCTTTCGCTGCCATCGAGCGCACCTCCAAGGCGTTCCGGAAAAAGGCGAATTAAATTGCTATAACGGAGAAGCCCGCGGGAATCAAGATCAGTCGTTTTCGTGGAACTTCTGGTCGATGAGCTTTTCCACCGCCGCAAGGACGGCCTCGGCCTCCCGGCCCTTCGCTTCCACCTGGATCGTGCTGCCCTGCGTCGCGGCGAGCGTGAGCACGCCCATGATGCTGCGCCCGTCGATGGCCTGGCCGTCTTTGGTGATCGTCACCTCGGCCTCGAATTTATTGATCGTTTGGACGAGCAGCGCCGCCGCGCGCGCGTGGAGGCCGAGCTTGTTCTTGATCTCAAGAGTTTTCGTCGCGGCTTCCATCTTATTTATCGATGTCGCGATGCTTGACGTGGATGCGGAACGGCTTTCCTTCGAGCCTTCTTTTCAATTCTTCGACGAGCACGACCGAGCGGTGGCGCCCCCCGGTGCAGCCGAGCGCCACGGTCAGGGTGCTTTTCCCTTCGTGCACGAAATAGGGGAGGGCGAACTCCAGCAAAGCATAAAGCCGCTCGAGGAAGCCGTTAGTCTCCTCGCGCTTAAGAACGAATTCCTCGACCTCCGGCTCGAGCCCCGTTTGATCCCGCAGCTCATGGACGAAGAAGGGGTTCGGCAGAAAGCGGACGTCCATAATGATGTCCGCGTCGGGCGGATTGCCGTACTTGTACCCGAACGAGGTCAGGAACAGATTCATCCGCCGCGCATCGGCGGTTTGGCTGAACTGGTCGTCGATCTCCCGTTTGAGCTCGTGCACGTTTAATCCGGTCGTGTCGATCACCTTGTCGGCGAGCGCGCGCATGCCCTCGAGCGCCTTGCGCTCGCGGGCGATCGCCTCCTGGACCGAGCCCTCTCCCGCCAGCGGATGGGGCCGGCGCGTCTCGCTGAAGCGGCGCAGCAGCACCTCGTCCGAGGCGTCGAGGAACAGGACGTCCACGCGATAGCCGTCGCGGCGCAAGCAGGCCAGGACTTCCGGCCACGACTGCAGGAAGCGGCTCGCGCGGAGATCGACACCGAGCGCGATGCGATTGATGCCCTCGCCCGACCCCTCGCACAGCTCGACGAACTGCGGGATCAGGCGGACGGGGAGGTTGTCGATGCAAAAAAACCCCCGGTCCTCCAATGCCCTGATGGCCACGCTCTTGCCCGATCCGGCGAGGCCGGTCACGACGACGATGTCCAGGCGATCAGACATAAAGAAGCGCTCAGCGTTGAGCCATCAGCTTAGAGAAGTCGAAATTTGTCATGGCCGACGGCTGATCGCTGACAGCTTCCCAGCTAGAACTTGTCATCTTCTTCTTTGATGACTCGGAAGATCTCTTCCGCCGTCTTTCCCTGCATCAGCCGAACGCGGAAGGAGCTATCCTTCAGCAGCCGCGAGATGCGCGCCAGCGCCTTCAAATGATCCGCGGCCGAGTCTTCGGGCGCGAGCAGGACGAAAAAGAGATGCGTCGGGCCGCCGTCGAGCGACTCGAAGTTCGCCCCTTGGAGGCTTCGCGCGAAGATGCCCGTGAGTTTTCGGCTGCCGTTGAGTTTACCGTGCGGTATCGCCACGCCCTCGCCGATCGCGGTGCTGCTGATCTTCTCCCGCTCGAGCAGCGTATCGAATAATTTTCCCGCGTCGAGCGAGGCATCCAGAGCGGCGAGCCGGACGGACATCTCTTTGAGCACGGCGCGCTTTTCTTTTTCCTTGAGGTCCGGAATGATCCTGGTGGCATCCAGAAAATCGGTGAGCTTCAAGGTTTCGCCTTTCTTCTTTTCAATCGGGTTTTAGTTTTGTACTTGCGAATCTGCTGATCGATCTTATCCATAAGAAGATCGATCGCCGCGTAAAGGTCTTCGGTCTCCTCGCGCCCGTGAAGCGTCACGCCGCGCGCCTGCATCGTCACCTCGGCGACTTGCCGCTCCTTCGAGTCCACCGCCAGGACGACGTGCGCCTCCAGAGGGCGGTCGAAATATTTGCCGATCTTGTGCACTTTCTCCTCGGCGTAGTTTTTGAGGGCTTCCGTCGGCGCGGTATGGCGAAATGTCACAGTAACTTTAACGTCGGTCATGCAGCTCCTTTCCAGAAGCTATTTGCGCAAATAGGGCTGCCGGCGCCGCGACGACGGCAGGATGCCCATCGCCTCGCGGTACTTGGCGACGGTACGCCGGGCGATGCCGATCGCATCGGCGCTCAAAAGCTGCGCGATGTGCTGGTCGCTGAAAGGCTTTCTCGGATCCTCGGTCGAAATGATGCCGCGGATCTTGTCCTTGACGCTCTCGGCGGCGACGTCCTCGCCGTTGCCCGAGCGCAGGCCGCTCTGAAAAAAATATTTGAGCTCGAAGAGGCCGTGCGGCGTATTGACGTATTTGTTGGCGGTGGCGCGGCTGACGGTCGACTCGTGCATGCCGATGTCCTCGGCCACGTCCTTCAAAACCATCGGCCGGAGTTGGCTGACGCCGCTTTCCAGGAACTCGCACTGGAATTTGAAGATGCTCTCGGTGACGCGATAAAGCGTCTGCTGGCGCTGGTGGATGCTCTTGATGAGCCATGTGGCCGCGCGGACTTTTTCCTGCAAATATTGCCGCGCGCGCTCTTCCTCGAGCCCCTGCTGGCCCGCGAGCTTGCGATAATAAGAGCTGACGCGAAGGCGCGGCAGCCCCTCGTCGTTGAGAAATATTTTCCATTCCCCTTCGATCTTCTCGACGGAGACGTCGGGGAGAATCGTGCGGATCTCCTCTTCGTCGTAGCCGCGCGACGGCCGCGGCTCGAGCGAGGCGATCAGCTGCGAGGCGACGATGATGTCGTCGACCGTGACGCCGAGCTCGCGCGCCAGTTTTTCGAAGCGTTTGCCTTCGAGCTGCGCCAGGTGATCGCGGACGATGCGCGCGGCGAGGCTGTCGGAGATTCCCAGGTTTTCGAGTTGGACGAGGAGGCATTCGCGCAGGTCGCGTGCCGCGACGCCCGGCGGATCGAAGAACTGGATCTTCTTCAGCACCCCCTCCGCTTCTTCCACCGTCCCGCCGGTCGCCTGACACACCTCCTCGAGCGTTAGCGCGAGATAGCCGTTCTCCGCGAGATTACCGACGATGTAGAGGCCGAGCTGCTCCTCTTTTTCCGTCAGGCGCGACATGCGGAGCTGCCAGACGAGATGGTCTTCGAGCGAAGTCTTTTTCGTGAGCGTGTTTTCCCAGGACGGCGGCCCTTCGTCTTCGTCGCCGCCGGCCTCGGCGGTAAGCGAGCCGTGGAGCGAGTTCGAGTGCGTGTCGAGGTAGTCCTGCCAGTCCATCGTGCCGATGCGGTCGGTCGTGGAAAGCTCGCGCGTCGGCTCGATCTGGTCGGCGCGCTCGGGAAGCTCCTCCTCGGGTTTCACCGGCTGCAACTCCTGCTCGCCCGCCGACAGCTCCTCCAGCGTCGGATTTTCCTGCAGCTCCTGCGAGATCATCTCCTCCAGCTCGATGCGGGAGAGCTGCAGGAGCTTGATCGCCTGCTGCAGCTGGGGCGTCATCACCAGCTGTTGGGAGAGTCTCTGAACCTGTCTGATCTCTAAAGCCATGGCTAAAGCCTAAAACCTTCTCCGAGATATACTTGCCGTGCCTTGGGGCTCACGGCGATCTTGTCCGGGGTTCCTTCCTCCAGCACGACCCCTTCGTTGATGATATAGGCGCGGTCGCAGATGCCCAGCGTCTCGCGCACGTTGTGATCGGTAATCAAGACGCCGATGCCGCTCGCGCTCAATTTGCGGATGATTTTTTGGATTTCGGAGACCGCGATCGGATCGATGCCGGTAAAAGGCTCGTCGAGCAGCACGAAGAAAGGCGAGAGGACGAGTGCGCGGGCGATCTCCACGCGCCGGCGCTCGCCGCCGGAAAGCGTCAGCGCTTTCTGCTTGGCGAGGTCGTTGACGCCGAGCATCTGCATCAATCGCACGGCGCGGTCGCGCTGCTCTTCGTCCGAAAGATCGAGCGTCTCTAAAATCGCGAGCAGATTCTCCTCGACGGTCAGGCGTCGGAAGACCGACGATTCCTGCGGCAGGTAGCTCAAGCCGGCGCGCGCGCGCTGGTAGATCGGCATCGCGGTCAGGTCCTCGCCGTTCAAGAGGACTTTGCCGCCGTCGGGATGAACGAGGCCCACCATCATGTGGAACGTGGTCGTCTTGCCGGCGCCGTTCGGCCCCAAAAGCCCGACCACCTCGCCGCCGTTGACGTTGAGGCTGACGCCGTCGACGACGCGGCGCCCGGTGTAGGACTTCGTCACGCTCTCGGCTTGCAGGTCGCTCATTTTTCTTTGGCGGTCGCCTTCGGCTCGCTGTCTTTTTTCTGCTGTTGCTGCAGCTCTTCGGGAAAAATCGTCATCTCGACGCGGGGCTTGGTTTTGCCGCTTTCCACAATCATTCGATCCTCGACCATAAAGTAAGTAATTTTCTCTCCGGCGACTTCGCTGTTGCCCTGCCGGAGCACCGGATTGCCGGTCATCGTCAGCGTCTGCGCGACGCCGTCGAAGACGGCCTTCGTCCCCGTGGCGATCCGGTCGCCCGATGTCATGCGCACCTGTTTTCCCTCGGCGATCGCCTGCTTGATCTGCTGGAGATCAGGATCGAAGTAAGTCGTCAGCTTGTCGCTGCGGAGCGTCATATCGCCCTGGATCGCGACCACCTGGCCGATGTAGACGAGCACGTTTTTCTGCCGGTCCGCCTCCATGCGGTCCGAGGTGATATAAATCGGCTCCTTCGTGCTGAACGCGCCGCCGGTATCGGATTTCTCGGATTTCTTCTTCGACGCCGCCTTTCGCTCGGTCTTCTGTTCGGCTTTCGGCTCGGCCTTTTTCTCGGCCTCCGCGGTGAAAGCCGGCGCGCCATAAAGGGCGACCGCGAGCACGAACAGCGCGCAGCCCGCTATCCAACGCGCCGCTTCAGCCCGTTTTTTTCTCATCAGTTCGTCCCTTCGTCGGCAGCTTGCCGGGCACGACCTTGGTTTTTACGTCGCGATTGAGCTTGAGGACCTCGTCGTTCAAGCTGATTTCCATTTGCCCGCCGTCGAGCTCCATGCCCTCGCCTTTGATCGAGACGCGCCCCGGCAAAACCATCATGTTGCGGGCCTTGAAATAGAGGATCTCGTTGGTGGTCAGCGTGTAGCCGCGGAAGCTGACGCTCACGTTTCCGAGGAGCTGCGCCTTTTCGAGATCGCTCTGCCCTTCCCCCATCCAGAGGTTGCCCTCGTTCCCCGTGGCTTCGATGGCGTTATCGTCCTTCTGGTAAAAAAAGATGCGCGCCTTCTTTAAGGCGAGCCGCTTGTCCTCCTTGTTGTAGCGCGCCTCGTCGCCGAAGACCTCCCAGACTTTGCGCTCGCCGTCCACTTGGGCGCGGTGAAAGTCCTTGATCGTCAGGGCGGATTCTGGAAGCATTTCGATCGTCTGTTTTACTACCTTGTTGCGAAGGTTCTTCTTATTGCCCTGCCAGATGCTCTCGCCGACCTTGAAGGTGACCACCCCCAAGATCGCCGAAATCGCCACGAGAAGAATCGTTCTGAACTTACGTCCGGTCATAAAGCTCCCTTATCGAGCGCAAAATATCATCTTTCAAAGAAGCTGTAAAGTTTGCGGGCACGAAAATTGCTTGGTCAGGCGAGAATTTTCAGGAGCGCTGGTATTTCTTGGTAAGTTCCTGCCATTTTCCCTGGCTTTTCAACAACAGCTCGACGACTTCCCTGACCGCGCCCCGGCCTCCGCGGGCGCGGGTAATATAATGGGTATGGCTCTTGAGCGGCCCCCAGCCGTCGGCGACCCCGACGGCCAATCCGACCCGGCTAAGCAGCGGTAAATCGACCATGTCGTCGCCGACATAGGCGACCTCGCCATCGGTCAGTTTCGTCATGCGCTTGATCTTCTCATAAACAGCGAGCTTGTCGCCGACGCCCTGAAAGAAAAGCTCGATATCGAGCTCCCGGGCCCGGTGCCGCGCCGCCCGGGCCGAGCGCCCGGAGACGATGCCGACGCGGATGCCGCCTCGCTGAAGGAGCCTCAGCCCATGGCCGTCGCGCACGTCGAAGCGCTTTACCTCGTCGCCGCTCCCGTCGATAAAAATCCCGCCATCGGTCAGGACACCGTCCAGGTCGAGCAGCAGGAGCTTGATCTTCCGGGCGCGGTTGCGGACTCGAGAGGAGAGGCGCGGCACGGAATTTAAATGCCTGCTTTCAGGAGGTCGTGGAGGTGGATAACCCCCACGGGCTTTTTACCTTCGAGCACGAAAAGCGAGGTGATCGAGTGCTCCTCCATCACTCCCATCGCCGTCGCGGCGAGCGCATCGCCGTGGATCGTCTTGGGGCTGCCGGTCATGAGATCTTTGGCCTGATAGCGGAAAATATCCCCTTTGTTTTCCAGGCCGCGGCGGAGATCGCCGTCGGTGACGATGCCGACCAGGAGACCCTGGCCGTTGACGACGCCGGTGACCCCCAGCCGTTTGGAGGTGATTTCCAGGATCGCCTCTTTCATCGGCGTATTCTCAGTCACCAGGGGCAGTTCGGCGTCCCGATGCATCAGCTCGTCGACGCGGAGCAGCAGCTTTCGCCCGAGCGTCCCGCCGGGGTGGCGCAGCGCGAAGTCTTCCTCTTTGAAGCCTCTCATTTCCAGGAGCACCACCGCGAGCGCGTCGCCCAACGCGAGGGCGGCGGTCGTGCTGGCGGTCGGCGACAAACCGAGCGGACAGGCTTCTTCTTTCACCGCGGCGTTGATCGCCACATCCGCCGCGCGGGAAAGATTCGAGTCGGCGGTGCCGGTGATGGAGATGAGCTTCACCCCGAGCCTTTTGATGAGCGGAACGAATTTCAGCATCTCCTCGGTCTCGCCGCTGTTCGAAACCGCGATCACGACGTCGCCCTTGTTGATCATACCCATGTCGCCGTGATTCGCGTCGCCCGCGTGGAGAAAGAGCGCCGGCGTCCCGGTGCTGGAGAGCGTCGCGGCGATCTTGCGGCAGATGAGGCCCGATTTGCCGAGGCCGGTGACGACCGCTTTGCCTTTACAGCGATAAAGCAGGTCGACCGCGCGGACAAAGCTCTCGTCGAGCCGCTCGGTGAGCGAGAGAATCCCGTGCGCCTCGATTTCGAGCACGGCGCGCGCGCGCTTGAGGATCTTTTGCGTGTCCATTTCCCTATCGCCGCTTGACCAGGGCATCGATTTCTTTGACCCGCGCGAGGAGCGCGCCGAGCTCTTTGAGCGCGAGCGAATTGGGCCCGTCGCTGAGCGCGCGGTCGGGATCTTCATGCACTTCCATAAAAAGCGCGTCGACGCCGACGGCGACGGCCGCGCGCGCGAGCGCCGGGATGTACTGGCGCTCGCCGCCGGAAGCCTTGCCCAGGCCCCCCGGCTGCTGGAGGCTGTGCGTCGCGTCGAAGACGACCGGATAGCCGAGATCGCCCAGCACGACCAGCGAGCGCATGTCCGAGACGAGATTGTTGTAGCCGAACGAGGCGCCGCGCTCCGTCACCGTCACCTGTTCATTGCCGGTCGAGACGATCTTTTCCACGATGTTCTTCACGTCCCAGGGCGCGAGGAACTGCCCTTTCTTCACGTTCACCGCTTTTCCCGCGCGCGCCACGGCGACGACGAAATCGGTCTGCCGGCAGAGAAAGGCGGGAATCTGCAGGACGTCGACGGCCTCGGCGGCGGGCGCGATCTGATCGATCTCATGCACGTCGGTCAGCACCGGCACGCCGATATCGCGCCGGACCTGCGCGAGAATTTTGAGTCCTTCGTCGATGCCCGGTCCGCGAAACGATCCGAGCGACGTTCGATTGGCTTTATCGTAGGAAGATTTGAAGATGAACGGGACGCCGACGCGGTCGGCGATCTGTTTGAGTGCGGCGGCGTGTCTCAGGGCGGAATCGGCATTCTCGATCACACAGGGTCCGGCGATGAGCGCCAGCGGCCTGCCGCCGCCGATCTCAAAGCCGCCGATTTTTACCCTCTTCGTATGCGCCATCCGCAATCAGTAGAACATCGGTGCATCGAGAATGCAAATTTGCTCTTCGGCATGTCACCGAAGATGCTCAAGGACCGTTTCAAAGCATGCCCCGACTTAAGTGCGCGCCACTTTGATGCGCGGCACCTCTTTTTGCGCGAGCCGGTTCTGCAGCGCGGCCTTGACGAAGCCCTTGAACAGAGGATGGCTTTCCATCGGCCGCGATTTGAACTCGGGATGGAACTGGCAGCCCAAGAACCACGGATGGTCTTTCAGCTCGACGATCTCGACGAGCGTGCCGTCGGGCGAAAGGCCGCTGAGCGCCATGCCCTTTTGCGTCAGCGCTTCGCGGTAGGCGTTGTTGAACTCGTAGCGGTGGCGGTGGCGCTCGGAGATTTTCTTTTTCCCGTAGACTTTCGCGGCGAGCGTGTCGTCCTGCAGAGAGCAGGGATAGGCCCCGAGGCGCATCGTGGCGCCCTTGTTCTCGATCGCTTTTTGCGCCTCCATCAGATGGATCACCGGATGGGGCGTCGCCGGGTCGAATTCGGTGGAGTTCGCGCGCTCGAAGTTTCCCACGTTGCGCGCAAATTCGACCACCGCCATCTGCATGCCGAGGCAGATGCCGAAATAGGGGATGCGGTTTTCGCGGGCGTAGCGCGCCGCGGTAATTTTCCCCTCGCTGCCGCGGTCGCCGAATCCGCCGGGGACGAGAATGCCGTCGGCCTGATCCAAAATTTTCGTGCCGCTCTCCTCTATCTTCTCCGCCTCGATGCAGTCGAGCTCGACGCGCGCCTCGTTGGCGATGCCGCCGTGCACCAGCGCCTCCATCAGGCTCTTGTACGACTCTTTCAAATCCATGTACTTGCCGACGACGGCGATGCGGACGGTCTCTTTCGGGTTCTTCAGCACCTGAACGACGCGCTCCCATTTTTTCAAATTGGGCGCGCCGGTCCACATGTGGAGCTTCTCGACAATGCGGTCGTCGAGTCCCTCCTGATGGAAGATGAGCGGCACTTCGTAGATCCACTCGACGTCTTTGGCCGTGATCACGGAGTTTTCGTCGACGTTGCAGAAGCTGGCGATTTTCGCCTTGATTTTTTTATCGAGCAGGCGGTCGGTGCGGCAGAGTAGAATGTCGGGCTGAATGCCGAGGCCGGTGAGCTCTTTGACGCTGTGCTGCGTCGGCTTGGTTTTCAGCTCGCCGCCGGCGGCGATGTAGGGAACGAGCGTCAGATGAACGTGGAGGACGTTTTCTTTCCCCCAATCCCAGCCGAACTCGCGGACGGCCTCCAAAAAAGGCAGGCTTTCGATGTCGCCGACCGTGCCGCCGACCTCGCAGATGGCGATATCGTATCCCTCGGCCGCCCCCTGGATGCGCCGCTTGATCTCGTCGGTGATGTGCGGAATCACCTGCACCGTGCCGCCGAGATAATCGCCGCGCCGCTCGCGGCCGATCACGGTTTCATACACCTGACCGGTCGTGAAGTTGTTCTTTTTTCCCATCGGCGTCGAGACGTAGCGCTCATAGTGGCCGAGATCGAGATCGGTCTCGGCGCCGTCGTCCGTGACGAAGACCTCGCCATGCTGAAACGGGCTCATCGTGCCCGGGTCGACGTTGATATAGGGGTCCATCTTGAGGTGCGTGACCCTGAGCCCGCGGCTTTCCATCAGCGCGCCGATAGATGCCGAGGCGAGCCCCTTGCCTAAAGACGAGACCACGCCGCCGGTGACGAAAATGAATTTGGTCTTTACGCTAGCCATGCGCTGTGCGTCTCCTGCTCCCGTTGTTCACGCCCTGTAAATACGCCTCCGCCTTCTCCAGATCCGCCGGGGTATCGACTTCGACCGAAGGCTCGTCCACCTCGGCGACGCGGATGCGATAGCCGTTGGAAAGCGCTCGCAGCTGCTCGAGCTTCTCGATGCGCTCGAGTTCCGTCTGACGCATGCGCGCGAACTTGAGCAGGAACTCGCGCCGGTAGACGTAAATGCCGACGTGTCGATAGCCGAACACATCGTTCGGCCGCTCTTCGCGGTCGCGCGCGTAAGGAATCGGGGCGCGGGAAAAATAAAGCGCGAAGCCGTGCCTGTCGGTCACGACCTTGACGACGTTCGGATTCAGCCATTCCTCCCGATCGAAGATCGGCGTTTGCGCCGTGCCCATCGGGATCGTTCGGTCTTGCTGCAGCGGCTTCAATGTCCGCTGAATTGTCTCGGATCGAATGAACGGGAGATCTCCCTGCACGTTGATTACCCATTCCGCGCGGAGTTTTTTCGCCACCTCGGCCAGGCGGTCGGTGCCGCTCGCGTGCTTGGCCGACGTCAGGATCGCCTCGGCGCCGAAGCCTCGCGCCGCATCTAAAATCCGCCGGTCGTCCGTGGCGACGATGACGCGGTCCAGGCCGGGAGAACGCGCGGTGCTTTCGTAGACGTGCTGGATCATCGGTTTGCCGCCGATCGGGACCAGGGGCTTTCCCGGAAAGCGCGTCGAGCCGTAACGGACAGGAATGATCGCGACAACGGCCATGGTCAAACTCTGAGCGCCTTCGGGGGGGCCGAAGCTTCGAAACTCAAAGTTTTGCCGCTAAAAATAAAAAGCCGCGATGGCCTTCTCGGAAAGCGCATCACGGAATTTAACTATATCGGTCGCGGTGCAGAGTGTCAATGAGAATTTACAAAGAACCTTGACATCTCGTGCCCCTCAGAGCATTAACCGTGCATGCGTCGGTTTAGTCGCGCCTGGATTTTAGCGCCGGTGCTTTTGTCGCTCGTGCTCTGGCTCACCTCTGTCGAAGTCGCGCGCGCCGCCGACAGCGATGCCGTGATCGCCGCGGCGAAACGCGAAGGCGAAGTGGTCGTCTACGCCTCGATGAATATCGGCGAAGCCAACCTGTTGAGCTCGAAGTTCGAACAGCGCTACCCTTTCGTCAAGGTCAAGCTCAACCGGACCGGCAGCGAAAAGCTCCTGACGCGCGTTCTGACCGAGGCCCGCGCGAAGAAGAGCTCCGCCGACGTGATTCAGACCGTCGAATTCAGCATGCACGTTCTTACGCGCCGGGGCGTGCTGGCGCGCTACCTGCCGCAGGCCAATTCCCTTTACCCCGGAGATTTCAAGGAGGATGGATACTGGACGACGGTCTATTACAATCCGTACGTGGTCGCGTACAACACGAAGCTGGTGCCGCCGCGCGCGGTGCCGAAAACGTACGAGGACCTCCTCGATCCGAAGTGGGAAAAAAATATGATGATGGAGGGGACCAAGGCGGACTGGTTCGCCGGCGTGCTGCAGATCATGGGAAGGGAGCCGGGGCTCAAATACATGCGTGCGCTTGCCAAACAAACGCCGTCGCTCCGCGAGGGGCATGAGCTCCTAGCCCAACTCGTCGTCGCGGGAGAGGGCGCGCTCGACGTCAACATACCGGCGTCTTCCGTAGACCGCGTCAAGGAAAAAGGCGCGCCGATCGATTGGACGGCCGTCGGCGCCGCTCCGGCGGTCATGGTCGGCATCGGGCAATCGGCCGGCGCTCCGCACCCGAATGCCGCGAAGCTCTACATCGATTTCCTCTTGTCGCGCGAAGGGCAGAAAATATTCCAGAGCTTCGGCAGGCTGGTCGCCCGCTCCGATCTACAGTCCGAGCAGCCCGCCGCGGTCAAAGGAATCAAAATGGTGCCGGTCGATCCATCGCTCGCGGACAAGATGGACGAATACGCCAAACAATTCAGAGCGATTTTCGGCGGTTGACGCCGGACCGCTGCGGCGTCGAATCAGATGCAGCCAGAGGCCTCGCCCGGCAAAGGAGTAAAACCATGCGCATCATGTTCTTGAACCATTCGTCCCAGCGTCATGCGCCGGAGTTCGAAGCCCGTATCGCCGCTCTGCTCCAGGGGTATGCTTCGCCGGGAACGACATTCGAGATCGCCTATCCCGAAAACCTGGGGGGCGTCGAGGTGCTGCGCCTGCTCGAAAAACGCAAGGCGTTGTCGGGCCTGCATCATATTTTAGAGACTCCCGCGCTGGTCAAGAAAGCGATCGAGGCCGAGCAACGCGGCTTCGACGCGCTGGTGCAAAGCAACACGTTCGATCCGGGAGTCGAGGCGAGCCGTCTCGCGGTGCGGATTCCCGTCGTCGGCCTGCTCCGCGCCTCGCTCCACTTCGCCGCCTGCCTGTGCGACCGCTTCGGCCTCACGGCCCCGCTCGCCACTCACATTCCGCACACGATGAGGCTGGTGCAAAGCTACGGCATGACACCCTTCGTCTGCGGCATCAAAGCCATCGACGTCTACGAGGCCGGCGACGTATCCCGATATCGGGACCTCATTCTCGAGCGCACGGTCGCGGTGGGCCGCGAGCTCGTCGCGCAAGGGGCCCAGGCGATCATCCCTCTGGGCGGAAAAATTTACCCCTACGCGGTGGCGCCAGAGGAGCTGGAGGCCGCCGTCGGCGTCCCGGTCATCAACACCAAGGCCGTGGGCATCCGCTTTGCGGAGCTGATGGTCCACGGCAAGATGACGCACAGCGAAAAAGCCTACCCCTGGTCCGCGCTTACGCCCGAGCAGATCTCGCGTTGAGGGCGATCGGGTTGCAAAACTTGCGCTGGAAGCGGTAGAAAACAAAAACGACGCTCCTTGGATTTTTCCCGCAGCCGTCGGAGGAACTCAGGATGAAAATCACCAAAGTCCGCGGGGTCTCGCACAAGGTCCGCAACACGATGACGGGCTGGAAGACTTCCCTCGGCGGCCACGACACGCACGAGCTCGTCTTCGTGCGCATCGACACCGACGAGAAGCTTTTCGGCGTCGGCATCGCCAGCCCCGGCGCGCTCTTCATCGCCGGCGACACGGGCGTGAACGTTCTCGAGATGGTCAACAACCGCTTCGGGCCGGCGATGATCGGCGCCGACCCGTTCGACATCGAGGCGATTCTCTGCAAGCTCGACGCGATCGTCAAAGGCGGCGAGCGGGCCAAGGCGGGCATCGATCTCGCGCTGTATGACCTCTGCGGAAAAGCCTTGCGCGTTCCCGCCAACCGTCTCTTCGGCGGCGTAATCCATCCGCGCGTGCGCGTGACGCGGCTCATGGGCATGTTCGAGCCCAAAGTGATGGCCGAGCGCTCGGCCGAATTGGCGCAGCGCGGCTACACGGCGTTCAAGCTGAAGGTGGGGACGACGGTGAAAGACGACGTCGAACGCGTCAAGCGCGTGCGCGAGGCGGTGGGGCCGAACGCGACGATCACGATCGATTTCAACCAGGCCTGCTCGGCCAAAGAGGCGATCGTCAGCATCGAAGCCATGGAGCCCTACGACGTGGCCTTGGTCGAGCAGCCGGTCAAGCTGACCGATCTGAAGGGCATGGCGATGGTGCGCCAGGCGGTAAAGCCGCTCGTCATGGCGGACGAGGCGGTCAACTCGGCGACCGACGCGCTGAGGATCATCGACGCCGGCGCGGCGGACGTGATCAGCTTGAAGATTCCCAAGATGGGCGGCATCTTCAAGGTGCGGAAAGCCGCGGCCGTCTGCGAGGCGGCGGGAGTCGACTATCTCGTCGGGACTGCGCCGGGCAGCCGGCTGCTTGACGCGGCGAACGTTCATCTCGCCGCGAGTCTCAGAAATCTGCGCCTGCCCTGCGAGATCGGCGAGTTCGAGCGCATGGCCGACGATCCGGTGCGCGGCCACGATGTGGTCGAAGGCTTCGCGTCGCCGCCGGAAAAGCCGGGTCTCGGCGTGGAAGTGGATTTAAAAATGATCGGGCTTGCGGAATAGAAAAGGAAAATCCCGATGATCATCGATGCGGACGGGCACCTGTTCGAGACCGAAGAGCTCTTTGAAAAATATATGGAGCCGCCGCTCAGGAACTACCGACCGCGGCTCTTGGGCGATGAAGAAGGGGCGAATTTCTGGGTCGTCGACGGCACTACGCGCTACAAGCGGCCGAGCATCCTCGGCGCGGGCAATCCCGGCTCGGCGGCGCCTCCGGGAAAAAAGCTCCAGGGGCCGCGCCGCGCTTCGCCGGGGAGCCAGACGCTGGCGAATATTAAGGAGCGGCTCGAAGACCTCGACAAGGAAGGTATTGATCTTCAGTATCTCTACCCGAGCTTTCTGCTGCACATCAATGCGTGGGAAGACGGCGTGCTCGGGAACGGCGTCTGCCGCGCTTACAATACCTGGCTCGCGAAGACCTGCGCGCAGGCGCCGGATCGGTTGAAAGGAGTCGGTCTCGTCTGCCTCCCCGACCCCGAAGGCGCGGCGAAGGAAGTGACGCGCATCAAAGAGCTCGGCCTGGCGGCCGTGATGGTCAACGGCACGGTTGGACCGAACCGTCTCGACCATCCGTCGCACGAGCCGTTTTTCGCCGAGGCGAACCGGCTGAACCTGCCGATCGCGGTCCACTTCAGCCTGGAGTTCCCGGCGGTGAGCGAGCTGTTCCCCCATTTTTTTCCCAATCGCGTGCTCGCCGGCATTTTTCCGATCATGGCCGGCTTCACGAGCGTCATGTGCTCCGGTCTGCTCGAGCGCTACCGGAATCTCCGCTTCGCTTTTCTCGAAGGCGGCTGCAACTGGGTCGCCGCCTACGTCGAGCGGATGGACGATCATTTCGAAAATCCGCGCTACAACGCGCGCCAGCTCATCAAACATCCGCCGAGCGAGTATTTGAACTCCGGCCGGATTTTCTTCGGCTGCGAAGGGAACGAGGCGACGCTCGCCCGCATGATCCAGGAACTCGGCAAGGACAAGCTCCTTTTCTCGTCCGATTACCCTCATGCCGACCGCACCGAAGGGACTGCGCGCTTGCTCCAGGAGCGCGACGACATCCCGGCGGCGGCCAAGGGCAAGCTGCTCGAGGAAAACGCCAAGAAGTTCTACGGCGCCTGATTCCGCGCTGTAACTTGTCTCAAGAAATGTCCTGAACCCGCCAAAAATTGGCGCTTTTTGGCGCACTTCTGCGTTACCCATTCGGGGGTCGCCCTCGCCGCCGTCCCGGTTACTCAATTTGCCCAAAATCCAGAATCGCTTCCTTGACGGAGCCTAGACCGACCTATAAGCTTTTAGCAGGCATTCCTGTGCTGAGCCGAAAGGAGGTGCGGAGATGGAACTGCCTAAATGCCAGAAGTGCAATAACGGTCTACTGATTCCGCTGTCTGATTATGGCCAGGAAGGCTCTTCCGTAACGTTTAAGGCTTGGGCCTGCACCAACCCGGATTGTGGATTTTCTCTACGCGTCGACAAGGGTGAGATCACTTACGGAAAAAGAATAGAACCGAAGCACTGAAGCTCTATTTGCCGCGAATCGATGCGTTTCTAGGATGCAGCCGTTGAACTATCGATCGCGCGCCAACACCTGACGGCCTTTCTCCAGCGCGTCTGAGTTTTTCCAGCCACGCATAGCGTCTTAAACTATTCGGCGCGAGCCATCACGCGCCTTTCTTTGCCGCTTCGAAGTACGTACCAGGCGGAATTTTCGTTTAACGAATACAGAAAACCGGTTTATTGTGGAGGCGATGATGGTTGGCCGAAGACAGCTTGCGGCGCTCTCCTTTGTCGCTTGGCTCGTGGGGTTTTCGCTCGATTCCTTCGCCGAAAACGGCGGCCGGTGGACCGTGAAAACGCCCATGCCGACGCCGCGGACCGAAGTCGCCGCGGCGGCGGTGGGCGAGAAGATCTACGTCATCGGCGGCTTCGGCAAGGGCGGCGATCTCGTCGAAGAGTACGATACGGCGACCGATCGGTGGCGTCGCCGGGCGTCTTTGCCGCGGCCGCTGCACCACATCGGCGCCGCGGCGGTCAGAGGAAAGATCTATGTGATCGGCGGCTACTCCTCCGGCGCCTCGATGGACACGGTGTACGAATATGACCCGGCCGCCGACCGCTGGCGCGCGCTGGCTTCGATGCCGACGGCGCGCGGCGCGCTCGCCGTGGGCGTCATCGGCGGGAAGATCTACGCCGTCGGCGGCGTCGGCACCAATGGCCGCAACGCCGCCGCGAACGAGGAGTTCGACCCGGCGCAAAACCGCTGGACGAAGCGTGCGCCGCTGCCGTCGCCGCGCGACCATCACGCAATCGGCGTGGTCGCGGGAAAGCTCTACGCGATCGGCGGCCGCATCGACGGCCGCCACGCCGAGAACGTCGACCCCAACGAGGAGTATGATTCCGACACGAATAAATGGCAGACCCGCGCAGCCCTGCCGACGCTCCGGAGCGGCATCGCCGCCGGGGTCGTGGGCGGGCGCATATTCGTCTTCGGCGGCGAGTCGACGGCGAAGACATTCAACGAGAACGAAGCGTACGATCCCGCGAAAAACAGCTGGACGAGGATGGCGCCTCTGCCGACGGCGCGCCACGGCCTCGGCGCCGCGGTGGTGGGGGATACGATCTATGTCGTGTCCGGCGGGCCGAAGCCCGGCGCGACCTACTCGGCGGTCAACGAGGCGTTCAGGCCGTGAATCAATCGACCCCTAAATCCTCGACGAACCGCGCGCTCATTTTAAAGTCGCGTATTTCTAGTTGCTCGTAAACGAGGCGGCGAATCTCACCTTCAATCCGCTCGCGCGTCCAGGCTTCACCGGCATGAATGTTTGGGCGTGGAAGGGAAGCGACTACATGCCATATGAGTTGTCGAATGTTTTTCGGGCCTTTCCCAAGTAGAGTCGGCCAAGGAACGTGTTTTGGCCAAGTGTTTTGTCCTACGTTACTCCGAATGGTTGTCCACGCGTTGTCCCACTGATCTTTCCGGAGGATTTCCTCAAGAGGCGTGTCCAGATTAAAACGATTCATCGCTGGCAAATAAGCGCGCAATCCGCGACGTATGCGGAAAAAGAGCTGCTGCGTTAAGCATTCCGAAGATGGTGTTGAAGGAACATGATTGAAAACATACTCCAGCAACTCGCCAGGCGTAAAAAGGCTCGCCGCCACCTCGTCAGGTATTTCAATTCCGAAGGTTTCCTCCGTGGCCATTATCATCTCTATTCCGTCAAGACCCATCAAATCTCCTTCCTAAGCTCCACGAAAAGCAAAATTATTCGATAAATTCTGCCAGGAGTCGTAAGAACAGAGATTCTGCAACATGGTTGTCGTCGGCGGGAGGAGCGGCAGATTGCGATTCGCTTCTTTGAGCGCCTGGTCGGGCGCGATCCACAAGCTGTCGGCGACCTCCTCGGACTTATCGAGCGCGCTCTGTCCTTCGGGAAGCGCGGCGAGATAAAAGCGCGTGTCGAAGCGGATGGGGAAAAACTCCGGCGTCACCCGGTGGGCGAAATAGACCGCGCGCTTGAGGTCGATAAAGAGGTTTTCCGCTTCCAGGAACGCGCCGAAGTCCGCAGCTCCGGCGACGATCGCCCGGCGCGTTTGCTCGAATCTTTCTCTGCTCCGGCTGTCGTTGCGGACTTCGGCGCCGCTCTCGTCGTTGCAGAGCACGATGCCGACCTCTTCGAACAGCTCGCGGATGCCCGCGATCCAGTGCGCCAGCGCGAGGTTCGAGCCTAAATTGTCGCCTAAGATCTTTTCCGCTTCGATCGGCGAGAGGCCGCGGCAGCGGGTGAGGACCTTTTCGGAGCGGTCCTGAGGCTCGATGCTGCCGCCGGGAAAAACGTAAAACCCGCCGAGGAATCTCATCGCGTCCGGGCGGCGCGTCAGCAGCACTTCGAACTTGCCGCTTCCGTCGGGGCGGACCAGCAGCACCGTCGAGGCGTGTTTCGGGCGCGCTTCCATCAATCTTCGCTCCCCTCTTCCAGCGGGACGAAGCCGTGGCGCAGCGTGTTCTCGCTGATCGTCCTGGGCTCCAGGAATTGCAGCAGATAATCGGGGCCGCCGGCCTTCGAGCCGATGCCCGAGAGCTTGAAGCCGCCGAACGGCTGGCGTCCCACGACGGCGCCGGTGATACTGCGGTTGATGTATAGATTACCGACGCGAAATTCGCGCCGTGCCTGCTCGATGTGCGCCGGCGAGCGGGAAAAGACGCCGCCGGTGAGCGCGTACGACGAAGCGTTGGCAAGTTCTATCGCGTGGTCGAAATCGCGCGCGCGCATGACCGCGAGCACCGGGCCGAAGATCTCCTCCTCGGCGAGACGGTGCTGCGGCTCGATGCCGTCGAAGATCGCCGGGCCGGCGAAATAGCCGTGCGGCGGCGGCGCCATTTCGAGCAGGCACTTTCCCTCGTGCTTGCCGAGCGCGATGTACTCCGCGATGCGCGCCTGGGCCGCCGCCTCGATAACCGGGCCGAGCGCGTGACGCGGATCTTTCGGCGGCCCCATTCTGAGACTCTTCACCGCCTCGCTCAAGCGCTCCAATAGTCGGTCGTGCACGGCCTCGACGATAATGAGGCGCGAGGCGGCCGAGCATTTCTGCCCCTGGTAGCCGAAAGCGGAATCGATGATCGCCGCGATCGCCTCGTCGAGATCGGCGTCGGCATCGACGACGAACGCGTTTTTTCCGCCCATCTCGCAGATCACGCGCTTGATATGGTCCTGACCCGGACGCACGACGCTCGCTTCGTGGAGAATCTCCAATCCCACCTCACGCGACCCGGTGAAGGCGATCAGATGAACCGCCGGATGGCGCAGGAGGGCGGCGCCGATCGCGCCGCCGCCCTGAACGAGCTGGCAGGCGAGCGGCGGCAGACCGGCCGCGCGCAGAATATCGACCAGATGAAAGCCCATCACCGGCGATTGCTCGGCGGGTTTTAGAATCGCACAGTTCCCGGCGACCAGCGCCGCGGCGGTCATGCCGGTCGGTATCGCGAGCGGAAAGTTCCACGGCGCGACGACCGCGGCGATGCCGCGCGGCTCGTAAAGGTAGACGTCGCTCTCGCCGGCGAGCCGCTGCATCGCGCGCGGGTCCGACAAGCGGATCATCTCGCGCCCGTAGTACTCCAGATAGTCGATCGCCTCGATGACGTCGGCGTCGGCCTCGCGCCAGCCTTTGCCGACCTCGAAGACCTCCCAGGCGGCGAGCTCGACGCGCCGCTCGCGCATGATCGCGCCGGCGCCGAAGAGAATCGCCGCGCGCTCCTCGGCCGGAGTCGCGCGCCAGCTCGGAAAAAACGCCTGAGCCGCGGCGATCGCTTCGTCGACGTCCGCGGGGCCCGCGGCCGCCGCGCGCCCGACGATCTCTTCCGGCGCGGCGGGATTCAGCGATGCGATCCAGCTCTCACTCGATCTTTCGGCCCCCGCGATCCAAAGAGGATATTCTCCGCCGAAGCGCGCCTCGACCTCCCGCAAGGATGCGGCGAAGCGCGCGCGCTCCTCGCGCCGTGAGAAATCGAGCGGCGGCTCGTTGATGAAGTTTTCGCGCGAAGCGGGCTTTGCGCTGAGCGGCGATTTTTTTTTCACTATCGGCGCGGCCACGAGCGAATCGATGCGCTTTCCCTCGGCATACGTCTGGCGTAGGAACGAAGTGTTCGAGGTGTTTTCCATGAGCCTGCGGATCAGATAGGCCATGCCGGGCAGCAGCGCGCCGACCGGCAGATAGACGCGCACGCGCCGGCCGTGTTGGATGAGCGCGCGGCGCACCGGCTCGGCCATGCCGAAAAGCATCTGGAGCTCATAGCCGTTTTCGGGCACGCCGAGCTCGCGCGCGGCGACGATCGCGTGCGCCACGCTGCGCAAATTGTGACTGCCGAAGGCGGCGTCGACGATATCGTAATTCTCCAATAAAATGCGCGTGAGCCGCTCGTACGATTGATCGGTGGCGGCTTTCTCCAGAAAAACCGGGATCGGCCAGTTTTTCTGTCCGGCCCACGCGACCTCGCTGTCCCAGTAAGCCCCCTTGACGAGCCGCACGCCGATGCGCCGACCGCGCTCCTTCGCCCAGCGGATCAAGTGCTGGAGATCGTTCTCGCTGTCGCGCAGGTAGGCCTGCATGGCGATCGCGACGGACGGCGCGCGCTGAAATTCTTCCTCTTCGAGCAGCGCGCGGAAAATGTCGAGCGTCAAATCCTTGTAAGCGTACTGCTCCATGTCGACGGTGAGCGCCGCATCGAGCCGGGCCGCTTCACGAAGGAGCGTGCGCATGCGTTCCTTAACGCTTTTCTCCGTCTCCGGATCGAGCGGATCGAAGCGGGCGCAGAGCGCGGAGAGCTTGACGGATAAATTCACCCGCGGCAGCGCGCCGCGCGGCCCGGCGTCGATCTGCGGGATCGGCGCCCAGCCGCGGCTCGCGGCGGCGAGGCGGCGCATCAGGTCGAGGTAGCGGCGCTCCATCTCCTCCGCTTCGCGCTCGCTCACCGTCGCCTCGCCGACGACGTCGAGCGTGAAAGCCGCCGGCTCGGCGCGCAGCGCTTCGAGCACGGGTACGAGCGACTCGCTGTCCTCCTCCGCGATGAAGCGGCGCGCGAGGCGCACGACATTGTGGCGCACGAGCGGCGCGACCAGCGTGCCGGCATGAAGCGCCTGGGCGAGGAAGAGGAGGCCGCCGAGCGCATGATCGACGCGCGCGAAATACTCGCGCAGGTGGCGGCCGATCTCGGCCGCCGAGTCGAGGCTCGGCAGCACGTCGACGAAGCGGAACAGCGCGGTGCGTAGCGACTCGTCGGCGAGCGAGCTATCGATCATGCGTCCGATCCAGTCTTGCGGCTCGAAAAGCGAGGGCTTGTGCGCCGACGCGTCGCGATAGAGAGCGCGGGCCAGCTCGCGCACCTCGGGCTCGATGTCTTCGACCGGCGCCATTCGAGTTATCATAGTACGTTCACCGCCCGGTTTCGAGATTGCGCTTGGCGCGCGGCGGGAATCGTCGGTTGATCGCAGCGCCGAATTGCCATAGCTTGAACGCAGTGGATTTGCCGAGCCTCTCAGTCACCGGCATGACGCACGACGGCCGCTTGCTCTGGCTCGCGGCGGCGGACGAGCGCGTCGTCGCCGCGCACGATCCGGCGAGCGGAAAAACCGAGCCGCGGCTTGCTTACGCGCACGAAGTTTGGGACGTCTGCCCCGGCGAAGACGGCCTGTGGCTGCTCACCGGTGGCGGCAAGCTCGACCGGCAGATCGTCTTCTGGTCTTTCGCCGAGGAGAAAGAAACGCTCTGCTACGGCTGCCCGGACGGCGCCGGCTCCGGCCTCGCGCTGTACGACGATAAATTGTGGCTGCCGCACCGCCACAATCGAAAACTCTTCTGCATCGATCCGAAGAGCGGCAAGACCAATTGGATCGTGCGCACTCAATACGAGAGCTTCAGCCCCGCCGCGTACAAGAACGAGCTGTGGCTGATCGAGTCCGATCCCGGTCCGCTCGGCCATTGGAACGAGGCGCAGGCGCGCTACTTCTTCGGCCGCTACGACCCCACGCGGGAGCAGATTATCGAAAGATTGCCGGTGCCGTTCACGCCGCGCTGCATGGCGCCGGAGGGCGAGCGCTTCTGGTACGCGGGGGAGGGGGAGAAGGGGATCGCCTCAACGAAAAAGCACCTGCGCCAGCTCTGAGCGGTACTTTTGTGTCAGCGGGTGCTCGCTGCCGAGCACTTCGAAGATGCTGAGCATCGCCTTGCGCGCGCCGTCGTCGCGAAAGCCGCGGTCGCGCTTCAATACCTCGAGAAATTCCTTCAGCGCCTCCTCGTATTTCTCGCCGGCCGCCAGCGTCCGGGCCAGATCGAATCGCGCGTCGATATTTTCCGGCTCGGCCATCACGGCGGCGCGCAGCTTCTCCGCGTCGCCGCCGCCGGCGCTATGGAGCTTGAGGCGCGCGATGAGACGATCGGCCTCGTCGCGCGCCGGGCTCGTGAACGACACGCGCTCGAGCAGGTCGAGCGCCCGCTTCACGTCGTCGTCCGCGATGAGCTGCGCGAGCCCTAAAAGCGATCGGTCGTGGTTCGGCTCCGCCGCGAGAGTCTTTTCATAGATCGCTTTGGCGTCTGCGCTCTTGCCTTCGGCCGCGAGCTTGGCAGCCGCCGCGGCGTCGCGGTCCGCCGCCGAAGGCAGGACCCCCGCGAGCACCTCGCGCACCGCGTCCTCGGGCAGCGCGCCGGTAAATTCATCGGCGAGCGCGCCGTCGGAAAAAATCTTCACCGCCGGAATGCCTTGAACGCGGAAGGCGCCAGCGAGCTCGGGATGCTCGTCGACGTTGACCTTGGCGAGAACGAATTCGCCGCGGCGCTCGTCGGCGAGCCGCTCGAGGATGGGGCCGAGGACACGGCAGGGGCCGCACCACGGGGCCCAAAAGTCGACGACGACCGGCACGCTGCGCGAGCGCTCCAGGACTTCGGTCTGGAAATTATCTTCGCCGACGTCGATCGTCCACGGATTCATCAAGGCTTACTTCCCGCCGCCGTACTTGGGATCGTTGGCGATGATCTTGCGCGCGAAGTTCCGCACCTGCGCGGCGACGGGCCGGAGCGCGTAGACCGCGGTCTCCCAGATCTCGTCCTCGCTCGCGCCGGCCTGGCGCGCGCGCTCGAGATGGAGCTTCGCGCCGTGCTCGTGGTTGATCGCGAGATTCACCGCGAAGCGGATGAGCTGCGACATCTTCTCTTCGAGCGCGCCTTCCTGGTATTCGATCCCCATGAATTCCATCGGTTTCGCCATGGCTGTGCTCCTTTGTCCGCCGTTATTTTTTTTCCGGTTCGAAAGGCGCGCCGTTCAGTGTGAAGCGGCGCTCGACGGGAACGGGATGGAGAATCGTCTGTAAAACGTAGCAGCCGTTTTCGGCATTGCGCACGACTTTGGCAACCTTCTCCGCGGCCTCCTGCGATTCGATTTCCAGCCGCGTCGCGAAGCCGGGGCTCGCGGCGCGCACGGTCTCGGCGAGCACCGAGCCTTCGCTCTTGAACTTCGCCGTGACGAAGACCCGCGCCTTGTCGATTTTAGTTTTCATCATTTCCCCGTACCGGGAAATTTGCGTGAGCAGTCAGAAGCCGAGCGCGAGAGCGAAGTAGGCGAGCGGCGGCGGCGCGCTGTTTTCGCCGCCGGTGCGCTCGGCCTCGTCGCAATAGACCGTAAAGCCGCGCGCGCGGCCCTCTTTACGCATCCTACCGAGCGTCTCGGCATCCGCTTCGAGCACGATCTCACGATTGATGCGAACGTCATCTGCCATTTTTAATCTCCTCGCTTAGTTCTACCGACTCCGGGAGCTTTTTCAACTTGCCTCGCTCTTTGTGCGGTTGAACAGATATCAGTTTTTACTGCCAAATTGCTTTAAAATAGCATTTTCTTCTTGACACACAATTCATAGCGTCTGTATAATTTGGTTATCTACAAAATATGGGAGGGTCGTAAGATAATCTTTTCGCCTGAGCAAAACTCCTACCTCGCGGTAAACACCTGCCGGGGAATCAAACAAGGAGGCGCCTATGGCTGCAAAGAAAAAAGCCAAGAAAAAAAAGAAAAAGTAGGTCCGTTTTGTAGTGGTGTGGCGGTGGTGAAATAACCCTCCTCATACTCAGGCGATAGGGCGGCTGTCCTGGCCGCTCAACACAAGGCCCTTCGACAAAGGAGGGCCTTGTTATTTTTCCGCGCCCGCTTACTGTTGTTGTATGGAGACGCCGAGCAGGCCTCTGCCGATCGATCTCTACACGCCGGAGAGAGAGAAGTACAAGTCTCCGCTCATCTTGATTCACGGCCTGTGGTCCTCCAGCGCTTGCTGGATGCCGTGGGCGACGCATTTCGCCAATCTCGGCTGGGAGTGCCGCGCGGTCAATCTGCGCGGCAGGCGCGGCGACGACGCCGCGGCGGAGCTCAAGCGTTTGCGCTTCGAAGATTGCGTGCGCGACGTCAAGCAGATCATTCGCGCGGCACCTTTCCCGCCGGTCGTCTTGGCGCACGATCTCGGCGGCGCGATCGCGCTCGAGGCGCTGGAAGGAGAAAAGACTTCGGGGCTGATTCTGCTCGCGCCGCTGCCGCCCGAAGCTGTTTTGCCCGAGCCGCCGCGCGCGCTCAAGCTGCTGCGACTCAAATACCGGGCGCTGCTGTTTCTCCGCCGCCCGTTCCGCCTCGAAGAAAGCGATTTCCGCAAGCTCTGGGCCGGCGCCTCCAACGACGGCGCCGAGGCCGATTGTCTCGTCGCCGACGCTCCGGCGCTCATCAATGATTTTTTCGCGCGGCGCATGAGCCTTGCGCCCGCGGCGCGCTGCCCGACGCTCGTCGCCGCGGCGCGCCACGACCGTCTCTTTCCTCCCGCCGCGCTCGAAGCCTATGCCCGGCGGCTCGGCGCCGAGTTCCGCGAATATGCCGGCGGCCATTGGATCATCGGCGAGGGCGGCGAAGAGACCGTCCGCGATCTCCATCGCTGGATCGTGCAGAAATGCGGCGCGGAGATATTGCTCGAAGAGCCGCCGCCGGCGCAATGACGGCTTTCTAGGATCACACCCGTATGTGGCGCGTTCCCGCGCACCACGACGGGTGGAAAAATCGCTGGAGGCCGAAGAGTGCCGGAGCTTGCGTACGGCCCCCGCCTCGGATAAATTTGTTAGGATATATGAAACGCTTCTCGGCATGGCTCATCGCCCTCCTCGTATCTCTGCCCGCCTATGCCGCCGCCGTTGAGGTGGGCGACCAGGCGCCTGCCTTCGAGCTCGCGAGCACGCGCGGCGGCACGATCCGACTGGCGGACTTTACCGGCCAGAAAGAGGTCGTCCTGCTTTTCTATCCGATGGACTTTACCCCTACGTGAATCAGGGAGCTCTCGTCCAGTCGGGACGAGTACGAGAAATTCGCCGCGGCCGGCGCCGAAGTGCTGGGGGTGAGCGCCAATCAGACCTTCTCGCAGAAGGCCTTCGCCGATTATCTCAAGCTCAACTTTCCGCTGTTGAGCGACGCGGACTTAAAGACCATCAAAAGCTACGGCGTTTTGAGCGGCACGGTCGCCCAGCGCTCCTATTTTATCATCGATCGCAACGGCGTTCTTCGCTACAAAAAAGTCCTCGAGCGCGGCGAGCCGCTGGTGCCGAACGAGAAGCTGCTCGAAGAAGTGAAGAAAATCCACGACAAGCAGACATGAACGCCCGCACCGCCATTTTTTTGTTGCTGGCGGCGCTTCTCGCGACGCCCGGCGCATCGTCCGCCGCGCAGACCGCCGGCAAGGTGAACTACAATCTAGTTCCCAACCTCCAGCCGATGAAGGAGCAGTCGACGACGCCGGATTTCACGCTCGTCGATTCCGTGGGCAAAAAGGTGGCCTTAAAGGACTACCGCGGCAAGCTCGTGCTGCTGAACTTCTGGGCGAGCTGGTGCGTCCCTTGCCGCGAGGAGATGCCGGCGATGGAGCGGCTCTACCAGCAATATAAAAACAAAGGCTTCACGATCGTCGCCGTCAACGTGAAAGACAATCAGAAGGACGCGGCCGCCTTCCTCAAGGAGCTGAAGATCACCTATCCCGTCATGGTCGACGCCGACGGGGAAGTGGGGCTGCTCTACGGCGCTTGGGGGCTGCCGACGACCTATCTCATCGGCACGAAAGGCGAGGGACTCGCGCGCATCTGGGGGCCCGCGGCGTGGGACGGCGCTGGCGCCAAGCAGCTCATTCAGGATCTGCTCGACGGCAAGCGATGAGCGAAATCAGCTTCTTCGTGGCCTTCACCTCGGGGGTGCTCTCGTTTTTGTCCCCATGCGTGCTGCCGGTCATACCGTCGTATCTTTCGTTCATCTCGGGCGTGTCGATCGACGAAATGACCGAGCCCGCGAGCGAGGGAGTGATCCGCCGGCGGATCGTCCTCAACGCGCTCGCCTTCATCCTCGGATTTTCCGTTGTCTTCGTCTCGCTCGGCCTCTCGGCGAGCTTTTTGGGCGGCCTGTTCGCGGGATACCGCCGGATCATCCGCATTGCCGGCGGTGCACTGATCATTTTCGTCGGCGTCTACCTCCTGGGAGTTATCAAAATCCCAGCGCTCGACCGCTATTTCCAGGTGAATTTGAAAGACAAGCCGGCCGGCTATGTCGGCTCGGCGCTCGTCGGCGTCACCTTCGCCGTCGCGTGGATCCCGTGCGTCGGACCGATTCTCGGCGCGATCCTAACCTGGGCGGCGACTTCGACACCCGCCGAGGGAATCTATCTCCTGTCGAGCTACGCTGCGGGACTCGCGCTCCCGTTCTTCGTCAGCGCGATCGCCGTGAACACCTTCCTCCACTTCTCCCGGCGCTTCCGGCGCTACATCCGGTATGTCCATGTGGTTGCCGGAGTCCTGCTTATCGTCATCGGCGTTCTGCTTGTCACCGACTATTTCACCCGCCTCAATATCTACGTCATCCGCTTCACGCCGCAGTGGCTCATCCAAAGACTGTAGTTTGACCTCCCAGGTCCTAAGTGGTACGTTTTTTGTGCTTGTTTTTTCCTGAGATACATCATCGTCCGGCGTCTTTCGTCCGCGTCTAACAGCCCTAGACCTCAGTGGAGAAATCAATGGAAGAACATATCCGTTCGATTCTTGAAACTATCGGCGAGGATCCTCGGCGCGAGGGGCTTTTGCGGACGCCGAAGCGCGTGAGCGAGGCGCTGTCGTTTCTGACGCGCGGCTACCGGATGAACGTCGACGAGGTTATCAACAACGCCGTTTTCACGGAAGACTACTCCGAGATGATCGTGCAGAAAAACATCGATTTTTACTCGCTCTGCGAGCATCACATGCTGCCGTTTTTCGGCAAGGCCCATGTCGCCTATCTGCCGCAGGGAAAGATCATCGGCGTCTCCAAGCTCGCGCGCGTCGTGGACGTTTTCGCGCGCCGCCTGCAGGTGCAGGAGCGGCTCACGAGCCAGATCGCGAGCACGCTCATGGACAAGCTCGATCCGCTCGGCGTGGGCGTCGTGATCGAGGCCGAGCATCTCTGCATGAGGATGCGCGGCGTGGAAAAGCAAAATTCACTCATCATCACGAGCACGCTGCTGGGAGCGTTCCGCCACCGGCAGGAGACGCGCAACGAATTCATGAACCTGATTCACAGTTAAGAGGGCTCAATGGATATCAAACTGCAAGATCAGCAGCCGGAGAGAATCAAAGCCGGCTTACTGGCCATCCCGGTGCGGGAAAAGCGCCTCGACGATCCGGCGCTCCGCCGCCTCGACCGGCACCTCGGCGGCGGCCTTCAAGCCCGCATCAAACAAATCCAGTTCACCGGCGCGGAGGGCAGCGCGTTCGTATACGGCACCGGCGGCAGAATCGGCGCGGCGACGATTTTGCTGATCGGCCTCGGCAAGGCCGAAGAGATCGGCGCCGACAGCTGGAGGAAGGCCGGGGCGCGCGCGCGCAAGGAAGCCGCCGCCCAGGGCGCGGTGGATTTAGCGTTTTTTTTCGCGCCGGACAAGGACGCCGCGCTCGCCGCCGGCGCCGTTGCCGAAGGCGCGCTCCTGGCGTCGTACCAGTTCCATAAATACCGCTCCGACGGCAAGCCGCATTCGGAAGTCCGCTCGATGACGCTGTTTCGTTCCGGCCTCGGCAAACCAGCTGCGCTGAAGCGCGCCATCGATCTTGCGGTCGAGACCGTGCCGGGCGTGTTCGCCGCCCGAGATCTCGTCAACGAGCCACCGTCGGTCGCGAACGCGCGCTTTATCGGCGAGACGGCGCAGCGCCTCTGCCGCGGCCGCGGCCTCAGCACGGAGGTGTGGAACAAGAGAAAAATCGCGGCGATGAACCTGGCGGGGCTGCTCGCGGTGAACCGCGGCAGCGTCGAAGAGCCGCGCTTCATCGTCATCCGCTACCGGCCGCGGGCGAAAGCGAAGAAAAAGGTCGCTCTCATCGGCAAGGGCATTACTTTCGACTCGGGAGGACTGTCGCTCAAGAGCGGCAAGGGGATGGAGACGATGAAGCTCGACATGGCCGGCGGCGCGGCGATCATCGGCGCGATGAGCCGCCTGCCCGAGCTCGCGCCTGCGGTGGAAGTGACGGGCTACATACCGACGACGGACAATCTGCCGAGCGGCAGCGCGCAGAAGCCCGGCGACATCATCCGCTATTTGAACGGCAAGACGATCGAGGTCTTGAATACCGACGACGAGGGGCGTTTGATCTTGGCCGACGGCCTCGCCCTCGCGGCGAAAGAGAAGCCCGACTGCATGATCAACCTCGCGACGCTCACGGGCGCGTGCATGGTCGCGCTCGGAACCGAGGTCGCCGGCCTTTTCAGCAACAATCAGCCGCTCGCCGACGCGCTCATACGCGCGAGCAAAGAGGTGGGCGAGAAGCTCTGGCAGCTGCCGCTCGTCAAGGAATACCGCGATGAGATCAAAAGCAGCGTGGCGGACATGAAGAACATCGGCGGCTCCTACGGCGGCGCCATCACCGCCGCCCTGATTCTCCAGGAGTTCGTCGACGGCGTGCCCTGGGCGCACCTCGACATCGCCGGCCCGGCCTTCGCCGAAAAAGAGATGCTGCTTTCTGCGAAGGGCGGCACCGGCTTCGGCGTGCGGACGCTGCTGAGATTTCTGACGGGTCTTTAGTTTTACAGTCTTCGGAGAGATTCTTCGCTGCGCTCAGAATGACAAACAAAGCGGTTGCTGTTGTCATCCTGAACGAAGTGAAGTATCTCTCCGAATCCGGAAAATTGAAAAGGACGAGGAAAACGAGATGGCCAAAGTAACCGAGGTGAGCGACGCGACTTTCGAAGCGGAGGTGCTGAAATCGAGCCTGCCGGTGCTCATCGATTTCTGGGCGCCGTGGTGCGGCCCATGCAAAATGATCGCGCCGGTGGTCGAAGAGCTCGCCGCAGAATACGACGGCAAGCTCAAAGTCGCCAAGATGAACGTCGACGATAACCCGCTCACGCCGTCGCGCTACGGCGTGCGCGGCATTCCCAACCTGCTCATCCTGAAAGGCGGCACGGTGAAAGAACAACTCGTCGGCGCGTGCGGCAAGGCACGGCTCGTGCAGGCGATCGGCAACGTGGTGTAAAGTGAGCAGTGAGTAAGTGAGGAGTGAGCAGTTAAGAGGTATGTGCTAGTTTTTACTCCTCACTGTCACCCCTCACTCCTCACTAAAAGGTGAACCGCCGCATGCTCACGTTAATGAGCAGGCCGACCGCCACCATCATCGTGACCATCGACGATCCGCCGTAGCTGAGCAGCGGCAGCGGAATCCCCACCACGGGCATGAGGCCCGTCACCATCGCGACGTTGATCACCACCTGCCAGAAAAAAATCGCGACGACGCCGAAGGCGAGCAACGCGCCGATGCGGTCCTTGGCGCGCGCCACCACCCGCAAGCCGGCGATCATGAGCGCGAAGTAGAGCGCGAGCAGGATCAGACAGCCGATAAAACCCCACTCTTCCGCGAACACGGCGAAGATGAAGTCGGTGTGCTGCGCCGGCAGGAAATCGAGCCGGTTCTGCGTCCCGTTGAGAAAGCCTTTGCCGAAGAGGCGGCCCGACCCGACCGCGATCTTCGACTGAATGACGTGATAGCCGGCGCCGAGCGGATCCAGGTCCGGATTCAGGAACGTCCAGATGCGGTTCCGCTGATAGGGCTTGAGGAAATGATAGGCGATCGGCATGAACGCGACGCCCGCCGCGGCGAGGTAGAGAAACGACCGCACGCGGAGCCCGCCCATGAGGATCAGGCTGAAAAACACGACGACGAGAATGATCGCCGTGCCGAGGTCCGGCTGGATCAGGGTCAAAACCGCGAGCGGACCGACGAGCAGAAACGGCACCCAGAGCTCGCGCAGGCTGTAGCCGCCGGGCGGCTCGTCGTATTGCAGGAATTTCGTGAGCGCGAGCACGATGGTGAGCTTGGCCACCTCCGAGGGCTGGAGCGTGAAGAAGCCGAGATGGATCCAGCGCTGCGAGCCGCCGCCCGAATGGCCGGTGAAATAGACGACCGTGAGCAGCACGAGCGTCAGGCCGTACATCGGATAGGCGACGTTGTCGATGTGATGGTAGTCGAGCGTCGCCGCGACGACCATCGCGCTGACGCCGAACAGGAACCAATAGAATTGTTTCATCGCGAGCCCGCTCGCGCGGTGCTCGGTCACGCTGTAGGTCGCGCTGTAGATCGTCAGAGCGCCGAGGCAGACAAGCGCGAACGCGAGCGCGAGCAGCGTCCAATCGAAGTGCGAGATGAGGCGGCGGTCAATCGGCACGGTCGTCTCCCGGAGCGCGGGCGAGCTGCTTGTTCGCCGGCGGCTGCTTCTCGTCCGGCGGTTTGTCGCTTTTGGTCTCCAGATAGGTCTCGATGACTTTTTTCGCAAGCGGCGCCGCGGCCGAGCCGCCGTGGCCGCCGTGCTCGACGATGACGGCGACCGCGATCTCCGGGTTATCCGCCGGAGCGTACGAGACGAACCAGGCGTGATCGCGGACGAGATACGCCAGGTTCTCGCTCTTGACGGTCGCGCCCTTCATCTCGGTGACCTGCGCCGTGCCGGTCTTCCCGGCGATCTTCACCACCTGCGACCGCGCCGCGCCGCCCGTGCCTTCGGGGCTTGCGACGACGTCCGCCAGGGCGGTGCGCACGTTATCGAGCGTGCCTTCCTTGAAGGTGAGCGAGCGAACCTGCTCGGGTCCATATTCGCGCACGACGGTGCCGTCGAGGGACTCCACCCGGCGGACGAACCACGGCTTATACACTGTGCCGCCGTTCGCCACGGCAGACATCATCGTCGCCATCTGGAGCGGCGTCACCGTCACGTATCCCTGCCCAATCGCGATCGAGGGCGTCTCACCCGGAAACCAAGGCTGCTTGAACCGCCGCAGCTTCCATTCGGAATCGGGGATGAGTCCCGGCTTCTCGTCGTCGAGATCGATGCCGGTCTTCTCGCCCAGCCCCAGGGCGCGCGCCCATTTGGCGATCTTGTCGACCCCGAGCTTGTTGCCCACCTGATAAAAGTAGACGTCGCACGACTGCACGATACCGCGGTGAAGATCGACCGAGCCGTGGCCCTCTTTTTTCCAATCGCGGAAGACGCGATTGCCGAATGCCATCGAGCCGGCGCAGCCGAGATGGGTGTCGGGCTGGATCGCCCCTTCCTCGAGGGCGGCCACGGAGAGCACGATCTTGAAGGTCGATCCCGGCGGATACTGACCTTGAATCGCGCGGTTGTTCATCGGGTGCGCGCGGTCGTTCATGTAGCCGCGCCATTCCTCGCCGGTGACGCCGCGCGCGAAGACATTCGGGTCGAAGGCCGGGGCGCTCACCATCGCGAGCACGGCGCCCGTGCGGACGTCGAGCGCGACGATCGCCCCGTCTTTGCCCTGCATCGCCTCCTGCGCCGCGTGCTGCACGTCGCGGTCGAGCGTGAGCACGACGTTGGAGCCGGGGACGTCCTCGACCTCGTGAAGCACTCTGACGCGGCGTCCCAGCGCGTCGACCTCGACCTGCTGGCCGCCGCTCTGGCCACGGAGAAATTCCTCCCAGCGGCGCTCCAGCCCCGCTTGGCCGATCTCGTCGCCCATGGTGTAGCCGTTGGCTTTCTGCGTCTTCAGCTGCCGCGGGCCGATCTCTCCGAGATAGCCCATGAGGTGGGCGGCCATGCCGCTCTCGAGGTAATTGCGCCGCGGCCGGGTGCGCAGCGACACGCCCGGAAGATCGAGCTGGTGCGATTCGACGGTGACCACGGTGCGCCAATCGACATCTTTGCCGAGCGCGATCTCATCGAACGGCGCCCGGTATTTATCGTCTCTAAAGGTCTTCAGGAGCTCCTCTTCCGGCCGGCCGAGATAGCGCGCGAGCCGGCGCAGCGTCTGTTCCGGCTCGCGCGTGTCCTCGGGGACGAAAAGCAGATCGAAGGACGGGCGGCTGTCGACCATGAGCTGCCCGCGCCGGTCGAAAACCATGCCGCGCGTGCCCGGCACCTTCTTCAGCCGGATGCGGTTGTTCTCGGAAAGATAGGTATAGCGCTCGCCGTCGATTACCTGGAGGTAAAGCAGGCGTCCGAAGAGGAATAAAAAGATCACGCACACCAAGCCGACCAGCAGCTGGGTGCGGCGGCGAAATTCCGGCGGGACCTCTTTTTGCGAACCGAGCGTGATCATTTGATCTCTTCCGGCATTTTGACCCGTTCGAGATAATTCTGGCCGCGCTTCAGCAGCGCGAACAGCGCCGGCGCGAGCACCGCCGCCAGCAGAGCGTCGACCAGGATGTATTTTACACTGCCGAGGCCATAGCGGTCCATCGTCAGAAAGGTCGCCCAGAGGAGCATGAGGGAGCCCCCTTTGACCCACGAGGCGAGGAAGACGACCGAGGCGCTCAGCAGCGGGCTATGGACCCAGATCGCGCGCGAGCTCAAGTAGGCCGTGATGAAGACGAGCGACAGCGCGAACGCGTTGAGTCCAAGAATGTTGCTTGAAAACACGTCGACGGAATAGCCGAGCAGGAAGGTCCCTACGACCGCGCCGATGGTGGGATGGTTGAGCCCGAGGTAGACGCACAGGACGAGCGCCAGGTCGGGCACGAACGGCCCCATCGGAACGATGCGCGGCAGCGTCGTCTGCAACAGCAAGAGCACGAAGCCGACGGCAAGGAACAACAGCGAGACTTTCATCGTGCGATTTTAGTCTTTGATCTCCGGCGCCGGGCCGCGCACGACGAGAACCTCCTCGACGCGCCCGGGATCGACCGCCAGGCTCACTTCGATGTATTGAAACAGGCCGAGATTTTTCTTGTTCACTTTCGAGACGGTGCCGATCATCAGCCCCTTGGGGAAAACCCCGTCGAGGCCGGAGGTCACCAGGCGGTCGCCTTCCTTCACATCCTCGCTCCGCTTGACGTACTTCATCACCGTGCCGCTCTCGAGCGAGCCCGAGACGATGCCGCGCGCGCGCGTGCGCTGCCCCATGGCGTCCACGCCGCTGTGCGCGTCGGTGACGAGCAGCACCTTGGCGTTGCGCGAGCTGGTCGATACCACCTGGCCGACGACGCCGAGCGCCGAGATCACCGCCATGCCTTTCTCGACGCCGTCCTTTTTGCCTTTATCGATGATGAGCGTGTGGAAGTACGTGCTCGCGCTGTTCGCGATGACCGAGGCGGTCATGGACTTCGGCGCCCACTCCGAGCGGAACTCCATCAGCTCCCTGAGCCGCTTATTGGTCGCCTCTTCCTCCAACAGCCTGCTCTTTTCTCCTTCGAGCTCGCGGACGCGCGCCTTGAGGCGCTCGTTTTCGTTGGCGACGCCGCGGAGCGCGGCATAATTCATAAAAAACCCTCGGATGCCTAAAAACGACGCTTGAATGCCCGACTGCAACGGCCGCATGACGGCGATGAGGAGCGGCCCGATCGGATCGGCGCGGTGCTGGCCTTTGGCGGCCGGTGCGATGATGTAAAGCGATAGGAGAACCGAGAGGAACGCGCTGAAAAGAACCTGATTGCGGCGAAGGAAAGAAAGCATCGAACTCTTATCCCCCGCTCGACGGTCGATCGGGCATAGGGACGCCCTAGGACGTGGCGACCTCCTTCAGCAAGGAGATTTCGTCCAGCGCCTTGCCCGCGCCCATCACAACCGCTGTCAGGGGATCATCGGCCAGAACGACCGGCAGGCCGGTTTCTTCCCGGATGAGCATGTCCAGGTTGCGGAGCAGCGAGCCGCCGCCCGCGAGCACGATGCCGCGATCGACGATGTCGGAGGCGAGCTCCGGAGGCGTGCGCTCGAGCGAGATCTGCACCGCCTCGACGATCTGGTTCAGCGGCTCGACCAGTGAATCGCGGATTTCTTTGTCCGTGATCACGACCGTCTTGGGAACGCCGGAGACGAGGTCGCGTCCCTTGATCTCCATCGTCTGGATCTCGTCGCCCGGGTAGGCCGAGCCGATGGTGATCTTGATCAGCTCCGCGGTTCTTTCGCCGACCAGGAGTTTGTATTTTCTTTTGATGAACTGGGCGATCGCTTCGTCCATTTTGTCGCCGCCGACGCGGATCGAGCGCGAGAAGACGATGCCGGAAAGCGAGATGACGGCGACCTCGGTGGTGCCGCCGCCGATATCGACGATCATGCTGCCGGTTGGCTCGGTGATCGGGAGCCCGGCGCCGATCGCCGCCGCCATCGGCTCCTCGATCAAATACACCTCACGCGCTCCCGCGGACGTCGCCGATTCCCTGACCGCTCTTTTTTCTACCTCGGTGATGCCGAAAGGGACGCCGATGATGATGCGAGGGCGGACGAAGCTGTGACGGTTCTGGACCTTGCGGATGAAATAGCGCAGCATCGCTTCGGTAATCTCGAAGTCCGCGATAACGCCGTCTTTTAACGGGCGGATCGCGACGATGCTTCCCGGGGTGCGGCCGAGCATTTTTTTCGCCTCGGCCCCGACCGCCAGGACCTTCTTTCCCCCGCGCTCGTTTTTGTGCTGGACCGCCACGACGGAAGGCTCGTTGCAGACGATGCCCTCGTTCTTCACGTAGATGAGCGTGTTGGCGGTTCCTAAATCGATGGCCAGGTCGTTGGAAAACAGGCTAAATAGGGAATCGAACATGCAAAAAGAGAGGCTCCTTTAACCCGGAATTTTGAGGGAATTTGACAGAAAATAACAAATTTGGCGCTGCCAAGCAAGTTAACATTTCGCCGACCGCGGGATTCGCCCCCGGCGGGCGATTCGGTTGCAATGACCGGTCCCTTTCCTTAATATGAAAAAGTTTTAACGGCGCCGTTCGGGGAAAGGCCTTCGCTTCATGCTAGACGTTTTACGGAAAAGAAAAAGATCGTGGGTCGTCACGCTCTTGCTCGGCGTCATCGTCATCGTCTTTGTCGCGTTCTACGGCGGCCGCAACCTGCGCGAGCCCGGCGCGGAGAAGGTCGCCGAAGTCAACGGCGAGACGATCAACCAGCGCGACTTCGCCGTTCAGTACCAGAAAATGATCGACATCTACCGCAACATGCTGAAGGGTGAGCTTTCGCCGGAGGCGATGAAGAGCCTGAAGCTCAAGAGCAAGGTCATCGAGGATATGATCGACCGCCGCGTGCTCATTCAGGAGACCCACAGACTCGGGCTCACGGTTTCCGATGACGAGCTCATGAGCGTTATCGGCCGTGCGCCGGAATTCCAGATCGAGGGGCGCTTCAGCAAGAACCGCTATCTGCAAATGCTCAGCGCCAACCGCGTCAGCGCCGCTCAATTTGAGGACGAGCAGCGCGAGCAGTTGCTGATGCGAAAGCTCCTCGACGTGATCCAGGACTCGGCGCGCGTCTCCGAAGCCGAAGTGCGCGAGCGCTACGCGTTCGAGCAGGAAAAAGTCAATTTCGGGTTCATCCGCCTCGGCGCCGCCGACTTTCTCTCGCAAGCGGCCGTCAACGATCAGGAAGTAAAAAATTATTACGACCGCAACAAGTCCGCGCTTACCGAGCCGCTCAGGGTCCGGGTGGAATACGTTTTCTATCCCTTCGATCAGTTCTCCGGCAAAGCCGAAGTGAGCGCGAAAGAGGTCGAGGATTACTACAATACCAACCGCGAGGCGCGCTTCGAGCAGAAAAGGGCGCTGAAGCTGCGCCATGTGCTCGTGCGCGCGGCGGGGATGGACGCCGCGCAGAAAGGCGGCGCGCGCGCCAAGGCGGAAGCGGCTCTGGCGGAGGCGCGCGCGGGAAAGAATTTCGCCGACGTGGCGAAGCAGTACTCCGAGGATCAAGGCGCGGCGCAGGGCGGCGATTTGGGCTGGGTGAGCCGCGGGCAACTGATGCCGATGTTGGATCAGCCGGTCTTCGCGCTCAAAAAAGGCGAGGTCAGCGGCGTGCTCGAGAGCCCGCTCGGCTATCACGTCTTCAAAGTCGAAGACGTGAAGGAAGAAAAAAAGACCGACCTTAAGGAGGCGGCGCCGGAAATCATCAAAGCCCTCAAGACGGCGAAAGGAAAGATGGAGGCGGTGCGCGCCGCCGATCAAGATCGGGAAAAGGCGGCGTCGGGGAGCGAGCTCTCGCTGCTCGCCAAAGAGCGCGGCCTGGCGGCGAAACAGACGCCGCTCTTCAGCGCCTCGGACACGTTTCCGGAAATCGCCGCGCTCGACGAATTCAAGCGCAGCGCCTTTTCACTCGGGGCGAGGGAGGTCGGCGCGCCGATCGAGGCGCCGAACGGCTATTATTTATTAAAGGTCGTCGAGCGCAAGGAGCCGGCACTGCCGCCGCTCGAGACGATCCGCGCGGACGTCGAGCGCAAGGCCAGGGAGGCCAAGGCGCTGGAGATCGCCAAAGAAAAGGCCAAGGGCGTCCTCGGCGAGCTCAAGAAAGAGAAGAGCGTCGAGCCCGTCGCCAGGGCGAACGGTCTGCAGACCGGCGAGACGGGCTGGTTTCTCCGCGGCGACGCCGAAATCCCCAAAGTCGGCGCGCTCGCGGACGTCAAGCCCGGTGGCATCGCGATCTCCGCCGCCAATCCGGTCGCCGACCGCCCCTACTTTCAGGGCAGCACTATTTATCTCTTCGTTTTCAAGGGCAGCCAGCCCGCGGACATGGCGCGCTTCGACAAGGAAAAAGACGATCGCGTCCAGCAGGCGCTTCAGGCGAAGCGCCAGGCGATGGTGAAAAAATTCGTCGACGACTTGAAGGCGCGCTCGCGCATCCAAATCGAGCCCTCGTTCCTGGAGGAGAGCTGAGCCGGCGCGCTCGACGATTTCTCTCGCGTTGAGGCGGCTCGGCGACTGATGCGGATTTTTCTCCTGCGCCACGGCGCGACCGACTGGAATCTCGCCGGCAAATGCCAGGGGCTCACCGACGTCGAGCTCAACGCCGCCGGACGCGAGCAGGCCGAGGCCGCGGCGCTCAGGCTCGCGACGGAAAAAATCTCGGCGATCTATTCGAGCCATCTTAAGCGCGCATGCGACACCGCTGCGGCGGTCGCCCGCCCGCACCGGCTCACGGCGCGGATCGAAGAAAACCTCCGCGAGCTCGATCACGGCGCGCTCGAAGGGCTTACGTTCGCCGAGATTCGAACGCTCCACGTCGACTTTATCCGCGACTGGCGCGAGCGCCCGGCCGAAGCGGTCATCCCCGGCGGCGAGCGGCTTATCGAAGTGGACGGGCGCGCCTGGGTGGCGCTCGGCGGCATCGTCGCGCGCCACCGCGACGACGAGACGCTCGTCGTCGTGAGCCACAACTTCCCGATTCTCGCCGTGGTTTGCCGCATTCTCGACACGCCGCTTAACCGTTATCGGGAATATCACGTCGCGCCGGGCGGGCTCGTCCGCCTCGAATACGGCGCCGCAGGTTGGCGTCTCGACGGCGAGCCGCCGCTGCGGGCCGACTGAATGCAAACCCGCAGAAAATTATTTTGCGCGCGGATTAAACAGCGCCAGGAAAGATTGTCGATTCCCACGCTGCAGCAGGAAGTATCCGACCGTGAGCGCGATATAGAGGAATGAGAAAAGCGTTCTGAAGCGCGGGTCGGGGACGAAGAGCTGGGCGGCGAAAAGGCCGAAGAGAAGCGCCGCTTCCTTCAGAGAAAAAGACATATTGGCGAGCACCGCGACGGCGAAGAGCGACTGCCCCGCGGTAAGAAAAATTTCATCGCCTTGGCGGTCGTCCATTTCCATCGGCTTCATTTCCCCTGCGGACAACATATAGACGAGCGGCAGCATGCCGATCAAAAGCGTCCACTGATTGACTTTGGACGAGAGCAGCGTTCCCAGGCTCGCCCCCGGATTTGCCTTCAGCGCGAAGAGAATTGCGACGATGAACTCCGGCGACTCCGATGCCAGCGGCGCGAGCCACTGGACCAGCAGGAATTCCTCGATGCCGTAGCTCCGGCCCGTCGCCAGGAGACTCTCCGCGAACGGCTCCGCCGCGATGAAAATCGTCAAGCCCGACAACAGAAAAAGCGCGATCGTCATCGCGCGGCGCGGCGCTACGCCCCAGGCGGCGATCATCCGCGCCGGCCCTTCCAATTCCGGCTCGACATGCGCCGCGCGCGACGCCGCGCGGATGTAGAAGACGAAGATCGCGATCAGCACGACCGCATCCATCCAGTCGAGCCGCTCCTTGACCGGAATCGTGAACGAGTAGAGCGTCGCCAGCCCTAGATAGAAGATTTCGATCTTGTGCGAGGGCTCGAGCAAGAAGGAGGTCCTTCGGGTCTTCAGCCAAAACGTAAAGACCACTGCCGCCCAGCCGACGCCGATGAGGAGGCGGTTGGCGCCGGTCATGTTCGCCGTCGCATAGGCGGTGTACTGCGGATCTTTTCCCGCCATCCAGGCGAAATACATATCGACGGCGTATTCGGGCAGCACCGCGACGAGGGCGAGAAAAGCGAGCGCGAGCGTCTGGGGAATATCGAGCTGCGCGAGCTCCGAGGCCCACGAGAGCAGGAACGCCGCGCCGAAGATGCCGACCCCGCTCGCGAGCGCACTCGCCCACGGCGGCAGGTCGGTCGCGAAAAAGTGCACCCCGACCCATTGCAGACACAGCGAGACCGCGGAGCCGACCCAAATCCAATTACCCATTGATTGTTTCCTAGCAGCCGTCCGCTGGCAGGGATTTTTCTTCTTCTTCGATCGGCCGGGCAAGCCACCAGCCGAGCAGGACGAGTGAGCCGGCGAGAATGGCGGGCACGATCCAGCGGAGAATGTTGGACCAGGGATCGAGCAGTTCGTGGATCTCTTTATCGTCGAGAAACATCTCGCCGGCGACCCAACCGAGGACGCCGCCGCCGATCCAGACGATCCATTGGAAGCGGTTCATCAGCTTGGCGAGAAAACCGGCGCCCCAGACGATGATCGGGATAGAAAGGCCGATGCCGAAGATCACCAGCGCCAGATTGCCGTGCGAGGCGGCCGCCACCGCCAGCACGTTGTCCAGGCTCATCACCAGGTCGGCCACGATGATGATCCAGATCGCCTCCCACAACGTCGTCCCGTGGCGCATCTCGCGCCCGTCGCCGCCCGCCTCCTGGCGCAGCAGCTTGACGGCGATCCAGATAAGCACGAGGCCGCCCGCTGCTTGTAAAAAAGGGATCGCGAGCAGCTCGACGATGATGGCGATAAAAGCGAAGCGGAGCGCGACCGCGCCCAGCGTGCCGCCGACGCGCCCGAGGAATTGCTCGCGCTGGGGCAGCGTCCGCACCGCCATCGCGATGAGCAGGGCGTTGTCGCCACCGAGGCTCAGATCGAGAATGACGATGCCGAACCACCGCGCTAAAAGTTCGGGATTCTCAAAAAATTCCAGCAATGCGACCTCGCGTAAATACCCCCGCCCTAGAACCTCTCGGGCGGAGATACTAATAACTAAAAACAACGCGCTTTGCCAGAAGAAAGAGGAGGTGCGCGCAGCGCTCGGGAAACGCCGGATCTTATGACCGAGGAGAGCGCGGATTCTCCGCCGCCCCATTGCGCCAGGCCCTCCGCCGCGATATGCTCGCGCAATGATCATCAAACTGAGCGACCTCGGCAACGACCGCCATCCGTTTTTCTTTGCCCTCGGCCAGGATGTGGCGGTCGAGAACTGCCTCCACCGCTACGAAGTCCTCGACGGGACATGCGACAACCAGGGCCGCTGGTACTCGATCAAATACGAGCTCAAGAACCTGGAAGACGGCTCGGTCCATCTGGCCGAGCAGATCGGCACCTGGCTCTTTCTAGTCAACCCCGCTCCCGCTCAATAAGCCAATAAAAAAGCCGCGGGCGGCGCAACCGAAGCTGCGCGCCCGCGGCTCGAATACTCGGTCGCGAGAAGCTTAGCGCTTGACCTTATCCTGCGCCTTTTCCACGAGTCCTTTGAGCCCGCCGTCCTGCGTCGCCGCGCCCACCTGCTGGCCGGTCGATTGCGCCAGCTCGAGGTGCTGCTGCAAGGTCGGCAGCGCCTTCGCCGCGAACTTCTTCACGTCCGCGTCGTCCGCCTTGTCGGCTTGTTTCTTGAACTTATCGACGTCCGTCTTGTGGTCGTCGATCATCGTCTTCATATACTCGCGGTCGAACTTCTCGCCGGAAAGCTTCGCGAGGCGGTCATAGGTCGATTTTTGCTTGCCTTCGAGCTTATCCGGGATCTGCTGGTTCTTGGTCGAAGCGAGCTGCTGGAGCTCTTTGTTCAGCTTGCTGTGGTCCTGCTCCATCTTCTTGCCGAACTCTTTCACCTGCGGGCTCGCCGCTTTCTCGGCCGCGAGCTTGCCGAGTTCGACCTCCGCCAGTCCGCCGTTGGCGGTGTCTTTGATGAATCGGCTATCGCCCATCGATAGCTTATCGGCCGCCAACGCTAGGCTCCCGCCGAAGAGCAGCGCGACGGCCAGCGTCAAAAGCTTTATCCGATTTTGCGACATGATCTGCCTCCTTTTTTATTTTGACTGGTTTATGACTTTATCGTGCCGCGCCAGGCGCCGGTCTCCTGGCCGCGGTGTTCGATGAACTTCTTGAAGCGCTCGAGGTCGTTTTTCACCCGGCCGGAGACGAATCCGAGCGCATCGCCGGTATTCTCGACGAAGCCCTTGGGATCGTAGCTAAGCTCGAGATTGACCCGCGTGCGCGTGCCGCCCGCCGGCTGGAAGGTGACCGTGCCGGAGGTATGTTCTCCCGCTTCGCTTTGCCAAGCGATCTTGCGGTCGGGAATCTGCTCGGTGATCCGCGCGTCCCATTCTTTTTCCTTGCCGCCGATCTCGGCGACCCAGTGGAGCCGCTTGTCGTCGAGCTGTCGCACCTGCTTCACGCCTTCCATGAAGCGCGGGAACTCCTCGAACTGCGTCCACTGGTTGTAAACGGTCTGGACCGGGACCTCGACTTCAATCGATTTTTGGATCTTCTCCATGTCTCTGAATTACTCCTTTCCACTCAAAGTCGTTCTCAACTACTATTTTAAACCGGCTGAGGAAGGTGCCAAGACGGGTCTATCCCCGAGCCGTGCTAACAATTATAAATACGCCTGTGCACCGAGCTGTGCGTAACACGCTTCGAGAAATCACCTGATCCTTCCGCCCGCGCCGCTAAATGCGGTATGCATTAGACATGGAGAAGCGGCGTCTGCGCGTCGACGGCAGAGAGCTGGAGCTCACCAACCTCGACAAGGTGATGTATCCGGAGAACGGCTTCACCAAAGGGCAGGTGATCGACTACTACACGCGGATCGCGCGCCACCTTCTGCCGCATATCAAGGACCGTCCGATCACGCGCATCCGCTTTCCCGACGGCGTCACGGGGGTGCATTTCTACGAGAAGAACGCGCGCGCGTTCACGCCGAAATGGATCCCGACCTTCGCCATGCCGCGGAACAGCGTCGAGGCGATGACACGCTATGTCCTGATCAACGATCTCGCGGCGCTCGTGTGGTCGGCGAACATGGCCAACCTCGAGATCCATCCCTTTCTCGCGCGCGCGCCGCGGGTCGACGTTCCCACGATGGTCGTCTTCGACCTCGACCCCGGCGAGGGAACGGACATCTTGGCCTCCTGCGAGGTCGCGCTCATGATCCGCGAGCTGCTCGGCCGCCTGAAGCTTAAATCGTTCGTCAAGGTCTCGGGCTCGAAGGGCATGCATCTGCACGTGCCGCTGAATACCACGGTAACTTACGAGGCGACCGAGCCGTTCGCGAAGAGCATCGCCGAGGCGCTGGAGCGCGACCATCCCGATCTCGTCGTCTCCGAGATGGCCAAGGTCAAGCGGAAAGGAAAAGTCTTCGTCGACTGGAGTCAGAACACCGCGCGCAAATCCACGGTCGCGGTCTATTCGCTGCGCGCGAAGCGCGAGCGGCCCTTCGTCGCGCTGCCGATCTCGTGGGAGGAGCTCAAAAAAGCGCTCAAGAAGGGCGATCCCGCGGCTTTCTTCTTCGAGCCCGACGAGTGTTTGGCTCGCGTGAAAAAATCGGGCGATCTCTTCGCGCCAGTTTTGCAGCTCAAGCAGAAGCTGCCCAAGCCGTTTCTCGCGCTGCAGGGCAGCGGCGGCGCGCGGCCGCGCCGGGACGCGAGTGACGCGTCGCTCGCGACCTATCGCGAGAAGCGCGATTTCGCGAAGACGCCCGAGCCGCCCCCCGCAGTGAAAAAGCGGCCGAAAAAGAAAGCTGAAGGCGGCCGGCTCTTCGTCATGCAGAAGCATGACGCCAGCCATCTGCATTACGATTTGCGCCTGGAGATGCATGGCGTCTTGAAATCGTGGGCGGTGCCCAAGGGGCCGCCGTACGAGCTCGGCGAGAAGCGCCTCGCGATGGCGACCGAGGATCACCCGATGGCGTACGCACGCTTCGAGGGGATCATCCCCGAAGGGCAGTACGGCGGCGGCACCGTGATGGTATGGGACATCGGAACTTACGAGGTGATGGACGGCAACTATTGGCAAGGGAAGCTCCACGTCCGCTTCGCCGGAAAAAAGCTCAAGGGCGAATGGGTACTGGTGCGGAGCGGCGAGAGCGACGGCAGGAAACAGAGCTGGCTCTTGATCAAAGCCGGCACGGCGACGAAGCCGCTGTCGCCGCGGCAGGACGACGCCTCGGCGCTCACCGGTCGGTCGATGGCGGCGATCGCCGCCGCGCGCGACGCCGAATGGCAGAGCAACCGCGGCGGCGGAAAGAAACCGGCGGCGGAAGCCGCCGATATCGATCTCGCAGCGCTGCCGGAAAAGGCGGCGGAGTTCATCGAGCCGATGCAGTGCCGCCCGGTCGACCGGCTGGCTGACGGCGCGCGCTGGCTCTACGAGATCAAGCTCGACGGCTACCGCTGTCTCGCCGTCAAAGGCGACGGCGAGGCGAAGCTCTTTTCGCGCAACCGCCGGCCGTTCAACGAGACGTTTCCCGAGGTCGCGCGCGCGCTCGCGCCGCTCGACAGGGGAACCGTTCTCGACGGCGAGATCGTCGCGCTCGACGACGCCGGCCGTCCGGCCTTCAGCGCGCTGCAGAGCCGTAAAGCGCAGCGTACGAACATTCATTATTACATCTTCGACATTCTCGTTTACCGCGGCCGCAGTCTCCTCGGCGTACCGCTCGATGAACGGCGGAGATTGCTGGAGGCAGTCGCCGCGCGTCTCGGCGGGCCCGTGCGGCTTTCGGAGACGTTTACCGGCAGCGCCGCGGACTTGATCGCCGCCGCCGGCAGGCTCGGCCTCGAAGGGCTCATCGCCAAGCGTAAGGATTCGCGCTACGAGCCAGGCCGGAGGAGCGGCGCGTGGATGAAATATAGAATCAACCAGGGGCAGGAGCTGGTTATCGGCGGCTACATCCGCAGCGCGGACGGCTTCCAGTCGCTCCTCGCCGGCTACTACGAAAACGCCAAGCTGCTTTTCGTCGGCAAGATAAAGAACGGCTTCGTGCCGCGGGTCAAGCGCGAGGTCGCCGCGCTCTTCAACGGTCTCGAGACCGACCGCTGTCCGTTCGCCAACCTGCCCGAAAAGAAAGGGGCACGCCGCGGCGAGGCGTTGACCGCCGCCGCGATGAAGCGCTGCCGCTGGCTCAAGCCCGAGCTCATCGCCGAGGTCGAGTTCACCGACTGGACGGAGGCGAATCACCTCCGCCACGCCAAATTCGTGGGCCTGCGCGAGGATAAAGACCCCCGCGAGGTGGTGCATGAATCCGCCAGACCCGAAGACAACGTATTAATATAGTAGAGACTCCTAAGGCAATGAAGGTAAAACCGCGTTCTTTTAATTCCGGGCGGCCCCCTATGAACCTTTTTGCCTCTCCGTCGTCTAACGGTGCAGAGGGGTAAAGAAAGATATGAAGCCTGTGCGTACCGAGATGGAGGCCACGATCTGCGGCCTGAGGAAGGCGGCGAGCGAGTTCGCCTTCGAACGTAGCCAGGACACCGTGGAAGCTTTCGCGCTCAGCAATGTCCTCCTGATCGAGATGATTCGCCGGCGCTTCGCACCCTCTTGGCAGCGCGGGGAGCTTTTCGGCGAGATGCCGGCTGGCGATCAGTTCAACTGAGGACTTCCCAATCAGCATTCAAAAAGCCGGGGCGAAACCCCCGGCTTTTTTATTTGTGGTGGAGGCGGAGGCGCCGCAATTGTATTGACAGCGGAGCTGCCGCTAACGAAGAATCTCTTCTCCCAAGGTCACCAACGAACCCTCCGGCAATTTTCAAACTCCGACGTCCGTTTATTACGCCGGTGCTCCACCGGTGTCGAACCGATCCAGGGCTTAAAGGCGCGGTTGAATGCGCTGACCTCGGAGGCGCCGAGAAGAAAACGCGTCCATTCGGTGCTGCTGTCAATGGATTGTCGCCGAATGTCAAGACGAGAACCGCGCCGCGTGCTTATATCTGCTTGTGCGGGTAGATAAGGGCGCGCCGCGACGAGATTTTCACTGTAACACCGCTAGATCCAATCCCTCAATCTGCATTATCGATCGTCCGCAGCGCGCCTCTCCAACGGGGTGGGCAGGACGGCTGTTTTTTTGTCCGACGGTTTTTATGAGAAAGACACGGACACTTCTGACAATGGATGCATACATTCAATGGGTTTGGTCGGATGACACCACACTTTACTTGCTGGCCACCGCCGAAGGATCTCTCGACGTCGCGGATTTCAGCGAAATGATGCGACGGGTGGGCGAAGCCTTCGTTGCACTCGACGGCGCTGCCGTTTTCGACTTGCGGAAAGCCCGTTGGGATCTCGACAAGTCGGATATCAATGCCATTGCCGCGGGTTTTGTCCAAGCCGGTCTACGTATGGACAACAAGATCGCTTTAGTTTGCGGCCGCGACCTCGACCAATACGGCCAGCTCTTGATCGTGGCATCCGGCGCGTCCAATCGCGGCTTCAAGGCGCGCGCCTTCTATGACTTTGATGGCGCGCTGAAATGGCTGGCGGAAAAATGGAACAACTACTGAAACATGACGAGGAGATCGCATGCATATGAATGATAAGAACGTTGCGTCCTCTGGCGGACACGGCTGTCCCGACAAATGCGCGGGCAGCACAGCCCGGGAGCGGGAGGTTACAGGTATCGAGCTGAACCATATCTCGCATAAAGCCCGGCGGGAAATCGCCACATCGCACGGCCACGCCTTGATATGCGCCTACTGTGGCTGCGTCTACATCCGGGAGGGGGGCTTCACCCGCCGTTTAGGAATGCTGATCGCCGGATGGCACTCCGAACTTTTTCCGAACTGAAGCTCCGCTCTAAGGTGAACGGCCCCTCAGTGTCGCTTGCCCTCGAGAAAGGCTCTGAGCATCCAGGCCATTTTCTCGTGACGCTCCATGACGTTCGTCAGGAAGTTGTCCGAGTCCTTCGGCGACGGCTTCGGGCGTTTTCTTAATCGGTGATCTGCAGACCGAACGGCGCAGCGACCATCAGCGCGGAGCAGAACTTCAGGAACGCGCGCCGGCTGACGCCGCACTGCATGAGGCGCTCGTCGATCGTTTCGAGAACTCTGGGGGAGTCAGGGGGGCTGAACATGACATCGCCTACTTTCTAAAGAAACGAACTCCACTCTGTTTCAAATCGTTAAGGGGTTTCGTTATCCGCCAGGTCAGCGCCCTTTCAGCGCCTCAATGCGATCCCACAACCCCAGAGTTTTAAGAACCTCCGGAGACGGATCCTGCATGGCCAAGAGCTGATGGCACGAGCCGCAGTCCTGGCTGATGGTATCCTTGCCGTCCGCCGTCGTGTGCGACCCATCGTGGCAGCGGAAACAGCCGGTAGAGTCCGTGTGCCCGAGGTTGTTTGGATAGGTGCCCCATGTCACCTTCAGGTCCGGAAAGACGTTGCGGTTGTATATAGCGAGGATCGCCTGCCCCGCCGTTTGAACGTCGGCTCTGCGCTGCGCGTAAACCTGCGAATAGTTCTGTTTGTAGTAGGACTCAATCGCCGCCGGTATTTTTTGCGCCGCGTCCGCGCTGCTCGAGTAATTCGCCTGCAGCACCTCCAGCGCCTGCTTCTTGATAAATGGAAGGTCGGCCTGGAGCTGTCCAAGCGCGAGCGCCACATTGACAGCCCGGTCCGGCGGCGAGAAGTCGTGGGTGGGGCGGTTGTGACAATCGACACACTGCATGGCGTATTTGGGAAGACCCCCTGAGCGCGCCTGCTCGGCGGTCGACCCTTTGGCGAGATAGGTCTTGGTTTCTCCGGTCCGAGTGTCGCGCCGCTCCACCCAGGGGATCGTCTGCCGATTTGCATCGGACGTCGCGTAGCGGATCTCGAAACCGCCCGAGAAGTGCGCGTGATGAATGCCCTGCATCTTGCTGCCCCCCACGAGCATCATGAGGACGTTGTACGAAGCGGAGTTCTGCTCGTCGCTGTTATAGTTGGGGATGACGCGAAGACGCGTCGCGAAGATCTTTTCCGTCCAGTGACAGTGCTCACAGGTGTCCTTGGACGGTACAAGCCGATCGGATTCGAGAGCGGATGGGATCGGCCGCGGGTAACTGTTCGTGAGGACCTGCCAGAGCTGGCGCGTCCCGTTCATTTTCGCGTCGATCCATCCGCCCGCGGTAGGCGCGATGTGACATTCGGCGCACACCACACTGGCGTGGTTCGAATCCCGATGCCCCACGTACTCCGGCCGCATCACGTGGCACGCCGCGCCGCAGAACTGTGGGGTCTCCATGTACACCACAGCGCGGTAAGTGAGCTGGGTCCCGATCAGAAGATTGGCCCCGATCGTGATCACCAGGAACACGATCAGTCGGTGCAGCGCCGTCTTGCGGTCCACGACCCCGGCTTCCAGGCGCTCGCGAATATTCCGCCGGCCGAGCACTATCCCAGCTACCGTCAGGGCAAATCCCGTAAAAAGAACGAACGGCAGGATGAGGTAGATGACAACGCCCTTGTACGGATTTTCTACATGCCCCTGTACCTCGGACGGGAGGAAAAACAGCCAGGTGCTGGTAGCCGTAATCGCGAGGACCAAACCGAGCCGGCTCAACCAGTGACTCGTGAGCAGCACTAGCCCCGGTCGGTTGCGTTGCCATTTGGGCACGCCCGATTCGCCGCTTTTCCCTGTGCCGCCACCCGTGTCGTCATTCATTCTGATCTCAACGCCGGTTATTTCGAAGACGCGCGCAACTATCGTGCGATGTCGTAGCCGAGCCAGCGATGAATAACAAGTGTTGTGAATCAGAAGCATTATAGAAAGTCGCGACTCGACAAAATCGCCGCAGTCAAAAAAAGTAGATGTCGGCCTTTCGTCAAAAGTCGGAATGTCGACTTGCGTGAGTCGAAAGTCGAGAAAATAGCTTTAACTCGATTTCGATGACAGTTCGCACCGGAAAGAAAAAAGGCAGACCGCCGTTCCGCAGGAGAAGAAAGTACGTCGGTTGCTCAAAAGTGGAGGTTCATAAAGGAAGTTAGAACCTCGCTAGGTAGGAATGACCGATGTTTCCATAACAGTATGATGTCGCAGCGGGTATTGGAAATACCCGTGAGTCGAAACCCCGTTTCTTCTCTAGTTCCACTTGCGTCTAAGAAGCTCTCCCGCTCGGCTCTTAGTTCTCTGCCTTAATGCAAGCTTACGTACATGGCATGCAAATTCGTCTACGGGAAACAGAATCGGCGAGAAGAAGAAATTTTTAAGAGAGATTCTGAAAGAAGTGAGAGTACGCGGAGAAACAGTGACGCTGACCTACCGGCTTCCTCTAGCGCAAAGAACTCCTCCTCCCGAAGGTAAAAACCTCCGGAAAGAGGAATTCTTTACACTTGGACATTTGGTGGAGCAGATGGGAGTCGAACCCACGGCCTTCGCGTTGCGAACGCGACGCTCTCCCAACTGAGCTACTGCCCCAATTTTATCCGATCGCACGCAAAAACTCGCGCAGCTGGCCTGCGAGATCAGGCCGCTTCAACGCGTAGGCGACGGTCGCGCGCACGAAGCCGAGCTTGTCGCCGACGTCATAGTGCTCGCCTGTGAACTCGTAGCCGTAAAATTTTCTTTGCCGGTTGAGATCCGCCATCGCATCGGTCAGCTGAATCTCGCCGCCTTTGCCGGGGCGAGCGTTTCCCAGGCACTTGAAAATATCCTGATGCAGCACGTAGCGCCCGACGATTGCCAACTCCGACGGCGCGTCGTTGGGATCGGGCTTTTCCACCATCCCGTCGATCTCGTAGGTGCGCGCGCCGATCTCGCGTCCCTGAATGATGCCGTAGCGGCGCACATCGGGCCGCGGCACCCGGCGCAGGGCGACGACCGACTCGCCCTTGGCTTCGAAAACGTTCAGCAGCTGCCGCACGCAGGGCACCGGATCATCGATCAGATCGTCGGACAAAAGCACCGCGAAGGGCTCATCGCCGACGAGATCGCGCGCCGAAAGGACCGCGTG
>Ga0075423_10000134_pt1 | contig 48227 bp, 49 predicted proteins | sample SoiMethybrSBSTD2_FD_80114 | JGI IMG/M metagenome (GOLD analysis project Ga0075423, IMG submission 80114) | Bulk soil microbial communities from a Populus tree surrounding site in Tennessee, USA - Soil MetaG P. TD hybrid SBSTD2 | ecosystem: Environmental > Terrestrial > Soil > Tree plantation... | reverse complement strand
GCCCGGTCGTCATCGGGTAGACGAGGATGAGTCTGATTTTCTTGTCAGGGCCGATGACGAAGACGTTGCGCACGGTCTGGTTGTCGGCGGGCGTGCGGTCACCGGGGTCACCGGAGACGTCGGCCGGCAGCATCCCGTACAGCTTCGAGACCTTGAAGTCGGCGTCACTGACGATCGGGTAGTTCGGCGCCGCCCCCTGTGTCTCTTCGATGTCCTTCGCCCACCCCTCATGCTGGTCGAGCGGGTCGACCGAGAGTCCGATGATCTTCACGTTGCGCCTGGCGAACTCGGGCTCGATGCTCGCCATGTAGCCGAGCTCGGTCGTGCAAACCGGGGTGAAGTCCTTCGGGTGGGAGAACAGGATCGCCCACGAGTCGTCAATCCAGTTGTGGAATCTGATCCTGCCCTGAGTCGTGTCTGCCTCGAAGTCCGGTGCTATGTCGCCAAGTTGCAATGCCATCGGAACGCTCCTCTCGAATGTTCACTCCTTTCAGGTATTTACCTGAATTCCCATCCGAGTTTAGCTATATCGATCCGCCGGCCTGTGAGGCACCGCGCCTACTCCGGGCTGAACGGCCCCCGCCCCCGCAGGCGGGTCATCTCGTCTTCGGCGACCTTGCGGCGCAGCTCCTCGTCGGTCATCTCGGGAGCCCCGCGCCGGCGGCGCATCTCGTTTTGCGCCTCCATCATCTGGCGAATGTCGTCGATCTCGTTCTGGGCTTCGACCTCGGGGGAGCGGGTCGGAGTCCAGTCGACCAGGTCGGCATCGCTACCCGGATAGAAGCGGCCAATGAGAACAAGCACGCTGACCAGGAAGATGAGCATGCCAATCGTCGCGAGAACGAAACCCACAGCCCAAGAATACGCCCGCGGCGCTCGTTCCCTTTAATCCCCGCGGGATGCCAGAGGCCTACATAGTCGATGCGATCCGTACTCCGATGGGCGCCTACCGCGGCGCGCTTTCCGGCGTGCGGCCCGACGACCTCGCCGCGCACACGATCCGCGCCGTGGTCGAGCGCACCGGCGTCGACCCCGAGCAGCTCGTGGACGTCTACTTGGGCGCCGCCAACCAGTCGGGGGAGGACAATCGCGACGTGGCGCGGATGGCGGCGCTGCTGGCCGGCCTGCCCCACAGCGTGCCGGGAGCGACCGTCAACCGCCTCTGCGCGTCGGGCCTGGAGGCGGTCAACGCCGCGGCCCGCGCGGTGAAGCTCGGCGAGGGCGACTTCTACCTGGCCGGCGGGATCGAGTCGATGAGCCGGGCGCCGTGGGTAGTGGAGAAGCCCGAGCGCGCCCTGCCGCGGGGCGAGCAGACGATGCACGACACGACCCTTGGCTGGCGCATGGTCAACCCGCGGATGGCCGAGCTGGGCGTCTCGACCGAATCGATGGGCGAGACGGCTGAGAACGTCGCCGAGCGCTACGGGGTCTCGCGAGAGGACCAGGACGCCTACGCGCTGCGCAGCCACCAGCGCGCGGTGGCTGCCGCCGAGGCGGGCCTGTTCGGGGAGGAGATCGTCCCGATCGAAGCGTCGCGGGGGCGCGAGACGGTTACGGTCGATGCCGATGAGGGCCCGCGCCCCGACGCCTCGGCGGAGAAGCTGGCCGGCCTGCGCCCCGTCTTCCGCGAGGGGGGCACCGTCACCGCTGGCAACGCCTCGACCCTGAACGACGGCGCCGCCTGCCTCCTGATCGCTTCAGAGGCCGGGGTCGAGCAGCTCGGCGCCGAGCCGCTGGCCCGCGTCGTCTCCACCGGCGTCGCCGGGGTCGACCCCGCCCACATGGGAATCGGCCCGGTCGAGGCGGTGCCGCGCGCCCTCGCCGCCGCCGGCCTCTCCCTGGATCAGGTTGACCTGATCGAACTGAACGAAGCCTTCGCCGCCCAGGTGCTGGCTTGCGCTCGCGAGCTTGGGATCGACGAGGAGCGCCTCAACGTCAACGGCGGCGCGATCGCCCTCGGCCACCCACTCGGCTGCTCCGGCGCCCGCCTGACGACGACCCTGGTGCGGGAGCTGCGCCGCCGCGGCGGCCGCTACGGCGTGGCGACCATGTGCGTCGGCGTCGGCCAGGGCCTGGCGGCGGTCTTTGAAACGGTCTGAGGTAGCCTCGCGCTCCGATGAGCACCGTTTCCGAGCTGGCCAGCGTCGACGGCAAGATCTCACCGACCGCCGAGGCGATCGTCCCCCTTAAGGACGACGGCCTCTACCGCGGCGACGGCGCCTTCGAGGTGATCCGCCTTTACGAAGGGCGTCCGTTCGCCCTCGCCGACCACCTCGATCGGCTGGAGCGCTCGGCGGCAGCGATCCAGCTCGAGTTCGATCGCGCTGCGCTCGAGCGCGAGATCGATGCATTGCTTACCGAAGCCGGCGACGCCGACGGCCAGCTGCGCCTGATCGTCACCCGCGGCGGGCGGCGGATCGCCGCGACCGAGCAGTTGCCGCCCCACGCCGAGACGCTGAAGCTCGCAACCGTCACCTACTCCCCAACGGTGATCCTCAACGGGGTCAAGTCGCTTTCCTACGCCGCGAACATGCAGGCGACGCGGATCGCCCAGTCGCAGGGCGCCGACGAGGCGGTGCTGGTGCAGCCCGACGGCACCGTGCTGGAGCCGCCGACCTCGTCGATCTTCTGGGTCTCGCCGCAGGGAACCCTGCGCACGCCGGCGCTGGAGGCGGGGGTGCTCGAATCGATCACCCGCGATCGGCTGGTCAAGGCGCTCGACGTCGAGGAAGGAGCCTGGCCGGTCGCCGACCTGCGCGCCGCGAGCGAGGCCTTTCTCGCCTCGACCACGCGCGAGATCCAGGCGGTGGCCGCAATCGACGGCGCCGAGCTTCCCCAGGCGCCCGGCCCGCGCACCGGCGAAGCCCAGGAGGCCTTCGCGGCGACCCTGGGGGAGGAACTTCCGATGACCGAGACGACCAAGACGACAGAGCAGGGGTGAGATGGACTTCCAGTTGACCGATGAGCAGCGGCTGATCTCCGAGGCAGCGCGCGAGTTCGCCGACAAGGAGATCGTTCCGCGGGTTCGCGACAACGACAGGGCGGCCCGCTTCGACCGCGAGCTGGCCAGCAAGCTTGGCGAGGTCGGCTATCTCGGAGCGCCCGTCGCCGAGAGATATGGCGGCCGTGGCCTGGACTACATCGGCTACGGGCTGATCGTCGAGCAGGTCGGTCGCGCCGACTCCTCGGCGCGCACCGTCGTCTCCGTGCAGACCTCGCTGGTCGCCGGCTCGATCGAGAAGTGGGGAACCGAGGAGCAGAAGCAGAAGTGGCTGCCGCGGCTCTGCTCGGGAGAAGCGCTGGGCTGCTTCGGCCTGACCGAACCCGACACCGGCTCCGACGCCGCCAACCTGCGCACCCGCGCGACCAAGACCGACTCGGGCTGGTCGATCAGCGGCCAGAAGATGTGGATCTCGCTCGGCAACTTCTCGGAGGTGGCGCTGATCTTCGCCCAGACCGACCCGGCGAAGAAGCACCGCGGGCTCGCCTGCTTCCTCGTCCCGACCGACAGCGAGGGCTTCACCAGCCAGGAGATCCACGGCAAGCTCGGCTTGCGCTCCTCCGACACGGCGGAGCTCTCCCTAGACGAGGTCGAAGTCGGCGACGACGCGATGCTGGGGGAGATCGGCGACGGCTTCAAGGTGGCGATGAGCGCGCTCGACAACGGTCGCTACAGCGTCGCCGCCGGTTGCGTCGGAATCTGCGACGGCTGCGTCGAGGCCTCGGTGCAGTACGCGAAGGAGCGCAAGCAGTTCGGTGTGCCGCTCGCCCGCTTCCAGCTCGTGCAGGAGATGATCGCCGACATGATCCTCAAGCGCGACGCCTCCCGGATGCTGGTCTACCGCGCCGGGGTGCTGAAGGACCAGGGCAAGCCGAACACGATGGAGACCTCGGTGGCGAAGCTCTACGCGACCGAGTCGGCGGTCGAGTGCGCGAACCTGGCGATCCAGGTCCACGGCGGTGCCGGCTACGTCGACGACTACCCGGTCGAGCGCTACCTGCGCGACGCGCGGGTGACGACCCTCTACGAGGGCACCTCCCAGATCCAGAAGCTGATCATCGGCCGCGCCGCGACCGGGATCAACGCGATGATGCCCCTCGAGGCGGAGTGAGCGAAGTCGTCGAGACCTCGCTCGACGGCCACGTCGCCCTGCTGCGGCTGAACCGGCCGGAGGTCCGCAACGCCCTCTCGCCGGAGGTGATGGAGAAGCTCGCCTCCGAGCTGGAGCGGATGGACCCGGATCCCGAGGTGCGCTGCATCGTGATCGCCGGCTCCGACGAGGTCTTCGCCGCCGGTGCCGACATAAAGGCGATGAGCGAACGGAGCTTCGCCGAGGCGCTCTATCACCCCGCGGCCGAGTTCTGGAAGCGCCTCGCCAAGGTGAAGACGCCGATAATCGCCGCCGTCTCGGGTTACGCGCTGGGCGGCGGCTGCGAGCTGGCGCTGGCCTGCGACATGATCGTCGCCGACGCCGACGCCCGCTTCGGTCAGCCGGAGATCACCCTGGGGATCATCCCCGGCGGCGGCGGCACCCAGCGCCTGGCGCGGGTGCTGGGCAAGCAGCGGGCGATGGAGTACGTTCTGACCGGCCGTCGCTTCGACGCCGACATGGGGCTGGAGATGGGCCTCGTCAACAAAGTCGTCAAGAAGGGGCGCTGGCTGCAGGAGGCGATGGTCCTCGCCCACACGGTGGCGGAGCGCCCGCCGATCGCGGCACGCCTCGCCAAGCAGGCTGTGCTGGCGGCCGAGGAGACGGCGCTCTCGGCCGGCCTAGAGAGCGAGCGACGGCTGTATGAGATCTCGATGGCGACCGAAGACCGGGTCGAGGGGATGCAGGCCTTCCTCGAGAAGCGCGAGCCGAAGTTCGAGGGGAAGTGAGCGTAGAGCGGGTCGGCGTCGTCGGCGCTGGGACGATGGGCAGCGGGATCGCCCAGATCGCCTGCCTCGGCGGCTACGAGACGAGGCTGCACGACCCGATTCCGGAGGCGCTCGACGCCGGCGTGGAGCGGATGCATGCGGCGCTGTCGAAGGGAACGGAGCGCGGCAGGTGGAGCGAGGCCGACGCCGAGGCGGCGAGCACTCGCCTCTCCCCCGCCCCGAGCCTGGGCGATCTCGCCGGTTGCGACCTGGTGATCGAGGCGGCGCCCGAAGACCTGGAGCTGAAGCGGGAACTGTTCGCCTCGCTGGCGGAGGCCTGCGGCCCCGAGACGATCCTCGCCAGCAACACCTCCTCTCTGCCGGTCACCGCAATCGCCACCGGCATCCCTCATCGCGAGCGCGTCGTCGGCATGCACTTCTTCAACCCGCCGGCGTTGATGAAGCTTGTTGAGGTGGTCTTCACTTCCGAGTCGTCCCCCGAGGCGCTCGACGCGACGACCGAGGTCGGCACGCGCATGGGCCGCACCCCGATCCGCGCCAAGGACAGCCCCGGCTTCATCGCCAACCGCCTCGCTCGCCCCTACACGCTGGAGTCGCTGCGGATGCTCGCCGACGGGGTCGCCGACGTCGAGACGATCGACCGCGTCTGCAGGCTGGGAGGCGGCTTCAAGATGGGCCCGTTTGAGTTGATCGACCTGATCGGGCTCGACGTCAACCTCAGCGTCGCCCGCTCCTTCTACGCGCAAGGCGGTGAGCCCGAGCGCTGGCGCCCGAGCCCGATCCAGGAGTGCCTCGTCGCCGAGGGCCGTCTCGGTCGCAAGTCAGGACAGGGCTTCTACGACTACGGCGAAGAAGAGTCCTCCCCAGCTTCCGCTGTTCCTTTGCCGCGTTATATGCAGCAAAGGAACAGCGGAACGGGGAGGCCGACGCTCGACCCGGACGAGCTGGCGGAGATCGACCCCGCCGCTCCAGAGATCCTGCCGCGGCTGGTCGCCCAGATCGCCAACGAGGCCGCCTTCGCGCTGGAGGAGGAGATCGGCTCGCCCACCGACATGGACACCGCGATGCGGCTCGGCTTCAACTGGCCGCTGGGGCCGCTCGAATTCACCGACCTGATCGGCGCCGAACGCGCGCTGGAGATTCTGGAAGCCCTGCGGGAACAACACGGCGACGCCTACGCCCCCGCGCCGCGGCTTCGAGCCGGCTAGCTGCGCGCCCGCAGCCGCTTTGCCATGCGCCAGAGATGGAAGATGCCGAGAGTGGGCGCGATCAGCGGCCGCAGCTCCGCCTTGACGCTGGCCTTGGCTGGGCGAGCGTATGGCTGGTCGGCTTCGGGCGCCGATAGGTAAAAGGCGCTGACGCCGACGGCGGTCATGTAGTGATGGGGGCCGTGGCGCAGTCTTTGGGCTGTCGCCGCAGCCCCAGCCGCTACCGCGCCAAGCCGTCCCGCACGCTCAGCTTCGTCCTCGTAGTAGCCGACAAACGAGGGATTGCCGTCCTGTAGGTCGCGTGGGAGGTCGACCAGGCTGTCAAGGAGGGTGCTGACCGCCGAGATGCGCAGGTAGGCGTCATCGATGCGCCGCGCTTCCGCGCTGTCGATGCGCGGGTCCGCCGCGGCTGCGATCAGCGCGTGCATCGCCAGCACCGAGGCCGTGGCGCCGGCCGTAAACTCCCACCAAACGAGGCTCGTGCCTTCCGCTTCCCGGGCGGCCCACTCGGCTAGCTGCTCGACGCCGAAGCGCTCGATCGCATGAGTGCGGGCCTGTCCCTCCGCGCAGCGCTCGGCGGCGCGCAGCGCGCTAGGCGCCACCGCCGCAGCCCGTGGCAGCCCGACGAACGCCTCTCGGCAAACCGCCGCCAAGGCCTTCAGGTAGCCCCCGTCTTCTCGCTGGAGATGGTGACGGTAGTAATCGACCTCCCCAGCGAACCCGATCTCCACCCCGTTCGCGAGCGCGCGAAAGAGCTGCCTCCCATCCTCCAGTGGGTCTGGGGTCGGTTGCTCCCCTACCCCATCGAGGTAGTCGTACATCACCTGCAGGGCGACAATTGCCTCGATTGCACGGCCTCGGTAACGGCGGGGGGAAATGGTGGCCAGGGTGGCCGCCACCTCGGTGTTGAAGCGCTCGTCGCGCAGCTTCTCCAGGGCGACGGCGCGGAGCGCTGCGTCGGGAATCGAGTACGCCCGCAGCTCCCAGCGCCGCAACTCGCGGTGGACGCGAGGCAGGACGGTCGGCCAGTAACGCGCGTTCGCGGCCACCAGCGCCAGCGCCGTCCGTCCCCGCCATGTGAAAGCACGGGGAGATCCAGGCACGGAAAGCGAAATCGGGCTAGGAGCCGGGCGTCGGGGCGATCTCGGCGGGCTCGCCGCCGAGCATCCAGTGGGCCTCGGGCGAGGGCGGGGTGTCGCGCAGGTACCACTCGGCGTCGAGGGCGCCCATGCAGCCGGTGCCGGCGGCGGTGACCGCCTGGCGGTAGATGTGGTCGACGACGTCACCGACCGCGAAGACGCCGCCCAGGTTGGTGCCGGTCGAACCGGGCTCGGTGGCGATGTAGCCGTTCTCGTCGGTGTCGACCTGTCCCTCGACGATCTCCGACTTGGGTATGTGGCCGATCGCCACGAAGGCGCCGTCGGTCTCAAAGTCCTCGGTCTCTCCCGTCTCGACGTTGCGCAGGCGGACGTGGCCGAGCTTGCCGTCCTCGCCGGCCACGAACTCCTCCGCGACGAAGGGCGTCTTGAACTTGATGTTGGGCCGCTCCTTGGCCCGCTCGAGCATGATCTTCGAGGCGCGGAGCTCGTCGCGCCGGTTGACCACGGTCAGCTCACTGGCGTACTTGGAGATGAAGATCGCGTCCTCCATCGCCGAGTCGCCGCCGCCGACGACGATCACTCTCTGATCTCTGAAGAAGGCGCCGTCGCAGACGCCGCAGGTGGAGACGCCGCGCCCACCCAACTCGATCTCGCCGGGGACGCCGAGCCGTCGCGGCTCCGCCCCCATCGCCAGGATCACGGTCTTCGCCAGGTGCTCCTCGTCGCCAAGGTAGACCTTCTGGATGCCGCCATCCGACAGCTCGACGCGATCGACGTCGTCGGTCACCAGCCGCGCCCCGAAGCGCCCGGCCTGAGCGCGGAACTGGCTCATCATCTCCGGCCCCATGATTCCCTCGGGGTAGCCGGGGTAGTTCTCGACGTCGGTCGTGTTCTGCAGCTGTCCGCCCCACTGGAAGCCCTCGAAGACGAGCGGCTCCAAGTTGGCTCGCGCGGTGTAGAGCGCCGCCGTGTAGCCGGCCGGCCCGCCACCCACGATGATCACGTTTTCAACCTTGTTTTCAGGCATCTCGCGCCGCCTCGAAGTCTATTACTTTACTTTTTATAGTATCGCGCCGGTCAACCGGCAGCCCCTCCTCCTCCCAGCGCCCGACCGTCTTGCGTAGCTGCAGGAAGGCGACGATCCCGAACGGAATCGGCATCCAGAAGGCGACCAGGCGGTAGATCAGGATCGCCGGGAAGACGGTTCCCTCCGGGATGCCAAAGAGGACGAAGGCGCCGATCATCCCGGCGTCGACCGCTCCCACCCCCGCCGGCGCCAGCGGGAAGAGGTTGGCGACCATGCCGAGGAAGAAGCCCTGGACGACCACCGCCAGCGGCACGTGGACGCCGAAGGCTTTGAACGAAGCCCAGAGGATGCCGATGTTCGCCGCCCAGTACCCGGCGGCGCCGATCACCGCCAGACCGCCGCGCGAGGGGTGGGCGAACAGGCCGGCCGTGAACCTGAGCCCCTCGCCGACCATGGCCGGCACCTTGGCGACGTTGGCGACGATCGCGCGGCTCCGCTCTCCGTGCATGAACCTGGCTACCCGCCTTCCCAGATCCGGCGGGATCAGAGCGATCAGCACCCCACCTACCAGCAGTACCCCCGCCACCGCGGCGGGGACGATCGTCAGCTCCACCGAGTGCTTCCCAGGCAGCACCCCGGTGCGCAGCAGCACGCCGAAGACGATCAGCGCGACGGGATAGAAGACGTACTGCAGAGCGAGGAACGCGACCATCCGGCGCCCGACTTCGTGGCGCCGCATCCCGGCTTTGCGCAGCGCCCAATAGGTGAGAGCGATGCCGCCGGCGCCTCCCGCGGAGAAGAGCCGCGTCGCGGCGACACCGGCCATGTTGATCTCGTAGGTCTCCTTCCAGTCAAGGGGAAGCGCTTCTCCTCCGACCACGGCCTTGAACAGGGCGATGTAGGTGGCGAAGGCGACGACGTTGAAGCCGATCGCCGCCACGATCCAGACCGGGTCGGCATCGGCGAGCTTGCTGAGCGAATCCCCCAACCCGACCAACTTCGGGAAAAGGAAGTAGATCCCGACCAGGAGCAGGAGGACGACGGCCATCGTCTGAGCCAATCGCCGCGGCGTGAACAGCGGCAACTCGGCGCCGTGGCGGCCGTTCACCGAGTCCGGGGACACTCTAGAGAAGCTACCCGCTCGCGAGGCGCTCCAAGCGCTGCAATGCCCGGTTGACGCCCAGCACGAGCGGCTCGGCGAGCGGCTCGCCGCGGCGCACGACCGCGACCAGCGCCGCCCCGGCGGCGAGATCGGTGACGTAGTGCTCGCCGAGGTAGACCAGGGCGAAGCCAAGGGTGAGCGCGTAGCCCCAGCCGACCGCTCCCTCGACCCGGCCGGCCTCGGCCAGGGAGATCGCCGCCATCACCGAGGTGGCGAAGTGAAGCGAGGGCATCGCCGCCCAGGGGTTGCCGCCGAGGGTGTCGTACATCGCCGGCCAGGCTGATCTCCAGGTCTCCTTGCCGACGCCGATCATGATCCGTCGCACCTCCTCTCCCGTCAGCCCCTGCTCCGAGGCCCACCAGGGCGGCGCGGTCGGCGCCGCGAAATAGACGGCGCAGCCGAGGTCGAAGACGACGGCGAGCTGGCGAGCGGTGCGCGGGAAGCGCTCATTGTGGCGGACCAGGATGAAGACCAGGGCGATGTAGGGCTCCAGGAACCAGAGCCAGTGGACCCAGGTGAGGAAGCGGTCGACGGTCTTGATCCGGGGAAGACGGGAGAGGGCGCGCTGCAGGCGCACGCCGGGGAGGCGGCCGCCGCCGATCGCCCGGTCGATCGCGATCGGATAGCGGGTGCGAAGGCGGGCGCGCAGGCGCTCGGGATCGTCGTAGGGGAGCTCGTGGACCATCGTGAAGGCCCACATCTGCATCGCGAACAGCGCCACGTCGCGCTTCTTGGTGCGGGGGCGCAGGACGGCGAGCGCCAGCGGCCCCCCCGCGCAGGCTGCGATCGTCACCGGCGCGGGGACGCGATATCGGCGACGGACCAGCGGCACGACAACCGCCGCGGCGACCGTGGCCGCCGCCCCGGCGCGCACCGCCGCACGCAGTGCCGGGGATGGCCGGGATCGCCTCCGCATGAGGCCGGCGAGTATAGGTGCGGGGGCGCAAAGCCCCGGCGGCGGCGCGCCGCCCCGCGTGATTAGAATGGCCGCGCCTTGGCGCCCCACTCTCCTGGCACTGACCAGATCGACACTCTGCTCTGGATCGGCTTCGTCGCCGCGGTCATCTTCGTGGTCGCGATCGTCGGCGGGCTGCTCTACACGGCGCGGCGCTACCGCTCCGAGCGTGGCGCCGAGCCACGCCAGGTGCGCGGCGGCCGCGGCATCCAGGTCCGGGTCGGCGCCACGCTGGCCCTCTTTGCCGTGGCGCTGTTCGTGGCCGGCGTTGTCTTCACCGAGCGGGCGCGGGAGACCCCGGCGACCGGGCCCGCCGGCCTGCAGACAGCGAGCACCGAGCCGCTGACGATCAAGGCGACCGGCCAGCAGTGGCTGTGGCGCTACGACTACCCCAACAGCGCCTTCTCCTACTACAAGCTGGTCGTCCCGGTCGACACCAGCGTCGTCCTCGATCTCGTCTCCACCGACATCGTCCACACCTGGGACGTGCCGGAGCTGTCCGGCAAGCGCGACGCGGTGCCGGGCAAGACGAACAGGGTCGTCTTCCGCGCCGACGAGGAGGGCGTCTACCGGGGACAGGCGGCGACCCTTTCCGGCCAGGCCTACGCTGCGATGCGGACCGAGGTGCAGGTCGTCTCTCCTGATGAGTACCAAGCCTTCATCGAGAGCCAGAAGACCGACATCCAGACCGCCCAGGACCGGGTCGTCAGATTGATCGAACAGGGAGAAACCCCATGAGCGCGCCCCGCAACCGCCCGGAGATCGTCGTCGAGGGGTTCCCTCGCCGCCGCCCGCGCTGGACGGAGATCGCTACCAGCGCCGACCACAAGGACCTCGGGCGGCTGCTGATAACCGGCGCCCTGGGCTTTCTCTTCGTCGCCCTGATCGAGCTGCTGCTGATGCGGCTGCAGCTGGCGATCCCCGAAAACACCTTCCTCTCCCCCGTCGCCTTCAACCGGATGCTCTCCCTATATGGGGCAACCGCGATCTTCCTCTTCGCGATCCCGCTGGCGCTGGGGCTCTTCTACTACGTGATGCCACTGCAGATCGGCGCCCGCGGCTCGGCGCTGCCGCGCCTCGGGCAGATCGGCGCCTGGCTCTACGTCTTCGGGGCGACGGTCCTCTACGTCGGCTTCCTCTTCACTCCCTCGGAGGCCGGCGTCAACCCGCTGGCGCCCCTTACCGAGCTGGCCTTCCTGGCCAACAACGGGGTCGACGCCTGGGCTTCGGCGGTGGGGCTGGCAACGCTCGGCTTCGTGCTGATCGCGATCGACCTGGTGACGACGCTGCGCAACATGCGCGCCCCCGGGATGGCCTGGCGGCGGCTGCCGGTCTTCTCCTGGGCGGCGGCGATCTCCTCCTGGCTGCTGCTCTTCATCGGCCCGGTGATGCTGGCCGCGATCGCGATGTTGCTGATCGACCGCAACTTCGACGGCATCTTCTTCGCTGACGGCTCCGGCGGGGCGCCGCTGCTCTGGCAGCACCTCAGCTGGATCTTCTACACCGGCTCCTACATGCTGATCCTGATCGCCGCCCTCGGCGCGATCGCCGAGATCGTCCCCACCTTCTCCCGCAAGCCGCTGTTCAACCGCGGTGCGGTGATCGGCTCGCTGGTGGCGATCGCCGTAGTCGGCACCCTCGCCTGGATGCAGAACATGCTGACCGCGCCGATCGGGGTCGGCTGGATGTACTTCGCGATGATCATGTCGCTGGCGCTGATCGTCCCGATTGGGCTGATCGCCTTCAACCTGATCGCGACGATGGTCGGGGGCACGCTGCGGATGCGGGCGCCGCTGCTGTTCGCGCTGGGGGCGCTCGCCTTCATCGCGATCGGGCTGAGCGGCGAGCTCTCCCACTCGCTGGTCGCCGCCGCCTGGAAGCTGAAGAACACGACCGACGCCACCGCGTCGACCCACTTCGCCCTGGTCGGAGGCGCTGTCTTCGGCGGCTTCGCGGCGCTGCACTACTGGTTCCCGAAGATGACCGGCCGCACGATGGGCGAGAGCCTGGCGCGGATCTCCTTCTGGACGATGGTCGTCGGCGCCCTGCTCGCCTTCGCGCCGCTCTTCCTCGCCGGCGGCGAGGAGGGCCAGGTGATCGACGCCTACAAGTTCTTCGACGGCACCGGCGTCAATGCCTATAACCTGATCGCTTCGATTGGCTCTCTGGTGCTGGCGATCGGGATCGTGATAACCCTGATGAACGCAATCCTCAGCCGGACCGGCGGCCCCGAGGCGAGGCACGATCAGTGGGGCGGCGACTCGCTCGAGTGGCTCACCCTCTCGCCGCCCGAGCCGCACAACTTCGACGTGCTGCCCGACGTGCGCAGCGCCCAGCCGATGCGCGACATCCGCGAGGCGATCGCCCACCGCGCCGGCCGCCCCACGGAGCAGCCGGCGCGTGAATCGCAGCCAGTAGCCTGAGCGGCATGAGCAGCGCACAGACTGCGGCGATCTCTCAGCGCCCAGTGGCGCTCACCGTCCTGCGCGACTACCTGACGCTGACCAAGCCGAAGGTGCAGTCGCTGCTGCTCTTCACGACCGTCACCACGATGTACGTGGCGGGCGACCCCTCGGTCGGCCTGGTCTTCCTCACTTGCCTGGGCGGCGCCCTCTCGGCGGGCGGCGCCGGGGCGATCAACCACGCGATCGACCGCGACATCGACCGCACCATGGCCCGCACCGCCGACCGCCCGGTGGCCGGCGGCCGCATCTCCCCCGCCGCGGCGATCGCCTTCGGCGTGGCGCTCGGCTGCGCTTCCTTCGCGCTGCTGGCGCTCGCCGTCAACCCGCTGGCGGCGGCGCTCTCGCTCTCCGGCCTGCTCGGCTACGTCTGCGTCTACACCCTGTGGCTGAAGCGCTCGACGCCGCAGAACATCGTGATCGGCGGCGCTGCCGGCGCGGTGCCGCCTTTGGTTGCCTGGGCGGCGGTCACCGGCGGGCTCAGCGGCACCGCCCTCTACCTCTTCGCGATTGTCTTCTTCTGGACCCCGCCGCACTTCTGGGCGCTCTCGCTGCTGATGAAGGACGAGTACGCGAAGGCGGGCGTACCGATGCTGCCGGTGGTGCGCGGCGAAGCCGAGACGCGCCGCCAGATCCTCCTCTACACGGTGCTTCTCTACGCGGTGACGCAGCTGCCCTTCTGCGCGGGCGGCATGGGCGTTGCCTATCTGATTCCTTCGATGGCGCTCGGCGCCGCCTTCATCTACTGCGCGGTGAAGCTGCTGCGCACGGCCGACCGGCGCTGGGCGCTGCGGACCTACCTCTTCTCGCTCTCCTACCTGGCGCTGCTCTTCCTGGCGATGGCCGTCGACGCCAACGTCTGAGGCCGGCGTCCCTGATAGAAATCCGGCCGTGGATCGCGAGACCGCAAGGCGCAATATGGGCGGGGGCCTGACGGCCGCCGGCATCGCCGCCGCGGTCTTCGCCCTCTGCTTCGTCGCCGCGATGCTCTACATCGCCTCATGAGCACGGAGCGAGCAAGCGTGCATCTCTGGTTCTTCGCGCAGCGAGCGAAGTGCGAGGATTTGTGGTGAGCGCCGAGCACCGCGAGATCTCCGAGCCCGGCGAGCTGATCTACGCGCCGCGTCCCTCCTGGGCGCCGGCCTTCCTCGCCGCCGGAATCGCCGCGATGGTCTGCGGGATCTACGCCGAGGGCTTCATGGTCCGCGGCTGGGTCTACTCGATCATCGGCGCGATCGTCTTCCTCTTCGCCTTCCGCAGCCTCATCAGGGGGGCGATCCGCGACTACTTCCGCCTGCCGCGCAGGCAAAAGGTGCGTGGGGCCGTCCTGCCGGTGGAGACAATCTCTCCACCCAAGGGCTGACTCAGTCCGGGCTCATCCCCGAAGTCGCACCTTCACTGGTCCAGACCCGGACTATGTCGCGCATAGAGAGAATGCCGACCAGCTCCCCCGCGTCGAAGACGACGAGGTGACGGACGCCGCGGCGCGACATCTCCGCCGCGGCGCGCTCCAGGCTCCAGTCGGGGGCGGCGGCGATCACGCTGTCGCTCATGTGGTCGGCGACCCGCTCGACGTCGGGGTCCTCTCCGCCACCAATCGAGAGCAGGACGTCACGCTCGGTGAGGATGCAGGGAACCGGCCACTCGTCGTCGGTGACCAGCGCCGCGCCGGTGCCCTTCTCCACCATCATCCGGGCCGCTTCGCGCAGCGTGTGCGAGGGCCCGACGGCAAGGACTACCTCGGACATCCCTTCACTTACCTGCATCAACATCCCCTCTTTCGAGCAGTTCGGAGATCGTGCGGATCGCATCAAGACTACCCCACCACCCACGCCTGGCAAGGCGCTTCGACGGGTGCCTGGACATATAGAATCCCGCCGCGCTCCGCGTCCCCAATGCCCAAGTCGCCGAATCCCACTCGTCCCCTGCTCGCCCTTGCCGCTCTGGCGGCGATCGCGCTTGCCGCCGCCGGTTGTGGGACGAGCACCGATGACGTCGAGCGCGGCCGCGTCCTCTTCGTGCAGCGCTGCGGCACCTGCCACACCCTGGCGCAGGCCGGGACTACGGCGCAGATCGGCCCCAACCTCGACGACGCTTTCGCGGCAGCGCGCGCCGCGGGGCAGGACGGCGACACGATCGCCGGAGTCGTCAAGGCGCAGGTGGAGTTCCCCCGGCCCAGCACCGCAAATCCGGCGGTCTCGATGCCCGCCGACCTGGTCACCGGCCAGGACCTCGAGGACGTCGCCGCCTACATGGCCCGCTACGCCGGCGTCCCCGGTGCGGCGCCGCCCAGAGTTCCCGGCGGCCCCGGCGCCCAGGTCTTCGCCAACAACGGCTGCGGCGGCTGCCACACGCTCGCTGAGGCGAACACCGGCGGAACGACCGGCCCCAACCTGGACAAAGTCCTGGCCGGCCAGAGCGCCGCGATGATCCACGAGTCGATCGTCGACCCCAACAAATCGATCGCCAAGGGCTACCCGCCCAGCGTGATGCCGCAGAACTACGCCGAGATCATCACCCCCGAGCAGCTCAACCAGTTGGTTCAATATCTGGTTGATTCGACGGGCGGCAAGAAGAGCAAAAAATAGCTTGGCGATCACGCCGGAGCGGTACGCGAAGGTAACGCTGGTCGCCCTCGGGGCGCTGTCGTTGATCGTCTTGACGGGGGCCGGAGTGCGCCTCACCGGGTCCGGGCTCGGCTGCCCGGACTGGCCCAAATGCTACGGCGGGACGGTTCCGCCACTCGACACCCACGCGGTGATCGAGTACGGCAACCGAGTCCTCACCGGCTTCGTCGGAATCGCGGTGATCGCCGCCAGCGTCCTGGCCTGGTTCCGCAAGCCGTTCCGCTGGCACCTGGCGTTCTTCGGGGCGTTGCTGCCGCTGGGAGTTATCGGTCAGGCGATCCTCGGCGCGCTGGTCGTCAAGTACCACCTGGCCCCCGGGCTGGTGATGAGCCACTTCATCCTCTCGATGCTGCTGCTCGACGCCGCCTTCGCGCTGGCCTGGTGCTCGGCGTACGAGCCGGGCGAGCGCCGCGCTTCGACCGACCGGCTAGGCGTCTGGGCGGTCCGCGCCCTGATCCCGATCGGCCAGCTGACCATCCTCGCCGGCACGATCGCGACGGCCTCTGGGCCCCATGCGGGCGCCCACGAGGGCGAGCTGGTCCACCGCTTCGACTTCGAGGGAACCGGGACGCTGGAGTGGATCGTCCAGCGCCACTCGGCGATCGCCGCCACCTTCGGCCTCGCCGCGATCGCGGTCTGGTTCCTGCTGCACCGCCAGGGAGGCGACAGCCGCGCCGTTCGACCTCTCACCGTCGTCATCGCCCTCTTAGCCATCCAGGGCATCGTCGGCGGGATTCAGTGGTCCCTGGAACTCCCCTCGGAGCTCGTCTGGCTCCACGTCGCCCTGGCAACCGTCACCTGGCTGTCGATGCTCTGGACGGTCGCCACCGCCGGGCGTCTCGAACCTAAGGCCGGCCCTGCCACCACCGATACGCATGCACCGCCCCGGCGCCAACCAGCGCCAACCCCCAAATCGCCCCAACCAACGGCGTAGTCAGCAAGGTCAGCGCAATCACCGAAGCGGCCGCGATCCCCACGATCACGACCCACCGGAACATCGCTTCTTCGGAGATGCGCATCGGGGTGCGCTTGGACGCTAGAGAATGTAAACCGTCGTATAGACCACGATCCACATCACATCTACGAAGTGCCAATAGATACCGGGTACTTCGACGCCGAGATGGTCCTTCGCCGCTGGGCCGAAGTGGCCGCGGAAGGCGCGGATCGTGGCGAAGCTGAGCAGCATCAGGCCGACGAAGACGTGGGCGCCGTGCAGGCCGGTGAGGCCGTAGAAGATCGAGCCGAAGCCGAGGTCGCGGGCGCTGAAGCCGATGTGAGCGTACTCGTTGAGCTGGATGAAGAGGAAGGTCGCCCCCAGCAGCCAGGTGAGGACCAGGCCCAGTTTGAGGCCATTGCGGTTCCCCCGCCGGATCGATTCCAGCGCGTAGTGGACCGTGAAACTGGAGGAGACGAGGATCGCCGTGTTGATCCCGGCGACGGCCACCGGCAGCTCGTAGGGATCGGGAGGCCAGGTGGGCGGGTCGACGACGATTCGCAGGAAGAAGTAGGCGGCGAAGAAGGCGCCGAACAGCATGATCTCGGAGACGATGAAGAGCAGGATGCCGAGGGTCTGGCGGTCGACCCGGGAACTCTGGTTGGCCTCGGGCGGGCCGTGGTGCTCCTCGACGTGACCTAGGGCGACAGACGCGCTTTCCATCAGGCGCCCCCTTCCTCCGCGACGGCGGCCGCGACGGCCTCGGCGGGACGTCCCACCTCCAGGTGCTCGACCGGCTTCTCGGTGATCTCGCGCACCCGGCCGACCAGGTCCTCCTCCAGCCAGTTCGACATCTCGCCGGCAAAGGTCGAGATCAGCACCTCGTCGACCCGGTAGTGCTCGATCGCGTTCTTGACGGCGTAGAAGGGATCGGGGCTCATCGGCTGGCCGGTCGCGTCGACGTCGGCGCGGTACAGCTCGGCCATGGTCGAGGCGAGGGCGCGGACGATCTCCGCCTCGCTCATGTCGTCGGAGCGCGGGCAGACGATCGTGTAGCGGTGCGGGCGCTCGGCGGCGCGCTCCTTCAGCCGCTTGACGAGATCCGGCGTCGACACGGTCTGGGTGGCGACGACGAGGGTGTGGATCAGGTCCCAGCGGATCGAGTCGTCCTCGATCCGCACCGGGATGTGGACGATCGCCGTCTCGGGCTCGAAGCGGGCCCTGGCCCACTCGACCAGGTCCTTGCGGGTGAAGCCGAAGCGGGTCTGGGACAAACAGGAGAGCAGGACCTCGCCGGGCTCGTGGGCACGTACCGCGTCATCCAGCGCCAGCGCCGGGTCGGGGTCCATCACCTCGCCGACCGAATCGATCCCGAACTCGGAGAGGATCGCCATCGTCACCTCGACCCGGGCGCGAGCGGCGTCGCGCAACTCACCGGAGTCGATCAGCTGGCCGACCGCCGGCTGGTTCTGAGGCGCGACGACGGCGACGTAGGGCGCCTTCTCGGCGCGCTCGCGGATCGCCGCCAGCAGCTTGCGCCCGCCCGCGACCTCGTTGAGGAAGACCAGCAGGGGACGCCCCTTCTCTCCCTCGCTCATGTGCTGCCTACCACGCTCGGTTTTGGCTCCGGCACCTCAGCTCCCTCGCCGGCCATGATCGCGTGCCGCGCCCCGGGCACGCCGAACTCGTACGGGCCGCCGACCACGCGCGGGATCTCGTCGAAGTTGAAGACCGGCGGCGGCGATGAGACCTGCCACTCGATCGTCTTGGCGCGCCACGGGTTGCCCTCTGCCCGCGGCCCGTAGCGCCAGCTGACGATCATGTTGTAGAGGAAGACAAGTTGCGCGGCGCCGAGCATAAAGGCGAAGACGCTGATCAAGAGGTTCCAGTTGCCGAACTGCTCGGCGTAGTCGGCGACGCGCCGCGGCATCCCGTCCATCCCCACCCAGTGCATCGGGATGAAGGTTCCCCAGGTGCCGAGCAGCGTCCCCCAGAAATGGACGCGCCCGAGTTTCTCGTCGTACATCCGCCCCGTCATCTTCGGGAACCAGTGGTAGATCCCGGCGAAGATCGTGAAGACCGAACCACCGAACAGCACGAAGTGAATGTGGGCGACGATGAAGTAGGTATCGGAGACGTGGATGTCGATCGGCACCATGCCCAGCATCACGCCGCTGATGCCGCCGATCGTGAAGGTGACGATGAAGGCAAGCGCAAACAGCATCGCGGTCGAGTAGGTGTGGATCTTGCCGAAGTAGAGGGTTCCCAGCCAGGAGAAGATCTTGATCCCGGTCGGCACCGCGATTAGCAGCGTGGTGATCATCATCGGCACCCGCAGCCAGCTGAACATCCCGGCGACAAACATGTGGTGCGCCCAGACCGAGTAGCTGAGCACGACGATCCCGATCAGCGCCAGCGCCATCAGCCGGTAGCCGAAGATCGGCTTGCGCGCATGGGTCGAGATGACCTCGGAAATGATCCCGAAGCCGGGCAGCATCATGATGTAGACGGCCGGGTGCGAGTAGAACCAGAAGATGTGCTGGTAGCTGACCACGTCGCCGCCGCCCGCGAACTGGAAGAACTGGGTGCCGAGGGCGCGGTCGAGGAGGACCATGAACTGGGCGCCGGCGATGAACGGCGTCGCGGCGACGACCAGCAGCGAGGTCGAGAGGTTCGCCCAAACGAGCAGAGGCATGCGCCAGAAGTTCATTCCGGGCGCACGCATGGTGATGATCGTCACCAGGAAGTTGAGCGCTGTGGCGATCGACGAGGCGCCCGCGAACTGCACTCCCAAGTTGAAGAAGGACTGCCCAAGCGGGGCCCCGGTCGAGAGCGGCGCGTACCCCGTCCAGCCGGCGTCGAAGGCGCCGCCCGGCGCCAGGAAGCTGCCAACGAAGAGGATCCCGGCGATCGGCAGCATCCAGAAGCTGAGCGCGTTGAGGCGCGGGAAGGCCATGTCCGGCGCGCCGATCATTAGCGGCAGGACGTAGTTGGCGATCCCGGCGAAGACCGGGATCACGAAGACGAAGATCATCAGCACCGCGTGGGTGGAGAAGAGGCTGTTGTAGGTGGAGGCGTCGACGATCTGGGTGCCCGGCTGGGCCAGCTCGGCCCGGATCAGCATCGCCATCAAGCCGCCCACGAAGAAGAAGAAGAAGGTGGTGACGATGTACTGGATGCCGATCACCTTGTGATCGGTGTTGAAGCGGAAGTAGTCCTTCCAACTCTTGGCGCCATGCTGGGAGTGGTCCTCGGGGACGGTAGGCGCACCGACCGCCCAGCGCAGCCAGTAGTCGAAACAGCCGAAGCCGGCCAGGAAGCCAAGCGGCGCGGTGATCAGCGGCACGACTATGTGCGGGTAGCCGGTCTGCTCGGTCTGGAAGACCGGAAGGCCAGAGATCGCCCGCAGCGCGACTACTAGGCCGAAGCCGAAGGCCCCGGCGAGGACCATGCCGAGCGCGCCGCGAAGCCAGCCGGGTTGCTTGAACGCCGCCGCCATCAGATCGCCCCCATTATGCCCCGCCGGCTCCCACGGGGATCGGGTTGACCTCGGTGTCTTGGATGACCGACTCCATCAGCGGCGCGGGCACTCTTTCTCTCAATCCCGCGACCCATTCGCGGAACTGGGGTGCCGGCTCGACCACGACCTTGGCCCGCATCGTCGCGTGGCCGAAGCCGCACAGCTCGGTGCAGATCAGCTGGTAGGTGCCGAGCCTGTCCGGGGTGACGATCGCGGTCGTTGTGATCCCTGGCACGTTGTCTTTCTTGATCCGCCATTCGGGCACCCAGAAGGAGTGGATGACGTCCTGGGCGTGCATCTTGAAATGGACCTGGCGATTGAGCGGCACGTGCAACTCGCCCTGGGACCAGGCCTCGCCCTTGCCCGGGTAGCCGAAGCTCCAGGCATATTGCTGGGAGAAGACCTGGACCTTGAGCGGATTAGCCGCCGGCTCTTCGATGTCGTCCAGCACCTTCCAGCTGTAACCGGCGCCGAAGAGGACGATAATCGTCGGGATCAGCGTCCAGGCGACCTCCAGCCGCGTGTTGCCGTGGATCGGCTCGCCGTCGGACTCGTCCCCCGGCTTGGCTTTGAATTTCCACAGCGCGTAGAAGAGCATCACCATCACCAGCGCGAAGACGAAGGAGGAGAGGACGATCATCACGTCGAGCAAGTGATCGATCTTCGGCGCCGCCGTCGAGCCCTGCTGGCCGTCCCAGTGGATCTGCAGCATCACCGCCGAGATCGCCGCGGTCAACGCAACGGTGACGGCGAGCATCTTCGCTATTGGCAGGCGGCCAATCATCGGGGGAGCGGCATTCTATGCAAGCGGCAGACGGTCAAGCTCGCCCCGCGAGGCGGCTACAACCCCCTCCGCGACGCCCTCCCAGCTCCACAGCCGGCCGACCGTCTCGACCAGAGTGCGGCGGGCCGCGGCGCGCTCCTCCTCGGGCAGGGACAGCCAGCCGTTCAGCCGTTCGGCGATCGCTTCGACGGCGCCTTCGGCGACCGGGAACGAGGTGAGGCGGCCGATCTCGGGAGGCAGTGCGGCGGCGAGCTGGCGGGACACTTCGCGCATCCCGGAGTGGTCGGCCGAGACCGGAAACGCTCCGCAGGCCGCAGCCTCGACCGCCACCATTCCGAAAGCCTCCGGGAAGGTGCTGGGCATGACGAGGGCCTCCGCGTGGGGGAGCAATTCAGCGACTTCGCTGTGCTCCAACCTGCCGATGAACTCGACTGAGCCGGCAGCTGATTGCACGGCTTTGAGATAGCCATCTGGTGGACTGGCAAGGAAGGCAGAGAGAATGGGTAGCGGCTCTGCGGAACCACCCTCGAGTCCACGCCCGAGCCGCGCAACCTCGCGAGCGTCATCGAGATCCCCGCGCTCCAGCGCCGCAAGCAGCCTGCGTAGCCCACCTTCGTACTCCCCAAATCCCGCGATCCCCAACCGCGCGTCGGGATGCCGGGCGCGCACCAATGGCCAGGCAGCAAGGAGCAAATCCACGCCCTTCGAGACGATGAGCTTCCCCACGAAAACGATCCTCCGCGGGTGGCGTGGGGGGAGGGGGGCCGAGAACGGAGGCCCTGCCCCCGCCCGCAGGCCCCCCTCCCCCTGCGACAGGACCCGCGGCCGGAACGCTTCCGTGTCGACACCTGGGGGCCCTAGGCGCGTCTTCTCCCTCAGCCCCAAGGCATCCGGGAGCGCGGCCCAGAGGGACTCGGCAGTGTGGCGGGAGCCGACTAGGACGCCGGAGGCGGCTTCCATTCCCTCGATTGCGCAGGGAAGGAAGCGGGGGTGGGGTTTGACGGTGTATTCGAGGGCGGAGCCGTGGATCTTGGCGGCGAAGGAGCTGATGTTGGCGCGGGCGAGGATTGCCGGGCCCATGACCAGGTGGTTGGCCAGGGCTGCGTCTACTCCACCTGCCTGTTCTGCCACCTGTCTGACCGCTGCGACGTTCGAATCGATGTAGCGATCGAGCTCTTCGTCGGTGAGCTCTGGGAAAGCCTTTACTTCGAAGCCCTCGTAGGGGTCTTTTACGTAGACAGGCAGCAGGCCGCCGATGTCGGGGTTGTGAATGTGGACGCCTTCGATCTTGGTCTCGCGGTCCTGGCAGAGGAGATGGACTTCGTGGCCGAGTCGGACAAGGGCCTGAGCGAGGTTGGCGTTGTAGATGTTGCTGCCGGTGCCGCGCAGCATGTAGCCGTGGAAGATGAGGATCCGCATCTCTGCCGCGCAAGCTATTAGTCTTCGCCGCCCGTGAACTCAAAGCAGCTCCACCGCATGCGCGCGCCGGCCTCGGGCCGCGAGGCGCTTGCCTACGCCGAGCCAGGCTCCGTCTACGTCGACCGCGAGACGGGAGAGGAGATGGAGCCGGTGGCGATGGTGCTGCCGCTCGCCCCCTCCGCCTCGGCGCTGCCCCGCTCTCCGGAGAACCTGCGCGCCTGCCGCCGCTGCGACCAACTCATTGGCCTCGACGTAAGCGACTGCCCCTACTGCGGCCTGCGCCAAGAACCGCTCGACGCCGGCTCCTGAGCGCGCGCTGCAGCTAAAGCGCACTCCGCATTGCCGGGAAGAGCACAACCTCTCGGATCGAGCGCTTACCCGTCAGCGCCATCACCAAGCGATCGATCCCGATTCCCACTCCGCCAGTCGGCGGCATCCCCTGCTCCAACGCCTGCAGGAATGCCTCGTCGTAGGGCTGTGCCTCCTCGTCACCCGCAGCGGCATCCGTGCGCTGCTGTTCGAGGCGTGCGCGCTGGTCATCTGGATCGTTCAACTCAGTGAAGGCGTTGGCGATCTCCATCCCCTGAACGTAGGCCTCCCAACGCTCCGCGAGACGGTCGTCCTCGCGATGGCGCTTGGCGAACGGCGAGAGTTCGACTGGGTAGTCGAACAGGAACGTCGGCTCGATCAAAGTCGGCTCTACGTGCTTGGTGACCAAGTCGTCGACGAGTTGCGCCCAGCTGCCACCGGGCGGCACCTTAAGGTTGCGCTGCGCCATCGCGGCTGCAAGCGAAGCACGGTCGCGCGCCTCGAAGATGTCAACCCCGGTGCGAACGAGAATCGCGCCTGCCAACGTCTCACGCTTCCAAGGTCGCGAGAAGTCAACCTCGCCGGCATAGCCCATTGCCCCGGCCGCAGCCGCCACAAGCGCTTCCACGCGCGTCGCAATGTCCTTGTAGTCGGCATAGGCCTCATAGAACTCGAGCATCGTGAACTCGGGGCTGTGCTTCTGTGAGGTGCCCTCGTTACGGAAGTCTTTGCCCAGCTCATAGACACGCTCGAGGCCGCCGATCATGCAGCGCTTGAGGTACAGCTCGGTCGCGATGCGAAGGTAGAGTTCGCGATCGAGCGCGTTGTGGTGAGTCGTAAAAGGCTGCGCGTTCGCCCCACCGTAGACCGGTTGCAGGATCGGCGTCTCGACCTCGACGAAATCGGCGTCGTCTAGGAAGCGGCGGATACCGGCAATCGCCTTCGCACGCGCAACGAACAGCGCACGCGTTTCCTCGGAGGCAATCAGATCCAGCTCGCGATGGCGGAAGCGCGTTTCGACGTTCCGCAAACCGTGGTGCTTCTCCGGCGGCGGGCGCAGTGACTTGGCGAGCAACGCCAACTCCTTGACGCACAGCGTCAGCTCGCCGCGGCGAGTGCGAAAAGCGACGCCATCCACGCCGATCATGTCGCCGAGATCGAGGTTGTCGAGCTGAGCGAAGCGCTGCTCGCCCAGTTCGTCGAGACGGGCGTGTAGCTGAATGCGACCCGAACGATCCGCGACATCGAGGAACGTGGCCTTCCCCTGACCGCGACGAGCGACAAGACGGCCGGCGACGCGATATTGGGAATCCGTCTTAACGCCCGCTCCGAGATCCGTATGTGTATTGAGGGCAGTGGAGATCGGAACAACGCCCGGGTAGGCGTGCGGGAACGGATCGACGCCTTCTTCGCGCAAGCGGTCGAGCTTGTGGCGGCGGGATACGAGCGGATCAGTCGACGCAGGAGGTGCTGACGCTCGATGCTTGGTTTCGTTCGGCTTTAGCTTGCGCTGCTTGTCGTCATCCGCTGGACGGCGACGAAGCGGGCGAGTTTGCGGCTGAAGCCCGAGATTTGGCGCGGCCATCTAAAGCCTTGTTCCCTTGCAGAAGGTATGCGAGGTCGATGCCGCAAATTGCGCCATCAGGTGGCGTTTCACGTAACCCTCTCCTCCCGGAGCCCCTCTGCCGACCGCTTCCCTTTGCGGCCATCCCACGAGGCTCGGTTATGTCCCTGTAATGCGTTCCCTGTGTCGCTTGCAACAAGCGACTGACAAACCGTAAAGGAACGAGCAGTGCCTTGTCAAGATACTGCCATGGCAATATCTAAAAAAGCGAAGGACTACAGATAGGTCACTGAGTAACAAAACGGAGGCAAACGACCTCTGAGGCTTAGAGTCTCTTGACAAGCGTCGCCGTGTAGAGCAGGCGGGCGTTTGAGTAGTAGCAGCCGTAGGTCTTGACTTTCCCCACGCCCTGCTGGGGATGGCCCGCCTGGATGTCCTCTCTGGAGGAGCATTGGCCGGGCAGGCGGCTGCCGCGCCAGGTGTTGTCGGCGTCGACGTTGAAGGCGAACATCGGCGCCCAGGTAGGAATGGTGAGGCCGACGACCTGGCCTCGCAGGACGGTGAGTGGGTGGTCGAGGGCGAAGATGACGGTGGTGCCGAAGTAAGGATTGAGCACCTCGATCGGACTCTGGCGGACCAGCGTGTATCTGGGCGGCTTGGAATCTCTGACCGGGCGTAGGACGCTGATCCGGGCCTGCGAGGGCTGCCCGAGGAAGTCGTTGAAGAAGCCGACCTCGTCGGTAGTGGTGGCGGTGTCCACCGTCGAGGGCTTGGCGAGGGTGATCGACCAGGCGATGAGCTTGCCCTCGAAGGGCGCCTCGTAGGGTCGGGCGATGCCGCCGGCGATCGCCTGGAAGCCGGTGACGTGGCCCTCCACCCGGCAGGGTACGACCTCGACGTTGTTGACGATTTTGCCTGGGCAGGAGGCCGGTGGGGTCGACGCGGTCTGGCCGAGGACGACGACGCGGAGCGGCGCCGAATCCGTGGCGCCGGGCCAGGCGGCGGCGATGAGCGCCGCGAGCAGGCACGCCGCAGCGGCCGCGATCGGCGCGCGGGTCCTCCCGGCTCGGCTTGTGAGTCCTGCGGCGAGCATCGTCTCCAGGCAAACACGGGGCAAAAGCCCTGGTTGCGGCCCGGATTCTGCCTTCAGCGGCGGTCGGATGCGGCGCCGGTGCCCGCCTGCACGAAGCCGGTCACCCTCCCTCTGTAGGGTTGCGAGCGCGAGATGGAGGCCTCAGACCGCGCAGACGAGTTCATCCCGGCAGGTCTCGCCTCCCTCGGAATCGAGGCCGACGAGGTCGACATGGCGGTGATGGGCGCCGCGCACCAGATGTTCTGGCCTGGGATCCTCGGCCTGATCTCGATGGACTTGAGCGAGGTTGCACCGGAGCGCGATCCCGACCTCTCCAGAGCGCCGGAGGCATCGTGAGCGCACTGGACCTCTCTCTTCAGGAGCAGGCCGCGGCGATCGCCGCCGGAGAGGTCGACCCCGCCGAGTTGCTCGACGCGACGTTGGCGCGGATCGAAGAGCGCAACCCGGCGATCAACGCCGTGGTCGAGACCTTCCCGGAGCGCTCGCGAGAGATGCTGGCGGCGGTGCCCGACGGCCCGCTGCGCGGCGTCCCAATCGTGATCAAGGACGAGTGGCCGCTGCCCTGGCGGGGGCAGCGCTTCGGCGCGGCGGACATGCTCGCCCACGCCGAGCCGGGCGAGTCCGGCCCCTACCGGGCGCTGCGCGACGCCGGCGCCGTGATCGTCGGGGTCGGCAACATGCACGAGCTAGGCGCCGGCAGTACCGGCAACGTCTCCGTCTACGGCCCGGCGCGCAACCCCTGGAACACCGAGCGCTGCCCGGGCGGCTCCTCGAGCGGACCCGCTTCCGCGGTCGCGGCGCGGCTCGTCTCCGGGGCGGTCGGCGCCGATGGGCTCGGTTCGGTCCGCTTCCCTGCCGCCTACTGCGGGCTGACCGGACTGAAGCCGACCTTCGGCCGCTCGGCGCTGGAAGGCCACCACGTCGCCGCGGTCACCGAGACGATCGTCTCCGGCCCGATCTGCGCCGATGCGGCTGACTGCCGCCTGCTGGGCTCGGCGCTCTTCGGCGAGGAGCTGGCGGCGGGCGACGCGGCCGGGCTGCGGATCGGGGTCGTGCGAAACACCGTCTCGGAGGATGTCGCTCCGGAGGTGCGCGACGCCTGCGAAGAAGCGATTGAGGCCCTGCGCGGCGAGACCGGCGGCGAGGTTCGTGAGGTCGAGCTGGCAGATCTCGAGGCGGCGACGCTGGCCGCGGTGCTGATCATCAACTCCGAGATGCTGAACGGGGTGACGCCGGAGCAACTCAACGGGATCGACCCCGAGCTGAGCCCGATCAACCGCGGCTTCGTCAAGTATCGGATGCTGATGCCGGCGGCGGCGATCGTGCAGTCGAAACGGATGCGCACGCTGATGCGCCGGCGCCTGGCGGCGCTCTTCGAAGAGGTCGACGTGATCGCCTGGCCGACCCTTCCCGCCGTCGCGCCGCCGCTCGAAGCGCCACTGGTCGAGCTGCCCTCCGGCACGCTGACCGCCGACCAGGCCAACGTGCGCGGCGGGGCGCTCGCCAACTTGACCGGCATCCCCGGAATCAGCGCCCCGGTCGGGCTGAGCGCCGACGGGCTGCCGATCGGCCTCCAGCTGCAAGCCGCCTGGGGCCGGGACGAACTGCTGCTCGACGCCGCCGAAGCGCTTGAGCGGGTCAACGGGCGGCGCTGGGTGGAGGCGCTTCCGCCGCTGGCCCAGCAGGCCGAACCCACCGGCGTCTGATGCCGGCGATCGTCGTCGAAGGGCTGGAGCGCGCCTTCGACGAGGTGTTCGCTGTGCAGGGAGTCGACCTGGCGGTCGACGAGGGCGAGATCTACGGCTTTCTCGGCCCCAACGGGGCGGGCAAGACGACAACCGTGCGGATGCTGACCACGCTCCTGCTTCCCACCGGGGGGCGGGCGACCGTCGCCGGGCACGACGTGGTGAAGGAGGCGCGGGCGGTGCGGACTTCGATCGGGGTCGCCCTGCAAGAGGCGGCGCTCGACCCGCTGATGACAGGGCGCGAGTTGATCCGCCTGCAGGCGACGCTGCAGGGCATCCCGACCGCGGAGGGCAAGCGCCGCGCCGACGACCTGCTGGAGCGGGTCGACCTGGCGGAGGCCGCGGACCGCCGGGTCGGCGATTACTCGGGCGGGATGCAGCGCCGGCTCGACCTTGCCGCGGCGCTCGTCCATGAGCCGCGCGTCCTCTTCCTCGACGAGCCGACCACCGGACTCGACCCGGTCAGCCGCAAAACGATCTGGGAGGAGGTGCGGGCGCTCAACGACGAGGGGACGACCGTCTTCCTCACCACTCAGTACCTGGAGGAGGCCGACCAGCTGGCCGACAACGTGGGGATCATCGACAGCGGCAGAATCGTCGCCGAGGGGACGCCGGAGTCGCTGAAGGCCGAGATCGGCAACCCTCACATCCAGCTGACGCTGGATGAGGGGTCGATCGCCAGAGCCGAGGAGGTCTGCGGTGGGATCGGCAAGCTGCTGCCCCCAAAGGACGGCCGGACGGTCTTGGTCGAGGTGGAGAACGGGGCCGCTGACATCCCACAGGTGGTGCGAGCACTGGACGAGGCGGGGATCGCGGTCGAGTCGCTGGAGCTGGTCCGCCCCACGCTCGACGACGTCTTCGTCGAGAAGACCGGCTACCACCTGGAGCAGGAAGAAGAGGAAAGCCCCGAGGGGGAGCCGGTCGAAGCTTGAATTCCTTGGCGACCAACCTCCGGGTTGTCCGCGCGCTGGGGATGCGCTCGATCCGGCAGACCTTCCGCCGGCCGCAGCTGATGGCGCCGATCATCGTCTTCCCCACCCTGCTGCTGGCGATCCAGACCGGGGGCGCGGGCAGCGCCATCAACCTGCCCGGCTTCCCACCGGTGCAGAGCTTCCTGCAGTTCATGCTGGCCGGGGCGATGATGCAGTCGCTGATGCTGGCCGGCAACAGTGGTGGGATCGCGCTGGCGGTCGACATCGAGATGGGCTTCACCGACCGGCTCTTCGCGGCGCCGATCTCCCGTTTCACGATCGTCCTCGGACGGCTGGCCGGGACCGCGGCGCTGGGACTGTTCGCAGCGCTCTGGTTTCTGGCGATCGGGCTGATCTTCGGAGCGGAGATTGAGAGCGGCGTCCCCGGGGCGCTGATCGCGATCGCCCTGGTCACCACTTGTGCGCTGGCGGTCGGGGGGATCGGCGCGGCGATCGCGCTGCGAACCGGCAGCGCCAGCGTCGTGCAGGGGCTCTTCCCCCTCGTCCTCGTCGTTCTCTTCATCTCCACCGCCTTCTTTCCCCAGGACTTGATGATCGAGCCGGCGAAGACGATCGCCGAGTACAACCCGCTGAGCTTCGTCGTCGACGGGATCCGCGACCCGATGATCTCCGGGATCTCCGGCTCGGAGACGCTTGACGCGGTGTTGGCGATCGCCGGAATCGCGGCGCTGGGACTGGTGCTGAGCGCGCGGGCGCTGCGCCACCGGGTGAGGACGGGCTGATGGAGGCTTCGGCTACGACCGCGGGGGCGGGAGCGGCGACTGCTTTACCGACTTGGCGCGCCAACGCGGCGACGATCGGCGCGCTGATATCGCGCGCCAAGAACGAGCTGCTACGGGTGCCAGGGGCGGCGATCCCGGGGGTGCTGGCGCCGACCATCTTCTTCCTCGGGCTGAACGGGGTGTTCGGCGCGCTCACCCACCTCCAGGGCTTCACCACCGGCAACTACGAGAGCTTCATCGTCCCGGTCAGCATGCTGCAGGGGGCGGGCTTCACCGGCGCGGCGGCAGGAGTCAACCTGGCCCGCGACATCGAGCAGGGCTGGCTCGACCGGCTGCTCGTCTCCCCCGCCCCGCGCTGGGTGCTGCTGGCCGGAACGGTGTTGGCGGCGAGCGCTCGGGCGCTGATTCCGGCGACCTTCGTGTTCGGGATGGCACTGGCGCTCGGGGCGGGCTGGCCGGGGATCGACGGCCTGCTGGTCACCTATTCCATGGTCGCCGCGATGGCGGCGGTCGCCGCCTGCTGGGGATCGATGCTGGCGTTGCACTTCAAGAGCCAGTCGGCGGCGCCGCTGATGCAGGCGGGCACGATGGCGCTGATCCTCACCACCACCGCCTACGCGCCGCTGGCGCTGCTGCAGGGGTGGCTCCAGGACATCGCCTGGATCAACCCGGTGACGCAGGTGGTCGACGCGGCGCGCCAGGGGTTCGTCGGCGGCGTCACTTGGGCGGGCACCTGGCCGGGAATCGTCGCGCTGCTGGGAATGCTCACCTTCCTGGGCGCACTGGCGCTACGTGAGATGCGCCGCACGGCAGTGTGAGTCACCCGGCTGTCGAGATCGCCGAGCGCGTCCTGCGCGGCAACTGGCTGGAAGGGGAGCGCGACGGCGTCCCCTATCGCTACACCCGCCCCAGCCCCAGCCGCTATCCGTGGCAGTGGTACTGGGACTCCTGCTTCGCGGCGATCGTCTGGCGGCGCTTCAACCCGGCGCGTTCGCGGGCCGAGTTGGAGAGCCTGCTCGCCGCCCAGCGGCCGAACGGCTTCATCGGCCACACGATCTTCTGGCACCGCCCCGTCTCTCTCAGCCGGCTGCCCTTTTACAACGTCGCCTCGCGTCGGGCCTTTCAGACCGAGACGATCCAGCCGCCGCTGCTGGCTTGGGCCTGGCGGATCGCCGTCGGCGACCCGATGGAGGAGCCGCGGATCGCCGCCCAGGTGGACTGGCTGGCGGCAAACCGCGACCTGGAGGGCGACGGGCTGCTCTGGATCGTGCAGCCCGACGAGTCGGGTCTCGACGCCTCTCCCAAGTTCGACCCGGTCTGGGGACGGCGGGCGAACGCGCGAATCGGCTTTCCCTGCCTGGTGCGGCGCAATCGCCGGCTCGGCTTCGACCCGCGACGACTGCGCGAGCGCGGCGGGCCGGTGCTCTGCGAGACGCTGGTCAACACGATGTGGTCGCTCTCGCTGCAGGCACTGGGGCGGCCCTCGGCGACCCCGGCGCTTGTCGACCGCCTTTGGGACGAGCGACGCGGCCTCTTCCTCGACAAGGTCCAGCCGGGCGGGGCACGTCCGGGCGTTGTCACCTGGGCGGCGCTGGCGCCGCTCGCCCTTCCCGACTTGCCTGAGGAGATCGGTCGCCGCCTAGTAGAGGAGCATCTGCTGAACGAGCGCGAGTTCCTCACCCCGGTCGCACCCCCCTCGGTTGCCGCCTCGGAGCCGAGCTACGAGCCGGGCGGCGGCAACGGCCCGATCCGCCGCTACTGGCGGGGGCCGACCTGGATCAACTCAGCTTGGATGGTCTGGCTGGGGCTGCGCCGGCTTGGTTATGAGAAAGAAGCCAAGCGAATGGCAGAGGGTCTGATCGGTGCGGTCGAGCGCGAAGGCCTGCGCGAGTACTACGACCCACGTACGGGGAAGGGCTTGGGCGCGAAGGATTTCGCGTGGTCGGCACTGATCGCGGAACTTGCGGCGCCGGACGATGCATCCGCAACGAGTTATTTGTAGCGGTACGTAATCCGACCCCGATCGAGGTCATATGGAGAAAGCTCGATCTTCACCCGGTCGCCAGGCAGAATCCGAATGTAATGGCGGCGCATCTTGCCGGAGATGTGACCGAGCACATCGTGCCCGTTGTCGAGTCTGACGCGGAACATCGTGTTGGGGAGGGCTTCGGTGATCTCGCCCTCCATCTCGATCTTTTCCTCTTTCCCCATGCGGCGAAGAGGCTATATCACCCGTCACGCAGGGCGCGAGCGCGCTCGAGCGCCTGCTCGCGCGTCGTCACCTCCCCCGCGTACTGCGCGGCTTCCAGCTCCGCCAGCAGCTCTCCCACCTCCGGCCCCTCGGGCATGCCCAGCTCGGCCGCCAGCTCGTCGCCGCGGAGCAGCGGCGCCGGCGGGCCGTCGCGCCGCCAGTCGAGCGCGTCGGCGAGCATCTGGCGGGCGAGGGCAAGGTGGGCTTCGATCGCCTCTTCGGTGGCGAAGGGGCCGCTGCCGCGGGCGGAGAGTCGGTCGGCGACGGTGAGCAGAGATACGTCGACGGAGACCGGCTCGGTGGCGCGCAGGTACTCGTGGACGCGGCGCGGCGGCAGCGGCGCCTCGTGGACGAGGAACCCCAGCCGCAGGTGATGCAGGGTTAGCGCCTGCAGGTGCTGCATCAGCTTGCGGCTTGCCCGCAGGCGCCGGCACAGCCCGCCGACGATCTCGACGCCGTCGCGGTCGTGGCCGATGAAAGTGACATAGCCATCGTGCTCGCCGCGGGTCGCCGGCTTGCCGACGTCGTGCAGGAGGGCGCCGAAGCGCAGCGCCGTGCCGCGGGTCATCTCGTCAGCGAGCGGTTCGGCGAGCAGGCCCGCAACCTGGGCGGCGCGCTCGCCGGCGAAGCGGGGAAGGTCGGCCTCGATCTCCAGCGTGCGCTCCAGAACGGCGAGGGTGTGGCCGTGGACGTCGAGGTGGTGGTTGGGGCCCTGCTCGACTCCCTTCAGGGCTTCCAGCTCAGGGAGGACCGCCGCAGTCAGGTGCAGTTCGTCGAGTAGGGCCAGACCACGTAAGGGGTTAGGGCCGCCAACCAGCCGGCGCAGCTCGGCGAGCTGGCGCTCGCCGGCCGGCTCGGCGGCGCGGGAGGACTCGGCGCGGGCGAGCGCGAGGGTATCGGGATCGATCGCGAGATCCAGCTCGGCCGAGAGGCGCGCAGCGCGCAGCAAGCGCAGCGGGTCGGCGGCAAAGCTGCGCTCGCCGACCGCGCGCAGGACCTTCCGGTCGAGGTCGGCAAGGCCGCCGTAGGGATCGAGCGGGTCGCCCCCGGCAAGCGGGACGGCGACGGCGCCGATCGTGAAGTCGCGCTCGGCCAGGTCGAGCTCGATCGTCTCGCCGCGCAGTGCGGTGGCGTCGATCTGCCAGGAACGGTCGGGGGCGACGGCCCGCCAGGTGGCGAACTCGGCGGACAGCTCGAAGGCGTGCCCGCTGCCCTCGCGGGCGATTGCCTTCGCCACCGCGGCGGGGTCGGCGGCGACGGCGAGGTCGAGGTCAGTCACCTCATGACCCAGCGCCGCGTCGCGGACGGCGCCGCCGACAATCCAGGTATCGCCCCCGTCCTCGAGCGCCCGCCGCGCGATCTCGACCGGGTATGGCGACTTATTCGACATATGGCCGAATAAGTCGCCACTCATGCCGATTCGCGGGGAACGCGGGCCGAGATTCCGCAGGTGACCTCGTAGTTGATCGTGCCCAGGCGGGCGGCGATCTCCTCGGCGAGGATCGTCTCGCCGTCCTGGGCGCCGATCAGCACCGCCTCGTCGCCGGGCTCGACGTCGGTCTCGGGGCCGAGGTTGATCGTCACGTTGTCCATCGAGACGGTGCCGACCAGGGGCCGGCGGCGGCCGCGGACCAGCACCTCGCCGTTGTTGGAGAGGCCGCGCCGCACCCCGTCGCCGTAGCCGAGCGGCAGCACTCCCACCCATGTCTCGACCGGCGCCCGCCAAGTCTGCCCGTAGCCGGCGCTGTCCCCCGGCGCGAAGCGCTTCACGTCGGCAACGTAGGAGCACAGCGACAGCGCTGGAGCAAGGCCGCGCTCGGCGGGGTCGCCCTGGAAGGGGTCGAGCCCGTAGACGGCGACCCCGCAGCGGGCCATGTCGAAGTGGGAGCGGGGGTCGCGGAAGACCGCGGCGCTGTTGGCAGCGTGGACGGTGACCGAGGGGAACTCGGCCTTGACCGCGTCGGCGACCGCCGCGAAGCGATCGAGCTGCTCGTCGAAGAAGCCGGAGTCGGGCTCGTCGGCGGTCGCGAGGTGGGTCCAGATCCCCGCCAGCTCGAGATCGGGGTCGGCGTCGCAGGCGCGGGCCAGGGCCAGCACCTCGGCGGGGTCGGGGTTACCGAGCCGGCCCATGCCGCTGTCGTGCTTGACGTGGACGCGGGCCGGGCGACCTTGCGCCCTGGCGCGGTCGGCCAGGAGGCGCCGGAAGCTTTCGCGCCAGACAGCGACTTCCGACCCGGCCGAGAGCGAAACGTCGACATCCTCCGGGGTCAGCGCCCCCATCGTCAGCAGCGGCACATGCTGGAAGCGCCGGCCGATCTGCGCGGCCTCGGTAGCGGTCGCCACCGCCAGCTTGGTCGCGCCGCCGGCCAGCGCGGCCGTCGCGCAACCGTCGGCGCCATGGCCGTAGCCGTCCGCCTTGACCACCGCGCACAGCTCGGCGCCGTCGCGCAGCGTCGACTTCAGGTGGGCGCAATTGCGCTCCACCGCGCCGAGGTCGATCCGGGCGACTGCCCGCATCATCTCTAGCTGTCGACGAGCGCGGCGAGCGCGTCGGCCCGGGTGACGAGGCCGGCCAGGCGGCCTTCATCGTCGACCACGGGCAGGTGGTTGTGGTGTTTCTCGGCGATCCTGCGGGCAACCGTCTCGGCGCTGGCATAGTCGTTGACGATCACCGGGTCGGCGGTCATCAACTCCGAGACCTTGGTCGCGAAAGCCTTGTCGAGACGCTTCTCGAAGCCCTTCATCGAGCCGACGAAGACGATGCCGCCCATGATGTTGAGGTAGTGCGGAAGGTGCAGGTCCGACTCCTCGTCGCTGAGGATCAGGTCCGACTCGCTGACGATCCCGATCACGCGCCGCTCGGCGTCGACGACGGGAATCGCCCCCATCTCCGTCTCGGCAAGCAGCTCGATCGCGGCGCGCGCGTCCTCGTCGGGAGTGACGGTCGGCACGTCGGCGTGCATGATCTCCGCGGCGGTCTTCACAGGCGCTGCGAGGTTATTCGACCGAACGGCCGGGAGACATCCCCGCTGGGATCGAGGCGATCACGTCTGTGGCGATCGTCGACTCGGCGGCGCCCACTCGCTCGGCGGCGTCACGGCCGGCACCCGCGTGGGCGACCACCGCGGCGCAGGCGGCCGCGAATGGGTCGAGGCCGCGGGCGAGCAGGGCGGCGGTCATCCCGGAGAGCACATCGCCGGTGCCGGCGGTGGCAAGCGCCGGGGCGGAGATCGCGTTGACCGCGACGCGCTCGCCGTCGGTGACGATCGTGTCGTCCCCCTTGAGGACGACGACGGCGCCGGCGGCGCGGGCCGCCTCGCGCGCGGAGGCAAGGCGACGGGCGGCAATCTCCTCCGAAGGACGATCCAGAAGCCGCCCCAGCTCGCCGGCGTGCGGGGTGAGGATCGTCGGAGCCTCGCGAACCGCGATCTCCTCGATCCGCCCGACGAAGGCGTTGAGCCCGTCGGCGTCGATCACCAGTGACGCCTCGATCCCGTCGGCGGCGTCACGGGCCAGCTCGATCGAGCCGGGATCTCGGCCCAAGCCGGGACCCAATACCCCGGCGGCGGCGCGCTCGAAAACGCCGAGCACCGCCTTGAGCGACCCCGGCGCCAGGCGTCCGTCGCCCCCCGGGCAGCCGACCGACATCACCTCGGGCTGCCCCGCTTCGAAGATCGCCTCCAGGTCGGCGGGAACGGCGACGGTCGCGTAGCCCGCCCCCGCGCGGATCGCGGCCAGCGAAGACATGCGAACCGCCCCCGTAAGGCCCCGCGAGCCGCCGGCGATGGCGACCTGCCCGGAGCTGAACTTGGTCGATCGCGGTCCGCGGCGCGGCGCCAGGTCGAGAACCGAGGGGGCGATGACTCCGCCCGCCGGCTCGCTCGGCGCCCCATCGGGAATCCCGATTGGGACGACGTGTAGCTCTCCCGTGTGCCACTTGCCGGGCGCGACGAAGTGGCCCAGCTTCGCCGCGTGGAAGCTGACGGATAGGTCGGCCTCGACCGCGGCGCCCTCCACCTCGCCGGTCGAGGCATCGACACCCGAGGCGATGTCACAGGCGACGACCGGCGCCCCGCAGCGGTTGATCGCGTCGATCGCCGCGACGGCCGGATCGCGCGGCGCGCCGGCGAACCCCGTCCCAAAGATCGAGTCGACGATGGCGCCGGACCCCTCCAACCAAGCGTCGAGGTCCCCCAGAGCCTCCTCCGACCACAATTCCAACGCCTCCACTTCAAACCCCATCTCACTCAGGCGCCGCGCGGCCACCAGCCCGTCGCCGCCGTTGTTCCCCTTCCCGCAGACGATCCGTACCGGCCCCTCGGGCGCAAGCCCGGCAACCACCTCCGCCAGCGCCGTTCCCGCCGCCTCCATCAGCTCCGACTCGGGAATCCCCTGCTCCCCGATCGCCCAGCTGTCGGTGGTGCGCATCCCCTCCGCGTCAAACAGGGGCTGCAACCACGGCTCGATCACTCGACTGTGACGGTCTTCGCCAGGTTGCGAGGCTGGTCGACGTTGAGGCCGCGGGCGCGGGCGATGTCGTAGGCCAGCAGCTGCAGCGGCAGGATCGCGACGATCGGCTGCAGGATCCAGTCGGTGCGGGCAACCTCGATCGTCTGGGCCGCCACCTCGGCGACCCGGTTGGCGCCCTCGGTGGCGATCGCGATCGTCGCGGCGCCGCGGGCCCGCACCTCCTCGACATTGGAGAGGACCTTCTCGAGCACCGGGCTGTCCGTAGCGACGCAGACGACCGGCGTCAACTCGTCGAGCAGGGCGATCGGCCCGTGCTTCATCTCCCCCGCCGCGTAGGCGTCGGTCGGGATGTAGGAGATCTCCTTCAGCTTCAGCGCCCCCTCGAGGCAGATGGGGAGGCCGATGTGGCGCCCAAGGTAAAGGAAGAATTGCTGGTCGCTGTGGGTGGAAGAGACCTCGCGGACGCGGTCTTCGCAGGCGGCGAGCGTCGACTCGATCTTCGAGGGCAGGGCCTTCATCTCGGTGACCAGCTCCGCCAGCCGCTCGGCGGGCAGCGTCCCCCGCAACTCCGCCAGCCGCAGGCCGATCAGGTACATCGCCGCCACCTGGGCGACGAAGGTCTTGGTCGCGGCGACGCCGATCTCCAGGCCGGCGCGCGTGTATAAGACGGCGCCGGCCTCGCGGGTCGCCTGGCTTCCCATGATGTTGGTGACCGCCAGCACCTTGGCGCCGGCCTCGCGGGCAAGCCGCATCGCCGCCAGGGTGTCGGCGGTCTCTCCCGACTGGGTGATCCCGATCACCAGGTCCTCCGGGCCGACCACCGGGTTGCGGTAGCGGTACTCGGAGGCGATGTCCATCTCGACCGGCACCCGCGCCCACTCCTCGATCGCGTAGCGCCCGACCAGGCCGGCGTGGTAGGAGGTGCCACAGGCGACGATCACGATCCGTCGCAGGCCGCGCAGAAAGTCGTCGTCCAGCTCCACGTCGCCGAGGTCGACGCCCTCGTCGGTCGGCAGCCGATCGGCGATCGTCTCGGCGACGGCGTCGGCCTGCTCATGGATCTCCTTCAGCATGAAGGTCTCGTAACCGCCCTTCTCGGCGGCGTCCTCGTCCCAGGTCACCCCTTCGGGGCCGCGCTTGACAGGATTGCCCTCGACATCCACGATCGAGACCCCACCGGCGTCGATCGTGACGATCTCGCCGTTCTCGATCAGGACGGCGTCGCGGGTCTCGGCAAGGAAGGCGGGGATCGCCGAGGCGAGGAAGGTCTCTCCCTCGCCGACCCCGGCGACCAGCGGGCACTCCTTGCGCGCTCCGACCAGCCGCCCCGGCTCATCGGCGTGCATGGCGACAAAGGCGTAGTGGCCGCGCAGCTCGGCGAAGGATGCGCGCACCGCGGCGCTGAGGTCGCCGTCGTAGTTGCGCTCGATCAGGTGGGCGACGATCTCGGCGTCGGTCTCCGAGCTGAAGGAGTGACCCTCTGCCTCCAGCCCACGGCGCAGCGTCGCGTGGTTCTCGACGATTCCGTTGAGGACGATGTGGATGCGATCGGAGCAGTCGCCGTGCGGGTGGGCGTTCTCCTCGGTGACGCGGCCGTGGGTGGCCCAGCGGGTGTGGGCGACGCCGGTCGTGGCGGGAGGCGCGGCGACCGCGACGCCACCGTTCCCGTCGTGTGCGGCGACGGCGGCGCGAAGGTTGGAGAGGTTGCCGACCGCGCGCACGCTGTCGATCCGGTCGCCCTCGATCACCGAGACGCCGGCCGAGTCGTAGCCGCGGTACTCGAGCTTCTCGAGACCGGCGACCAGCAGGTCGCGGCAGGGGCGCCCGCCCACGTATCCGACGATTCCGCACATGGAGTGGAGACAGGGTAGAGGCCGGACGCTAAGCCAGCTCTTGCCTGACGAGGCTGGCAAGCCGCTCGCAGACGGCGTCGGCCTCCTCGGCGGTGGGTGCTTCGACCATCACCCGAACCAGCGGCTCGGTGCCCGAGGGGCGCAGCAGGACGCGACCGCGGCCCTCGAGGTCGGCGCCCTCGCGTTCGACCGCTTCCCAGACCGCGACGGCATCGGCGATCGCCTCCCGGTCGGCGACCTCGACGTTGACCAGGGTCTGCGGCAGCTTCTCCATCGGCGAGGCGCCGGCCAGGTCGCGGTCGCCCAATTCCTTCATCGTCGCCAGCGCCGCGGCGATCCCGTCGCCGGTCGCGGCAAAACCGGTGGAGATGATGTGGCCGGATTGCTCGCCTCCCAGCTCCCAGCCACGGGCGCGCAGCTCGTCGAGGACGTAGCGGTCGCCGACCTTGGTGACGGCGACCTCGACCCCGGCCTCCTCCATCGCCCGGTGAAAGCCGTAGTTGCTCATCACCGTGACCACAACGCCCCCGCTTAACTCGCCGCGCTTCGCCATGCCGAGAGCGCTGAGCGCGATCAGCTCGTCCCCGTCATGAGGGCGGCCGGCGCCGTCGACGGCCAGCACCCGGTCGCCGTCTCCGTCGAAGGCGAAGCCGATTGTCGCCTCGGAAGTGGCGACGCGGGCGGCCAGATTGTCAAGGTGGGTGGAGCCGCAGCCGTCGTTGATGTTGCGCCCATCGGGCTCGGCGGCGATCGCCTCCACCTCGGCGCCGAGCCGCTCGAAGATCGCCGGGGCGGCGCGGAAGGTGGCGCCGTTGGCGCAGTCGAGAACGATCTTGCGGCCAGCGAGGTCGAGCGGGAAGGACGACTCCAGGGCGCGCAGGTAGTCCTCGAGGCCGCCGTTCAGCTCGCGGACGCGGCCGACCGCGGCGCCTTCCGCTGCGTCGTCGCCCAACAGCGACTCGATCCGCGCTTCCGCATCGTCGTCGAGCTTCGTCCCCTCTGAGGAGAAGAACTTGATGCCGTTGTCGCGGTAGGGGTTATGAGAGGCGGAGACGACCGCAGCGAGGTCGAGGCCCAGCCGCTTCACGAGGATCGCGGCGGCGGGCGTCGGCAGCACGCCTCCCAGCAGCGCGTCGCCCCCGGCGGCGGCGATCCCCGCGGCCAGCGCCGCCTCCAGCATCGGACCCGACTCGCGGGTGTCGCGGACGATCAGGACCTGCGGCCGCTCGACCTCGAGCGACGCAGTCGCCGCCCGGCCGAGCGAGGTCGCCAGCTCCGCGCTGAGAAACGCCCCAGCCTCCCCCCGGACCCCGTCGGTTCCGAAGAGCTTGCGCTCGGTCGAGGCCAAGTGGCTCCTAACGCTTGGAGAACTGAGGCCGCTTACGAGCCTTCTTCAACCCCGCCTTGCGGCGCTCCTTGACGCGAGCGTCGCGGGTGAGGAAGCCGCGGCGCTTGAGGTCGCCGCGCAACTCGGGGTCGATCTCGGTCAGCGCGCGGGCGATCCCGTGGCGGATCGCGCCGGCTTGGCCGCCGATCCCGCCGCCGTGGACGCGGACGCGGACGTCGACGCTGCCCTCATAGCCGGTCACCGCGAGCGGCTGGCGGGCCATCGTCTGGTGCAGGGGCCGCGGGAAGAACTCCTCCAAGGCGCGCTTGTTGACCTCGATCTTGCCGTCGCCGGGCAGCAAGGTGACGCGGGCGATCGAGCGCTTGCGCTTGCCGGTGGCCAAGTACCGAGCCCCGCTTTCCATCTTCGCCGGAGCCCGGCGGGCGGCGGCAGGCTCCTCTTCGGAAACTTCGCCGGTCAGCTCCGCCTCACGCCTAGCCCTCTCCTCCTCTTCAGCTTCAAGCCTTGCCTGCTCCTCAGCACTGAGCGGCCTCGTTTCGGGCTCGACAGCTATGGGCTCAAGGTCAGCACCGGGGATGGCAGCTTTCTTCTCTTCGGCTTTGGGCTTGGCGGCCTCTTCCGCGGGTGGCGTGGAGTTGGGGGGGTCGAGGACGTCCTCGCCCGCAGGCCCCCCCGGCTCCGCGACAGGATCCGCGGCCGAGGCGTCGGTGTCTTCCTGCTCTGAAGTCTTCTCGTTCTTCTCTTCCTCAGTCACTTTTCAACTTCCATCGGTTTTGGCATTTGCGCCGAGTGCGGATGCTCGGGCCCGGCGTACACCTTCAGCTTGGTCAGCTGCTTCCGTGCGAGGCGGTTACGCGGAAGCATGCCCTTGACTGCCTTGCGAATGACTTCTTCCGGCCGGCGATCGAGCATCTCCGCCAGGGTGCGGGACTTGATCCCCCCCGGATAGCCGCTGTGGCGCCAGTAGACCTTCTGCGCCAGCTTGTCACCGGTGACGCGAATCTTCTCCGCGTTGACGACGACGACGAAGTCGCCGGTGTCGAGGTGGGGCGTGTACTCGGGCTTGCGCTTGCCGCGCAACGCATCGGCGATCCGGGTCGCCAAGCGCCCAAGGGTCTGCCCCTCGGCGTCGACCACGTACCAGTCGCGCTGGCGGTCGGCGGGTGTGGCTACATACGTCTTCAAGAGCCCGCGGATAATAGGGAACTGGACAAGGTGGCCGGCTGACGACTTATACTGCCGCGCCAACAGTGCCGAATCCCGCCTGGCATTCCGGGTGGGAGCGGAGGAACCGCAGGGACCCTTGCAGGTCTCAGGGGCGAATCGGACGAAAACGATCCGTAGCGCATCTCTTTCAGCGCGAGCCCGACAGCTAACTCCGTAGGCCATCGAAAGAGAGGGCACGTGGCAGGCAGCATCGGAGGCGCCCGGCCTGGCTTGGCCGGAAAGCTATTTACAGCGGTCGCGCTGGCGCTCTTCGCGGGCTTCGGCGGAGTCGCCCCGGCCGCGACGACCGGCGGCGCCTTCACCCCCGCCGCCGCCCCGCCACCGCCGGGCAGCCCTACCGGCGCCCCCGCCGCCGACGGCCCCAGCGCCGGCACGCTGAGCGTCACTTCGGCCACGACCTCCCCCCGCAAGTCCTTCTACTACGGCGTCCGCTATCCCCGCCTCAGCTACACGATCGCCAGCACCCAGCCGCAGAACGACCTTCGAATCGACGTCGTCGACTCCGCCGGGGCGGTCGTGCGCAGCTTCTACCGCAACGACATCGCGCCGAACGTGCCGAACACGATCCGCTGGGACGGGACCGCGGTCGACGGCCGGCCCGCCCGCAACGGCAAGTACACGTTCCGGATCGGCACCCAGACCGCCGCCCGCGTCGCGCGACCCGCTCTCCCCTCGACCGCGCCCGCGCCGCTCAACCTCGGCTTCGCCCTCTACGGCTACGCGTTCCCGCTGCTCGGCGACCAAGACTTTGGCGGTGCTGGGGCCGGCTTCGGCGCCGGCCGCTCCGGTCACACCCACCAGGGGCATGACGTGATGGCGGCCTGCGGCATCCCCGTGGTCGCCGCCCGCGGCGGCACGATCCAGTACTCCGGCTACCAGGGCGCCGCCGGCAACTACGTCGTGATCGACGGCAAGGGAACCGGCCTCGACACGGCCTACATGCACCTCGCCGTGCCCTCGCCCCTGAAAACGGGCGACCCGGTCCGCACCGGACAGCCGATCGGCATCGTCGGCGACACCGGCGACGCCACCGCCTGCCACCTCCACTTCGAGCTCTGGCTCGCCCCCGGCTGGTACGAAGGCGGCAGCCCGATCGACCCGTTGCCCTACCTCCTGAAGTGGGATCTCTACAGCTGAGGCATCATGACAGCATCATCAGTGATGCTATGATGCTTTTGTGCGAACCACGGTAACCCTCGACGACGATGTTGCGGCGCGGCTGAAGCGAGCAGCTCGGGAGCGCGGCGTCTCTTTCAAGGAAGCGCTCAACTCAAGCGTGCGACAAGGCCTTGAGAGAGAGGCACCCTCCCAGCCTTACCGCGTACCTACCCGCAAACTCGGGGTGAAGCCGGGCGTCGACCTCGATCGGGCCTTAGCGCTGGCGAGCGAGTTGGAGGACGCGGAAACCGTGCGCAAGTTGGCGCTTCGCAAGTAGTGAAGCTGCCCGACCTCAACCTACTGCTCTACGCGATCGACGAGGAGTCCCCCAAACACGCGCGGGCGCGGACCTGGCTCGAGGAGACCCTCTCGGGAACCGAGGCAGTCGGTTTCGCCTGGCTTGTCCTGCTCGGTTTCGTGCGACTGTCCACCAATCCGGCTGCCTTCCAGCAACCGCTGAGCTCCGGCGAAGCCCTTGACTACGTGGACGACTGGCTTTCCCAGCCGTGCGCCACGGTCGTTACGCCGACCGAGCGCCACTCCTCCCTGCTGCGTAAGTTGCTTGACCCGCTGGGCGCCGCCGGCAACCTAACCAGCGACGCTCACCTCGCGGCGCTGGCGATCGAACACGGCGCCGAACTCTGCTCAGCCGACGCCGACTTCTCCCGCTTTGAAGGCCTTCGCTGGAACGATCCCCTGCGATCGAAGGGTTCACGTTGATGGTCTAGCCGGGGCGGAAGGGGTTTTCGACCCGTAGGCCGGAGTAATCCTGGCCGTCGTTGAGATCCTCTGAGAGAACCAGTTCACAGCCAGTGGAGCGGGCGGCTTCGAGGATCGCGGCGTCCCAGTAGGAGATTTGGAAGCGCTGGTGGGTCGCGATTGCGGCGAGCATCACGACGGTTGTGATCTCCGCGACCGAGAAGCGCATGAACGACGCGACCAGCCTCGCGGCCTGCTCGTGTGTGAGGGGGTCCGGCCGGCTCTCGCGGGTCGCCTGGACGTAGAACTCCTGCAGCACCTGGACCGAGAGCGTCAGGTCCCTGGCCGCGAGTATTTCCCTTGCGCGTTCGGCCTTGTCCTCTTCCCGCGGGTCTTTCGAGACCGCGTAGAGAAGGACGTTGGTGTCAACGAACCGCACGACCGTGGAGCTCGTCGCGATCGAGGCGCTCCCCCGCGCTGAAGCGATCGATCTCGCTCGCCACCTGCCGCTGCTGGCCCTCGAGCCGAGCAAACTCGGCCTCCCGCTCGGTGAGGGAGCGCAGATAGTCGCCGACCAGCGCGCTCACCGAGCTGCCCCGCTCCGCGGCCCGAATCCGGGCCTCGCGGTAGATCTCATCGGGGACGGCAACGGTGATGTTCTTCATGGCCCACAGATTATACAGATACACAGAAACTGTGGTTCACATTCCTCCAACGTCGTAATGAGAACAAGTCTCATTCTCTGATACGGTCCTGCCCGTGAGTTGGGCAGAGCAAGCATCGAAGCGGCTGGACGAGGCGGGGTATCGCAGTGGCGGGGCCCGGCGGCAGGTCGTCGAGTTGCTGGCGACCGAAGGGTGCGCGCTGACGGCGCTGGAGATGGACCGGCGGCTGTCGGCGGGTCGGGCGAGCATCTACCGCACGCTCGAGCAGCTCGAGCAGCTTCACCTCGTGCAGCGGATCGACATCGGCGGCGAGGCGGCCGGCTACGAGCGGCTCGACCCCGGCGAGCACCACCATCACCTCGTCTGCGAGCAGTGCGGGGTGCTCGCGCCCTTCGAGGATCGGGCGCTGGAGCGAGCGATCGAAGCGATCAGCCGTGATGCCGACTTCGACGTCGCCACCCACGACGTGGTTCTGCGTGGCCGCTGCCCGCGCTGCAGGGAATCGAGCTGAGCGAGCGGTGCCCGCCGTCGCCATCCCCCTAGCCGGCCTGACCGTGGTCGCCACCTTGATGGGCGGCTGGGTGGCGCTGCGCCTCGCCCACACGCTGCCAACGGTGATCGCGCTGACCGGCGGGATCGTCGTCGCGGTGGCGCTGTTCGACGTGCTTCCGGAGGGAATCGAGCACCTGGGCGATCCAAGCAAGGCGACGGCACTGGTGGCGGTCGGTTTCCTCGCCTTCTTCTTCGCCGAGCGGGCGCTGACCCTGCACCATCGCGACGACCCCAACGAGGCCCGCGCCCATCACAGGGTGGGCGTACTGGGGGCGCTCGGCCTCTCCGCCCACAGCTTCATCGACGGGCTGGGGATCGGGCTCGCCTTCGGGCTCGACAGCGCCACCGGCTTCCTTGTCTTCATCGCGGTGATCAGCCACGACTTCGCCGACGGGCTGAACACCGTGAGCTTCGTGCTGAGCCAGTCGGGAAACCGCAAGCAGGCCATCAAATGGCTGCGGATCGACGCGATCGCCCCGCTGCTGGGGGCAATTGTCGGCTCTCTACTGACCGTCTCCGACGAAACCCTCGGCTACATCCTCTGTCTCTACAGCGGCTTCTTTCTTTATATGGGAGCGACCGACCTGCTCCCCGAGGCCCACGCCCACGCCTCCTGGCCGCGAGTCGCCCTCACCGCTTCGGGCTTCCTGATGATCTTCGCCGTCACCCGCGTCGCGGGCGTCTGATCACTCCCATTCGATGGTGGCGGGCGGCTTGGAGGAGATGTCCAATGCCACGCGGTTGACCTCACGGATCTCGTTGATGATCCGGTTGGAGACTCGCTCCAGCAGGTCGTAGGGGAGGCGGGCCCAGTCGGCGGTCATCGCATCGTCGGAGGTGACGGCGCGGATCACGATCGGGTAGGCGTAGGTGCGGCCGTCGCCCTGGACGCCGACCGAACGGACGACCGGCAGGACACAGAAGGACTGCCAGAGTTGGCGGTAGAGCTCCGCGGCGCGGATCTCCTCCTGGAGGATCGCGTCGGCGGCGCGCAAGATGTCGAGCCGCTCCTTCGTCACCTCGCCGCCGACGATGCGGATCGCCAGGCCCGGCCCAGGGAAGGGCTGGCGCCAGACCATCCGGTCGGGGAGGCCCAGCTCGGAGCCGACTGCCCGCACCTCGTCCTTGAACAGCATCCGCAACGGCTCGACCAGCTCGAACTCGAGGTCCTCGGGCAGGCCGCCGACGTTGTGGTGGGACTTGATCGTCGCCGCGTGGTCGCTGCCTCCCGACTCGATCACGTCGGAATAGAGAGTGCCCTGGACCAGATAGCGGACATCTTCCAGCTTGGCCGCCTCCTCCTCGAAGACGCGGATGAACTCCTCGCCGATGATCTTGCGCTTGCGCTCCGGGTCGTCGACCCCGGCCAGCTTCTCCAGAAAGCGCTGCTCGGCGTCGACGTGGACGAGCGGGATGCCGAACTGCTTGAACGCTTCGACGACTTGCTCCGCCTCATTCAGTCGCATCAGGCCGTGGTCGACGAAGACGCAGGTCAGCCTCTCCCCCACCGCCCTGTGGACCAGGAGCGCCGCGACCGAAGAGTCGACCCCGCCGGAGAGGCCGCAGATCACCTGGCCGTCGCCGACCTGCGCCCGGACCTTCGTCACCTGCTCGGCGATCACCGACTCGGGGGACCACTCCTCCTCGCAGCCGGCGACGTCGCGCAGGAAGCGGGTGAGGATCTCGGTTCCGTAAGGGGTGTGGACGACCTCGGGGTGGAACTGGATGCCGTAGAGGCCGCGGTCGGGGAACTCGCAGGCGGCGACCGGCGAGCCGGGGCTGGAGGCGAGCGCCGTGAAGCCCTCGGGCGGCTCGAAGACCGCGTCGCGGTGGCTCATCCAGCAGCTCTGCTCCTCTGGCAGGCCGCCGAGCAGGCGCCCGCCGCCGTCCCGCAGGACGAGGTCGGTACGGCCGAACTCCCCCGACTCCGCTCCCTCGACCTTGCCGCCCAGCGCCTGGACCATCGCCTGCATCCCGTAACAGATGCCCAGCATCGGGATCTCCAGATCCAGCAGCTCGGTCGGGAAGGGCGGTGCCCCCGGCTCGTACACCGACGCCGGCCCTCCGGAGAGCACCAGCGCCTTCGGTCCCCGCTCTCGCAGCTTTTCAATTGGAGTAGTCGAAGGGAGCAATTCCGCGAACACCCCACACTCGCGGAGCCTGCGAGCGATCAGTTGGGAGTACTGACCCCCGAAGTCGAGGACCAGCACCTCCTCAGTCATCCGATACGGCCACCCCTGTCGCAACTGCCGCTCGGCCGTTCGATCCCATCCCCACCGACTGCTCTTTCTGCAACTGCTTTCCCTCGCTCATCAACGCCGGCGCGACCATCACCTCGGCCCGCTGGAAGGAACGGATGTCCTCGTAGCCGCAGGTGGCCATCGAGGTTTTCAGTGCCCCCATCAGGTTGAAGGTGCCGTCGTTCTCCTGGGCCGGGCCGAGCAGGATCTCCTCCATCGTCCCGTCCTGCTTGGTGGAGACGCGGGTACCGCGCGGCAGCGATGGATGGAAGGTCGCCATCCCCCAGTGGAATCCGCGCCCCGGCGCCTCCTTGGCGCGGGCCAGCGGCGAGCCGACCATCACCGAGTCCGCCCCACAGGCGATTGCCTTGGAGACGTCGCCGCCGGTGCGCATCCCGCCGTCGGCGATCACGTTGACGTACTCGCCGGTCTCCAGCATGTGCTGGGATCGGGCGGCCGCGACGTCGGCGATCGCCGTCGCCTGCGGGACGCCGATCCCCAGCACGCCCCGCGTCGTGCAGGCGGCGCCAGGGCCGACCCCGACCAAGACGCCGACTGCGCCGGTCCGCATCAAGTGCAAACCGGTCGAGTAGGAGGCGCAGCCGCCGACCACGGTCGGCACCGGCACCTCGGCGATGAACTCCTTCAGGTTGAGCGGCTCGACGGTGGTCGAGACGTGCTCGGCGGAGATAACCGTGCCCTGGATGACGAGGATGTCGAGACCCGCCTCGACCGCGATCTCGTAGTGCTCGCGCACCTTCTGCGGTGTGAGCGAGCCACAGGCGACAGCGCCGCGCTCCTTGATCTCCGCCACCCGCTTGCCGATCAGCTCCGGCTTGACCGGCTCGGCATAGATCTCCTGCATCAGCCGCGTCGCCGTGTGCTTGGGCGCCGCGGCGATCTTCTCCAGGTGCTCCTCGGCGTTCTCAAAGCGGGTCCAGATTCCCTCTAGGTTGAGGACCCCCAGGCCGCCCAGCTCGTTGACCAGCACGGCGGTGTCGGGGCTGACCACCCCGTCCATCGCCGAGGCGACGAGGGGCAGCTCGAAGCGGTAAGGACCGAGGGTCCAGCTGATGTCTATGTCGTCGGGATCGCGGGTGCGGCGCGACGGGACGATCGCGATGTCGTCGAATCCGTAGGCGCGCCGCCCCTTCTTGCCTCGACCGATGTCGATCTCCAATTGGTCCTCCAGGCGGGGTGGCGTTGAAGGGCCAGACTACACCTCGGCGGGGACCTCCAGATCGTGCACCTCGACCTCGGGGAGCAGTCGCTCCACCTGGCCGCGGTCGACCACGCCGGCGCCGAAGTGCTGGGTCGACTCGGCGCCGCAGGCGACGCCGTAGGCGAGGCACTCGCCGGGGTCGCGGCCGTCGTAGCGCGCGGCGACGTACCCGGCCAGGAAGGCGTCGCCCGAGCCGACAGTGGAGACGGGGTCGAGCGGCTCGGTGCGGACCTCGAGGAAGCGGCGCTCCGCTCCCTCCCCGACCACCGCGACGCAGCCGTCGGGGCGGGTGATCGCCGCCTCCCCGGCGCCGAGCCGGACCAGCTCGGAGAGGCCGTGGACAAGGTCGCCGCGGTCGGCGAACTCCTGGCCGACCAGCTCTTCGGCCTCGCGCTCGTTGGGAGTGACAACGGAAGCACCGGCACGCAGACCGGCCAGCATCGCCTCTCCCTCGGCGTCGAGCACGACCGTGACGTCGCGCCCCCGCAGGTCGTCGACGAGACGGGCGTAGAGGTCGTCGCCGGCGCCTGGGGGAAGCGTTCCGGCCAGCACGCAGATCCTGGCGCCGCCCGCCAGGTAGTGAACTCGCTCGAAGAAGATCTCGACCTCTTCCGGGCTGACCGCCGGCCCGCGCTCATTGATCTCCGTCTGCTCGCCTGAAGTCGGATCGATCACCGCCAGGTTGATCCGCGTCTCGCCGGCGATCCGCGTGAAGTCGGTCAGCACCGACTCCTCGCGCAACTGCTCCAGCACCCGCGTCCCCGCCGGCCCGCCGGCGAAGCCGGTGGCGATCACCGGCCGGCCCAGCAGGCTCAAGGCACGGGCGACGTTGATCCCCTTGCCGCCCGCCACGGTGCGGCTCTCGACCGCGCGGTGGCGGTGGCCCAAGCGGAAGTTGGGGACCGCGACGGTGCGATCGATCGCCGCGTTCAGCGTGACGGTGAGAATCACTTGACCGCGCCCTCCTCCCGGCGCCGTTGCCTTTCGGCCCGCCTCTGCTCGCGACTCTCCCGAATCGTTTCCTCTCCTTCGGTTCCGCGGCGCCGGCGGCGCCACAGGATCGCTGCCCCCATCAGTATCACGAACGCGCCGAGCCCGATCAGGATCGGGTGGCCGCCGACGAAGCTGCGCACCCGGTCGGAGACGCTCGCCTTGGGAACCGAGCGGCTGGCCCGCAGCGCCACCGACTCGGCGCGCAGTCCGTCGACGTAGACGGTCGCCCGGCCGAGAACGGCGCCGCGGCGAATCGGGCCCTCGACCTCGCGTGGCGCCCGCACCGCGATGCTCAGCCGCTGGTCGGGGCGAACGCCGACCGCGACCGCGCGGGCGGCGCGCAAGGGCAGATCGTCGCCGGAGAACGCGATCGAAGGAGAGGCGAGCTCCTCGCCGGCGTGGATCGGCACCCGCTTGCGGTAGCGGGAGAAGCCGTAGTCGAGCAGGCGCAGGGTCTCGAGGTCGCGGTCGGTCTCGGTCGGGGCGCCGATCACGGCGGAGATCAGCTCCGTCCCCTTGCGGCTCCCAGAACCGACCAGCACATAGCCGGCGCCGAAGGTGTGGCCGGTCTTCACCCCGGTCGTCCACGGCGCTCGCAGCAGCAGGTCGTTGAGGGTCCCGATCCGCCGCGGCGGCTGAAGGCTGCGCAGCTTCGCGCTGCGCGAGTCGGCGATCTTTCCGAAGACGGGAATCAGAAGAAGGCGCCGTGCCAGCGTGGTCAGGTCGCGGGCGCTGGAGTGGTTGCCCGCCTGGTCGAGCCCGATCGGGTTCGCGTAATGGGTGTCGACGAGGCCGAGCGCCGCGGCGCGGAGGTTCATCTGCCGGACGAAGTTGCGCTCCGAGCCGGCGGCGGCGATCGCGAGGTCGTAGGCGGCGTCGTTGCCGCTGCGCAGGATCAGCCCGTAGAGGAGGTCGTGAATGCTGATCCGCTGCCCCGTCTTCAGCCCCAGCAGCGACTCGCCGTAGATTGGGTGGTAGGGAGCGGCGCGCACGAGCCTGTCCAGCGGCAGCTCCTGCAGCGCCACGTAAGCGGTCATCAGCTTCGTC
>Ga0075423_10000133_pt1 | contig 48243 bp, 36 predicted proteins | sample SoiMethybrSBSTD2_FD_80114 | JGI IMG/M metagenome (GOLD analysis project Ga0075423, IMG submission 80114) | Bulk soil microbial communities from a Populus tree surrounding site in Tennessee, USA - Soil MetaG P. TD hybrid SBSTD2 | ecosystem: Environmental > Terrestrial > Soil > Tree plantation... | reverse complement strand
CAGGACGATGCTCCCCCACGCCGGTAAGCGGCCGCGCCTGCTTCTGCTTGCCTGTTCCATGACGAACACAGCAGCTCCCCCCAAAAGTCGACGTGCGCGCAGCTTAGCCGCGCAAAGACACATGGCAAGCGCAAAATGCTCTTGACAAACCGTTGCTGTGGAGAGGCGGGAAAGGGAACGACAGAAGGGGCCGTGACGGCCATTTTTCGCGGTTGGATTAGCGCCGCGTAGCGCTATCGATGAAGCCCCTCTTAAACCTCGTCCCGCGGCGGGAGAATCGTGCCGAATAAGCGCGGTCCGGCAAGGAATTGTTTGCGACTGGCCAGCGTGTAACGCCTGCATTTTGTGTCGACATTTACGGAATTTCATCGCCCCGTTGGCATCTTCGCGGCGCCACGGCCGCGTCTGCCGGCGCTTGCTCGCGCCCCCGGCGCCGCGGCGGCGTGCGGCCGGTGACCGGCGGGGAAAGCATAAGGACGCGCAGGATGGCCCGATTTGACGTGACACCCTTCGACCTAACCGAGATGGCGACGGCCGGCGGCACGGCGGCTACCCTGTTGGAACTCGGGCTCCTCTCTTGCGCGGGGCGCGAAGATGTTGGCATCGATCTCGTCAGTGCCCACAAATGGTTCAACCTGGCCGCGCTGCGCGGCAACGCGGAGGCCAAGCGCTATCGCATGGAGATCGCACGCGAGATGTCGAAGCGCCAGATCGCTGAGGCGCAGCGTCAGGCGCGGGAGTGGCTGGCCCGGCACTGAGGCACGCCTCGGCGGCGCTCAGCAGCGGATGAACAGCGACAGCATGCACTCCCAGGTCTTCTTGGTGGCTTTGCCGATCGCCTGACCGGCAGACTGGGCCTGCTCCTTCATCTCCTCGTTGGCCTTTTGCATGTTTTCGTTGGCCTGTTTGGCGAGATCGACGACGGTCTTCGGCTCGCTTTTGGCGGGTGCCTTAGCCTGATTTGCCGGCGGCTCTGGCGCCGCCGGCTCGGCGACACGGCCCGGCTCCTGGGCGGCCCATGGCACCCGCTTCACCGGACCATTGCAGTCAAACACCGTCCCGCCCTTGACACTGCAGTTGGCGTGCCCGCCCTCGCGGGTCAGCGCCGTCAGGCAGAGCCGGGTAAGGGATTGGCCGCCGGGGCGTGCATCCTCGATCACGCAGCGGTAGACGGCGTTGGGCTGGGTGCAGGCAATGCAATATTCCTGCGCCAGGGCGATACCGCCGCCGCCGAGGCCCGCCCAGAGCCCGAGGCCCGCCGCGACGAGCAGCCGAGCTGCTGGCGCAATGGCAATGTGTATGGTGCTTCTCACCTCGACCTAGGGCATCCCTCGAAAATACGGCATTTCCGGGATCTTGGCCGCACGCGCGCGCGCGCCCCGTATCTCCGCGGCTGCCCCCATCAGAGCGCCTTGAGCTTCCCAAGGCAAGGCGGCTGAGGCTTCTTCGGCCGCCTTTTCTCGCCAACCCCTCCGCCCCGTCGCGCGCCGCTCGCCGCTTAGCTCGAGCGCGAGCTTGTCACCATCCCACGGCCTGCCGCAATATCTCGGCGCAGGCCTCCCCCTTGAGAGACTTGCGTCAGCCGCAAGAGGAGCCACACCCCCCTTATGCACCCCCGCACCCAGTTAGCCAAAATTTGGGACGCCCACGTGGTGGCCGACCTCGGCGATAACGCCTATCTCCTGCACGTCGATCGCCATCTCTTGCATGACCTCGGCGGCTCGCGCGGATTGCTCGACCTAAGAGAGCGCGGCCTCCCCGTGCACAGTCCGCATCTGACCTTCGCCACGCCAGATCATGCCATCTCGAGTGCGCCCGGTCGCAGCGGCACCTCGAGCGTCGGCAGGGAGCTCTTGGCCGCCTTGCGCGAGGAGACGGCCGCGGCCGGTATTCGTCTCTTCGATGTCGACGAGCCCGGACAGGGCATCGTCCACGTGATGGGACCCGAACTCGGGCTGAGCCTGCCGGGTTGCCTGATCGTGTGCGGCGACAGCCACACCTGCACGCACGGCGGCCTCGGCGCCCTGGCCTTCGGCGTCGGCTCCTCGGAACTGGCGCACGTGCTGGCGACGCAGACGATCGTGCAGCGGCGGCCAAAGGCCATGCGCGTCAATTTCGAGGGCAGCATGCCGATCGGCGTTACGCCCAAGGATTTAATCCTGCGCTTGATCGGCGTGATCGGCGCCGCCGGCGGCACCGGCTTTGCAGTCGAGTATGCCGGCAGCGCCGTGCGCGCCCTCGATCTCGAGGGCCGGCTGACCATCTGCAATCTTTCGATCGAGCTCGGGGCCAAGATGGGCTTCATGGCGCCCGATGATACGACCTTCGCCTACCTTGCGGGGCGTCCGTTCGCGCCCAAGGGGCACATGTGGGAGCGCGCCGTCGCGGACTGGCGCCAACTGCCGAGCGACCCGGGTGCCCAATTCGACCGCGAGCTGACCCTTAACGTCGCAAGCATCGCGCCCCAGGTGACGTGGGGCACGAGCCCCGAGCACGTGATTGCGGTGGACCAGTCGATCCCCGATCCCGCGACAATCGCCGATCCCAGCCGGCGCGGCGGCATCGAAGCCGCACTCGACTACATGGGCCTGAAACCGAACCAACCGATCCTGGGAACCAAGGTGGACTGGGTGTTCATCGGCTCATGCACCAACAGCCGCCTATCGGACCTGCGGGCCGCCGCCGCCGTGGTGAGAGGCCGCAAGGTGGCGGCGGGGGTGCGGGCCTGGGTGGTGCCCGGGTCGGAGCAAATCAAACGTGACGCAGTGGCCGAAGGCCTGGACCGCGTCTTCACCGGGGCGGGATTCCAATGGCGCGAGCCGGGCTGCTCCATGTGCCTGGCCGCCAACGGCGAGACCGTGCCCCGCGGCGAGCGTTCGATCTCGACCTCCAATCGCAACTTCGTCGGCCGCCAGGGACCCGGCGCGCGGACGCATTTGGCCAGCCCCGCCATGGCCGCGGCAGCGGCCATCGCGGGTGTCATCACCGACGTGCGGCGCATGGGGATCGCATAATGGAAAAGTTCACCCAACTGACGGCGGTGGCGGCGCCGATCCTGCGCGAAAATATCGACACCGATATCGTCATTCCGATCTCGCGCATGGTTGGCAATGAGGCGCGCGGCAGCCTGGGACAATGGTGCTTCAGCGCGCTGCGCTATCGACCGGACGGCTCGGAAAATCCCGAATTCATTCTCAACCGTGCTCCCTACCGGGGCGCCCAAATCCTCATTACCGGGGTGAATTTCGGCTGCGGGTCATCGCGCGAGGCGGCGGTATGGGCACTCAAGGAGATGGGGGTGCGGTGCCTGATCGGTTCGAGCTTCGGCGACATCTTTTTCAACAATTGCTTCCAAAACGGCGTATTGCCGGTGGTGCTGGATCGCGCCACGGTCGAGAGCTTGGCGCGCGAGGTGGAGGCGAGCCAAGGTGCCGGCCAGATCTCGGTCAACCTGGCCGAGCTGACGCTGACCGCCCCATCGGGCAAACGCTACCCCTTCACGGTCGAGCCGCAGCGGCGCCAGGCGCTGCTCGAGGGACTGGACGAAATCGCCATCACGCTGCAACGCGCGCCCGCAATCGCCGCCTTTCAGGAGGAAGACCGCCAGCGCCGGCCCTGGGTATATGAACGCTAAGGCGCGCGCCGCCCGTCTGGCGAGGCAGGCAGCACACGCTAGGCAGCCTCGCGCGTGCGCCGGCGCACCTCGGGCAACACCGCGCGGCCCAACAGTTCGATGCCGGCGAGAATGTCCTGCTGCGGCATGCCGGGCCAGCTCACCCGCATGCTGAGATGACGCACCCCCGCGCGCGCCTGGGCGAGGAGAGCTTCGATCACCTCGGCCGGGGTGCCGACGGCGAAGCGGTTGCGCGCCAGGCTGCGGAACTGCTGCTCGGGCGGGGCATTCGGGTCGAGGCTCAGGCCCTCCAGCCCCCAAGAGAAGTAGGCCTTGTACTTCTCGATCAGGAAAGGCGCGACGCGGCGCAGGACCTGTTCCTCGTCCCTCGCGCAGCCGACCTCCAGCAGGCGGCAAATATGCGGGCTTGCCGGCAGGTTGGCCTCGGCGCGGGCACCCCTATAGGTCGCCATCTGCCGCGCCAACTGTTCGGTCGTCGGGATCGGCACGATCAGCCAGCCATCGCCGATCTTCGCGGCGCGCGCGATCGCCGCCTCGACCTGAGCGCCCACGATGATGGGCGGATGCGGCGCCTGCAGCGGGCGTGGCCGGATGCTGGCGTCCTTGAACTGCCAGTAGCGGCCGTGATGGCTGACGCTGTCCTCGCTCCACAGCCGTTTGATGATGGCGATGGCTTCCGTGAAGCGCGCCACGCGCTCGCGCATGGGGATGCCATAGATGGCATACTCCTCCTGCCGGTAGCCCAAGCCGATGCCAAGCAGGAAACGCCCACCGCTTGCCACGTCGAGAAAGGCCGCGATTTCGGCCAGCTCGACCGGATTGTGCAACGGCAAGAGGGTGACGTTGGTGCCGAGCCACAGCCCCTCCGCTTCGGCCGCGACGCGCGTGAGCAACGGCAACTGGGGAAAGAAGTGGAAGCCCGGCGTGACGTGGTGTTCGCCGGCCCAAATCGAATCGAACCCGAGCGACCTGATCAGGCGCACCTGCTCCAGCGTCTCGGCAAGACGTTGCGCGGGATCGTCACCCTCCGGATGCTGCGAATTGAGATAGATGCCGAGCTGCATCGATCCTTTCTCCTCCTGCCGCTGCGGCCGCTAGGCGGCCTGCTCGGCCAACCTTGCCAGCTCCGGTGTGACGGCATCGAGCGCCTTGCCATAACGCTCAACCGCATCCTCCGCATCGCTGCGCGTCATGTTGAGCGGTGGCGAGAACGAGTTGACCTCGATGAAGGGCAGCGCCCGCGTCAACACGCCGAACTCCAGAGCCTTGGCGGAAACGAGGCGGTGCGCGGCAGCCTTGGGCGCAAAAAAGCGCCGCGCGGTTTTGTCGGCAACGAACTCGACGGCCAGCATTTGCCCCATACCCCGCACGTCGCCGATGTGGGGATGCGCGCCGACGCGTGCACGCAGGAGCTCTTGCAAATAGGCGCCGACCTCGGCGGCCTGCTCGATCAGCCCTTCCCGCTCCATGATGTCGATATTGACGAGGCCCAGCGCCCCACCGACGGGATGGCCCGAATAGGTAAAGCCGTGCATGACCGGACCGAATTCGGGGGAAGCCTGCTTCAACACGGTCCAGATCTTCTCGGAGATCACCGAGGCCGACACCGGAAAATAGGCGGAGGTGATGCCCTTCGCCAGGGTGACGATGTCGGGCTTCAAGCGCATGCCGCCGGTGGCGAACCAGTGCCCCGTACGACCGAAGCCGGTGATGACCTCGTCGGCAATGAACAAGATGTCGTGCCGCTCGAACAGCGCCTGCAGCTTGTGGAAGTAGCCCTGGGGCGGGAGCAGGACGCCGCCCGTGCCCATGATCGGCTCGGCGATAAAGGCCGCGATCGTCTCGGCGCCTTCCCTGGCGATCAAGGCTTCGACCTCCGCCACCATGCGCTGGCCGAAGGCCTCCTCGCTCTCACCCGCGGCCGCGTAGCGGAAATAGTGCGGGCACGACGTATGCAGCACATCCGGGTGGGGCAAATCGAAAGCCTTGTGATAGACGGGGATGCCGGTGAGGCTGCCGGCGGCGTAGGTCAGGCCGTGGTAGGCGCCAGCGCGTGAGATGATCTTCTTCTTCTTGGGCTTGCCGCGCAGATTGTTGTAGTAGCGGACCAACTTGAAATTGGTGTCGTTGGCATCCGACCCGCCCGAGCCAAAGAACACCTTGGAAAGGTGCGGCGCGCCGGCCTTTTCATGAAACAAGCCCAAGACGCGTTCGGCGAGGCGAATGATCGGCTCGTTCGAGGTTCCCCCGAAGATGTGATGATAGGCGAGATTTTCGAAGGCCCGCTTGGCGGCCTCGCCCATCTCGCGCCGGCCATAGCCAATGTTGACGCACCACAGGCCAGCGCCACAGTCGATCAGCTCGCGGCCCTGCCGGTCGCGGACGCGCACGCCGCTGGCCTCGGCCATAATGTGCGGGCCCTTCTTGAGGTGATCGACGATTGAGGTGTTCGGATGGAACATCGTTTCCCGGTCGATGTCCTCAAGGGGATAGTTGCGGGCTGATCGGTCCATTGTTCACCTCTGTGGCGGCTTCCCGAGCGAACGCTCGCGCATTGAAACTCGGCGGCAGCATACGCGCGCGCTGGGCAACGTGCCACCGGCGAAAGCGGACTGCCTTGGCGACGGCTCCTTTGCGTGCGAGCCCGGGCGCGGAAGCGCCGCCCGCCCTGGCGGCGGGCCAAGGCGCAAGCGGTGGGGACGACCGGCGCGCAAAGCCCATGCTGCCGCTGCCTGGCCGCGACGGCGGCAGATCGGAGGGCCGGTGCCCGCCTCTTCTCGAGGCGGGCGGCAGGCCCCGGTCTCAGTCGAGTTCCGCCATCAGCCGGGCGAGCAGGGTGGCGCGGGGAACGAGGGACGACACTTGGATGTGCTCCTCCAGCGTGTGGGCGCCCGCTCCCATCACGCCCAGGCCGTCCAAGGTCGCGATGCCGAGCGCGCCCGTGAAATTGCCGTCCGAGCCGCCGCCGTGCTGGCCGTGCGGCAGCTCGAAGCCGATCTCGCCGGCAATGCGCCTGGCGCGCGCGTAAAGCGCCAGGGTTGGCGCGTGGGCGGTCCAAAGCGGCCGTACGGGTCCGCGTTCAATTTCGATGCGCACATCCGAGCGGGTGCCGGCCAGGCCATCCATAACGCGGCCGATTTCGGCAAAGGTCGCCATGTCCCGGGCAACGCACAGGGCCTGCGCGGTGCAGGTCATCGGCACGCAATTCACCCACTGCCCACCGTGGAACACGCTGACCGCATAGGTCGGACCGTGCTCGAAGTTTGACTTGCTCTCGAGCTCCTCCACCAGCTGCGCCATCACGCGCACCGCCGAACGTCCGTCCTTGTTGGTCCAACCGGAATGGGCCGGACGCCCGTGCGTGGTGAGGAAGAAGCGCTGGAACGCGTGCCGGCCGGTCGTCACTTCGCCGCGCGGGCCCTTGGCGGGCTCCGGTATCAATACGTACTTGTGCCGTTTCGCCTCGGCTTCGATCAGCTCGCGCGAGGTCGGGCTGCCGATCTCCTCGTCGGGATTGATGATGATGGTGACCGGCAGCTTGAGCTGGCCCGCATCGATCACCGCCTGCAACGCCGCCAGCGCAATGACGGTGCCACCCTTCATGTCGTAGATGGCGGGACCGAAGCACTTGTCTGCCTCACGTCGGACCGACAGCTTGCCGTGGAGGGTGCCGACGGGATGCACGGTGTCGGCGTGGGCAATCAGCAATAGGCCCGCCCCGTCCTGCGCCCCGGCGCGGCGGCAGCGCAGGATGTCGCCGAGCCCGTCGCGGCCCGCCAGCCGCTCTACGTTAAAGCCAAGCTTGCCGATCCTGGGCGCGATGCAGCTCTCCATCCTGTTGACGGCGGCGGCATCATAGGTGGGGCTTTCTATTGAGACCCAGTCGATGAGCTCGGCCAGCAGGGCGTCGGCGGAAAAGCTGGAGGCGTGGATCATCTGGTCTTGTCCGGGGATTGGGGGCGTTGCCCCGTTGCTTTAGGGTTCAAACATGGCATCGATCGGAACGCGGTAGCCGTTGGCCAGGCGGTTGGTGGCGTTCGCCAGCGCGACGACGGCCATCAGCTCGCCGAACATGGCCTCCGTCATGCCCGCCTTGTGCGCGGCCGCCGTGTGGCTGGCGATACAATAGCCGCAGCCGTTGGTGACGCTGACGGCCACATAGAGCAGCTCCTTGACCAGCGGATCGAGCGCCCCCGGGGCCATCACCTGCTTCACGTCCTGCCAGGTGCGCGCCAGCAGCGCCGGATCGCGGGCCAGGTATTTCCAGAAGTTGTTGACGTCGGGCACATTGCGCGTGCGCTTGATGTCCTCGAACACCGCCAGCACCTCCGGCGGGAACTGGGACGCCTTTTTTCGCCTGGCCTTCTGCATGAAGTTCTCCCTGGGGGCGTGCCGATCTCGGCATTGTAGGCCTTATGGCGGAGAATTTCGCAAACCGTGTTGACACCCTGGCGCACCCCTGTGACGATTGCCTTTTGCAAAAACAGGACTATCCGCTCGGGAGTGAAACGAAATGCGTGCCATTACTGTGGCCTGGCGTGCCGCGGCATTACCCCTGATTGGCCTCCTCTGCGTCGGCTCTTTATTGCCGGCGCCAGCGCAGGCGCAGCGAAAATTCACCTTCGCCTATGATCAGCCGCGCGCAACCGCCTATGGCATCGCCGCAGACATTTTCGATGCCAAGCTCAAGGAGCTGAGCGGTGGCAAGCTGAGCATCGATCAGTTCCCTGGCGCCCAGCTGGGACAGGAACCGGTGATGCTGCAGAAGATCCGTTCGGGCGATATCGATTTCGTCATCACCTCGACCGCCAACGCCTCCACTGTTGCTCCGCAGGCGGGCGTGCTCTCGTTGCACTTTATTTTCCGCGATCAGAAACATCTGGCCAGCACCATCGCGGATGCCAACGTCTCCAAGGCATTTCGCGAGATGGTCAAGGACTCCGTACAAGGCGCGCAGGTGCTGGCCCTGATGACCATGGGTTTGCGCAACATGTACAGCAAGAAAGAGATCAAAAGCGTCGACGACGTCAAGGGTCAGAAGGTCCGCGTCCAGGCAACAAAAACGGAAGATACGCACTTTCCGGCCTACGGCGCGCAGACCGTGCACATGCCATTCGGGGAGGTTTACACCTCGCTGCAGACCGGCGTCGTCAATGTCGCGGAGAACGGCATCAACGTTTACATGGCGAACAAGCACTACGAGGTGGCACCGATCCTGTCCCTCACCGAACACGAAGCCAATAACAACTGCATCTGGGTCAGCGACAAGACGTGGAACAGCCTGAGCGAGCAAGAGAAGCAGTGGGTCCAGGCCGCCGCCGACGAGGTTGCCAAGACCGAACCCGCCAAAGCCTTACAGCTGGAGGCCGACTCGGCCGAGAAACTGAAAAAAATGGGTGTGAAGGTGGTCGAGGGCGTCGATAAATCAGGCTTCGCCAAGGCGGCTCAGCCGATCCAGGACGAGCTGGCCAAGGACTTGGGGCCGCACGCGGTGAAGATCCTCGAGCTGGTGCGCAACATCAAATGACCGTACCGCCAGGGGGGGGCGAGCCATCGGCGTCGGCAGGCGCCACCGTAGCCGATGACCCTTCCGGCGGGACACCCCCCTCGTCCTCTCTCGTTATTGCGCGGCATCGCCATCTCAAATGGAGGGCGCTGGATCCGCTCGAGCATCTGCTGATGGTGCTGTGCGGGATTTCGATCGCTGGCTTCACGCTCTCGGTGTTTTGTGACGTCGTCACACGCGAGCTGGGCAGGCCCTGGCTATGGCTGCAGCTTGTCACCACTGGGTTCTTTGCGTGGGGCGTCTTTATCGGCATGGCCGCGGCGACGAGGCGCATCGATCATCTCAATCTGGTCGAGATCACCAAGCGCCTGCGTGGAGCAAAACGCAGCCTACTTGAGATCACCAATCGCCTCGTCATTCTTCTGGTCGGGTTGGCGATGCTCGTGTTCGGCACCCAGAACTGCCTCAACGATCTGGGAAGCTTTCGCGCCCCCTCCCTGATCCCGCTGGCGACCTACACGGCAAGCGTGCCCATTGCTGGCGCGCTGATCGTCCTCTTCGCGATCGAGCAGATCGTGAACGGCTGGCGGCATGGTTTCGAGGGCCCCGAAGACGCCGATGACTTCGCGGGGATCGCTAAATGAGCAACGGCGCGATCCTGTTGCTGATGACGGCCCTGTTTCTCGGTTTCGGCTACATGGGCGTCCCCGTCGCCTTCGCCTTGATGGCCGGCGTCCTGGTCGCCTGCGGCCTCACCCCGATCAGCATGCAGTCCATGGTCGGGCAGATGTTCCACGGCATCGACTCAGAGATCCTGCTGGCGGTCCCCTTCTTTCTGCTGGTGGGCGAGCTGATGACCTCCGCGGACGTCACCAACCGCATGATCCGGCTGGCGCAGACCATGGTCGGACATTTGCGCGGCGGCTTGGCGCAGGTGGTGACGCTGTTCAGCATGTTTTTTGCCGGGATTTCCGGCTCGTCGACGGCCGATGTGGCGGTCCTGAGCCGGACGGTAGCGCCGGAGATGACGCGGGAGGGCTACGACCGCGCCTTCACCTCGGCGCTGATCGCCTGCGCGTCGACCATGGCAAACCTGATCCCGCCCAGCATCATGGCCGTCGTCTATGGAGCCACCGGCAACGTCTCCATCGGCGGCCTGTTCCTGGCTGGCATCGTACCCGGCGTGCTGATTGGCATCGGCCTCATGATCTATTCGCATTTATTCGGACCTGCCGGCTTGCGCAAACCTCGCGCAAGCCTCTGCGAGTTCGCTGATGCCAGCCGGGCCTCGCTGCTGCCCCTGATGATCCCGCTGATCATCATGGGTGGGATCCTGACGGGTTGGTTCACGCCGACCGAGGCCGGCATGGTGGCCTCCGTCTATATTTTGGTGGTGCTGGTGCCGTTGCTAGCCCGCGGCCACATCCGCCACCTGCCGCGTGACTTCGTCTATACGGGCCTGCTTTATTCCATTCCCCTGGCACTGGTGGCGGCGGCATCCGCCTTCGGCTGGATGCTCGCCTACTTGCGCGGCCCCGATATCGTTGCGGGTTGGATTGAACTTGTCGCCGGCCACGACGGCCGCATCATCATGTTCCTGCTGGTCGTCCTCTTCATCGTCATCGGCGACTTCATGGACGCCGTCCCCGCCATCATCATTTTCATGCCCATCGTCATCAAGCTCAACGAGCTGGGCGACATCAATTCGCTGCACATGGGCGTGGTCCTGATCACCACGCTCGTCTTCGGGCTGATCACACCGCCTTACGGACTTTCCCTGCTAGTCGCCTCAAAGTTTGTCGGCGTCGCGTTCACTCGGGCCATGTTGGCCTCGCTCCCGATTTACGTGGTATTCCTCGCCACCATCGCATTTACGGTCCTGGCGCCGAGCGTGGTGCTCTATCTGCCAAAGTTGTTTTTGCCCGAGTCGGTGGGCTGCTTTAAAAATCCCAGCGGCACGGGTTACATCTGCCCGAAGTAGACCACGGCGCCGATCCCGCGCGTCACGCCAGCGCGCGTCGATCCCGACGCCGGCGCAGCCTGCGGTGCTGCACGGAAAGGCTCACGCGCCGCTTTTCGTGAAGGCTGCGCGCGCTGCCGCCTCCTTGCGCTTCGGCGGCGGCATCGCCATCTCGACGGAGCAGTCGCGGGAACCAACCTGCAAGTTGCGTATTCAGGTGGCGTTAAGGCAAGCGAATATACCTGTTTGCGCGGGCGCCCCCGCATACACCTTGAGCGCCGAATCAGAGATGGTCGGTGCGTCGCCAGGAGATCAATCCCGATGTCTCTTTCTCATGCGCGCCAGCACACGAGCCTCGGCCCGACCGCGACGTCAAAGCAGGCGAGGCGACTGGCGGGCCTGAGCGTTGGCCTGATGTTGGGCGCAGGGCTCGCGGGCGCATCCGTGCCGGTCTCGGCGGCGGAGGCGGCGGGATTGGAAGGAACCTGGTCGGGAGGCGGCACCGTGCGGTTTGCCTCCGGCGCCGAAGAGCATGCGCGCTGCCGGGCCCATTACAGCCGCCGTTCGCAAGCCGTCTACGTCCTGCGCGCCACCTGCGCCACGGCCTCGGGCAAGGCGGCGCAGAGCGCCACCTTGCAAAAGGTCGGCGACAACCGCTATTCCGGCACCTTTTACAATAGCGAATTCGACATTAGCGGGCGCATTTACGTGATCTTGCGCGGCAGCAGCCAGAGCGTGCGGCTGACCAGCGGCAGCGGATCGGCCTCGTTCCGGCTCAGCCGCTAGCGCCAAGGGCTGCCGCGGTCGCGGCGGCCCGCCACCCCCAAACGTTGACAGGGCCTCGCGGAGCGCCTTTCCTGCCCCGGCTCGGCAGAGCACAAAAAGCTGGGGGAACGGGTTGGGCACGGGGGTTGGCATCATCATCGGGCTGATCGGGGGCCTGCTGATTGCCCTGGTGCTCAATCGCCGCCAGGCCGCGCTGCCGGCCGCGCCGGCGAGTGCTTCTCAGCCTCAACCCCCGCCAGGTCCGGACGCGCCGGCGACCGAGGCCACCACCTTGACGGCGCGACTGCATCGCTTGGAGGGAACTTTTGCCTCCTACTCGGCCAATTATGCCCACCCGCGCGAGCTCGAGGACCAAGCGGGCTTCCATGAGGCCGCCAAGCTGTTGGCCGATCCGGCGGTGTCGCTCGAAATCGTCAGCCAGTATGCGCTCGGGAGCAACTGGGCACTCTCTTGCGCCGCCTTGGCAGCGCTCAGTGCGCGCACCGACGGTCCCGAGCTGGCGCAGGTCATCAGCGCCGACTTCGACAAGCTGCATTTGTGGGCGATGTTCTTTGCGCTGCGCTATCTGGGGACGCTCGAGCACCGACGGCCCGTTGGCGAGCCGCTGGCCGCCGCCAAGGATTGGTGGGCCGAGAATGTGCTGATCATTGGCTTCTTCCGCGACTACTTCCAGCAGCGCAGCGCCAACGGCGACAGCGCGACCTTCGCCGGCTCCCTGCAGAGGACGCCGCCGGCGTCGACCGCAGCCATCCGCGGATTGCTGGAGCGCATCAACCATCCGATGGCGCGAGAGCTCATCGTCGAGCTCGACAGCCTGCAACGCACCAACGTCGACCGGGGCTTTCTCGCCTCCTTCGGCCGCTTTTGGTCCGACAGCAAGGACGAAGACTTCCTGATCGAGCTCGACGAGTGGCGTGAGGAGCTCGAGGTGGCGCAGGCCGCCGCCCAGTTGAACCCGGTGCGCTCCCTGCTGGTCAGCGGCGAGGCGCGGGTGGGCAAGACCTCCTTCTTGCACCTGCTCGCGCGCCGACTGGCGCGGCGCGGCTGGACGATTTTCGAGGCTGGCGGCGCCGATCTGATGGCGGGGCAGCAGTGGTTCGGCCAGCTCGAGGGCCGCATTCAGCGCACCATCGAGGAAGTCGCGGTCAGCAAGAAGCTGATCTGGTACATCCCCGACATTCTGCAATTGGCGCGCAGCGGCACGCATCAAGGCCAGTCAGCCAGCATTCTCGATCAGATTCTACCCGCCATTCAATCGGGCCGGCTGTTGGTGTGGATCGAGGTCTCGCCCAAGAGCCTGGCGCGGCTTTTGCAATTCCGCCCGGCCCTGCGCGGGCTGATGGAGGTCGTGCGTCTGGAGCCGCAGGACCAAGAACGCACCGCCGCCCTGGCGCAAGGCCTGATTGCTCGGCTAGGGCCCAAATTGCGGCTCACGGTCGAGCCCGGCGCCATCGATGCGGCCTTGAGCTCGGCGCGTCAGTACATGAGTTCGGGCCATCTTCCCGGCTCCGCCATCGATCTGATCCGGCTCACGCTCAACCGGGCGAGCAAGAGCGGCGGCCGCAAGCTGGCGGCCGGCGACGTGCTCGCCACGCTGGCGCAGCTGACGGGCTTGCCGATCAGCATCCTCGACAATCATGAGCGCGTCGATTTGGGCGAGATCCGCGCCTATTTCTGCGCCCGCGTGATCGGTCAGAACGAGGCCGTCGCCGCCATCGTCGAGCGCATCGCCATGCTCAAGGCGGGCTTGAACGATCCGGGCAAGCCGATCGGCGTATTCCTGTTTGCGGGTTCGACTGGCACCGGCAAGACCGAGCTCGCCAAAACGGCGGCGGAATACCTGTTCGGCTCCACCGATCGGCTGATCCGGCTCGACATGAGCGAGTTCCAGTCGGCGGAGTCGACCAGCAAGATCATCGGCGACGGCGGGGTCGGCGGCGAGACGGACTCGCTCATCGCCCGCGTGCGCAAGCAGCCCTTTTCCGTGGTTCTGCTCGATGAGTTCGAGAAGGCGCATCCCAATATTTGGGACCTGTTCTTGCAGGTGTTCGATGACGGCCGGTTGACGGACTCCATGGGCCATGTCGCCGACTTTCGCCATTGCATGATCGTTCTCACTTCCAATCTCGGTGCCACCAGCCACGAGAGCAGGGGCCTCGGCTTCGCGCCGGCGGCAACCAGCTTCACGGAGGAGCAGGTGTTGCGCGCTATTGGCCAGACTTTCCGGCCAGAATTCCAGAACCGGCTCGACAAGGTCATCGTCTTCCGTCCGTTGACGCGCGACCTGATGCGCGAGATCCTGAAGAAGGAGCTCAATGGCGTGCTCGACCGCCGCGGCCTCAAGGACCGGGAATGGGCGGTCGAATGGGAGGCCTCGGCGCAGGACTTCCTGCTCGAGAAGGGCTTTTCCGCCGCCATGGGCGCCCGCCCGCTCAAGCGCGCGATCGACCAGTACGTGATCGCGCCGCTGGCGGCCACCATCGTCGAGCGGCGCTTTCCCGAAGGTGACCAGTTCGTGTTCGTAAAGAGCGACGGGCGCGCCATCCAGGCTGAGTTCGTCGATCCGGACGCCGATGCCGGCGCGGACATCGCCGAGCTCGATGCGGGCGCGCCGGGCTTACTCTCCATCGTCCTGAAGCCGACGGGGAGTGTGGCCGAACTCGTCACGCTGAGCGCCGAGTTGCAAGCCATCGAGCAGTCGCTGGCTTCGGCGGAGTGGGAAGCCCTGCGCCTCGGCCTGGCGCAGGAGATGTCCGGCGCCGATTTCTGGAAAAATCCGGGGCGGCACGCAACGCTGGCCCGTTTCGCGCTGCTGGACCGCGTCGGGGCTGCCATGAAGACGGCGGGCGCGCTCGAGGCGCGGCTAATGCGCGGGCGCGAGCGCCGCGGCAACGCCTCGCGCGAGCTGGCGGGCCGGCTGGCGCTGCAGCTGCACCTGATCAAGGAAGGCATCAAGGACGCGCTCGAGGCCGCTCCGATCGAGGTGGCCGTGCGGGTCGAGCCCGTGCTCGAAAAGCCGGCGGCGCCTCACGATACGCGGCAATGGTGCGAGCAGCTGCGCGCCATGTATCGCGGTTGGGCCAACAACCGCCACATGCAGCTGAGCGAACTCGGCGGCGATGAGATGCGCCATCCCTGCCTGCTGATCAGCGGCTTCGGCGCCCACCGCCTGTTGGCGCAGGAGGTGGGCCTGCACGTGTTCGAGGGCGAAGAGGACAAGAGCCCCCGGCGCGCCACCGCCCGCGTCAGCCTTGCCGTGGCGCCGCTGGGCGACGTGCCGATCGAGAAGCAGCGCCGCCTGCTCACGGAAGCCTTCGAGGCAGGCCCTCGCAGCGGCAGCATCGTGCGCCGCTACCGCAGCACACCCTCGCCCTTGGTGCGCAACATGAACGGAAGCTGGCGCAGCGGCCGGCTCGAGGAGGTCTTGCGGGGCGATTTCGATCTGATTGCCGCCAGCCAATCGTAGCCGCAACGTCGCGGGCAGGGCCGCTCGCGAGGCCCGGCGGGCGAAACTCTCCTTCACCCTCCCGGAGCCGCGCGATATGCTTGCCCGCAAGGGCCTCATTTCCGGAGAAAATCGCCATGGCAGTAGCGATGAGCGGGGCGGCGGCGGCCGCGGCGAAGACCAAGCACGTGGAAATGCTGATCGACGGCAGCTGGGTGGCCAGCACCTCCGGCGACTGGATCGGCGTGGAGAGCCCGGGCAATCGTCGCCTTTTCGCCAGCATCCCGCGCGGCAATGCCGCAGACGTTGACCGCGCCGTCAAGGCCGCCACGGCCGCCTTTGCCGGCTGGAGCAAGGTGGTTCCCCGCGAGCGCGGACGCATGCTGCAGAAGATCGCCGATGCCGTGGAAGCCCGCGTCGAGGAATTGGCGAAGATCATTGCCGAGGAGACCGGCAACGCGCTGAGAACCCAAGCGCGCCCCGAGGCCAAGAATTCGGCCGACATCATGCGCTACTTCGGTGGCCTCGCCAGCGAGCTCAAGGGCGAGACCATCCCGCTCGGCGAGCAGGTGTTGAGCTATACGCGGCGCGAGCCGATCGGTGTGGTCGGCGCCATCATCCCGTGGAACGCGCCCGTGCTGCTGGCGACCTTGAAGATCGCCCCTGCGCTGTGCGCCGGCAACACGCTCGTGCTCAAGGCCGCCGAGGACGCCCCGCTCGGCGTGCTCTGGCTTGCCCGCGTTTGCCAGGAGCACCTGCCCAAGGGCGTTCTCAACGTCGTCACCGGCTACGGCGAGGAGGCGGGCGCCGCACTCGCCGGCCATGCCGGGGTGCGCAAGCTCTCCTTCACCGGCTCCACCGAAGTCGGCAAGCTCATCATGCGCGCGGCCGCGGACCGCATCGTGCCTGTCTCGCTCGAGCTCGGCGGCAAGAGCCCCTCCATCGTCTATCCGGACGCCATGCAGGACTGGGTGGTCGACGGCATCATTGCGGCCATGCGCTTCACTCGGCAGAGCCAGTCCTGCACGGCCGGTTCGCGCCTGTTCCTGCACGCCGACATCTTCGATAGGTTCCTGGCGGCGCTGGCGGAGAAGACCTCCAAGCTCAGAATTGGCGATCCCCTGGACGAGGCGAGCGACATCGGCGCCATCATTAACGAGAAGCAGTTCAAGAAGGTCTGCGGCTACGTCGAAGAAGGCCTGCAGCAGCCGGGCTCCAAGCTCCTGTTCGGCGGTCTGCCCCCGAAGTCGGGCCCCTTGGCGCAGGGTTATTTCGCCCTGCCGACGGTGTTCGCCAATGCGGCCAACGATTGGCGGCTCGCGCGCGAGGAAATCTTCGGTCCCGTCCTGGTCGCCATCCGCTGGACGGACGAGGCGGAGGCGATCCGCATGGCCAACGACTCCCACTATGGGCTCGCCGCCTACATATGGACGCGCGACATCGGTCGGGCGCTGCGCGCCGCGCACGGCATCGAGGCTGGGTGGGTGCAGATCAACCAGGGCCTCGGCCAATCGCCCGGCCACTCCTATGGCGGCGTCAAGCAGAGCGGCATCGGCCGCGAGTTCTCGCTGGAAGGCATGCTCGACAGCTTCACGCAGCGCAAGAACGTGACGGTCAATCTCAACACACCCTGACATTGAAGCAATGGCCGCCCGGTGCGGCCGGCAACCCCCAAGCAAGGAGCAGCAAGACGATGGCGCGTGTGGGTTTCATTGGCGTCGGCAACATGGGTAGCCTCATGGCGCGCAATCTCATCAAGGCGGGCCACAGCCTGAAGGTCTACGACCTGTCGGAGGAGGCGTTGAACTTCGTGGTGCAGTCCGGCGCCAAGCGGGCCACCTCCGTCAAGGACGCCGCCGCCGACGTCGACTTCCTCGTCAGCATGCTGCCGGTTGGCGAAAACGTGCGCGCCGTCTATTTGGAGAACGGCGTGCTGGCGGCCGCCGGCGCGGACACGCTCCTAATCGATTCCTCCACCATCGATGTGGATACCGCCCGCGCCGTTGAGGCAGCCGCGGCCGCAGCGGGCTTCAGCATGCTCGATGCCCCCGTTTCCGGCGGCGTGGTCGGGGCGGAGGCCGGGACCCTCACCTTCATGTGCGGCGGCGACAAAGCGAGCTTTCTCAAGGCGCGGCCCCTGCTCGAGGCCATGGGCAAGAACATCGTCCACTGCGGCGGCCCCGGTTTTGGGCAAGTCACCAAAATCTGCAACAACATGGTGGCGGGCATCACGGCGCTGGCGCTGTCGGAGGCCTTCGTCATGGGCGAGAAGCTGGGGGTGGAGCGGCAGACGCTTTACGACGTGCTCTCGACCTCGACGGCGGGGTCGGTGATCCTGACACGCATGTGTCCGATGCCCGGCGCGGTGCCGGCGGCGCCCTCGAGCCGCGAGTTCAAGCCGGGTTTTGCGGCCAAACTGATGCTGAAGGACCTGCGCCTGTCGCAGGCCGCCGCGCAAATGGCGGGCAGCGCAACGCCGCTCGGGGCGGCGGCGACCGCGGCCTATGCCATGCACATTTCGAACGGGCACGGCGACCTTGACATGAGCAGCATCGTCAAGTTGATCAATCCCGAGATCTAGCGCGAGGCGCTCGCGCAGGCTGGGCGAGGCGCGCGCCCGGTCTTTGGTGCAAACGGGGGGCCGGCGCCGGCCGGAGGGAACGGGAAGGTTTGATGCCGATCGACAAGCGCGTCCGCACGGCCAGCGAAGCCGTGGCCGATGTGGGGGATGGGGCGACGGTGTTCATCTCGGGCTTCGGCGGGGCCGGTTTTCCCAACATCTTGCTCCGCGCTTTGCGCGAGCGCGCCCCCAAGGAGCTGACCTTGGTGGTCAACTCGGCCACGCACCGCTACTCGCTGACGCATGAGCTGATCGCCGCCGGCCTGGTGCGCAAGGTGGTGTGTACCGCCGCGCGCGGGCATGACAAGGAGCCCTCCCCCTTCGAGCGCTTGTGGGTGGCGGGCAAGATCGAGCTCGAGTGCGTGCCACAAGGCACGTTCGCCGAGCGCATCCGCGCCGGCGGTGCCGGCATCCCGGCGTTTTACAGCCCGGTCGGGTTCGGCACCGACCTGGCCCAGGGCAAAGAGGTGCGCGTATTCGATGGACGCCCGCACGTGCTGGAGCACGCGATCAAGGGCGACGTCGCCCTGGTCCGGGCCGATAGCGCCGATCGCTACGGCAATCTCGCCTTTCGCTATGCGCAAATGAACTTTGCTCCGGTGATGGCGACCGCGGCCAAGCTGGCCTTGGCCGAGGTGGCAACGGTGAACGATCAGCCCCTGCCGCACGAGCGCGTGCAGCTGCCGGGATGCTTTATCGATCGCGTGCTGGCGGTGGGAGCCTGACAATGCAGCCGCTCAACCGCTTGCAGATGGCGTGGCGTGCCGCCCAGGACATCCGCGAGGGCATGCTCGTCAATTTGGGGATCGGCATGCCGGTGGCGGTAGCCGACTATGTGCGGCCCGAGCTCGACGTCTTCTTCCAATCCGAGAACGGCGTGATCGGCGTCGGCCCGCTGGCGGCAGCGGAACGCGCCGATACGGATCTGGTCGACGCGGGCAGCCGGCGCATCACGTTGCGACCGGGCGCCTCGATTGTCGATTCGGCCTGGTCCTTCGCCATGATTCGCGGCGGCCACATCGACGTCAGCATTCTCGGTGCCTTCGAGGTGGCCGCCAACGGCGATCTTGCCAACTGGGACACCCGCTCCCCGCGCAAAGGACCGCTGGTGGGCGGCGCCATGGATCTGGCAACGGGGGCGCAGCAGGTCTGGGTCCTGATGGAGCACGTCACGCGCCAGGGTACGCCGCGGCTGCTCGAGGCCTGCACGCTGCCCCTGACCGCGGTCGCGTGCGTCACCCGCGTCTATACCGATCTCGCCGTCGTCGACATCACGCCGGCGGGCATGGTCGTCGTCGAGATGCTGTCCGGCATGGAGGAGGCGCAATTGCAGGCTGCGACCGGCGCGCGCCTCAGCTTCGCAGCCGGCGTCAAGGCGCTGACCGCCCCGGCCCTGGCGCTGGCCGGCTAGCACGGGGCGCGCATGCACTACCTCGAGGTCAACGGAACGGCGCTGCGCTACGAGCTCTCGGGTAGCGGCAAGGGCACGGTCGTGTTGCTGCACGAGATGGGCGGCTCGCTGGAGAGCTGGGATCTGGTGGCGCCGCGCCTGGCCGCGGCCAGGCGCATCCTGCGCTACGACGCGCGGGGCGCGGGGATGTCGGAAAAAGTGCTGGGGCGGGTCAGCCTCGACGACCTCGTCGGCGATCTCACCGGGCTCCTCGACGCGCTCGACATCGGCGAGAGGGTCGCCCTGGTGGGAACGGCGGTGGGCGGCGCCGTCGCCCTCGCCGCCGCGGCACGTTTTCCCGAGCGCGTGGCGGCGGTGGTCGCCAGCAGTCCTGCCACGGGCATCGCCGCCGATCGCCGGGCCGCGGCCGAGGCGCGGATCGAGCGCATGGAGCGCGAGGGGCTGCGCGCGGTGCTGGACGGCCTCGACAGCGGCTATCCCACGGCGCTGCGCACGGATGCTCTTCGTTTCGGCGCCTTCCGGGCGCGCTGGCTCGGCGGCGATCCGGCAAGTTTTGCCGCTACCTATCGCATGCTCCTCGACTTGGATCTGACACGCGAGCTGGGGCGGATTGCCTGCCCGGTGCTGCTGATCGGCGCCGCCTTCGATGCCACGCGCCCAGCCGCCTTGGTTGAGGCGGTTGCCGGTAGCATTCGCCACGCCCGCTATCTACTGCTGCCGACGGGCCACTATGCGGCCGTGCAAACGCCGGACATTCTGACGGCTGCCGTTCTCGACTTTATTGCCAGTTCGGGTGCCTGATGCCTCAAGAGTATTTCGCCACCGTGCCAATCAGCGTGCGATGAAAGCTTTTCTGATCGCCTTGGCCGTTGCGCAGGCGGGCGGCACCTGCGTCGAGTTCCTGACCCGCCCGCGGGCACCGCTCCTTGCCCGCTGCACGGCCGCCGTCTTCCTGCGCGCGGCGGTGTTTGCCTTTGTGTTTGCCTTTTTCTTCGCCATTTCCTGGCGCCCGGCCTTCGCTGCGGCAGGCACCATCGTATTCACGGCGGTGTTTGTCGCGATTTCCCGCGCCAAGGTGCAATTCATTCACGAGCCGCTGGTGTTCGCCGACCTGGCCTTCATCGCCGACATTTTTCGCCATCCCAAGCTGTTCTACACCAACTTTCTGGGCCCGCTGTTTCTGCTGGCCGCCATCGGCGGCCTGGCCGCCATCATCGGCACGTGGTTCTACTTCGAGCCGCACGTACTCCCCGAGACGCGCCGCCTCACCGCTTTCTGGCTGGTGGCCGCGGGCTGGCTGCTGTTGGCGCTCGCGCCCTTTTTGCCCATCCTGCGCCGTCCGCTGGAGCGCTGGGCCTTGGCGATCAAGGCCGGTCCCGACGCGCACCTCGATATCGCCCGCGACGGTCAGCTCGTTACGTTGGCGGGAGACTTCCTGGCCTGGCGCGGCGACGATCGCGCCCGGCGCATCGCCCACTGGCGACCGGCCCTGGCCTTACCGCTGGCAAGCCTGACGGACGCGCCGCCGGCCGAGCTGATCGTGGTGGCGCAATGCGAATCTTTCGTCGACTTCCGCCGCCTCGATGGCTGTGCCCTGGCCTTGCCCCACCTCGATCGCGCCCGCCGCCGGGCCGCCGCGTGGGGGACGCTGGAGACGCCGATCGCCGGGGGCTACACGATGCGCAGCGAATTTGCGGTGCTGACCGGACGCCGGCCGCAAGAGATCGGCTTCGACCGCTACCATCCCTATCTCAACAGCGCACCCTATCGCGAGCACGCGCTGCCCGCGGCGCTGGCCTACAGCGGCTACGCGACGGCCTTCATCCATCCCTATTACGCCGATTTCTTCTGGCGCCACCGTGGACTGCCGGCGATCGGCTTTCATCGCCTGGTCATGCTGGAGGCGTTTGCGGAGGCGGCCAAGGTCGGCGACTATGTCGCCGACATGGCGGTGGCGGAGCGGGTCGTCGCCATGGCCAAGGCCGCTTCGGGCCCGCAATTCCTGTTTGCCGCAACCATGGAAAATCACGGGCCCTGGGAGCTTGGACGCTTCGCGGGGCTGAGCGAGCCCGTGCCCATCTTCAAGCAACACCTGATCAATGGCGACCGAATGCTGGGCTATCTGCTCGATGCCTTCGAGAACTGGCCGGCGCGCGTCGTGCTGCTGTTTTACGGCGATCACGTTCCCCTATTGAAGGCCTATGCGGACCCGTTCCCGGACCCCCGCACCGATTACATCCTGTTGGAGCTCGGCCGCGGCGCGGCCGCGCGGGAGCCCCGCCCGGCCCGACCCTGCAGCGTGCACGAGCTCACTTGGCAACTGCTGGCGTTGGCGGGCCTGCGTTCGGCGAATTGACGGGCGCAAGCGTGGTGAGGCTGGGGCTCGGCAATTGTGCAAGCGCGCTGCGCCAACTTTCCGCGGGCACCAGGTGCCAGCTCGAGGGGACACCCCGCGCCGCGGCGCGCCGGTCCATGCGCCGGTAGTACGCCGCCACCAGGGCGTGCTCGAGGCGCGCCAGGCGCAAAGAGCCCGGCATGGGCAAGGGCAGGAAGGGGTTGGTGCGGCTCGAGGCGTAGATCTCGAGACGGCTCGCACCGGCCGGGGCATCGCCCCGGCGGTGGAAACCATGCGTGTTGGCGATCACCAGCGTATTGGCCTTGACGTTGAAAGCGACCGGTGGCGGCAGGCCCAGCCCCGCAAGCTCGTCTGGCGCGATCCGGAGCGACCCTCTGGCCGAATAGCGGTTGCCCCTGCCGGCGCGCAAACTTTGCTCGCGCTCCCAGGCCAAGCGCGCCGCAGTTGGCCGCTGCGATCCCGGGACGAAAGTGAAGGGTCCGTTGCGCGCGTCGGCATCGCTCAGGAACAGCCACGCCTTCATGGTGGGATGAAAGGTATCGGCGTGCAGATCCTTTTGCGGATCGTGTCCGCCCCCGTTCTTGATGCACTGCAGGGAGAACTGGGGCCACCTCAGCGTCGCCGCGCAATAGCGCAACAGGTTGATAAACGAACGGCGCTCGAGCAAGGCCCGGCATTCCGGCAACTGGGCGAGCGCGCGGGCATCGAAGAGGACGCGCAAGGTCGCCGTGTCAACTTGGATCATCTCGCGCACCTCGGCCTGGCCGGTTGCTGCAGCCGCGCGCAAGCGTTCGAAGGCGTCGTCGGGCAGGAAATTCTCGAGCACGAGGTAGCCCTGAGCCAGAAAGCGGCGGCGCAGGTCTGCCGGCGCGAGCGGCGCCAGCAGCCACCAGCGCAGCCGGGTCGCCCAATGCGCCAGGCGGATGCGCGCGGTGTGCAAGCCCCACCGGTTGAGGGTGGCGCTGCCCAGCAGCGGATTGCTCTCGAAGGATTTAGCCCCGCCGAAGAGTTGCAAAATCCAAACGGGCCACAGCAGGAAGCGAGGCATAGCATGATCCTAACGCGGGCTGGCCGAACGCCCGCCACCGGCCATCATAGCCGAGCAATCGGCTCGCCGGCGGCTGGAATGAGGCGCGGTGGAAAATCCACGTAGGCGTCGGGCTGATTGAGCCGATGCGCCTCGATGCGGTCACAGGCGGCGCTGACGGCCGCCTCGAGGGCTGCCTCTGAAAAAAAGCCGCCTTTGATTTGGATGGTGGCGGCAATGGCGCGCACAAAGCTATCGCGCAGCTCCGGATCGGGCGGCCTCGCCTCGCGCCAGAACCGGTCGAGGGGACCCTGGAAGCACAGCCCGGGCATATTGTAGATGGCGGCACCCAGCACCTTGACCGGGCGGGATTCGATCAGCGCCGTCGTGCCGACCGTACTGTTAATGGTGACGACGCCGGCGCTGCGTTGGATGAGCGGGACCAGCGCTCCGCCCTCCGCATAGAGCACGCGCTGGGCGACGCCAAAGGTTTCGGCAAGGTGCGCGATGATGCGTCGCCAGCCGATCAAGCCGTTGTCGAGCGGGTGACACTTGATCAGCAAGAGGCTGTCGGGCGGCGCTTCGCGCGCGAAGGAGGCGATCACGAAGCGAATGGCGCTGTGCTGGTTGGGAAACGGGGAGTGGTGGCGCAATTGATAGTCGGTCGCCAGCTGCAGGGGAAAGAAGTAGAGGCGGGATTGCTCCGCCTCAAGTCTGCGCGCGAGGCCTGCCGTGCGCCGCCGCGCCGCGGGGCTAACCAGCGCGCGCCAGATCCAACCGGCGTATTCGGCGATGGGGTGATGAATCGCGTGCCAGCGGTAGTGCGGATAAAGCGGCCAAAGCAGCACATTGCTGAGATTGTAGAGGACATCCCAGAGCGCCATGTGCGTGAACTTGGCGCCGAACCGCACCTTGAGGTCGGGTGGGGGCACACGCGCGGCGATGGCGCGGATCACGTCGGGGTCGGTGGGAAAGCGGGAAAACACGCTCATGCCGTCGCGCTCGAGCGTCAACCAATCCGGACGCAGGTAACCAAGCTCAACGACGGCGACGTAGATGCCGCGCGCCTTGGCGCGCTCGCTGGCAATGATGTGGTGCGGGCGGCGGTCGCCCAGCAGGACGATGTCGCTGATCTTCTCGCGCTCGAGATAGGCGTCGATGAAGTCCGGCCAATCCTCGAGCGAGCGGCGATAGTTGGTGGCTGGCCGCTGCCAGAACAGGTGATCCCCGGGACAGATGTTAATGCGGCGCACCTCGTGCCCGCGGGCGACGAAGGCGTCGGCCAGCCGCGCAAAGAAGGGAGAAGACGGGCCTTGCAGAAAAAGGATGACGCGTTTGTTATGAGCAAGCATTGAACTTGAGAAGCTGGTCCCCGCCGGCCGGAAAACCGGATACTCGCGCAAGGCCAAGCTTAAGGGCGGCCGTAGCTGGCAAGTCCGCTTAGGTATAGGGTTTGAAGCCGGAGCCGCCAACCAGCATTTTGCGCAAGCCGAGGGCGGCGGCGTGTCCCCAGCTCAACGGACCGGCGACGCCGATGGAATAGCGACGTGCGGCGGAGGAGCCGTCGTGCGTGACCTTGCCCAGGAAGCGCACCACGTCCTCCGGTTCGCAGGGTCTGAGCGTGATGGGGTGAATGTAGCGCGGGTAGCGGATCAGAGTGATGGCAACCAATTCGTCGAGCGTCAGGGCGCGCGCACGCCGCGCGACCGTGACGAGGTCGGTGGTGAGCCCCCAACCCGAATAGAACGGCAGCCCGTGCGTGGTCACCGCCTTGCCGCGCAGCAGAGCTTCGAAGCCGACGAGCGAGGTCAGGGTCTCGACGCGATCGCATTGCTCGATCAGGGCAACGATGGAGACGTCCGTGACGACGCGATCCGCGTAGCGCAGGGCGGAACGCGCGGACATGTTGCCCTTGCGCAATCCGGCCGCAACGTCGGGGTGCGGCTTGTAGACGACAAAGGCATCGGGGTTGCGATCGCGCACGGCGCGCAACAACGTCAAATTGAAGTTCTCGGTCCCGTCCAGGGGCACGGTGCTCGAAAGCGTGGAGAGCACGCTTGCATCATCCAGCACCTGCCCCGGCACGAGAATGCCGGTGCGGCCGGCTGGGAAGAAGCGCCGGCCCGCGCCGGCCTCGGCGCCGTGCCGAGGACGATCGACATTGTACTTCGTCAAACCGGCGGCGACGATTTCGGCGCGCAGGCGACGCGCCCGCGCCATCAGCTCGGGATCGACCTCGGCCGTTTGCAGCAGCCGTTCAAGTTCACTGGGCGTGCGACCGTCGTAGTAGATGCCCAGGCGATCCACGCACACGGACAAGGGAGGCGTGTAGGCGGCGCCGAGACCAACGGAACGCAGGAAGCCGTCTTCGATGCGCACCAGCGGCACGTCGGCCAGCGCGCACAGGTGTTCCAGTTGCGAGGTCGAACGCATGCCCCACGTCACCACGCGGCCACCCAGCTTGCGCGCCTTTCTGACGGCGCCGCGCGCGGTCCGCGCGTACTGCAGCGGACCACCGATACCGTCGAGCAAGGGCTCGACCGCGCCGCGCTTCCAGCGTGAGATGTTGATGCAGACGCTGCGCGTTTGGTTGTCGACGAAGCGATCGCGGAAAAAGGCCAGCCGATCGAGCGCCTGCTCGAAACTGATCCGCTTGCCCTCGTAAGGACAGGCATAGCCGGCATAATCGAAATAGACGGCGCCGAAGAGCTGCTCCAGGCTCGGCCGCGCGGTGCGGCGCGGAATCGGCACGCGGTCATCGGTCAGGCCCCAACCCGCGTAGAAGGGCGCCCCGAAGCAGCTGACGCCGCGACCCGCCAGCATGGCTTCAAAGCCCATCTGACTGGTGACCACGTAGACGCGGTCGACACCCGCCATCAACTCCCAGGGATTGACCTGGGCCGTGATGTGGTGAATGCGCTCACCGCGCGCCTCGGTCAGATAGCCGCGCTTGCGGCCGCACACCACCTCCGGGTGCCACTTGATCCAGATGTCCGCCTCCGGATTTTCCCGGCGGGCCGCGCGCAGCATCGCCGCGAACGTCGACCGCTCGGCGAGCCCGTAGCGGATCGAGGCGTCATTGTGCGTCTGATCGACCACCAGCACGCGCGGGCGGCGGCCCTCCGGGCGCTCGAGGCCGGGCAAAGCGCCTTTGGGGGCGGCATTATATTTGGACAGCGCCAGGCTTTTCAGCCGCGCGATGCCTTCGCGCGCCCGCCGCTCGGTATCGAAGGACGGAGACTGCGTGGCCCTGCCGATCAGCGTCTCGAGATCAGAGGGACCCGTGGCGTCGTAATGGACGCCGGTCCAGTCGACCAGCAGGGAGACGGGCAGCTGGCCGCCACCCGGCAGCACCGAGCGCAAAAAGCCGTCCTCGAAGGAAACGTAGGGCTTGGCGAGCTTGGTGGCACGCCGCCACGAGCGCAAAGCCGTGGCCTTGCGGCCCCAACCGGCGACCGCATCGACCTCGGGCAGGCGCATAGGCGGACGCCACCGCACCAACTCGCAGTCGCTCAGAACCTCAATCGTGCGCCGAAGCTGCCAAATGCCCCCCGACGCGACGGCAACCCGCATTCCCATTGAGATCCCCCCGGACCTCGCCCCTGGAGCGCACCTTCTCCAACCCGCTACCCGCCACCGGTCAAAGGCCGGCCCGCGGCGAGTCCTCGCGCGGACCATGCGAAGGTAAGTTCCAACGCGCAACACGTTAATGATTGGTCGGCGGCTGCCTAGTAGAAAACTCCGACCTCTGAGCGAAACTGCCCGCCCTGTAGCGAGCGCGCCTCACTTGCCCAAGGGAACGCCTGCCGGCCCGCGCAATCGGCCCGAAAACGAAGCGCCCCCGGGGCCAAGCCGCCGCCCGCGAGGGCGGCGCGGCAAGCGTCCCAGCGCGGCGGTTTGCCCGCCACCGATCTGAGCCGGCGAGCGCGCTCGGCCCCTTGCGGGCAGCCCCGCGGCGCACGCAAAGGGGATCGGCGCGGCCGGCCCAGGTGCCAGCGTTTATCGGAGCTGCGCTGGCAAAGGCGCGCCCAAGAGGCCGCCCAGGCCGAAGTTCTGCGCGGCCAAGCGGGCCAGCTCTTCTTGCGTGGCGGCGACCGCCGCCGCCAGCTCGGCCTCACGGTGCTCCGCGGCCAGGAAAAAGCGCAGGCGCGCGGACTGCATCGGCACGGCCGGGTAGACGATCGGCATCACGTTAAAGCCGCGCTCGAACAGGCGGTTGGCAAGTTTGGCGGCGCGCAGCGAATCCCCGACCATCACGGGGATGATGGCAAAGCCCTCGGCCAAACCCGTGTCGAGGCCGGCCGCCTTGGCAAGCGCCAGGAAATGCTGGCTGAGCCCGCGCAAGCGGGCAACGCGCGCCGGCTCGCGCGCCATGAGGTCGAGCGCGGCGAGCGCAGCGGCGGCCATGGCCGCGGGCATGCCGACGCTGTAGACGAACCCGGAAGCGCGGCATTTCAAGGTTTCCACCAGGGCGGTGGAACCGGCGATGAAGCCACCGCAGGCCGCCAGCGTTTTGCTGAGGGTTCCCATCCAAATATCGACGTTTCTGGGATCGAGCCCGAAATGCTCGGCCGTGCCGCGGCCGCCTGCCCCCAGCACACCGAGCGCGTGCGCCTCATCGACCATCAGCCAGGCGCCAAATTGGCGCTTGAGCTCGACCAGGGCCGGCAGGTCCGGGAGATCTCCATCCATGGAGTAGAGGCCCTCGACCACGATCAGAACGTTGTCGAACTGGGCGCGGCTGGCGGCCAGCATGTCTCTGAGGGCCGCCAGATCATTGTGGGGAAAGGCGCGCCGAGCCGCGCCGGAGAGTTCGGCGCCGACGAGCACGCTGTTGTGGATCAGCGCATCGGCAAGGATGAGGTCTTTGGGGCCAAGAAGCTCGCCCAGGGTCGCCACATTGGTGGCATGCCCGCTGACGAACACGAGGGCGTCCTCGGCGTCGTAGAGCGCAGCGAGCTTGCGCTCGAGCTGACGATGCAGGGCCCGCTCACCCGCCACCAGCCGGCTGGCCGAAACCGAGGTGCCGAAGGTCTCGATCGCCGCCTGGGCGGCCGCCGCCACGGCCGGATGTTGGTTGAAGCCCAGGTAGTCGTAGGAGCCGAAATTGACGAGCGATCGGCCGGCGATCCGGGTATTCGCCCCGGCGCGGCCGTCGTGCACGCGGAAGAAAGGATTTTCAATGCCCAAGAGTTCGGCCGCCGCGCTCTGCTTTTTGAGGTCCTGGTAGGCCGGCAGGTCGGCAAATTGCCGGGCCGACGGAAAGGGGGCGCTGCTGTCCCGCCCTCGCTCGGCCTCGCTCGGGCCGCGCGCGGCGCGTTGGCGGCCGTCCTTCAGCGTCGCCAGCAGCGCCGCCTTGTTCTCTTTGGACAGCCTGCCCTTGGGGTCGGCCGGGGGGTCGGCCGGGGGGTCGGCCGGGGGGGCGGCCGGCGTCATGAGAGCACCCGGTCGCTGCGCGCGGCTCGCTCGCCCACTTGCCGGCTCAGCTCCTGGAAGCGATCCGCATTGAGCGCCAGATCGAGGTGCTTGTCGGCAAGTTCCCGGTCGGCCATCAGGTCGGTCTCAGCGGCGGGCTGGGCTGCTCTGAGGCGCGCCAGGACCGTCTCGGCGATCGAGCTGATCGAGGCACCGTCGGCGATCGCCGCCAGCGGCAGCTCGATGCCGAGCCGACGGGTTGCGGCAAATCTGAGTTCGACGGCCATGAGCGAGTCGAGGCCAAGTTCGGCCAGCGGTCGGCGCCAGTTGAGGTCGTCCGTGGGCATACGCAGGATGCCCGCCAACTCGTTGGCGAGGTGCCGCGCGATCAGCTCGCGCGCGCCTTGATCGTCGAGCCCCTTGATGGCGGCTGTGAGATTGACGCCGGCCGGGGCGGCCGCCGCCTCGACGCCGCGCAGATCCTCAAACAATGGGGTGCGCAGCAGCGCCAGTTGCGCGCGGGCCTCGCCCCAGTCGATGGCCGCCAGCGTGGCGACCGCGCGGGCCTCCGAGCCATCGTCGCTACCGATCAGCCCCTCGAGCAGGTTGAGCGCGGCGGCCGCCTTGAGGCCAAAGGCGCCGGCGCGCCGGGTCAGCAGGGCGATCTTGTTGGGCTCGCGCGCCAGAATGCCCACATCTGCAATGGCGCCGAAGCGCACGGCAAGCGCCGGCCGCCCCGCGGCGCGCCGGTTGCGCGCCAGCGCCTCGAGCGCCGCGTTGCCGGCAACGTAGGCCGCCTGCCCGGGGTTACCGATCAGGGTGGTGATCGAGGAGTAGAGCCAGAAATAGTCGAGGCGATCCGCACGCGTCAGGGCGTCGAGGTTGCGCCCGACGGCGAGCTTGGTCCGCAGGACCTTGAGCATCCGTTCGGGCTCGAGCGTTCGCAACAGGGCATCATCCAGTACCATCGCCGCATGCACGATGCCCTTGATCGGCATCTTTGGGCGCAGTTCGGCGAGCAGACGGGCGAGTTGGGCCTGATCGCTCGCATCTGCGCGCATTGCCCGCACATCGATGCCGCGGCGCTTGAGAGCCTCGAGCGAACCGAGCCCGGTATCGCTGCTGGCGCCGCTGCGGCCGACCAGTACCAATGTCCTGGCGCCGCGATCCGCCAACCATTCCGCGGTCGCCAAGCCGAAGCCCCCGAGGCCACCGATGATGACATGAGCGCCTTCGGCGCTGGCGCGGAAAGGCGGGCTGGCTTGCTGGGCCGGCACGGCGCACGGCGGCGGCGGCCGCACCAGGATCTTGCCGATGTGACCCGATTGCTGCATCAGGCGGAAGGCGTCGAGGATCTCGCGGCCGTCGAAGGCGCGCTGGGCCAAGGGCGTGAAAGTGCCGTCCGCGAAATGCTGCATCAAGTCTGCCAGGAGCTGCGTCGCCAAGCCGGCTTGCCGGCTCAGGAGCTGGTCGGCGTCGATGGCGAAGTAGCTGATGTTGTGCCGCAAGGAGCGCAGCCCAACCTTGCTGTTGGCGTAAAAATCGCGTTTGCCCAGCTCGAGAAAGCGGCCGAAGGGCTGCAACAGCTCGAGACTGCGCTCCATGGCCTCCCCCGCCAGGGAGTTGAGGACCACGTCCACACCCGCCCCGGTGATGCTGCGCACCTGATCGACGAAGGCGAGGGATCGCGAAGGCAGCGCGTGCTCGGCCCCCAGCAACTTCAGCAGGTCGCGCTTTTCCTGGCTGCCGGCGGTTGCGATTACCCGGGCGCCGCGCCAGCGCGCGATCTGCAGCGCTGCCAAGCCGACCCCGCCGGCGCCGCCATGCAGCAAAACCCACTCGCCGGCACGCAGCCGGGCGAGGTGCTCCAGCGCGTAATAGGCCGTCAAGAACGCAACGGGGATCGAGGCGGCGGCGGTGAGCTCCAGCGCCTCGGGCACCGGCGCGACGGCGCGCGCGTTCACCGTCACATGCGAGGCAAAGGCCTCTGGCGCGAAGGCGACAACCCGTGCGCCGGGCCGCAGCGGCGCGACCGCGGCGCCAACGGCGCGCACGATGCCGGAGCATTCGAAGCCGAGGCTGGGCCCGGCAAAGCCGCCCTCGAGCGCCTCATCGGGCAAGAGGCCGAGGGCCCACATGACGTCGCGGAAGTTGAGCCCGGTGGCGGCAACCTCGATCTCGACCTCCTCCGGGCCGGGCGGGCGCCGCGGCGCCCGCCGCCAAGCCAAGCTTTCGAGCGCGCCTCGGCTCGCCTGTCCGAGAACGGCCCGCGTGGCCGCGCTCGTGAGCGTCGGCGGGCGCTCGAGGTTGCTGGCCGGCTCGCCGCCGCGACGCACGCGCAGCGCGAGCGGGCCGTCGCGGGTGAGAACGAGCTCACGGTCCTCGGGTGGATTGGCGAGCAGCGCCGCGACGGCTCGAGCCGCCTCCCGCGCACGCAAGCCCTGGGCGATGTCGATCATGCGGATCTCGGCATCGGCATATTCGTTGGCGGCCGCGCGTGCGGCGGCCCACAGACCAGCCTGCGCCGGCGCGGCAGGCCCCAATCGCACGCCCGCCCGCACACCCCCCGGCGCCACGATCCAGAGGCGCAGACCCATGCCGTCGCCGGGATTGAGGAGCTCGCCCAGCGCGGCAATGCGCTGGGCGAGCGCAACACATTCGTCCGCCCCCTCCGCCTCGGCCTCGGCGATCAGGACAACGTCGCGGACCGCGCGCGTGCCTTGCGGGGCCAGGCAGACCTCCTCGAGGCCATGGCCGTTGCCATTGCCGTTGGCGGTCCGCCGGGCATGCCCGTTGCCGTGCCCGTTGCGCGCCTTGGCGACGCCGGCGCTGCGGGGCTCGGCGAGCCTCATGCCCAGCGCCGCCGCGGCGCTTCGCAGCTGCCCGGCAAAGGCGGCTTCGGAGCGGGTCAAGGGTGGCAGGAGTTCGACGGCAGCGCGTGGGCTCGCCTCGACACGCGCGTCGGCGTGCGCCGCGCGCACTGCCGGCGGGCCGCCCGCGATCAGCAAATACGCCGAGCCGCCGAGCGCCAGGCTGGCCGGTCGGCCGAACCCGGCGCGGGTGAGCGCCGGCGCCCAATCCCGCGCGCGGCGCCCCGTCGGCAGCGCCGCCGTCGCGGCACCGCCTTGGGACTGCGGGGCTTCGAGGCCCAGCACGAGCTGGCAAAAGGCATCGTCTTCCGCTTCGGCTGCCAGCAGTACGCCACCGGGTGCCAGACAGCCGGCGAGGTCGGCGAGCCAGGCGTGATCCGGGCACACACGCTCGAGGCCGAAGGCGGAAACGATGAGGTCGTAGCGGGCCGGCGCAGCCGCCGCACCGAGCGCGGCCGCCAACTCGACCACCTCGACGGCGTAGTCGGCCGCATATTGCAAACGGGCGCGTTCGAGCTGGCGCTTGTCGCTGTCGCTCAGGACCAGGCGACATCGGCTCGGCTCGAGGGCATCGCTGAGCCGCCGGGCGAGGCCATCCTGCAGGCCGACAATCAGGAGCCGCACGGGCTGGTGCACGCCGCCGAGACGGCCCACTAGCGCCGTAACGATCTCGCCGAGGCCGGCTGCGGCGGCGAAGCGCGGTGAGGCCGCGCGAAAATGGTCAAGCGTGGTGGGCGCGTAGGGCTCCTCGGCGCCGGCGGGCCCGCGCAGGCGGGCCTCGAGCCGGGCTGAGGCTCGGTTGAGCAGGACGCAATCGGCGGACCAGGCCGGATGCTCCGCGAGCACGGTGCGCAGGAGGTCGGCGGCCGGCGGCAACGCGCAGGGTTTGCACCGCCAGCCCGCCGCCGCCGTCTCGGCGAGATCGTTGGCTTCCAGGATCCCGAACAAGTGGCGGATCAGGTCGGCGCTCCCGCGCCCGTGCTCGGCCGGGCCTGCGAGCGTGACGTCGCCGGCCGGGCCGACGTATTGAGCCACGGCGTCATAGGCGGTGCGACAGGCGGCCGCCTCGAGCAACAAGCGGGCTTCGTCGTTGGCTTGGGCTTCCGCCTGCGCCCGCCAGATCGGGCCGGCGCAATCCTCCACCAGATCGCGAATGCTGGGGCGACCGGCCGCCGCGGCCGGGCCCAGCGCCACGCAGGCCTCGTGGTAGGTCACGTCGGCCAGTTTCGTCTCGGGGCCAAGCCGCATGGCGGCAAAGCGAACGTCGTCGAGCTGCGCAATCAGCTCATTGCCGGCGTCGAACAAGGCAAGGTCGGCCTGGGCGGCGCGCTCGCTCAGCCGGCCAATGCTGAGCTCCGCCCGGGCCGCGCGCCGTCCGGACGCATAAAGCCGTAAGCGGCCGAGGCGTACCGGCACCAGGGGCAGCCCGCCGAGCCTCTCGCCCACGTCCCCAGCCAGGGCGGCACAGAGGCCATGCAGGGCGGCATCGAGATCGGCGGGATCAACGGCGAAGCCAGCACCGGCGTCGGCCGCGGGCGCGGTGAACGTCAGTTCAATGCGGCCGCGCCCGCGATGCTCTGCGCCGGCGAGGCGGCGAAAGGCTGGTCCGTAGTCGAGCCCAACCCGGCGGGCGGCCCGATAGATCGCCTCGGCGCTGACCCGCTCGCCGGGCTCGGCCGGCGGCGGCTCGCGCCGCGGCGGCTGGGCTGACGTCAGCTTTGCGTAGCGGCAGACGGCGTGCGGCGTGAAGGGCTCATCGCTGAGCCGCGGCCGGCTGCCGATCTCGAGGCTGGCGGCGTCGGGCGACAAGAGGATGCGCACTTCGCTCGCCTCGCCCAGGCGCAGGACGAGCGGCGCGACCAGCGCCATATCGCGGATTTCGACAGGAGTTTCGCCCAGCCATTGCTGCGCCGCGGCGAGCGCCATTTCCGCGAAGGCGGCGCCAGGAAAGACGAGCTCACCCTGCACCCGGTGATCCTTGAGCCAGGCCAGGTTCTCCGCATCGATATGCACGTGCCAGCAGGGATCCTGGGCGAGCCCGCGCCAACCCAGGAGCGGATGCGGTGGCCGGCCCGGTGCAAGCTCACCCAAGGCCTCAACCGTGGGCGGCGGACGAAAGCTCGCGGCCTGCCAGGGATAGGCCGGCAGCGGCGGCGGATCCAGCGGGGGCGGTCCAAAGGCCGCCGTGGCGTCGACGCGCCCGCCGCGGGCAATCGCCAGCGCCAGGGTGCGGCGGATCGGGTCGAGTTCGGCGTCATCGCCAAGCTCGAGACTGGCGATCGCGGCCGCGGCCGGCCCCATCTCGGCAAAGCACTCGTTGAGATAGCCTTGCAGGATCGGGCGCGGGCCGATTTCCACAAAGAGCTGTTGACCGGCGGCGCGCGCCGCGGCAACGGCCGGCAAAAAGGCGACGGGCTCGCGTATGTTGCGCCACCAGTAGCCGGCATCGAGCTCGCCTCCTGCGAGCGGCGCCCCGGTGACCGTCGAGACGAACGGGATCTGGGCGCGCTTTGGGCGCAGGCCCTTGAGCGCGGCGGTGAGGGGGGCCGCGGCGGAGGCCAGCAGGCGGCTATGGAAGGGATAGTCGAGGTCGAGCACCTTGCAGCTGACGCCGTCGCGGGCAGCAAAAGCGGCGTAGGCGGCAATGGCGCCTTTCGTGCCCACCAGGGTTACCGAGCGCGGGCTGTTGCTGGCGGCGACTTCGAGGCCGGGGATCGCGCTGCGGGCGATGCTCGCAAGGGCGGCCTCCGCACCGAGGCGCAGCGCGGCCATGGCGCCGCGCCCGCGCGATGGCTCCTGGTGTGCCGAACGGGCGAGGACGACGGCAACGGCTGCTTTGAGCGACAGGGCGCCGGCCACGTGCGCAGCGGCCACCTCACCGACGCTGTGGCCGATGACGCAGGAGGGTTCAAGACCCCCGGCGGCGAGGGCCGCGGCAGTTGCCACCTGCAGCGCAAACAAGAGAGGCTGCGCCACCGATGTGCTTGCGAGCCGGTTGCTCAGATCCTCGCGCGCGAGCGCCTCCCGTAAGGACCAGCCGGCGCTGCGGGCAAAAATTGCGTCGATTTCCTCGAGCTTGGCGCGAACGACCGCATTTGCGGCAAGCGCTGCCCGGCCCATGCCGGCCCACTGCGCGCCGTTGCCGGAAAACACGAAGGCCACCTTGGCGTCTTTGGCCACCGCCCGCCCGCGCACGATGCGCCGGTCTTCAGTCCCCTCGGCGAGGAGGCGCAACAGCGGCGCCAGCTCCTCCCCGTCGCGCGCCAGCAGCACGGCCCGTTCCGGCAAGAGGTCGCGGAAATGGCCAACGGCACCCGCCAACCGACAAAGGTCGGCCAGACGCGCGGCGCCTTCGCGTTGGCTGAGATGGGCCTGGGCCAGGGCGCGCTGGGCCTTCTGGCTCGCAGCGGAAATGACGAACAACCCGGGCGTTGTGGCTGCGACCTCCCCGTTCCTGCTGTCGGTGGCGGGGTGTGTACGCGCCTTGGGTCTGCGTGGCGTGGTGCCGGGCGAGGTCGGATCGGCGATGACGACATGGGCGTTGGTGCCGCCGAAACCAAAGCTGCTGATGGCGGCCGTGCGGGGAAGCCCCGTGCGCTGGAGCGGCACCGGCTCTCGCGCCACGGCGAGGTTGAGATCTGCAAAGGCAATGTCCGGGTTCGGTTCCTTAAGGTGCAAGCTCGCGGGCAAGAGATCGTGCTCGAGCGCCAGCATGGCCTTGAGCACGCCCGCCAGGCCCGAGGCCGGCTCCAAATGGCCGATGTTAGACTTCACCGAACCGATTGGCAGGGCATGCTTGCGCCGTTGCCCGAGCACGCGGCCAAGCGCCTGGGCCTCGATGGGATCGCCCACGCGCGTGCCGGTTCCGTGCGCTTCCACGAAGGCTAGCGCCTCGGCCGGCCGGCCGGCGCGCGCATGCACCTCCTGCAGCAGCCGCGCCTGGCCGTCGGGCGAAGGCAGCGCGACCCCGATCGTGCGACCATCCGAATTGATGCCCGTGGCAACGATCTCACCCCAGTTGCGCGGCGTGTCAGAAAAGGCCCCACGCGCCCCGGCGAGCACGAGCGCAATCCCGCCTTCCGCCCGCACGTAGCCGTCGGCCTTGGCGTCGAAGGCGCGACATAGGCCCTGCGCCGACAGCATCGAGGCCTGCGCGAAGCCGATGAAGGGAAACGGCGACAGGAGGAGATTGATGCCGAGCACGATGGCCATCTCGATCTTGCCGGCGGCCAGCGCCTCCACGGCGTGATGCAAGGCCACCAGGGAAGACGAGCAGGCGGTATCGATGGTGAGGCTGGGACCGGTCAGATCGAAGGCGTGGGAAACGCGATTGGAGATCAGCGACAAGGTGTTGCCGATCATGAAGTAGGCGTCCGCGCTCGCGGCATCGAACATCCGGGTCGTGCTGTAGTCGAGGCCGGAGGCGCCCGCGTAGACGCCCACGTTGCGCCCGGCCAGCCGCGCGGCGGGAATGAGGGCGTCCTCGAGCGCCTCCCAGGTCAAGTGCAGGGCGAGCCGCTGCTGGGGATCGAGTTGCAGAGCCTCGCGCGGCGAAATGCCGAAGGCGCTGGGATCGAAATCCCACACCCCAGCGATGGTGCCGGCGGCGAAAGTGTAGCTCTTGCCCGGCGTGCCCGGCCGCACATCTGAAAAGCGGCCGATCGGCCAGCGGTCCTCGCCGATGTGCGTGACGCTGCAGCGGCGCTCGATGAGATTTTGCCAAAACTCAGCGACGCCAGCCGCACCCGGCAGCCGGCAGGAACGGCCGACAATCTGGATCGGGTTTTGAGCCCCCCGCATAGCCAGCAAGCTACTCGTTTGATTGGACAAAGACGCCGTGGTCAGCAACGCCCGTCCAAGACCCCGTCGGGGCCGTACTTAACCGATCGGCCAAGCGAGAGAAACCGCCAAAAGCTCGTTGCCGATGCTTCTGTCCCCAGGCTCTCTCAGCCACACCCGGGACGAGCTTAGCACGCGCGCGGCCGCCAAGAAGGCGGCGCGCCCCATCCTGGTCCCGAACACGGCAGGATCGAGGCCAAACGGCCACAGCTGTTCTGCACACTGTATTACCAGCAGCGCGGCGGCGTTGTTTCGGCAGCACCGCTCTGGTACCGCTAAGATGGTAAGCGTTGCGGGGGGACCAGGTCGGGCATGTCTCGCAGCAGGTCTGTTCGGGGGCACGGCGGGCTATGCCTCTGCCGGTGTCTTACTATGGTTGCGTTGGCGACCAGCGCGCTGCTGGGCTGCGCATCGATTCCTGCCTCCGGCCCCACCTCTGAACAGATCGAGAAGGCGACCGCGGTCGGCAAGGAGAGCCCCAGCCCAGCCGACAAGAACTACGTGGTCGTCGACCTCAATCACGATGTGGTGCGCATTCTTTCTGCCCACCACGCCCTGGGCCTCAAGTCGTTCTCCGGCAGCAAGGTCTCAACCCCGAAATACCGAATCGGCGCCGGCGATGTCCTGTCGGTGACGATTTGGGAGGCGGGCGAGGGCGGCCTATTCTCCACGGCCGCGGGCAAGAGCGTTAATCTGCCAACAGTGGTTGTCGACGGCCGCGGGCGCATCTCGCTGCCCTACGCCGGCGAGATCGCGGTCTTGGACCAGACGCCGCTCGAGGTGCAGCAGCGCATCGTCGCCAATCTGGCGACCCGTGCGATCCAGCCGCAAGCCCTGGTGACGATCGTCAAAAATGAAAGCAACGTCGTCGTCGTCAACGGCGAAATCAGCAAACCCGGGCGCTACCCGCTGTCGCTGAAAGGCGATCGCCTGCTCGATGTCCTGGCCGATGCGGGCGGGGCCAAGATGCCGGCCAACGAGACCTACGTCACCTTCATCCGCGGCTCCATGCGCGGCAGCCAGCTCTTGAAGGACGTCATCGAAAACGAGACCGAGAACGTCTGGGTGCGCGCCGGCGATCAGATCTATCTGACGCACGAGCCCAAGCGCTTCTCCGTATTCGGCGCCGTCGCCAAACCGGGTGTCTACCCCTTTGGCTACAATCAAGTGAACCTGTTGGAGGGCGTGGCCGTAGCCGGCGGCCTGCTCGACGAACGGGCGGACGGCACGGGCCTTTTCGTGTTCCGCTACGAGTTGCCCCAGCTGGTGGCGGCGATCGTGCCGAAAGTGAGCGCGCCGCCCGGCGCGGCGATCCCCGTGGTCTACCGCGTGAACCTGCGCGAGCCCGCCGCCTACTTCTACGCCAGGGCGATGATGCTGCAGGACAAGGACGTGCTCTATGTGTCGAACGCGCGCGCCGTGGAAATCGGCAAGGTGATCGCGCTCCTCAATCTCAGCACCAGAACCGTCGGCAATGTGCTGCCCTATCGGAACTGGTTCGACTAGGGCGGTTGCGCCGCGCGCGCCCCCGACACGGGCGGCGGCCGGCCCTCAGGGGCTCTCGCTCACGTGAAAGCGCAAGGGCGCCTCGAGCCGCGCGCGCAACTGCCAGGGGATCAGCGAGCCCAGGCGAATGAGCCAGAGAAGCCGTCGAGGAAAGGCGATGGAGCCGCGCCGCCGGGCAAGCCCAGTGGCGATGCGCTGCGCTGCCTCGTCCGGCAGCATGAGAAGCGGCAAGGCACCCCGATGCACGTCCGTCTGATCGGTATCGATGTGGCCTGGATAGACGATCGACACGGTGATGCCCTCCGGCGCCAGCATTGCGCGCAGCGCGATGCCATAAGCGGCAAGGCCCGCCTTCGACGCGCTGTAGGCGGGCGCGTCGGCAAGGGGGGTGAGGGCCGCGAGTGAGGAAATGAGGGCAATCTGCCCCGCCTTGCGTTCGCGCATGCGGGCGAGCACGGCATTGACGGTCAGAACCGCGCCTTCCAGGTTGACCCGCAGCTGGGCGCGGGCGCGCTCGAGCGGCTCGAGGGCGCCGCCGGCGCCGTTACCCCAGAACTCTCCCGCGTTGGCGATCGCCAGGTCGATCGCCCCGCCGGCTTCGACGGCCGCCACGAAGGCGGCGAGCGCGGCGGCATCGGTGACGTCGCACGGCCTGCGCAGCACCTCGGCGCCGCGCATTTCACAAAGCCTTGCGGTGTAGTTCAGCAAGTCCGGGTTGCGGGCGAGCAGGGCCAGGCGCCGGCCGGGGGCAGCATAGGCAAGCGCCAGCGCCCGGCCGAGGCCACGACTTGCTCCGGTAATCAGCACGGTGGTCGGCGCGGCCGCTCGGGCAAACATCGCTCAGAGCGCGTGATCGCGGATGGCGTAGACGATCAACACGCCAAGCGCCCACAGCACCAAGGCAATGGCAAAGACCGTGATGCTCGCCACGATACGGCGCGGATAGAGGGCCTCTTCGGGTAGCGTCGGACGCACGAAGGCGGCCACGTAGCGTTGCTGGCGGTCGGCTTCGACGCGCGCCCGCTCCAGCGAGGAGAGCGCGGACACGTAGGCCTTCTCGGCAAACTCCCGATCGACCACCAATTCCTCGTAATTGGCGACGAGCCCGCCCAAGGTTTCGCGGCCGCGCGCGGAGCTGGCGTCGTCCTTGCCAAGCTTGGCCCGCTCCTCCGCGACCTGGCGTTCAAGCGAGGCGATTTCGCTGTTGAGCACCAGGACACTGGGGGCATCCTTGCCCATGAACGAGCGCAAATTGCCGAGTTTGGTTTTTGCCTGCGAAAGGGCCTCCTCGAGTTTGCCCAGCAGGGAATAGCGCGCTTCGGCCTGCTTGGTGGGATCGAACTCCTGTTTCGTGTCGCGGAAGGAGCGCAGCGCGCCGCGATGCGAGCGCAACAGATCCTCCATGCGCTTGACTTCCTGCTGCGAGCTGCGGACGGAGTCGGCGCGCGCGCGCGCCGAAATTTCGTTGATCAGTTCCTCGCTCAGGTCCAACAGCGCGGTTGCCACCTTCTTGGCATCCTCCGCCGTAAAGGCCCTGACCTCGACGGCCACCACCTGGGAAGCAACGTCGAAACCCGCCTTCAGCATCTTGCGCCAATACTTGACGAACTCCTCGACGGAAAGCGTGTCGTCGAAGCGTGAGAAATAGTCCGCTTCCGGGCGTGCAAAGATCCTGCGCAGGCCAATGCGGTCATTGAGCTTGTCCACCAGTTCGCGGCTCTGCAGATAGTCGATGACAATGTAGGAATCCGTCACCGTCGAGCTGGCGTTGGGAATGGCACCGAACAGGCTGAGCGCGTCGCCGGATTGCCCGCCGTTGGAACTGCGCACGGCAAAGCGAACCTCGACCACGAACTGGTCGGAGGCAATCAGACCGAAATAGAGGCTCGCTAGCGCCGTCGGCAGCAGCACGCAGACAATGAGCGACCACAAGAGAATGCGACGCCGCTGGCGCTGCGGCCGGCGCCGGTCTTGACTCGCCGCCGGCGGCGCGGCGACCTCGGCAGGGGCCGGGGCCGGCGGCGGCTCGGGCAGGAATGGCAGCCTGCGTGCGCTCCTCGCCTGCGGTAGCTTGTCCAGCATGACACCCGACCCCCGTCCAACGCTTTGCGCCGCCACAGCGAAGAGCGCCGGCGCTATCCCTCGATGGCCTCTAAGTCAGCGTCCGCATCCTCTGCCGGCTCCCCCGAATGGACGCGGATCGCGTCGGTCAGAGTGGGATAGAGGGTGAGCTCCCCGTCGCGCAAAACGCCGCCAATATCACAGTATTTGCGTAATGTGGCAAACTGGTGCGAGACCATGATGATGCGCGAGGTGGAGAGCTTTTCGCGAAAGGTCTGTTGGCATTTCTTCTGAAACTGCGCGTCCCCTACCGCCGTGATCTCATCGACCAGGTAATAGTCGAAGGCGATCGCCATGCTCACCCCGAAGGCCAGGCGCGCGCGCATGCCCGATGAGTAGGAGTTCACCGGCATTTTGAAGAACGAGCCGAGCTCGGAAAACTCGCGCACGTAATCGAGGACGTATTCCGTGTCCTGACCATAGATGCGGGCCACGAACAGGCAGTTCTCCGCACCCGAGAGCGAGCCGTTGAAGCTGCCCGAGAACCCGAGCGGCCAGGAAATGCGCCCGCTGCGGGTAATCACGCCAGCGTCGGGGGGTTCCGTACCGGCGATCAGACGCAAGAGCGTCGACTTACCCGCACCATTGCTGCCCAAGATGCCGACGTTGGCGTGCGGCAGGGTCAAGCTGAGGTTTTTGAGGATGACCTTGGGCTCATCCTTGGTGCGGTAGGCCTTGCGCACGTTTTCGAACTGGATCATTCGGCATCCCCGCGCCATGCCCATCGATCGCCCAGCGCCTGGCTGCGGGCTCGAGAAGCCGGTCGTCCCGGCAACGTTGGCGCCGTCACATTGGGCTCCCTCAGGCCTGCGCGCGTCCCCAAGCACTTGACTTTACGCACCTTTGCCGCCGCCATTAGTACAGCAACGGAGGCAGTCGAGCTAGCCGGGCTGGCAAGTGCGCGATTGACAGCGGCGGCCCAGGGGCCCGGTACTAGGTCTGGCGGGGCTCCAGGCGCAGGACGAACTCGCGGTCCGGGCGGGAGGTAAGGCTGCCGAGCGGCTTCGGCGCCGCTAACGGCAAGCGCGTGAAGCGGCAAGCCGTCAAAAGCTGGTGCAGGATTGCGTGCATCTCCAGATAGGCGAAGCGCTGGCCCGGACAACTGCGCGCGCCATAGCCAAAGGGCAGGAAGGCCGTGGCCGACGGTCGATCCGGGGCCGCAAGCCATCGCTGCGGGCAGAACCGGTCGGCAGCGCGCCAGCGGCTCAGATGGCGATGCAGCGTCCAGGGCGCCGTGACGATGAAATCACCGGCGCGCAGCGGCTTGTCGCGCAAGGTGAGCGCATCCGTAGTCTCGCGCAGGAAAAAGTCAATCGGCGGGTAAAGGCGCAGCGTCTCGTTGATAAGGGCTCCCCGCAGCGCCGCCGGCGCGACGTCCTGCCAAAGCGCGCCCTCGGGTCCGGTCGCCGCGCGCCCACTCAAGAGCTTGGCCACCGCGTCCTGGTTGGCGGGGTTCCCCGCCAGCTCCCACAGCAGCCAACTGAGCGTCGCCGCGGTCGTCTCGTGGCCGGCCAACAGCATGACGGCGATTTCATCGAGCATGCTCTCGCGCGCGCCGTTGAGGGCTTCGAGCAAGCCCTTGGCAAAGGGGGCGCGGCTGGCGGCGGGCTCGCCGGCGGCGATGGGCGTCAGAAAGCGGGTGGCGATGAGCGCGCGCATGTCGGCGCCGATTTCCTCTAGCCCCAGCTGACGCACGAGCTTGTCGAACGCGCGCGGGTTGCGGCCCGCCAGCATCAGCAAAAGCGGCGCGGCGCGCTGGTGATAGGCGAAGAACAGATCGACGAAGCGCCCCGATTCCTCGGCGCTGAAGCAGTGCCCCAGCATGGCTTGCGAAACGATATCGATCGTGAGGCGCGACAGTTCTCGCGGCACCGTGAGCTTGTCGCCCGCGCTCAGCCAGCGGGCGAGATAATCCGCCGTGAGGGCGTTGGCGATGCGCGACACCTCCGCATCGCCGATCCGGCCCAGCGCCTGGATGAACAGGCGGCGTGCCGAGCGCACCGCCTCGCCGCCGGCTTGCCCGAACAGGCCCGCACCGATCATTGGGCGCAACAGCGCCGTCACCACGGCGCTCTTGGGAAACGTGCCGTGGCGGTCGATGAGCACCGTCTCGACAATGGGCGGATCGTTGGCCAAGGCCAAGCGCCGGAACGGCAGATCGTGCACGATGAGCTTGCGTTCGAAGGCCTTGCCGGCGAGATAACGCATCGGCGCGCCGAGCAGCCACGCCGCCAGCCGCGTGCTGAAAACCCCAAGCCCGGCAAGGCGGGACACGAGCAGGGCTAGGAGTGCCATGGCAATCGCTTCTCAACCCTGATGGTGTTGGGCCCGTCGACCCGATAAACGACGTGTCCCCAGCGCATCCGACGATAGTAGAGCGCACCGATCAGCAGGCTCAAATGAAAGAGATCGACGGCGGGCTTGGCGACGGCGAGGGCCAACTGCCCCCAGGCTTGGCTCCCGGCATCCCCCATGCCGAGGCGGCGCGCCACCAGCTGCTGGCCTGCATAGGAGCCGAGCCCCAGGATGACGAAGAGGCCGGCCGCCGCGCCCGCCCACGCTGCCCCGTCCCTGGCAAGGGCCCAGACGATCACGCCCCAGGCGCTGAGCCGCAGGGCAATGGCGGCCAGCGCCAGCGCGTAGAGCTTGGGCAGATAAAGGTGTCCGATCTGATATTGCCGGCGCCCGAACGCCCAGGCCGACGCCGGCTCCAGCTTCAGCGGGCTCGGCACCAGCAGCGCGCGCCGCGTCAGACTGCGCAAGCCATGCGCCGCCGCGGCCTCCCCGATGCTGCAGTCGTCGGCCAATGTGGACCCCAAAATGGCCGGCAGATTGAGGCTGTTCAGGGCGCGGCGGGAGAGGGCGAGCGTTCCCCCCCAAAGCGCCGAGCTAAAGGGGGCGCGCGGCAACAGGGCGATCGAGCGATCGATCGGCGCCAGCAGATGACCCGCGAGGCTCGCCTCTTCGATCAGCAACCAGCGGTAGCCCGTGACGATGTCTGCGACGCCATCCAGCAACGGGGAGACCAGGGCCGAGAGCCACCAGGCCTGCGGCACGATATCGACATCGAGCAGCACGACCGCCTGGTCGGACGCGTCGATGCGGCGCAAGGCGGCCAGTTGATTCCAGCACTTTTGCGCGGTCGACTGCGCCCTGCCGGCGAGCACGATCTCGCCGTGGAGGGGGCAGGCCCTGAGCGCCGCCTCCGCCCGTCGAAAGGCCGGATCGGCTTCACTTTCGACCGCGATCAGGAGGCGACGGGCGGGCAGCGTCTGCTGGTTCAGGGCCGCGAGCAGCCGCTCGAGATTGGGGACGTGGCCGGTGATGGGCAGGATCACCGTGGTGGGCGCCACCTGCTGCGATCGGGGCTTTTGCAGCTTCAGGGCGAAGATGAGGGTCGCCAGCAGGGCGAGGAGGGAAACCAGGAGCCCCCCGCCGACAAGCCCCGCTGCGACGAAAACGCCCATACCTTCGCTGCCCCCGCGCCTGCATGACCCCAGGCTCGCCACGGGCGCCCCGACGTGGCCCGTTAGCACCCCCTAACAGTGACTCGCAAAGCGCGCCCAGGGGAAGGGGCACAACCGCGCCCGTGCCAACAGAGGCCTTGAGGGGTCGTTGCCCCAGGGGTCGTTGTCCGAAAAGGCGCTGGCAGGGCGCAGTGATGGGCAAGCCACAGCCGCGGCTGCCGGACCGACACGAGCCTCGACGCCCCGGCCGCGGCAGCCCATACTGGCGCCTGCCGCAGGGCTGGCGCGACCAGCGCCCGCCTAGGGCGCCGGGAAGCACAAGCGAAAACGGGGGAGCCGTGGCCGACACCAAAGGCCTGCTGGTCGTGCAGGAGGACACGATCATCAAGGGTGAAGTTCGCAATTGCCGTCAAATCGAAGTCTTCGGCTATGTCGAAGGCAAGGTGGCCGCGGAGAGCGCGGTGATCCATGCCGGTGGCCGCTGCTTTGGCACGCTGCGCTCGCAGACCGCGGAGGTCAGCGGTACGCTGCAGGGCAACGTCTTCGTCAAGAACCTAATCAACATCCGCAGTTCCGCGGAGGTCAGCGGCAACGTGCACTACGGTGCGCTCGCCATGGAGGTGGGTGGCAATCTCAGCGCCGAGGTGCGCAACGTGCCGCCGGCGCTGGCCGGCGACTTCACCGTGACGGTTGAGCGCGGCCGTTCGGTCAAAATTGAACTTGAGGACCTGAGCGCCGTCGACCCCGACGATGCGCCGACGGACCTCATTTTCAGGGTCGGCAATGCCAGCAACGGCTTCGTTGCCCTGGCAAGTGCGGCGCGCCAACCGGTGACCCAATTCTCTCAGGCCGATCTTGCCGCCGGCAACGTCGTCTTCACGCACAACGGGGCGCCGGGGAAGACGGCCGGCTTCAGTGTGGTCGTCACCGATCACGCGGGCGCCAGCTCCGGCGCACCCCAGCAAGTGGTGGTCATCGTGCGCGGCTGATGGCGGGCCTTGCCGCAGCTTACCAAACGCCGGTTGGCGCCAAGCAAGAATAGGGCGCCTGGATGGGGGTTATCCAGACGCCCAGGCTTAGGATCAGGGGGGCCGCAGGGAGGACGCGGCCGTCCGATCCAGCACAGGAACGCGGCGGGCAGCCGCGTTCCGTCGGCTCAGCGCTGCATCGCCCAGCGGTGGCCATGGCCTCGGTGGCCGCCGCCGCGCGCCTGCCGCAGCACGATGCCGGCCACGGCCTTCTGCTCGTCATCGAGCGATTCGTAGAAGGGCTTGAACACCTCGGCGAAGGCTTTCATGCGCGCCGCCCGCTTGGCCATGCGCTCGCTGGCGCGGTCGAGCCGCTCGGGCAGGGCCGGTTGCGCCGTATTCTGCTGGCGTGCCGCTTGCCGCTCCTCGCGCAGCTTTTGGCGCTCCGCAGCCGAAGCGCGCAACTGCGCCTCCACGGGCTCCCACAGCTTGCGCTGGGCATCGTTGAGCTTCAGCGTTTCCTTGATCATCGCGAAGCGGCCCTCCTGAAGGCGCGCCCGCGCTTCAGGGCTCAATTGCGGCCGCTGGGCCTGCCGCTCCGGTCGGCTCTGGGCGTCTTGGGGCTGCTGGCTCTGGGCCAGGACGATGGTGGGAATGGCCGCCGCCGCCAACAGGGCGGGGGCCACAAAGCGGGCTCGCATCTTCATTTGGCTTTATCTCCGTTCGAGGGCTCTCGCCCGGCTCGTGATCGGTTCTTGAGGGAACGGCCGGAGCCTGCGCGCCCCGTCGCCCAGCCGACATTAAGAAGCGTTCATTATAGGTCCGGCATAGGTCCGGCCGGGCCGCCGCGGAGGGCGCGAGGCGCCCATTTTCTTAGAATTGGTAACGGCGCAAGCCACCGTCGACGGGAATGACGGTGCCGGTAATGTAGGCCGCCAAGGGGGAGGCCAAGAAGCACACGAGGTTGGCGACGTCCTCGGGCTCGCCATAGCGGCCGACGGGAATTTCGTGCTCGGCCTGCCATTGCCGGTATTCCGGCGCGTAGTTGCGGCGAATCTGCTCGGACATGATCCGGCCGGGGGGAATGCAATTGACGGTGATGCCGTATCGGCCGACCTCGCGCGAAAGACCTTTGGCCCATGCGTGCACGGCGGCTTTGGCCGAGAAGGCGCCGTTGATGCCCTCGGGCTCCGACTTGCCCGTCATGGTGATGATGCGACCCCACTTGGCGCCGATCATCGTCTCAAGCAGGCTGTGCGTGAGCTGGCGCTGGCGCGTAAAATTGAGCGTCATGGCCTCGTGCCACGCTTCCTCGCTGGCGTCGAGTTTGAACGGCCGGCTGCCGCCCGCATTGTTGACCAGGATGCTGACGGATCCGAGCCCGGCGAGCGCCGCCCGGGCGATCCTGGCGGGCGCGTCCTCCTGCAGCAGGTCCTCACTGATCAGGACCGGCCGGCTCCCGCCGGCGGCGACCACCTCGGCGGCAACCTCCTCGAGCAGCTCGCGGCGGCGGGCAACGAGCGCCAGCCGGGCCCCCTCCCGCGCCAGGCCGAGCGCGACGCCGCGGCCGATGCCGATGCTGGCACCCGTCACGAGCGCGGTTCTATCGCGGATCTGCAAGTCCATGCAAAGTCAATCCCTGAGCAGCGCCGCCAGACGGCGCACGGCCTCGCGAATGTTCTCCACGGAATTGGCGTAGGAGAAGCGAATATAGCCCTCGCCGTGAATGCCGAAACTGGTGCCCGCGACCGTGGCCACGCCCGCTTTTTCCAGCATCAAGTTCTGCAGGTCCTTGGCCGTCATTCCCGTGCCCGTGACGTTCGGGAACACATAGAATGCCCCACCGGGATCGAGACAGCGGATGCCAGGCAGCTGGTTCAGCAGCGGGACGATGGTGCGGCGGCGCTCGTCGAAGGCAGCCACCATCGTCCCGACCGCGTCTTGCGGACCCTCGAGCGCCGCGATGCCGGCGTACTGCGTTGGCGCGTTGACGCAGGAGTGGTTGTTCACGCACAGGCGCACAACGTGCTCGATCAGGCCCTGCGGCCAAACCGAAAAACCGAGGCGCCAACCGGTCATGGCGTAGGTCTTCGACCAGCCGTCGAGCACAATCAGCCGATCGCGCAGCGAGGGATAACGCAGGAAGCTCTCATGCTTGCGTCCGCCGTAGAGCATTTGGCTGTAGATCTCATCTGACAGCACGGCGACGTGCGGGTGCTTCTCAAGGCCGATGACCAGGCGCTTGACCTCTTCGGCGGGCACGGCACCGCCGCAGGGATTGTTCGGGCTATTGAGAATGATGAGGCTGGTCTGCGGTGTGATCTGTGCCAGCACCTGGTCGGCGGTGAAGGCGAACTCGTTTTTTTCCAAGAGCGCGATCGGCACCGGCCGCGCACCCGTGTACTGGATCATCGAGCGATAGAAGGGAAATCCAGGGTCCGGATACATGATGTCGGTGCCGGGTTGCCCGAACATCAGGATGGCAAAGAACATCGTGGGTTTGCCGCCGGGCATGATGACGATCGTGTCCGGGGCCACATCGACGCCGTGCCGACGCTTTAAATCAGCCGCCACCGCCTCGCGCAACGGCAAGATGCCCTGCGCCGGCGTGTAGCCATGGTGGCCGTCGCGCAGCGCCTTGATGGCGGCCTCGACGATATGCGGCGGTGTCTGGAAGTCCGGCTGGCCGATGCCGAGATTGATCACATCCTTGCCTTGGCGCTGCAGTTCGGCCGCGCGCGCCAGAACTTCGAATGCCGTTTCGGTCCCCAGCCTTTGCAGGTTTGGCACGAGCTGCAGCATGGCGCTTCCCTCCAGTGACGCCTCCCTTCAGCGATCTTGGCGCCTGCCGCCGCCGTTGAGGTCGTGAGTAGTCCTCACCAATAGCCGATCTGGGCAGGGCCGCAAGAGCGGGCGATGACGGGCGCCGGGGTCCGCGTTAGAGTAGGCTGGAGTGCTGAGCCGGTTTGGCGCGGACCGCCGGAGCGGCGCGGGCTTTAGCGCGAGGAGGCCGCCTATGCCGGAAGTCTACGTACACGCCATCGAGGGCCGCAGCATCGAGCAGAAGCGCGCGCTGGTGAAGGATATTACGGACGCGGTGGTGCGCCACTTCAACGTCAAGCCGGACGCAGTCATGGTGCAAATCATGGAATCCCCCAAGGACTTGAAGGCCAAGGGCGGCTTCCTTTTCAGTGACCGGCCCCCGGGCTAAGCGACCCGGGGTATCTGGCGTGAGCGGAAGGAACTGGCGGCCCGCGCGCTGTGCGGGCCGCACCCTGCCAAAGTCATCGTCACCGCACCGCAGCCAGCTCTAGCGAGGGGCGGGACGGGGGGCCTTTTTCAGGAAGGCCGGCACATGGTCGCCGAGGCCGACGGGTGAGGGCGTGCGATCCTCCCGGTAGCGCTGCGGACGCGGCGGCCGCGGTTCCCAGGGCTGGCGCGCCTTGCTTTCCTGGCGACTGGGCTGCGCCTCAGCATTGCCGCGGCGCTCATCCCGCTCGGGCTGGGGCCGCACGGGCTGGGGCCGCACCTGTTGGGGCCGCACGTGCTGGGGGCGATCCGCACGCTGGGGCTTGCCGGGAGCGGGCGGGCGCGGTTCGCCGTGGCGCGTCTGTGCCCGCGCTGCCGAGCGCTCGCGAGGCTTCGCGCCGGCCTGCGCGGCAGGCTCCGGCTCGTGCCCCGAGCCATTGCGGGCGCGCTGCGGGGAGGGCGCGCCGTTGCGGGCGCCCCGGGCATGGCCGTTGCCGCGCGCCTCGGCGCCGGGGGCTTGCCGCTTGCCTGGGCGGCGGCCACGGCGGCGCTTGGCGCCGGACGCCAAGTCCTCCGCGCTGGGGGCCGCGCCGATCCAGGTGACCGCGGCACCAAGCATTTTCTCGATGTCCTTGAGCTGACGAATATCGTCGGGCGTGACGATGGTGAGCGAGCGCCCCTCCTTGCCGGCGCGGCCGGTGCGGCCGATGCGATGGACGTAATCGTCGGACTGCCAAGGCACGTCGAAATTGAAGATGTGGCTCACATCGGGAATGTCGAGACCACGGGCGGCGACGTCGCTGGCGGCCAGGAACTGAATGCGCCCCTCGCGGAAAGCATCGAGGGTTGCCGTGCGGCTCATCTGATCCATGTCGCCATGCAGCGCGCCCGCGTTGAAGTCGTGCTTCTGCAGCGATTTGAGCAGGATCGCGACGTCGCGCTTGCGATTGCAAAAGAGGATGCGTTCTTGACGTTCTCCGCCCGTATCAGCTCGCGCAGCACCTCACGCTTTTGCCAGTCCTCCGAGTAGGGACAATAGCGAAAGAGCTGGGTGATGGTGTTG
>Ga0075423_10000132_pt1 | contig 48251 bp, 50 predicted proteins | sample SoiMethybrSBSTD2_FD_80114 | JGI IMG/M metagenome (GOLD analysis project Ga0075423, IMG submission 80114) | Bulk soil microbial communities from a Populus tree surrounding site in Tennessee, USA - Soil MetaG P. TD hybrid SBSTD2 | ecosystem: Environmental > Terrestrial > Soil > Tree plantation... | reverse complement strand
GACATCGCACGATGGCCCGATCCCCACACCGGCGAGCGCATTCGCGTCGAGCACTGGGTGGTGGCGGAGCGGCAGGGGCAAACCGTCGCGCGCAACATCCTCGGCCGCCGCGAGCGGTTCGACGTGGTGCCGTTCTTCTGGAGTCAGCACTACGACATCGCCATCAACTACGTCGGCCACGCCGAGAAATGGGACAAGGTTCGGATCGACGGATCGCTCGACGACCACGACTGCGAGGTGACGTATCTGCGCGGCGGACGTCGTCTTGCCGTGGCCACTGTCTTCCGCGATCGCGTGAGCCTCGAAGCCGAGGTCGCGATGGAGCGCGAGGCGTTCGCAGGCATCAAAGCCGAGGCACCTTCTCGACGCTAAGAGCGTTTTTCACAAGACAGTAGTGTGCGGTTCAGCCCCGTTGCTAGGGAGCACACAGGGTTTCCACACAGGGATCACAGGGAGCACAGAGAGCGTCGCGGTTGGCCGCGCTGCGCGCGGATGGATCGAGAGGAGAGTACGAAAACGAGCGCCCTGAATGGCGGTGGCGATCGTTTTCGCACTCTCCTCTCGATCCATTTGCCGGCCGAAGGCCGGCGACCAACCGCGACGCTCTCTGTGTGCTCTGTGGCCCCTGTGTGGAAACTCCGTGTCCTCTGACCCGGCTACACCCCAAAACGAACCACTCTAGTGCACTTTCCCCTCGCGGAGTTCCGCCTCGGCTCTGTCGATGTAGGCGCGGTAGCCCTCGGGGTCGATGAATGCGTCCACCGGGTTCTTCGTCGTGCGGCTAGCGACGAACTTGCGGTACCGCCCCCACGCTCGCGCATGGTTCGTCACCCAGATGTCGGCGGGGAGACTCCTCAGCACGCGCAAGCTGCGCTCGCGGTCGGCGGCTTGTTCTGAATACCACGACGTTTCTAGCACACCGGGGTCGCACACGCTCACAACGTTCAGCATTCGGTCGCCGTCGCGCACGGGAAATGTCCACGTGGTGCAGCCGCGGGTGTGGCCGGCCGTGATGTGCGCGGTAAGCGCAATCGGACCGACACGGATCGTGTCGCCGTCCTCGAACCGGTGGGCAACGCGCGCGGGCGGGTAGCTCAGGGCCGTCACCCTGAACAGCGCCCTCATCGGTAGGATCATGTCGGGGTCGTTGCCACCGGATTCGATGGTGTCCGCGCTCGCGTCGCTGGCCCAGACTTCGGCGCCCGACGCCTCCTGAAGCACCGCCAGTCCACCCGCGTGATCGGAGTGCGGCTCGGAGTTCAGGAGCACTTTCACATCCTTGATGTCGAAGCCAAGCTTGGCGATGCTCGCCATGATCATCGGCGCGGTGGTGGGATAGCCCGCATCGAGCACGATGTGGCCCTCGGGCCCGGTGATGAGGAAAGCGGCGAGGTCGCTGGCGCCGACGTAGTAGAAGTTGCCGGCGATGCGGAACGGCTCGGCAGGCTGCTGCCCGCCGATCTTTTTCGTCGGGCGGAATTCGTTCAGCCACGCGGGGTACGGACCCACGGCGAAGTCCACGGCGAGCACGGCAGCCAGTGCAAGCACGACGACGAGTGCGCGCTTCATGACGGAAAGCACGCTCACTTTGTATCGTAAAGGCGTGCTCGACGCTATTTCTTTCTGGCCGCTCCCGTGTTAGGTGCGGCGCGTCGTTGAAGGATCCGCTGCGGCGTTGGGCTCAGAATCTCATTCCCACGCCGACGTTGAATTGAGAGATGGAAAACGCTTCTCCGGTCCGCAACACCTTACGGTAGCGGTATCCGGCATCGACGTAGGTGCGTCCCGCTGCAATCCCAACCCCCGCAAGAAACTCCGCCGTCGGTTTGAACGTGCTGATCTTGTTCGGATTGATGACGCCGTCGGGTGCGCCGTAGAGACCGATCACGGGATCGCTGACGTCGCCCAGCCTTCGGTCGGTGATCGTGCGCTGGATGTTCAGGACGCCGGGACCACCGCCGACATACGGCCGGAACGTCGGTCCATGCGAGATCAGATATCTGGCACCGCCGCTGAAGGCGAGCCCGCGATCCCGACCGGTGAACTCATAGGGGATGCCGGTCACGCGTCCGAGATAGTTCCCGAGGTCGACCAGGTCGCCGGCGGCGCGATCGTTGAGCAGGTTGTCGAAGTACGTGAACGCCAGGTACGCCTGGGTGCGGCGTGCCATACGTTCCCCGATTTCGATACCGAACGTCGGCGTTCGCTGGTCGCTGAATGCCGCTCCCGCGGACGCCGTCATGTAGCCGTGCTCGAGAGCGGCTGTCGTCGCGGGGCGCGTCTGCTGCGCACTGGCCAGCGACACGCCGATGACGATCAGACACGGCACGAACGAAATCGTCTTCAACGCAGTCATGCTCGCGCTCCTGTCACGTTGCCCGAAGACTGTACGGGTCATTGCCGGGTCACCGAGAAACTGTGGCTTGCGACCAGCGAGCCGACGCCGTTCTGCTGGCCCGAGGGCGGTGTGAACACGTTGTATGTGCTCGTGGTGCGGCCGGTGATGTGCTGGCCATCCCACGACGCGCTGACGCTCGAGCCAACCAGGCGCAGTTCGCGTGTCGGACCACCCACGCATGCGACGAGGAGGCCAGTGCGATCGCACGACGTGGCATTCATGGTGAGTGTGCCGGCCGTCCGGCTGCCGCTGTATTTGCACGCCAGCCCGGTGCTCTCCATCGTCATGGTCGCGGTCACCGCGTCGTCGCCTTCGGTAATCGTGACCGTGCCCACATCGTTGCTGGGCAGAAACGTCGGCACCACAGCGCCGGCACATTCGCCGCCGCTGGTCGACAGCAGCGTCATCGGTCCACTCCACACACCCGCGATGTTGGGAACGAGCAGCGATGCGGCAACCGGATTGACGACTCGCGAATCCTGACACGCGGTGGCGAGCACCGCCGCCACGATCATCGCGGCTCTCACGGCTCGAGATCGATTCATGTTGACTCCTGCACGAATCCGGCTCAGGCCGGGCACTCGGTACGACACGCGAGGCAGTGCAAGAACCATGCACCGCGTTCGTGCGCCACAACTGATGACAGACGGTGGAAAAGTCTGGAGCATCCGCGAACTCCATCTGGATCGTCCGGCAGATCCGATCGAACGACGTCGGCGGCTCCTCACGGGAACACCGTCCAACTGACCATCGTGCGATACCGCACCGGCACGCCGTCCTTGACCGCTGGCGTGAACTTCCACAATTTCGCTCCACTCAGCAGCATCATGTCGGCCATGCGTTTCGGCGCACTCACCAGACGAACACGCTCCACGCTCCCATCGGGAGCGACGACCAGCTCCATGCGGTTGACGAGACCCTCGGAGGCCGAGCCGACCATGAGCAGAGGCGGCAACTGTGGATACAGCATTACCGGCGGTTGCACATCGGCGTCGTCATTGGAGTAGATCGCGGCCGAGATCGCAGCGACCGCGCGCGCGCGGGTCGTCGCACTCGTCGATGCGGGTTCTGTCTCGCGTGCGGACTTGCCAACGAGTGACGGTGCCAGCGCCAGCTCCGTTCGTGGCGACAGCAGGGCCTGGTCTGCGTCTGCCCGAAGAACCTCGTCGGGTACCGGAACAGGAATCGATTCCGGTCTCGACAGCGTTGCGTGTGGGCGCGGCGGGACCAAAGGCTGGACGGTGCGTGCCTCACCCACGAGCCGCTCTGGCGTATGTCGTTGCATCGCGGCCGCCCGCGATGCGCTCGAACCTGCCGCTGGCTTCGTCGATGGCGCGGTCGACGCCGTCGATGCGGACTTCGAGTCCGGTGTCGCATCCGACGCTGGACGCGGGCCACGGGTGAGCAGCAACCAGCCCACCGCACCACCGCTGGCGAAGAGGACGATGAGGGCTGCGGCCACGAGACCGCGCCGAAGAGTGCCGCGCGAACTGAGGCGCTCTGCAGGTCGAGACGGCGGCGGTGTTCGAGAGGGCTGCGGTGACGGGGCGCCATTCGGTGGCACCGATGCGGTGGCGGCTGCTGGTTTGTAGCGCGCGTAAATGGCGCGAATCAGTTCCGCTCGATCCGGCTTGCCAAAGTAGGCGAGGCCCTTGCCAAACGCGGCGAGCGAATGGTGCGTCTCCGGGACGTTCGCCTGCGTCACGAACAACCGGAGCGCGACCGGAACATCCGCGGTGGCGAGCAGCGTATGCAGGGCGCGCCCAGCCGCAAGGGGTCCTCGCTCGAGGCGACGAGTGCCGCGAATGGTGAGTGTTCCCTCGGCATCGATGAGCACGTCGTCGAAGGCCGGAATGTCGTCTCGGTTCGTCGACGTCAACACATCGACGAGCTCCTGAAACATCGCAACCGCTTCATCCCAATGCAGGGGTGTGGCGGCGGCCAGCACCGCGCCGACGGTGACAGCGCGTGCTCCGGTTGTCGACTCCGGGGCGAAATCGTCAGATTCGAGTTCCATGTTCACGAGCTCGCATCCTTTATCGCGGCGGGGCGTAGTACCCGCCGCGGCTTCTGATCTCGATGTCCGGACGCCGCGCCTTGATGCGCACCGTTCTCCACGCGCCGTTGCGAGCCGGATTGGTCGATTGATAGCCGATCACATATCGACGGCGCAGCTCGTCGAGGATGCGCTGGTAGTCTCCGGCGAGCGTGGTGACATCTTTGGGAAAGTAGGCGGCGCCACCAGACAGCGCGGCGATCTGGTGCAGACGATCGCGGTCCACGTTGGTGCCGATGCCGACGGCGTAAACCGCGGCCTCGGTCTGCTGCACCTTCTCGACGACTTCGTCCCACGTGCGCAGGCTGCCGGGGCCGGTTGACGGCGCGTTCTCATCGCGGCCATCGGTGACGACAACCACCACACGCCGTCCCTGAATCTTGTCCAGCTGTGTGAGGCTTTCGTAGAGCGCGTCATAGAGCGCGGTGCCGCCGTCGGCCACATAGTTCCCCACCGCGTCGAGTGCTTTCTGCCGTTCCTTCGTCGGCGGATGCACCAGGTTCGTCTTGGTGGCGAACAACATCGTGGCCAGCTCGTCTTCCGGGCGCATGGCGGTGATGAATTCGCGCGCCGCGTCCTGTGCCTGCGTCGCGCTCTTCTTCATGCTTCCGCTGGCATCGAGTGCCAGCACGAACGTGACCGGCAGCACCGCTTCCTGGAAGACGTCGACCTGCTGCGGCACGCCATCCTCGAGCACCACGATGTCGTCGCGCGTCAGCGACGACGCCGACTCGGTCGTGCCGACACCGGTGAACTCCAGCGACGCGCGGACCGGCGGCGGCGCCGGTGCGTTGTACCCTTTCCGGGCGCGTACGTGATACGTGTCATCGGCAACCTTGACGTCGATCGCACGCCAGGTGCCGTCGCGGTCCTGGTTGTTCGGGGTGTATGCCAGCAGGTAGCGGTGGCGGACCTCGTTCGCGATGGCGTCATAGGCGACGAGGAGATCGTGTTCGTCGCGCGGGAACCACGCGCGGCCCCCCGAATCCTCGGCCAATCCTTTGAGCAGCTTCTCGCCCTTGAGCGAGATGCCGGCGATCCCGCCCAGCCCGACGACGTAGAGCGTGATCCCGCTCTTCTTGAGAGTGTCGTTCGTGTGCTCGATGGTCGTCTCGCTGTTCTCGTCGTAGCCGTCGGTGATCAACACGATCGCTTTTCGCCGCGTCGATGCGGTCAAGCTGCCTGCGGCTTCGCTGAGGGCGTCGAGGATCGCCGTGCCGCCCTTGTGATGAATGGCTCCGATGGCGTCGAGCACCGTGACCCGATCGGTCGTCGGACCGGTAACCGACAGCACCGACTTCGCAAACGGCGCAACCACGATCTCATCGTCTTTGGCAAGGGGCGCGAGCAGGCGAGACGCCGCACCGCGAACGGCATCCGATCGAATCGCCATGCTCTGGCTGCTGTCGACGAGGAGCGCGAACAGCGCGGGGTCGCGGTCTTGTCTGACGAACGTGAGATCCTGCGCTTCGCCATTCTCGAAGACCGTGAACTGCTTGTCGGTGAGGTCCTTGACGAACCGGCCCTTGGCGTCGAACACCACCGCGTCCACCAAGACACTCGTCACCGAGGTCGCTTCCTCGATCTCGAGCGGCTTGAGCGTCAGCGTGTCGCGTATCATCCGGCCCGAAGGCAGCTCCGCTTCGACGGTCAGCTCACGCGCTTCGAACGGATTCTCGTCCGACCACACCGCGTCGTACGGCGGGCCATCGGTATCGGTCGACAGCGGCACGTTGTCGACGAAGAACTGCACGGCTATCGGCTGCGACTGCGGTGCGCCGTCGACGCGGGCGACGATGCGAATCGTGCCGGGCAGGCCGGTGCGGCCGAGCGGCGAGGTGATGTGAATCGTCGCGTCGAAATCGTGCCCGGACAGAGGTCCGCCCGACACGAGCACGACAACAGCGAGCGCGATCGCGCCCGCCCTGGCTGTCACGCGAACACCGGCGCAGGCTCCGTGTCGTCCACGAAGTAGCTTGCGCACGCCGCCTCCAACAATGCCGGGGTGAGCCGACGATCGTCGCCGAGATACGACGCCTGGGCGAGCGCCTGGTCGAGCAGATCGCGCGGGTGGCATCCGCGCAGCGGAATATTGCGTGGCCGATAGAACCGCTGCAGCAAGTCGTCGATGAGCGCCTCGTCGTACTCGATGCCCCGGTCACGGCAGCACTTCGAGAAGATCATCTTGAAGTCGGCGATCGTCGGACTCTCGGCAAACACCTTGTAGTGAATGCGCCGCAGGAACGCTTCGTCAACGAGCTCCGACGGCCGGATGTTGGTCGCGAAGACGACCAGCAGCAGGAAGGGCAGCTCGAATTTCTGTCCGTTATTGAGCGTGAGGAAGTCGACGCGGCTCTCGAGCGGGACGATCCACCGGTTCAACAGATCGCGGGCCGAACAACGCTGGCGACCGAAATCGTCGATGACCAGTACTCCGCCGTTGGCGATCGCTTGAATCGGGGCGGTGTAAAAGCCGGTGGTCTTCGAATACGAGAGCTCGAGCGATTCGAGTGTGAGCTCGCCGCCGACCATGACCAGCGGACGTTTGCACCGTACCCAGCGCCGGTCGTGACCAAGCTCGCGCGACAGGCTCGTCGCCGCCGGCGGCGTCTCGATCGGTTCGTGATTGACCGGATCGAACAGCCGGATGATGTTCCCTTCGACTTCGAGCGCGTAGGGGACGGCCAGCTCGCCCTCGAGCAGTCCGCGGATGGCCTGCGCGATCACGGTCTTGCCGTTGCCCGGAGGACCGTAGACGAACATCGAATGCGCGGCCGAGATCGCGGGACCGACCTGATCGAGCACCCGATCGCTGAGCACCAGATGCGAGAAGGCCTCACGGACGCGGGCGCGTGTGATCGAACGCGGCACGGCTTCCCGGTAGGCCTTCAGGTACGCGACGTACTGCGCCAGCGGCACGGGCGCGATGCCGACGTACTGATTGTTCTCGAGGAACAGCATCGCCCGTTGCCGGCCAGCGTCGGTGATGCGATAGCGATACGACGGACCACCGAGCACCGATCCACCGACGACCTCGCACTGGTGCAGCCGCTTGATGAAATCGAGTGCCGGCTCGATGACGGAGAACTCGACGCCCAGGCGTCTGGCGATCTCGAGGCCGCTCAGCTCGCCTGAGAAGTGCAACAGCTTCAGCACGAGTTGGATGCAGAGATCGAGGCTGAGGCCCGCGGCTTCGCGCGTCGTCGGGCACGGCGGCAGCAGCGCCGTGGTCCGGTCGGCGGCGTCGCGTGAATCGTCGGCCAGAACGCGGTTCATCATTGCTCGCTCACCTCACGCAGTTGTGCTCGCACGCGTCGAGCCATGATCTCCGCCGCGCGATACTGCGGCCGCGAGGCGCGCGCCCGATCGAACGCATTCAGCGCGTCCCGATAGCGGTGTCCCGCGAGATGCAGGAGCCCCTCGTTATACGCAGCGCGGGCCTTGTCGGTGGATTCCGCCAGCGTGTCCAGGGCCGCGGTCAGGTTGCCTTCGGCTTCGTAGGCCAGCGCAAGGTTGTTGCGTGCCGACTCGAGATCCGGTCGCAGCCGGAGCGCGCTCCGACACGCCTCCGCTGCCTTGGCGGGTTCGCCTTCCACCCGCCAGCCGTAACAGAGGTTGCTCAAGGCATAGGCGGCGTTCACGTCGAGCGCGATCGCCTGCTCGAACTGCGCGCGGGCCTCGGGATGACGGCCGAGTGCCTGCAGCACCGTTCCGAGCGTGTTGTGCGTGGCCGGCGATCCGGGCACGAAGTAGACAGCTCGATACGCGTCGGGCAGGGCGAGATGCGGGAAGCCCCAATCGCGCCAGATGCGCGCCAGTCCGTCCCACGATGCGCCATCCTCAGGTTCGAGCGCGACCGCCGCGCTGAAGTGCTCGTGCGCGACATCGAGCACGCCGTGGCGCATATACGCCGCGGCAACGAGGCGACGGTTCGCGGCGGTCGGGTCGAGGTGCAACGCCTTGAGCTCGGTCGCGAGCGTCGGGTCGGAAATCTCAATGGTCTCGGCGCGTTCGGTTGTGGGCCGGGCCCGCGCCGAGGTGGCGCGCACCTTGTCGATGAACGACTCGAGCGATTCGTGACGCGCCGCAGAAGACCGGGCGCTCGGCGCGGATCGCAGCGAACGCACGGGTTTCTTCGCGGCGCATGCACCGGTCAGCGTCGCCAAGACGAGGCACATCAGAATCCTGGACATCGACCAACCTCTCGAGACGAACGACCAACGAACGCTTAGTAGGTCTCTCCTTCTTCGGCCCGCAGGCGAGCGCGGCGCTTGAACATGTACAGAACCAGCGTGACGACACCGATGGCGGCGAGAATGATGGTGGTCATGGAGCGAGTCCTCCTGGGAAGGTCATGTTGCTGAACAGATCAACGAACTTGATCACACCGGGACCAACAGCGACGACGAAAAATGCAGGGAGCAGAAAGAACACCAGAGGAAAAATGAGCTTGACCGAGAGCTTCGCCGCCTGTTCCTCGGCACGCTGACGGCGCTTCATCCGTGACTCCTCGGCATGCGTGCGCAGTGCCTGTGCGACGCTGGTCCCGAACCGCTCCGTCTGTACCAGCATGGCGACCAGTGCCCGCACATCGTCGACCGTGGTGCGTCGCGAGAAGTTCTTGAGCGCCTCGACGCGCGGCTTGCCGGCGCGCGTCTCGGTGTTGACCAACTGCAGTTCCTGCGCGAGTGCGGGGTAGGCGATCGTCAGCTCTTCGGCGCACTTGAGAATCGCCTGGTCCATCGACAAGCCGGCCTCGAGACTGACGATCAGCAGATCGAGCGCGTCCGGCAGTCCGTTCTGAATCTGTTTCTTGCGTAGCTTGATCCGTCGCGCCACGACATAGGCGGGCAGGAGATACCCGACGAGGGCGCCCCCGAGGCCGAACAACCAGCCAGTGCGCAGCCCGAGGATGAAGAAGATCAGGGCGAACCCGACGCCAGCGAGCGCGAACTGCGAGACGGAGTAGATCAGAACCGGAGTGAACCCATGGAAACCAGCGGTGGCAAGCTTGCGCTGCAACCGGCCCATTTCCTTCGGCGACCTCGGCACAAACGAGGCGAGCTTTTTCTGCGCGATGGTCGGACCGTCAGTAAGGAGCGCGTTTTCGGTCAGCACCCCGGCACGGGCGTTCGGCGTCTCGAGAAGGCGTCGGCGCCCCGGCGCCTGACGGGCGAGCAGCGCCGACGTCGCCGTCCCTGCCAGGAGTGCCAGCGAACCGAACAAGGCAACGAGTGCGATCGTGAGTTGAGACATCGCTTAGTACTCGAGCTTGACCATCTGCCGGATGATCAACGTGCCGATGGTCTGCATGCCGACCGCGCTCCAGATCATCTTGATGCCCAGTGGCGAGCCGGTCAGCGTCTTGAAGTGCTCTGGGTTGATGATCGACAGGATTAATGCGAGGGCAGGCGGGATACATACCAGCACCCAGCCCGTCATGCGCGCGTGCGCCGAGACGACGCGGATCTGGCGTTTGACGCGGAATCGATCGCGGATCACGTTCGCGATGTTGTCGAGGATCTCAGACAGGTTGCCTCCCGACTCTCGCTGAATGAGCACGGCGGTGACGAAGAAGCGCGCATCGAGCAGTGGCACGCGACGCGCAAACTCCTTGAGCGCGTCGCCGATTGGCATCCCGTAGTTCTGCTGGTCGTAGAGCAGCTTGAACTCCGGCCCGATCGGCGCCGGCATCTCTTCGGCGACCATGGCGAGACCGGTGGTAAACGTGTGACCGGCTTTCAGGGCGCGTGAGATCAGCGCCAGCCCTTCGGGAAACTGCTCTTCGAATTTCAGGACTCGCCGCGTCCGCTGAATGCGGAGCACCGTCGTCGGGATGCGCGCCGCGAACACGGCGCCGGCCACCGCCATCAGCGGCTCTCCGGTGATCTTCATCACCGCTGCGGCCACCACGACGCCGCACGTCACCGTAGCCAGCACGAACGTCCCAAGGGTCATCCGGGTGCCCGACTGGTCGATGAGCAGCGTGATCGGTCGCAGCAGATCCTGGCTGCGGCGCAACGCGGCGTCGAATGACGGCACCGCGCTGAGTTGCTGCGCCTGTTTCAGCAGCTGTGATCGCACCTTCGCACCGGTCGGTTTCGCCCGGAGCCGTCGCCAGAACGCCTGCTGCGTCACTTCCTCCGGGCGCACCACGAACATCCAGTACGCACCCAGGATGCCGGTCAGCATGACGACGAACGAAATGGCGACAATCGTCATCAGAACCTCCGATCGTTTCGAGGTGCGTTCACCGGCTGCATATGCGCGAACATATCCATCGGCAGCGGGTGACCGGCGGCGGCGATGCGGTCGGCGCACTTCGGCCGGATGCCGGTGGCGCGGAAGCGCCCGACAACTTTGCCCTGCTCGTTGATGCCGCCTTGCTCGAACAGGAAGATCTCCTGCATGGCGATGACGTCCTGCTCCATGCCGGTGATTTCCGAGATCGACGTCACCCGGCGCGTGCCGTCCGTGAGACGGGTGACCTGGATGACCAGATTGACCGCCGAGGCGACCTGCTGTCGCACCGCGCGGTCTGGGATGTTCAGATTGGCCATCGCGATCATCGTGTCGAGGCGATACAGCGCGTCGCGTGGACTGTTGGCGTGAATCGTCGTCAAGCTGCCGTCGTGGCCGGTGTTCATGGCCTGCAGCATGTCGAGCGCTTCCTCGCCGCGGACCTCGCCGACGATGATGCGGTCGGGGCGCATACGCAGAGCGTTGATGACGAGGTGACGCTGGCGGATGGCGCCCTTCCCCTCGATGTTCGGTGGCCGCGTCTCGAGGCGGACGACGTGGCGCTGGCGCAGCGTCAGCTCCGCTGCGTCCTCAATCGTCACGACGCGCTCGGAACCGGCGATGAAACTGGAGAGCACGTTGAGCATCGTGGTCTTTCCGGCGCCAGTGCCGCCGGAGACGATGACGTTGAGGCGCGCGCCGACCGCGCCTTTGAGGAACTCGAGCATCGGCCGCGTCAGCGACTCACGATCCACCAGATCGTCGGCGCCGAGGCGATCGGTACGAAACCGGCGGATCGACATGACTGGACCGTCGAGCGCCAGCGGCGGGATGATGACGTTGACGCGCGATCCATCTTGTAGGCGCGCGTCGACCATCGGGCTCGACTCGTCGATGCGCCGGCCGACGGCGCTGACGATTCGCTCGATGATCTGCATCAGGTGCGTGTCATCGCGGAAGGCGATGTCCGTTTCCTCGATGCGGCCCTCGCGCTCGACGTAGATCAGGTCGGCGCGGTTGACCAGGATGTCGGAGATCGCCGGATCCTTGAGCAGCAGTTCGAGCGGCCCGAGCCCGAACAGCTCGTCGAGCACGTCCGACGACACCGTCTCGCGCTCGAACAGGCTGAGCGGCATCGTCGCGCTCTCGCGATCGAGGATGCTGGCGATCACGTTCCGGATTTCCGGTTCCGCATCGGCCCGCGAGATCTGCGTCAGCCGATCGAGATTCAGCCGGTTCAACAGCTCCTGGTGCACGCGGCCTTTGAGCTCCAGGTACCGAGACGTGCGGTCGTCGACCACCCTCGGACGCGCGGTCGCCGGTGAAGAAGCGATGCCGGTACTCATGCCGTCCCCTTACGCCCGCCGAAAGGCGAGGCGTCCGAATACGCCCGACGGGCGTTCACGTTTCTGTTTCACGATCCCGCCGAGATCGCCCGCCAGGCTCCGGAACGAATCGGCGAGCGCCCCCTGGTCGAGCGCGACCGGTCGACCAACGTTCAATGCTTCGATCGCGACGCGGTAGTCGCTTGGAATCAGGTGCTTGACGGCATCGCCGATGACCCGCTCGACGTCGGCGTGCGCGATGTCGGCGCGGCGGTCGAAGCGGTTCATCACCGCCATGACGCGGGATGAGCCGTAGCGCGTTCGCAGCATGTGCGCGAGCCGGCCGGCGCTGCGGAGTGAGGGCAGCTCCTGACTCGTGACCACGACGACTGTCGTCACCACCTCGAGCGCATCGAGCGTCGACGTGTCGGTCCGCGGCAGATCCAGCAGCACATAGCGATACCGGCTCGCGGCGAAGTCGATGAGTGCGCGCACGCGCTGCGGATCGACGGCGCCGTGGCCGATGCGGTCCGACGCCGCCAGCAGGTCGATGCCGGCCTTGGTCTTCTCGACGATGCTGCTGAAGAACGCCTCGTCGATGCGATGGATGTTCTCGAGCGCATCGAGCACAGAGAAGCGCGGCTCGGCGCCGAGGAATAACGCCGCGTCGCCGTGCCCGATGTGACAGTCGATGAGCAGCACGTCCGCCTTCGCCACGCGCGACAACATCGCCGCCGTATTGACCGTGAGTGTGGTCGTGCCGAGGCCGCCCTTGGCCCCGACGAACGCGAAGACCTGACCGGTCTGCTGCGGCGCCGCCCCGTTGACCACCCGACGGATCGCCTGCTCGACGGCATCCGCGGTCACCGGTTCATGCACACACTCGCTCACGCCGAGGCGCATCGCCTCGAGCATCAGCTGCGGATCGAGCGTCGACGCCACGAGCACAATGGCCGTGCCGGGATGCTGTTTGCGGAACGCCGCCAGAGCGACAGGCAGCTGCGATTGCCCGCGGACGTCGACGATCAGTGCCCCCGGCGCCGGTGTCGACGTGGAGGTCGCACCGAGACTCTGTTTGTCGAGACGCGTGGCTTTGAAACCAGACGCACGCAGTCCCTCGTCGAGGCGTGAGTCCGTGCTGAAGATGGCGACATGAATCACGAGGTTCCACCCTTTACCGAATCAGTTGGATCTGCCAGAGGAACGCTGCCTGCGGGTTGATGGCCGGCGCGGCTCCCGTCTGCAGGCCGGGTGCCTCAGTCAGGTACCCGACTACGTCGTTGCCCTGCATCCGATCGATGAAGAACCCCAGGATGTTGACGATGGTGAACGTCGGCAGCCCCTGTCGACGCGTCGAGTCGTATACCGCCGTGTTGTAGACGGGGACGGCAACCACACGCGGGCTGCTCGGCGCGCACGGCGAGCTGCCTTGCGCACAGCTGTTGATGACCGAATTCGTCGCCGGATCCCATTGCGCGTTTGGATCCATCGCAATGAGGTCGTTCACGCCCTGGCGAGTCGGGCCGATCATGTTGCCGTTCTCGCTCTCGAGGACGTCGCCGATCCCGATCGGAATCCCCGAGCATGAAGAGATGTTGTCGCGGTAATCGTCGCCGCCCGTGCTGTTGCCGCTGTATCGAGGAATGCGCACCGGCTGAAACACGCCGGGTGCAATCGCGTCCGATGGACCGCCCTGCTTCAGCACGACACGCCGTCCGAGATCGCCGCCCTGTGATTGCGGTAGCGCGGTAAACCCCGAACCGGATCCGCTCGACGACGGCGGGACGTACACGTCCGGGTTTGGCAGCGGCTGCGGGTTGCCGCCGCCGGTGTGCGTTTCGAATCGATCGTCGTCTGTCCACTGCGGGGGATTCTCCACCTGCCCGGTGACGTCGTAGTTGTCGACCCACTTGTCGGGAATGGTCCACGGCTTCATGCAGTCGCTCGAGTCGGCGACCGCCACGCGCGCCGTTGCCGTGGCGCGAACGCTCTGATTGAGCAGGCCGATGGCGTTGCCGAAGATGGACGGCAGCGCATTGCCGCGCGCCACGTTGCGATAGACGTCGACGCGAATGCACGGCGTGTTGCCGGCTGCGTCCGGCGCACACATGTTCGCCGGCTGGTCGGTGAAGAAGACATCCGTGCCCATCACCACGCTCGGTGCCTCGTGCCAGATCAAGTTGGAGACGGCCATCTGTCGCGCCGCCGACCGCCCAGGCCCGGTCGGCGTTCGATCGGTCCAGCCGTCGGCGTCGAGGGCCATTGCCACCGCGCCCGCGAGAGCGCCCGCGTCGGCCGCGTTCTGCGCCTGACGTCGTCCGACCCACATCACGCCGAAGTCGACGACGAAAGTCAGGAAGCCGATCAGGACGAGGAGTCCGATCAGCACATGGACCACGATGGCGCCGCGCTCCGAGTGTCGTCTGGAGTCCAGCATGTCTCCCTCGTCCAGCGTCAGCGTCGGCCCGCGTCAGCGACCGGCGGGGCATCGACCGTGCCACCACCACCTTCGAGACGTCCGCCGAGATCGTCCTCCGACGGCAGGAAACGCCCTGGCATCGTCGGCAGCGGCGGCACTTCATCGGGATTCAGCGCGCGCACCAACCGCGGTGTGATCAGCACCAGCAGTTCCGTGCGCTCCTTCCGGTCGGCCTTGCTCGAGAACAAGTGCCCGATGATCGGTATCTGGCTCAGCATGGGAATCGCTGCTGTATCGATCTGCGCCGAGTTGTCGATCAAGCCGGCGACGGCGAACGACTGGCCGTCACGAAGTTCGACCTCGGTCTCGGCACGTCGCGTATGCAGGGCTGGGATGCGGAATCCTTCGAGTGTGATGCCGTTGTTGAAATCGAGATCACTGACTTCGGGGCGCACCTTCAGCCGGATGAGATCGCCGGCAATGGTCGGCGTGAAGTTGAGCCGGACACCGAACTCCTTGAACTGAATCGAGACTTGACCGAGCGCTGTGACGATCGGCACGGGGAACTCGCCGCCAGCCAGGAAACTCGCCTCTTTTCCGTTGTAGGCGATCAGGTTCGGCTCCGCGAGGCTTTGAAAGTGGCCGGTTTGCTTGAGTGCCCGCACCAGCGTCCCGGCGTTCCACTTCGTGTTGAAGAGAAAGATGTTCAGGAAATCGCTGAACTCCATCTTGCCCTTCAGATCGAGCGATGTCGGTGTTTGTGTTCGCTCGAGATCCTTGTATTCGACCGAGGGAAACTGCCCCGTCGTGCCTCGGCCGATCCAGTCGCCTACCCCGGTAGGCCCCGTGAACAACGAGGTGCCGATCTCGCTGAGCGCTTTGCGATTGACCTCGGCAATCCGCACCTGCAGCATGACCTGCTGCGCGTCGGTGCCCCCCGGGACTTGGAGCATGTTGATGACGTTCGCCTTGGGCTGCGCGGCGCGCACGACCTCGCCGATGCGCAGCATCACCTGTGTGCTCGACGCGCGACCCGACAGCACGATGCCGTCGGCGTTCATCGTCACGATGACCTCTTCCTTGGGAAACAGCTGGTGCAGCTGCTGCTCGAGCGGGCTGATCGGCTGTTCGACAACGATGTCGTACTGCACACGCTGATCGGCACCCCAGAGCATCAGCGTGATCGTGCCCGGCGCTTTGCCGTCGATCAGCACTTCGCGCGGCTTGACGACCACGGCATCCGCGATCGCTGGATTGGTGATCGCGATTCTGGTGACGTCGAAGTTCGTGGTGACAACCGTGGATCGGCCGGCGGTCACCTGCACCTGTGGGTACTTCGCCGGAGGCTCCTGCGCCGATACGGTTGCGATCGCGATGAGGACAACGAGTGACGCACGAAGGACGGCGCGCATTAGTTCACCACCTCGGCGCTGCGCTTGGCGGCACGAATGGCCTCAACCGTGTAGACGGGCGGCGCCGGTGGCGCCGGTGGGGCCACCTTGGCGATCACGCGGTTGCGAGTGTGATCGATGACCGGTTCCGGTCCCGTTCCCTTCATCAACGCGTTCAGCTTGATGCCGCGGGTGTCGGTGGCATGGATGTCGAGCGGATTGCGGAGGGCGAGCGTGATCTTGCCCTCGTTCGACGCTAGCGCAATGCGCTCGGCGTCTTCGGGCAGCACGGCCAGCGTCACGACCGAGCTTGGAATCGGCTCGCCATTCTTCGACTTCTCCTGGTCGTACTTCGTGCCGGCGGTGAGCACCTGTAACTTGCTGACGACCGTGCGCGTCATCGGCTCGTCCTGCGGCCCATTGGTAGGCCTCACCGTGACGAGTACGTCGACGATGGTGCCTGGCACGACGAATCCGGCCACGCCGACGACTTCGTTCACCTTGACTGAGATCGCACGCATCCCCTCGGGGATGACTGGCGGCAGGCCGGCGCCCGCCTCGAGTGAAGCGACCTTCGTCGTCGTGATCGGCTCGTTTTCACCAATCGGGGCAATGACACCGCGGTCGACGAGCTGCTTCGGATCGCTGAACGCGCCAGGAACCGGATTGCGCGACGGCCACGCGACGACGCGCAGGTGATTCGGGTGAATGCGCGTGCCCATCGTCAGCGGCTGGGCGGCGACGACGACCTGCATGCTGGCCACTTCAACCTCGCGCACCGGCATCTGCAGTACGGCGCGATAGACGCCGAAGCTGCCTAGCGCTGCAGTGGCGACCGCCACCAGCATGACCATCAACGTGCGATGCTGCTTCTTCATGTGTTCTCCCTTTACGGCGCTGCCTGTGCCTCGGTGCGCATGACCGACACGGCGTTCAGAGTGACTGTCCCGAAGGTGCCGCCGAAGGCCGGCGCGAAGCCACCGAGCACAACGAACTGATAGGTGTAGTTGAGCGTCACGGCCCTGGCGGTGAACGTACCGGCGGTGGTCGCGACGGGCAGGTTCACGACAGTCGTCGTGTGCGGACCTGTGAGTCCCGATGCGGTGAGATAGGCATCAACGCGACTCTGCACGTCGACCGGCGCATACCCGGGCAGCACGCCGACGCGTGCGCCCTCGCGCGCCGCATTCGTGACTGCCTCGTAGGTGCGAAACATCATGCCGAAATCGATGATGCCGGCGATGAGGAACAGGAGAATCGGTACGACGACCGCGAACTCGATCAGCTCGGCGCCGCGTTCAGACCGCCAGTGGCGTGTCGTTACAGCCATAGCGTCACCACCGTTCCGACGAGAATGGGAATCGCGTACGCCACTCGAGGTGCGGTCGACGATTCCAGGGTGAGACCAGGTACGGTTTTGATTCCAGCGAGGCTCCAGTAGCCGAATATCGAGCACACGTTCCTGAGCGCGATTCGCAGGTATCCGTGAGTCACCGCCACACCGATTCCGATCAGTCCGCCGGCGAGGCCGGCATAAATGGCAAGCCAGAAGGTCTGCGAGGGCCCGAGCCAGGCGCCGAGCGCGGCGACGAGCTTCACGTCGCCGCCGCCCATACCTCCGAGTGCGAAGTAGGGAAGCAGGAGCAGCAGGCCGACGGCCCATCCACCCGCGGCAAACTGGGCGCCTGACGCGCCCGATTGCATGAAGTGAACGAGCAGCCCGGCCAGCGCCGCTGAAAATGTGAGGACGTTGGGAATGCGCCGCGTTCGAAGGTCGAACGCGCAGGCCAAGACGCCGACGCCGATGACGATCGTGGGGATCAGCATGATGACCATCAATTTGCCGGTGCCTGCGGATACCAGAGCGCTTGCGCGGCGTTGTTCCAACTGACGTACACCGCGTTCATGATTCCCGGGAACACATTCGCGAGAACCACACTGGCGAGGGCGAGCGTCGCGCCGAGAAGGACGTACTCCACCAGGTCCTGTCCGCAGTCGTCGGTGAGCAAGCGACGCAATGAATTCATAGATGGAAACTGTGTCGAAGGTGCCAGTCCACCTGGTGTTCCAGGCAACTGGCACCCCCACGATCGACTAGTTAGCCGGGACTGCGTTCTGCCGGCGGCCGACCCACTGTGCGAGCGCGTCATACCACCCGTTCAGATTGGTGCCGAGCAAGCCAGCGCCAACCACGACCGCGATCGACACAAGCGTCCCGATCAACACGTACTCAATGAGGTCCTGGCCCTCATCGTTGCGAACGAACCGAACGACCGAGTGCTTCATAGGGGAGAGCTCCTTTCACCTCGCGGGACTGCGGAGTACCTCGCGATCCCGTGGTCGACTAGTTGGCCGGGACTGCGGCTTGCCGGCGGCCGACCCACAGGGCCAGCGCGTTGTACCAACCCTGCAGGTTGGTTCCGAGCAACCCGGCGCCAACGACGACCGCGATCGACACGAGCGTTCCGATCAACACGTACTCGATGAGGTCCTGACCTTCATCGTTGCGAACGAACCGGATAACCAACTGCTTCATGAGCAAGCTCCTTTTGGGGCGCGAGCGAGGCGCGCATTTCCTGGTGCAAGGAGCAACGCCACTGCCAACTCGTCACCAGCCGCGCGCGGCGCCGATGTGCGCGTTGTTGGGCCGAGATCGGTGAGTCATACTGGCGCCGCCGATGAACGGCTCGCGCGGCGGCCCGTGAAGTTCCCGGGATCGCCAGACGATCGTCCGGACAGGCACACCATTCCGGCCATCAGGCCCCCAGCAAATCGCTCACAGCGCGACGGAGCGAGTCGTGCCCGGCCGGTGCCAGCGGTAGAAACTCGGCGCCGAGCAGGCACGTGCCACGCCGGCCTTCTGCGGCATGCACGCGGCACACGCGAAACCACTCGCGATGCGGTCGTCCATCGATGTCGATGTGCAGGACGCCGACCGTTCCGACCGGAAGCTGTTCTCGCGATTCGAGCAGGCAGCCGCCACTGCTCAAGTCCCGGATGCGGATCGAGCTTGTCTTCTTCAATGCGATCAGTGTCACGGTCGATGCCTCATTCGAACGGCGTTACATCACGGTGAGAGTCGCGCCGTTCGCCGGGGGGATGGCTGGAGCCACGGACAGGGTCAGTCGATGACGCAGCGGAGACGCGCTGATGATCGGCTCGCAGCCAAGGACAGTGGCCTTCCACGATTGCACGCCGCCACGCGAGCGTGTCTCGATGAAGAAGTGATCGCCGATCGATGCGGCGCAGAGACTGATGGCCACCAGGCGATCTACGTGCCAGCTCTCAACCACCGCGTCCCTGACAATCTCCACGTGCGCGTCGGCAGGAGCGAGAAGCACGGAACGTGTCTGCCGGCGCCGATCGGTCATGACGAACGTGGAGGCAACTTCAGTGCCGCCAGCGACGATCGACGAGAGGAGTGCACTACGGCTGGATTCGCGGGCGCCTCACCGCAGTCGGGGTTTCAGTCGCGGCGCAAATGTTCCCGCTGGCTCCAGACCGATTTCAAGGTGCGGCTGACAAAGCGGGCCGGCCGCCCGCTGGATCACCAGCCGATCGCCCACCGACACGCGAGTGCGCCTGACCATACCGGCGGCGAGCTCCACGGTCACCGATGCGCGGATAGCCCCTGCGATCCGCCAGGCAGCGAGACGCTCCACGACTTTCACCACACGGCCATCACCACTGACGAAGAGCACGTCGATGGGAAACTGCATGCCGACGGTATGGACGGCGTTGCACGGCGCCAGCACCAGCGCGTGGTGATCGGGCAGGGCGCTGCGCCCGAGAAGACCGCGGCGGCGGCTCTTCGAGTCGAGCGCCGCTTCCACCACGCTGGCGATCAGCGAGCCGCCCTCGCGGTCGACGATCTCGAACGGGCCGGCGGCACGATGAACGAGCGGACGCAGAAACGACATCATGCCGGACGACTCAAGCACGCATCCGAGTCCGCCGCGGCGGGCCGGCTGGTCGGGATTTGGATCAGCGGTTCAATGACTCGTTCACGCGGCACGCCGCCCGAGCGAAACTCGCGGAAATCGACCGTGCAGCCATGTGTCGAGAGGAAGTTCAGGAAGCGCTTGTAGTCGCTCGGCGCCATGCCCAGCAGCTGAATGAGCGCACGGTAATTGCCCCGGGTTTCGATCAGTGCCTGTCGAACGATCGCGATGATGTCGGCTCGCGTGATGTCGCGGTTGATGAACATCGGGTAGACCTGCTCCCAGAATGAGCACGTGCCCGTCCGCAACGCGTCGTACACATGGTCAGCGACACGCTTGCGGCGTTCACGCGCCGGCACGACCGCGCCGTTCGCCGACTGGACGAGCGCGGGCGGGAGATCGCATGCGCCCACCGCAGAGCCGACGTGCAGCCACGCCAGCTGCTCGATGACGTTCTGGAGCTCCCGAACATTACCCGGCCACTGATACCGCGTGAGCAGCTGCATCGCCTGGTCGGAGATGTCGAGCGACAGCCCGCCGCGATCGACGACGTGGGCCACGAGCGACGGGATATCCTCCCGCCGCTCGCGCAGCGACGGTACCGCGAGATGGACGACCATGATGCGATACATCAGGTCTTCACGAAACTGACCGCGCGCGACGAGATCGGTGAGGTTGCGATTGGTGGCCGCGATCACACGCACGTCCACCTTCGCCGACACAGCCTCGGAGCCGACCTGTTTGACCTCGCCGTTCTCGAGAAAGCGCAGGAGGAGCGCCTGCATGCGCAGGCTCATCTCGCCCACTTCATCGAGGAACACCGTGCCGCGATGCGCAACCTGAAACAGCCCCACCTTGTCGCGATGGGCGCCGGTGAAGCTGCCGCGGACATGGCCGAACAGCTCCGACTCGAGCAGCGTCTCGGAAATGCCGGCGCAGTTGATCGCCACAAACGGCCGCGACGACCGTGGCGACCGGGCGTGAATGAACCGGGCGATGAGGTCTTTGCCGACCCCGCTTTCGCCCGTGATCAGGACTTTGGCATTGCCGGCGGCGACACGGGCCGCGGCTGAGCGCAGCCACTCCATGGCCGGGCTCTGTCCCAGAAGGGTCGGTTCTTCGATCGTGTGCTCGTGTGTCGGCATCAGGATGGGATGGGGAGCGGTGTACCGACGGCGACCATCGCCGCGACACCACGGAGCGACTCGCGGGACACGGGGAACCGCGTCAGGAATTCCACGGCCATGTGATACGGCCAACGCGTTTCCTCCGAGCGCATCGTCCGCAGAATCCGTACAGCTTCGGTGTGATGTTGTCCCGATGCCCTGAGATCGACGAAGCCAACGGTTCCTTCATCGAGCGGCGACGGGCTCTCCCACAAGCAGCCGGAGTAACTCACTTGCACAATCCGAACGGGCACACGACGACTCAGGGCACCTCGTACCGGATCGTGCGGGTAGCCAATGGGCGCGAACGGGTCGATCCCGCTGGCGGTGTCACTCGATCTGCCGCCGATCAGCAGCCTCACTTCATGGTGCAGCGCGAACGCGCGCAGGACGACGCGACTGCCGACGGCTCGTGCGAGGCGCGTGTGCGACTCGCCGCCGTTGCTATTTGGGATCGTCAAGAGCAGCCGCTCGCCCCAGGGGATCGATCGTGATGTGAGGACGAGTGATTCCTTCGGGTCGAGGTGCGTGATCTCGACATCCTGCACCACGCTCATGGTGGCCATGCCCGGTTGGTCGAGCGGGTGGCGTTCGCCGCGTCGTCGCTCATTCATGGAGCGACCCCTGGGTGTCACACGATCCGCGAAAGCCCTCTTGGGTCATGGTTCTTGCGAACTGCGGCGGTTTCCACCCGTTCACGGAGCAAGCGCGTTGCCACGAGCCGACGTCGTCCGATCATTGAGGGAACATGCAGCGCTATCGATGGTGGGATGACCTCGCCTATGAAACGTCGTGAAGTGCCACGCCGGGCGAAGTCCTGCAGCGGACTGAATAAAGACTGAGAAGATGAAGTGACGACTGAGACAGGGAGGACTTCTCGACCCGCAGCGTTCACGGAAAGGCACAGGGGCCGCCTGAAGGCGGCCCCTGCTTCGTGTGCTTCGTGTGCTTCGTGGCTAGAAATTTACGGTGAAGTTGAGGCGCACGAACCGCGGCGGATAGATCGCCGATGGGTTTCCCCACGTACCGCCCAGCGGCTGCCCCGCCACGGTTGTGTAAGTGCCCTGGTAGGTCGTCGCATAGTTCGTGTTGAACAGGTTCCAGAGGTCCACGCCGATGTCGGTGCGCGTCCGGCCGAAGCGGACCACCTTCGCGAAGCGCATGTCCACCTGAGTGCGCCGGCCTTCCGCAAAGATCAGGTGATCGCTATCGGTCAGATCGATCGTCGAGTTGCCCGTCGCGTTCAGCCCCGGAGGTAGATTCCCGCCAAGCAGCGTGCGGATCGTGGTGTTGGGAACCTGCCAGTTGGCCGCCAGCTGCAGTGGCGACTGAGAGCGCACGGTCGCGCTCACCACCACATCCACCTTCGGAATGGTGTAGCTGCCGAGCCCGCGCACGGTGGTCTCCCACGGAGCGACCTGGCGGCAATCGCGCGGGTTCGGACCAGTGGCGCCGTTGTTGAAGTTCACAACGACGCCGCAGCGATCGTCGACGCGGCGTCCAGTCTGAGTACCGATCGAGACGAAGAGGCCGTTCCGCATGCGAGCGTTGAGATTGAAGTTGGCGCCGTCATAAAAGGCGTCGCGCTCCTTGCCGCCCGCACCGAACGTGCTCTCCTGGGTCAGGAAGTTCTGCGTCGCCGCAGTGGTGTTCGGCAGGTAGACGGTGATCGGATAGTTGCCGCCGTCGGGAAGGCGCGGATCGGCCGGGGCGTTGATGGTGTAGTTCACCCAGTCGGTCTGGTAGTTGCGCCCGAGGCTGTCGGTCACCATGAAGCCGTGGAACGTGCGGTGAATGTAGCTCACCTCCGCCGACACGCGCGGCACGACTTCCTGCTGCAGCGTGACCTCGGTCTGATAGTCGTGCGTGCGCACGCCCCAGCCCTTGAGCAGCGATGAGTCGACGATCGTTGCCGCGCCAACCTTGCCGAAGTTGGCGTCGTTGCCGATCACCGCCGCACACGTGTCCACCTGCCCCGTCGCCGGCCCCTGCGCCGCGTTGCTCAGCAGATCGCAGTCCACCACTTTGTCGTTGTCGTTGTCCGTCCAGTCGCGATTGACCGTCGCCACCAGCGTGGCCCCCGGGTTCGTGGACGTGAACGGCGGATCGTTCGAGGCAAAGCCCAGATACTTGCCCCAGCGGAGCTTCAGCGCTGTCTTGCCATTGCCGAACAAGTCGTAGCCGATACCTGCCCGCGGGCTGATGTCGTTGTACGCATCCACGCCAGCCGTCTTCGAGATCGTGATCGGCGCCGCGTTCAGAAACGAGGTTCTTGATACGCCGTTGCCTTCGACCGGCGCGTAACTGCTCGCCCGATCCCACCGCACCGCGCCCGACAGCGTCATGCGGCCGCGTGTGTATTGGTCCTGCGCGAAGACGCCGTGTAGCTGGGTGACCGTGTTGTTGCTTCGCGTCGGAAGACGGTAGGTGACACGATTGGGCACGCCCTGGTTGAAGCGGTAGGCGAGCTGGTTTTCCTGGGCGATGGTCTCATCGAGCTGGCGCAACCAATACTGCTGATATCCAACCCTGACGTTGTGCGCACCGGTGACGTACGACGCGCCCGCGTTGTAGCTGTTGGTCGCGCCTTCGGCGTAGCCCCACTGCTCGAGACCGCGGTAGGCGTAGTTGGCCGCCGGCGCCCAGCGCAGCGTCCCCGCGTTTTCCGCGGTGCATCCAGGATGACGCAGCGCAGGATTGGCGTTCGTGCAGGCAAGTGCGGACGACTGCTCCGTCACCGGGATCAGGTTCGTGATGCCGTCCGGCGGCGGGAACCCGAACGCCGGGTTGTAGCGGAAGAACGTCATGCTGGCGTCGAACAGCAACTGGTTGTTCAGCGGCATCGTCCACTGCGTCTGGGTCAGGTGGAACGGCCACTCGAAGTAGCCGCGCGCCGCCGAGCCCGTCGCCTCAGGCGACTGCGTGGTCGTGCCGAGACCCACCCAATCCGAGCCGCGCTTGTGACAGCCGTCGGTATCGACCTTCAGCGGCGTGCCCTCGCAGCGTTTCTGGTACTCGTAGTTGACGTTGATGCGGCTCTTGCTCACCTGTCCGGCAAACCGTCCCATCGCCATCATGCGGTCCTGCACCAGGCGCGCGTTCACCGGGCTCGACATCCAGTCCCATCGCGTCGCAAGCCCGGCGTTGGCATTTGCGGTGATCCCTTCCACCGCGGTCTGCGTGTCGAGGTTGCGGTATTGCCCGTAGAACCAGAGGCGGTCGCGCTTGATCGGTCCGCCCACCGAGATGCTGGCATCGTGTGCCTGGATGATCCCGGGCGTCTCGGTCAGACCGATTCCGCGCAGCTCGTCATTCAGGTTGTTCCCGCGCGACCAATCTCCGGCGAGGCTCGTGAACGCTGTTCCCGAAAAGGTGTTGCCGCCCGAGCGCGGAACGATATTCATGATCGGGCCGCCCGTGTCGGTCTCGCCGAGGCCACCCCCCACGCGGATCGCGACTTCTTCAACGCCGACGGCATCGTAGACGTACGACGACACGCCGCCGCTTCTCGCCGCGCCAACGGTCATGCCGTTGACGGCCATGCGGCCTTCGTTGTTCGCGCCGCCGTTTGCCGAGAAGAAGGTCATCGTCGGCGACAGCGCGATGCCGTTGTTGTCCACCGTCAATCCCGGCGTTGCGTTGAGCAGCGCGCCCGCGGCGCGCGACGCGGGAATGGTCTGCACCATCGCGCGGTCGATCACGACCTCGCGACGCGTGCTCTGTACGTCGACAACCGGCGTTTCACCACTCACCGTAATCGTTTCCTGAATGCCGCCGACGCGCATGTCCACTGGAATGGTGAGTGTCTGACTGCCTGCGAGCTCGATGTTCTCGCGGCGGACGGCGTTGAAGCCGGTCAACGAGAACGACAGCGTGTAGGTGCCGGCACGCAGATCGATGATGCGGTACTGGCCGCTGGCATCGGTGACCGCGGTGCGGGTCTTCTCGATGAGCGCTGGGCTGGACGCTTCAACCGTCACGCCAGGCAGGACGCCGCCGGACGCATCGCGCACCGTTCCGGTGAGCGTGGCCTGTGCAAACACGGATGCTGGCAGTAACAAGACTGCCAGAATCACGAGACATTTCGCTCGCATCAAGAGTCCTCCTTCTATGTCCCGCTGGGAGTGGCCGTGCGCACGCGGATGCATGCAAGAGTGGGCGAAGGATACCTAGGCGATTGGTCAGAATCAAGCACTTAGCAGTGTTTGGCCCGGCACCCCCCCGGAGTAACGCCTCTGATGCATGCAGTTACGGGTAAAAGGGGAGAAGAAAAGGGAGAGAGGTCAGCTTCGTTTCTCTTGTGGAGTCGCTGGCCACACCTCGCCGATCACATCGAAGTGGCCGTCGAACACCAGCTCGACGCGACCGGTCCGCCATCCCTGTTTCTGCGGCCTCCTCGCGATCGTGCGGCCGGCATCATCCGTGTCTTCGTATGGACGACGACGAAGAGCTGCGCGACGCGAGGCGAGCGACGAGATCGCGCGAGTAGCGACCCGATGCGCCCGCCGATCGATGAAGCCGCGACCTCAGACCACGCTCGCCTCGCCGATCGCGTTCAGCGTGTCGGTCATGTGCTGTAAGCGCGCCGCACCCAGACTGTCGTGACGAGATAGACGCCGAGCATGAACAGGATGATGCCGATCGAAGCGTTCATGTGGCGTTTGCTGATTTGGGTCGACCAGCTATTCTAGGCGTGACTGGGTCGCGTGCAGTTGTACACAGTCTGACTTCATGGCCGAAGTGCTCGATCCCGCGTCGATGATTGACGCCGCGCAGCAAGCCGCCGCCGTCGGCGACTTTGACGGTGCGGAACGTCTGCTGCGTGACGCCGCCGCCATCCAGGAGGTGACGCTCGGTTCCGAGCACCCAGACCTGGCGACGACGTTGAACAACCTGGCGTTCGTGTGCGAGCGCACGAACAAGATCGACGATGCCGAGCGCAACTATCGGCGCGCGCACGCGATTGCGGTGGCATCCCTCGGTCCGCGGCATCCGTTCGTCGCCACCAGCATCAAGAACCTCGTCGACTTCTGCGCGGCGCACGATATTCCGATCTGGGCGCCGCCCGCTGCTGCGTCGAACGACGCTCACGCGTCTGAGGCTGATGCAGCGTCCGAGCCCGAGCGTGAGACGGAGGATCTCGATGAATCGGTACGTCGGCTTCGCTGGCCTGCCCCTCGCACGATCGCCATGGGCGCTCTCGGAGTGGCAGTCATCGTCGTCATCACCTTGGCGATGCGATCGCGAGAGACGCCGTCTGCAGGCGCGTCGGCCACGCCGTCACCGACGACACCTTCGCTGACACGTGACCCATCGCCCTCTGCCGCCATCGATGCCAAGCCCGCTGTTGCACCGCCGCGCGTCGAGCGTCCAGCGCCGCGCGAGCGAGTCGAAGTCCCGGCACCGCGTGAGAAAAACGTCACTCCTCAGGCAGTAACCGTGCTCTCCGCGCGTTTGTGCAGCGTGCTCGAGAAGAGAGGAGCGCCCGACTGGCAGTGCACGTCAGTGAGCACCGATCTACGGCCGGGAACGTACACCTTCTATACACGCCTCATGACGAACGCGAACACGACCGTCGAACATCGCTGGTATCGCGACGGCCGCGTCCATCAAGTCATGCGGCTGCGTGTGAGCGCAAATTCAAGCGGCGGGTATCGCACCTTCAGTAGCAATACGATCAGCCCTGAACGCGTTGGCGACTGGAAGGTGGAACTGCGGGCGGCGGATGGAGCGCTGCTTCACGAAGAGCGGTTCGTGATTCGGTGAGGGTCCGCCTAAAGGCGGACACTACGTAGTACTAGCGGAGAACCTTGCGGATGCTCTCGGATGTCGTCTGCGCAGGTGGATTCCACACCCGCATCATGACGAGCGGCGGCAGCAGTCCAAGCACCAGGAGCACCGTCCATCCGAGAATCGTGGTCAACCCCAGAAACGCGGCGACGAGCGCGAGTCCCACGATCCAGGCGCCGGCGATTCCGTTCTTTACATATTCGAGTGGCATGTTCGCAGTATAGGGACGCGTGAGGCGCGGCGCTGTCCCCGAATGCACACCCGGTTAATCGTGCAAGACGATGCTCAGGAGAGAGCTTTTCACCTTGAGGCCGCCGTTGTACTCGATGAACCCGAGCTTGCGGAACTTGTTCATGAAGAAGTTCACGCGCGACCGCGTGGTGCCGACCATCTCGGCGAGCGTCTCCTGCGACAGCCTGGGCAGCTCGTGCTGCGTGATCCCTTCCTTGCCGTACTGCGCGAGGAGCAGCAGCGTACGGGCGAGACGTTTCTCGCTCGAGTTGAAGAGCTGATCGACCAGGTCTTCCTCGATGCGGATGTTGCGCGCCAACATGTGGGAGATGAAGCGGTCGGAGAACGTCGGTTGGTCGTGCAGCATGCGAATCATGTGGCGCGTGGGAATGCGCAGCACCGACGTCGCCATCACTGCCGTTGCCGTCCCCATCCGCACCGGTTGACCGGCCAGGCATCCTTCACCGAAGAAATCGCCCGGCCCGAGCATGGCGACAACCGCTTCTTTTCCGGACTTGGACAGCACCGACAGCTTCACGCCGCCGTCCTGGATGTAGAACACACCGTTGGCAGGAGCGCCCTGCGTGAAGACGACCTTCGCGCGCGCGAATCGTACGGATCGCGTCGCGATGCCGGCGGATTTCAGGAACCCCTGGACATCAAACGCCGGCGGGGCGGTTTGCGCCGGCGAGGCCGGCGCGGACTTCGGGGGCATCGGCCCCCAAATCATCCCACGGGCGCGGGCGCGCGAGAACCGCCTTCTCGCGCTCAAGCGCCCAGCTGGCGTACGCGGCAACCGTGGCGAGGCGACCCGCGTCCCACCGCTGACCGCACCTGAGACAGCGCCAGTCCCCCGGCGCTTCACTCGCTCCTCCGCTCATCAGCGGGAACGCCGTGTGACAGTACGGGCACGTGGTCTGGGCCGAGCTTTCGGTTTCCATAGCAAGTTCTCTCAGGGACGGAAGGCGCCCTTGTTGGTCGATCGCGTCTTCTCGCGCGCGGCGTCGGCGTCGGCGGCCTCTTTCTTCCGCTGCTCGATCGCCCGGCGGGGCGCGTCGAGCGTGTCGAGCCGCTTGGCCTCGCGGATCGCAGTGAGCGCCCGCGCCTCCAGCGGCTTCGAGACGAGGACCAACTGCAATTCCGGCGTATAGGCGGCGCGGAAAAGCGTGAGAGACGCGGCGGCGCTCTCCCAGCGCGCGACGGCAATGGTGTCGTACCGCGTTTCATCCGTCGTGGTGGTTCGCGATCGTGGCGGCACGGGCACGGTGGCGCCGTATGTTGCCGTCAGCGATTCGATGACGTCGGCGTTCGTCAGACCATCGGTGCGGTCGCGATCGTAAGTCACGACAACCTGATACAGTGCTTCGTCTACGAACGTGAACGTGATTTGACGGACGGGATCCGGCTGCGCGGCGAAGGCGCCGGTGTACGCGGCGCGCCAATCGAGCTCCCGAATGCGAGCTGGCCGGTCGTGGAGGACTTTCGCATCGGTGGGGCGCGCGCCGCTGGCGGCGATCACCGCGTCGAAGCTGCTTTCGAGTACGTAGTTGCGATAACGGGACAGATCCTGCGCCAATGCGGGCGAAATACTGAAAAACAGGCCAACGGCCGCGATGAGGAAGAGCCTGGCGCTATGCATATACAAGTATCCTGTCGTGGCCCACGTGGAGCCGCTGTTCACAAGGGAACAGATCGCAGGCTCGATGTACAGGAGGATGACCGGCACCATGTCTGAATCGCGCGGCGCCTCGGAAACAGCTGTTCGTCCGCCAGCGTGCCCCTTTTGCAACAGCAACAGGTTCGACACGCTCGCGAAGGTGATCACCGTCAATACGTGGTGGCGGTGTCGGGATTGCGAGGGCACATGGTCGATCGCGAGCCAGCAGGCCGCTGCACCCCGGGGCCGATGAACGTCGGCACAGCGAGCTCGTCGGCCGATCGCGAATGAAAGGTTGTTGATGGTAGTCCGTCCGATACACCTGAACGCGTACGAGTTCGTCGTCGTGTCTGCGCTTCGCGCGCAGCAATTGCTGGCTGGATCCACACCGCGTGTGGAAGGCGACCATAGCCCCGCCACCAAGGCGCAGATGGAAGTGGCGCTCGGCCGCGTCGCGCGGAGCAACGTGGGCGAAGACGAGTCGCTGCGCCAGTGCAACTGGCAGCTGTAAGACCCGGTACGTAGGGGCCGCCTTCAGGCGGCCCACTTCAATGCTTCGTGCCCGTGCGGGTGAGTTCGTCGATCCGCCGCACCGCCTCATCCCTCAGCTCCGCCGCCTGTTCGCGAATCGCTCGCTCGCCGACCCGCTCGACGTGGGGAATGCGTCGATCGAGGGCTTCGATCAGCTCGTGCAGCGCCGCGATGACGACCTCTGGATCCTCTTCGACCGCGCGAATGACGGGCTTCATGGACGGCCTCCAGTCGCCGCGGCGTTGCGGCGCGATCCCACTTCTTCGAACGACGAGGGCAGCAGCCGCTGAATCGCGCGCAGCAGATCGCGGTCGGCCGCGGTGACGAGCGACACCGCTCGGCCCGCGCGCCCCGCGCGTCCCGTGCGGCCGACGCGGTGCACGTAGTCATTGGCGACGAGCGGCAGGTCGTAGTTGACGACGAGCGGCAGCTGCGCGATGTCGAGACCGCGTGCGGCGATGTCGGTGGCCACCAGCACGTTGACGCGTCCGGCCTTGAAGTCGCCGAGCGCGCGCGTGCGGGCGCCCTGACTCTTGTTGCCGTGGATCACCGCGGCCCTGATGCCCGATCGAATGAGGTGCTCGCCGACGCGGTCCGATCGCCGCTTCGTTTTGCAAAACACGAGCGCCTGATCCTCTGGGATCTCCTTCAGCACCTGCGACAGCGCTCCCGGCTTTCCATCTTCGGCAACCGTGCGAACGCGATGGCTCACCGTCGTCGCGACCGTGTCGCCTCGAGAGATGTCGACGTGCTGCGGCTCGCGCGTGAAGTCCCTGGCCAGGTGCTTCACCTCGGGCGAGATCGTCGCCGAAAACAGCATCGTCTGGCGGTCGCGCGGCAGCGCCGCGAGGATGCGATTGAGCTGCGGCAGAAAGCCCATGTCGAGCATGCGGTCCGCTTCGTCGAGCGTGAGGATCTCCACCTTCGACAGATCGACGGCTCGCTGCTCGAGGAGATCGATCAGCCGGCCCGGCGTGGCGACGACGATGTCGACGCCCTGACGCAGGGCGGAGCGCTGCGGCGCGATGCCGACGCCGCCGAAGATCGCGGCCACGCGCAGGCTGGCCGGAGCGCCGTAAGCGGCGAGGGCGCGATACACCTGCATCGCGAGCTCGCGTGTCGGCACCAGCACGAGGCCACGCGGCGCATCCCCCTTCGCCCTCGGCTTCGGCGACGCCTTCGGATTCAGCGAGACTTCACGCGAGGCGGCGCGCCCTTCGCCACGGACGACCAGGCGATCGATCATCGGCAGCCCGAACGCCGCGGTCTTTCCCGTGCCGGTCTGGGCGCGCGCGATCAGATCGTGTCCGCTCAGCGCGATGGGGATCGATTGGGATTGAACTGGCGTTGGCCGCTCGTAGCCGTGGCGGCCGAGCGATCGATAGAGGACTTCCGAGAGTCCGAGGTTACTGAAAGACAATAGACTGCTCCTGACAATGCCGGAGCAGCTTTGTGACAAGGGCTCAGGCTGAGTGCATCCCACGTCCTGAATTGGACGCGAGCGGATGTCGTGTCGTAGCTAAGCGGGTGAGGAAGAGCGAGTCAGCGCGTGGCTCGTTTCGCCAGACGTCAGAGCGGGCGGCAAGATCCGACGGACGATCATACCACGCGGGTTCCGCTTGACCGACCATTCAGGTCGGAGATAAGCTCTCAAACTGAAACTGAGACTAAGTCTCAGCTTGAAGAATAAACGCCCGACCGATGCTGTAACACCGGCCGGGCTGGTCGAAACACCTGGTCCGCTGAAGACCTGTCAGTTGCTCGCGCGCGTGACGTGATCGACGTTCGCATTCTACGTCCGGGCGCAACGCTATTGGAGTGTGTATGCGTCCGTTCGCGTGGTGCTCTGCCCTGCTCGTCCTCTGCTCCTCTCTGGTCATCGCCGCCCCTGAACCCGAAGTTGCTGCAACCGATCTCGTGATCCGCGGCGTCGTGGTCGACGCGATGCACATGCCGATTCCCGGCGCCGAAGTCACGCTGATCGGTGGGTCCACGCCTGTCACTACCGTGACCGACCAGACCGGCGTATTCACCATCGCCGTCGCACCCGGCCGGTTCGTTGTGCGGGTTCACCTGGACGGCTTCCGCGACGCCGAGCAGCGCGTCACGCCCTCGTCCTCGAATGCGCCGCCAACAGAGTTCGTGCTGCAGGTGGCCGGCCTGCACGAGAACGTGTCGGTCACCGCGCCGGCTGGGTATCGAGTGCCAACGATCTCCACGGCGACGAAGACGCCGACACCGCTGCACGACGTGCCGCAGTCGATCACGGTGGTGACGCGCGAGCTGATGCGCGATCAGATGATGACCAGCGTCGGCGATGTCATGCGCTACGTCCCCGGCGTGTCGGTGCATCAGGGCGAGAACAATCGCGATCAGATCATCGTCCGCGGTAACAGCTCGTCGGCCGACTTCTTCGTCGACGGCGTGCGAGACGACGTGCAGTACTACCGAGATCTCTACAACCTCGAACGCATCGAAGCGATCAAGGGTCCCAACGCCATGATCTTCGGCCGCGGCGGCGCCGGCGGCGTCGTCAATCGCGTGAGCCGCGAGGCGACGTTCGCGCCATCGCGCGAGGTTTCCCTTCAGGGCGGCTCGTTCGGCAATCGCCGGCTGACGTTCGGCATCAACGACGCGGCGAACAAGACGGTCGCGCTGCGTCTCGACGGGATGTACGAGAACTCCGACAGCTTTCGCAATTTCGTTGGGCTCGAGCGCTACGGCGTCACACCAACCGCCAACATCGTCGCCGGCGCGCACACGAAGATTCGGCTCCGCTACGAGTATCTGAACGACAGCCGGACGGCCGATCGAGGCATCACGTCGTTTCAGGGACGGCCCGCCGATGTGGACGTCGACACTTTTTATGGCAACCCTGACGTGAGTGACGTGCAGGCGCAGGTTCATCTCGCGTCCGGCATCGTCGAGCATCAGGCAGGCGCGCTGCTCATTCGCAATTCGACGCTGGTCGGCAACTACGGCCGCTCCTATCAGAACTTCGTGCCAGGCGCCGTGACGCCGGACAAGGCGCAGGTCGCGCTCACGGCCTACAACAACGCGACCGATCGCACGAACCTGTTCAATCAGACCGATCTCACATCCAGCGTGGTCACCGGCGCCATTCGTCACACGCTGCTGGCCGGAGCCGAGTTCGGTCATCAGCTCACCGACAACGTTCGCAATACCGGGTTCTTCAACAACACCGCGACGTCGGTGCTCGCGCCGTATTCGTCGCCGCTAATCTCGACGCCGGTGACGTTCCGGCAAAGCGCCACGGACGCGAACAATCACGTGACGACGAACGTGGCAGCGGCGTATGGACAGGATCAGGTGGAGCTGTCGCAGCACGTACAGGTGGTAGCTGGCGTGCGGTTCGATCGCTTCGACATCACGTATCACAACAATCGCAACGGCGACACGCTCTCGCGGCCCGACAACCTCGTCTCGCCGCGCGCCGGCATCGTCTACAAGCCGATCGCGCCCGTGTCGTTCTACGGCAGCTACAGCATTTCCTATCTTCCGAGCTCGGGCGATCAGTTCTCGTCGCTCACGACGATCACCGAGCAGGTAAAGCCCGAGAAGTTTCAGAACTACGAGGTGGGCGCGAAGTGGGATCCCAATCCCGCGATTGCGGTGACGACGGCAGTGTATCGGCTCGATCGCACGAACACGCGATCAACAGATCCCAATGATCCGACGCGCCTGGTGCAGACCGGCAGTCAGCAGACCAACGGATACGAGCTCGGCATCAACGGTCGCGTCGCGCGGCGGTGGAATGTTGCCGGCGGCTACGCCTATCAGGATGCGTCTGTGACCCACGCCACGGCCGCGGCGCCGGTCGGCGCACAAGTCGGCCAGGTGCCGCATCACACGCTGTCGCTGTGGAACACTTACCGGGTGCACTCGCGTCTTTCAGCCGGCGTCGGCGTGCTGCATCGCAGCGACATGTTCGCGGCCATCGACAACACCGTTGTCCTACCGGGTTACACGCGTGTCGATGCGGCCGGCTTCTTCAGGCTGACGCCGCAGCTGCGCCTGCAAGTGAACGTCGAGAATCTGGCCGACACGCGCTACTTCATCAACGCCGATAGCAACACCAACATCTCCCCCGGCTCGCCGCGAGCGATTCGAGTGGGTGTGTCCGCAGCATTCTGACGTCGTGCCAGACGTAGTGTCTGACGTAGTGGCCGCCTTCAGGCGGCCCAATGTGGGGGCCACCTTTAGGTGGCCCAATGTGGAGGCCGCCTTTAGGCGGCCTTTACTGATGAATCTCCGTGCTATCCACGGGCCCAACGCTCACACGATTGCGCCCGCCGTTCTTCGCCGCATAGAGGGCGGCGTCTGCCGCGCGGAACAGCTGCTCACCGGCGTGATCGAACGCGACGGTTGACGACGCGGATGCGTCGAAGGTGCGAACGGCGATGCCGACGCTGATCGAAAGCCGTCCCCGAGGGTGCGCGATACCGGCGAGGACCGGTGCGGCAGCATTCACCTCGCGCCCCAGGCTTTCAGCGAGGGCGATTGCTTCGCCCTCATCGCATTCAGACATGGCGACGACGAACTCGTCGCCGCCGTAGCGGCAGGCCACTGCATGTTGCGGCAGGACATCGGCGAGAACCCTCCCGACGAAGCGAACCGCTTCAGCGCCGGCCAGGTGTCCGTGCTCGTCGTTCAGCGACTTCAGTCGATCCAGATCGAGCACCATCAGCGACAGCGGCTTCCCCGTCTCGCGCGCCGCGGCCACCATCATCTGCAGACGCGACTCGAACGAGCGCAGGTTGTGCAGGCCGGTGAGATCGTCGGTGAGCGCCATGCGCCGCAGCCGGCGTGTGTCGTCGGCCAGCTTCGCAGACAGAATTCCAGCGGCAACGAACACCGCCATCTGCAGAACATCGGGCTCCTCGGCGCCCCATGTCAGCGGATGCGGGTTGGCGATGTGATAGAGCGCGATGGCCGCGACCGCGGACGCGACGCCGCCGCGCCACCGAAATGTCACACCTGCCAGCACGATCGGCAGGTAGTAGAGGTGCTGCACGGGCGCCTGGTAAGTCGTGGTATCGAGCGCAAAGATTGCCAGCAGCGAGGCGACGATGACGGGCGCGGCCCACGCGGCTGAGATGAGTGGCGCGTCGGTGATGAGGCGATCCGAGTGACGTGAGTGCGTAAGTCGCATGAGTGAGGGCGCTTCGGCTTGCCGCATTCCTTCGGACGCCGCTCATCAGCGATCGGCCGTCCGCTTCAGGTTGAAAAGGTAGCGTTATTGCAGCGTCTCCGAGCGTGACGAAGCACATCGGCGTCTCTCTCGTTACAGTGCTGCTGGCGATGACGACGGCGTGCGCGACGTTCGGTACTCTCGGTCGGCACCAATCGGCCGAACGTCTCTCCATCATCTCTCGATCTCAGATCTGGAATAACACAGACATTCCGTCGATGGACCTCGAGTCCGGTCCGCAAGGCGACGGCGCGTTCCGCTTTCACGAGACCGTTTCCTGCGATTACGTCGACAAGAAACTCCCCGGCCATTCCGCGAAGTTCGACTGCGTGATCGGAAAGAACGACAAGGTGAAGGTGAAGTTCGGCGGCACCAACGGCGAGGTGTACGGCGAGGTGCTGGCCACGCGGCTGCTGTGGGCCCTGGGCTTCGGCGCCGATCGCATGTATCCGGTGAATGTGATCTGCCGAGGGTGTCCCGAGGAGTTCGGCGGCATCCTCAGGTCGCGCCACGAGTTTCGATTCGACCCGGCCGTGATCGAACGAAAGATGGACGGCAAGGAATGGCCCCGCGGGGGGCCGGAGGGGTGGTCGTGGAAGGAGCTCGATGTCGTGAACCCCGAAGCGGGCGGCGCTCCGCGAGACCAGCGAGATGCGCTGAAGCTTCTGGCCGTGTTCTTCCAGCACACCGACAACAAGCCATCAAACCAGCGCATCCTGTGCCTGGACTCCTCGCCGCTGCGATCCGCATCGTCGTGCGGCCACCCATTCCTGATGCTCAACGATCTGGGACTCACCTTCGGCCGCGCGACTCGGCTGAATGGGGGCGATGAGAGCAGCGTCAATCTTGTGGCGTGGCGACGCACGCCGGTGTGGAAGGGCGAGGGCGTGTGCGTCGGGAATCTGCCGCGGTCGTTCACCGGCACGCTGGACAACCCCGTCATCAGCGAGGACGGCCGGCGCTTCCTGGCGGATCTTCTGATGCAGCTTTCCGATCGCCAGATTCACGACCTCTTCGAGGCCGCGCGCGTTCAACTGCGCCTGCGATCGCCGGGGGATGTGGTCTCGGGATTTGCAACAGTCGAAGAGTGGACCGATGCGTTCAAAGAGAAGCGCGCGCAGATCGTCGACCGTCGATGCGCGTAGTCACCGGGGCGTCGTACTGCCCTCCGTTCACGGCTCAAACAATGGCTCTTCGACAATATTGTTCCCCTTTGACGAGTTGCAGGATCTACACATGAGAGCGGCGTTCTCGAGCCGTGAACGGTGTGGACACTCGGCTCTATGAAATGCTGGTTCGCGTACGAGACTTGGTGCCACCTACGCGGATCGATTTCTCCCATCGTCGCTTGGCGGTCAGGCCTTCGCCAAGGTGAAGGCAGCCGTCGATGCTCGCAGTCAACACGCAGCTTCGCTGATGTCTGGTGGCGGCACAGCGCGTGAAGGAACCACGTCAAAAGCGGTCGCACGTGAGGCGCTTCGGGACGATCTCGACGCCATCACCAGGACGGCTCGTGCCCTGGCGCTCGACACGCCGGGCATCGACGACAAGTTCCGGCAGCCGCGCGGTAGCGGCGACCAGACGCTGCTCAACGCCGCGCGCGCCTTCGCGCGTGACGCGGCGCCGCTCGTGCCGCAGTTCCTCGCGCACGACATGCCGCCGGACTTCCTTGAAGACGTCGACAAGAATATGGCGGAGTTCGAGAACGCGATTCGCGACCGCGAAGTGGGCAAGGACATGAACGTCGCGGCGCACGCCTCGATCGACAGCGCGATGGAAGCCGGCATCGATGCCGTGCGGCGCCTCGATGCGGTGGTGCCCAACCGGCTGCGCGATGACGGTGCCGCAGTGGCCGTCTGGGAGCGCGCGCGGCGCATCGAATACGATCCGGCCGGGGAAATGCCGGAGCAGGAATCAGAGCCTGAAAGGCTGTGACGACCTAGGCGCGACCCTCGCCCACGCCCAATGGCCGTCTTCCTCGGTCTTGGGCGCGGGCACCATGTCTCTCTTGGGAGACCTTTCCTGTGCGGGGCACACCTCTAGGAGATGCGCTTCCCGCGAGCCGGACCGACAGCTCGCCTGACACGCGTATGATTGATCCCAAGTTCGCTTGCAGTAGCCTCCATGTTCTTATTGAGAGCTTCGTAAATGTGACGTATTACGTGAGTCTCGACACGTTTAAGTGTCTCGCTCAATTCGATCCCTCTCACTTCTGTCGCACGAAGCATGACGATGACGGGGTCTCCGAGATCACTCTTGAACCCATCGATCTCTCGCAGCAACGTCTCATGATCCCGTATTAGTTGATCGTAGATCGATTTTTGTCGTTTCTCAGGGTCCAGAAGAGATGATGCTTGCGAGTGCAGGCGACTCGCCTCGACAGGGCTGCCAATCTTCACCAACACCCTTCCGAGACAAATCGCAGCACGTGCACGAACCCGTCGGTTCTCGGTCGTTCTCGCCAACTCATTCGCCTGTTTTGCGAACGCTAGCGCTTTCTCATTTTCGTCGAGTTCTAATTGGACCAAGCAGCTGATGATTAGTGAGTTGGCCATCGTGACACGATCGCCCCAGTCCGCTTTAGGGGGCCCATCGGCGCCCGACATGGATTCTATTCGCGCAAGATCGTAAGCGCCCTCGGCGAGCTCCGCCGCCTTGGAAAAGGACTCGATGTCCAAAAAGAGGAGTGCACGATCGTTCAGAACCTTGGCACGGCGCCTTCTAGTCCGATCCTCATGAAGGGAGTAGATTCGTTCCGCCTCTAAAGAATGACTCACAGCGTCTTCGTGGATCTTCCGAGACTGGGAGAAGACATGCCGCTGATCGGCCTCCTCATCACGTAATCGGCAAATTTGAAGGTGTCGGACATAAGCGATGCTCTGATGACAACGGGCCACATTTCGATACTCCCGGTCAAACATCGAGTAATCGCGGATCGCATCCTCGAAATATCGCACCGCCTCGTCGAGCGCTCCTGCGGCACGAGCACGCCGACCCTTATACGATTCGATGTCGCCCTTCGTGACGTGATCGTTTGATTCCTTCACCTCGTTTTCAGCACCGGCCACTAGCTTATCTGCCGACGCGAAATCGCCGATCAGAAACTGGAGCCAACCTTCAAGGATCGAGATCAGGGCAACTCTTCTCGAAAAGCCGGCTCGACTGGCGTGCGTTCTTGCCAACTCCGCGGAGCGAAGCGCTGCCTGGTATTCCGCTTTACGCCACGCCGTCCTTGCGAAGTAGTACCAGGAGATCGAAATTAGGTCGTCATCGGGAACACGGGTCGCGATCACAGCAGCGTTCTGAAAGCAGTTGGAGGCTTCGTGGTGCTGAGAGCGATGAAAGTGCAGCAGACCCTCGGCGATGTCCAAATGCACGCGATCGCGCAGTGTCAGATCGTCCGGGATTCGAAATCGTGAGATTCCCTCGCCGACTGCCTGGATGAGACGCCAGTCCAAATCCATGCACCGAGCGACGTAGTCAATGAACTTCGGGGTCGATGAAATGGGATCGTCACTCAGCAGGGCGGCGGAAGAAGCCTTCAATGTGTCATGGAGGTCGTCCAAGTCTCGTGCGAGCAGCCCACGACCGAGGCGGTCGGTGAGTGATGCTCTCTCGCCGAGATCTTCAAGGCCCTCGTTCATGTGACCTCCTGAGTTGAATACGTCGGGTTGTGCGTCACACCTTACCTCAACCGTAGCGGCTGGCCAACGCTCGCCTCAAGCGTTGGACTGTAGACGCTCCAGCCGAGCGGCGCCTTCGTCAGATGGTCTGCCCAGCGGCGTTCTTTTGTCGCGTTCTCAGCTATAAAGGCTCATCTTGGACATCAAGGAAACCCTCGGCGTTGCTCTGCAGCTCCGGAGAGGCATGTTCATGAAAAGAGCAGAGTCGCACGTAGCCACTACGGCAGACCCTCCACCACCGCCTCATCGACCTCGTGAGCCTCGCTGGCGTCAGGCCGTGGCGTTGATGATTGAGCTCCTCGTCGGGACGATGGTCTTCATCGTTCTGGCGGGCACAGCCGTGCTATTAAACCAGGGGGTGAGCTACCTCGACGGCATGGGGATTGACGGGCCGATTCGGATTGGACTCAAGATCGCCGAGTACAGTCTGTTCGGGCTCGATCTCGCCTTGTATCTGAGGTTCCTGTGGGACGTGTGGAGGAACCAATGACCACGACATCCTCTACAACCTACCCAAGTCTCCGCGAGCTCGTAGTGACAAGTGCCCGCAAGGCAATTCGTCGGTATTTTGATCCTCTACTCCGCGGAGCTCGTGTTTTGCGTCTGTTGGTTCGACGCGTGCTCACTCCTACTTTCACGACGATGGTGTCCAGAGTTCAGAGAATCGAGTGGCTGGGGGACGCTCAGCTCGAAGAGCTCATTGGTCTGCGGCGAGCAATTGACACCATGCAGTCGAGTCACTTGCCGAACGTTGACGGTGATGACGTGCGACGCGAGATTGCACGCCTGTCGGCATCAATCGAGCGCCTCACTCTAATGGTCGCCGCGCCTGCCTCCGAGGCGAAGGAAGAAAGTGAGGCATCTATCACTATCGCGCGCCAGATTCCCATTCTACTGGCTCGGATCGAGAATGCTTGGATTGAACAAATCGCGCATTGCGTTCTGGACCAGACGATGCTCATCCTCGACAGTCTCGCTCGACCTGCCGCCATTTATCGTGGCGAGACCGAACTCTATAGAGTGCTCACTGAGTTTGTAGAAGCGCTAACCCCTGACGATACGCTTTTCGCAGTGTGCGCGGACAAGAGCTGGGGAACCGCCGACGTGGAAAATTACCTCTTAGCGAATGAACGAGCGGCCGCGAGAGGCGTCGCGATTACCAGAATTTTTCAAGAATCGACCGACAGACGAGTGATAGAAGCTGCGCGACGCCAAGCCAGGCAGGGAATCAGGGCTCGCCTACTGCGCAAGAAGGATTTGGAGCACTTGACGCCTCGCCAGCGCCTTCCCGCAGGAATCGGAATTGCCATCATCAACGCAGAGACCGTGATCATGCATTTCGGTCTCGGGGAGTCAGCTTACGCGTATCGATTCGATTGTCCACATCTCGTTGCCGTCGTACGATCGCAGTTCGAAATCGCGGAACGGCTGTCGGAGGCGGTTGCATCGAAGGATACGGCTAGAAGCAGCCCACCTATCAAGTTTTCCCCCAAGCGATGACAAGTGCCTGTTGATCAACTGAACGTGCGGCTGTCGACTGGGAAGGGCATCCTCGCTCAGAGGTAATCTGCGCCTAGGCCACACCTACTACGATCTCTCGTCGACGCCGAGACGTGCCGTTTCGAACCAATCCTGGACCCGCCAGGATGACTTCGTCGCTGCTATGCAGGCTCGTGTGGTCCCTTTACGCCCGAGCGGCCGATCCACATCTCTATTCGCGAAGAACGAGCTGTCGAATGCCGTGTCGATTGGCGTTGTCGCACGACTGGTGACGGGCTAAGCTGTGCGCGCGAACTGAGCGTCCCACTGCGTCGACTCAGGCTCACAAATAGGAATCGTTCTTAGATTTTCGCGAAGGGCGGCTAGCAGGTCATGGAATACCGGTCGCTTAACAGCTTCCAGAGAGACTCTGAACGAATTCCCCTCAGATTCGCCATAGGCTACGCCGTCCAGATCGCGCAGCAATTGGCCGCCCTCCACGAGCAAGGCATCGTTTACAGCCGCCTGAATCCGCGCAACATCCGCCTGAGACCCGATTACGGCGCCCAACTGGCCGGCACCGAACTGGCCAGCGCCGGTGCGTGGAAGGGCGAACAGATTCAGGATGCGGAACTCAACACAGAGCCTAGCAATGATCCGGAAGTGCTGGGATACATGTCGCCTGAGCAGCTCATGCGTCACCGCCCAGACGAGCGGTCTGATGTCTTCTCTTTAGGAGCTGTCCTGTATGAATTGATTAGCGGCCGGCCGGCGTTCGTCCTGGACTCTGCAAACGAGACGTTCAGGGCGGTATTGGAGGAAATGCCTCCACCTCTCAAGGTGCCGTCGGTGTGGAAAGTAGTCAAGCGCTGCCTCGATAAGAACCCCAGCAGCCGCTATGAGAACGCAGTCTATGTCGCCAGCGCACTCGAAGATCTTGTACCGCTCCCGATCGGCGATCAGATTCTCCACTTGCTCCCGGTTCCGATACCTGGCGGTGTGGTTGGGCTCACATGGGGTCTTCTGTCATCGTTGATTCTTGGAGTCGGATACATCTGGCAGTCGCTGCCGTCGCCACCACCAGCCGCGGCTCCAGCTACGACGAACCGTTTGACGGCGCTCTTCTCGGCCGCTTGGTTCACCGACGTCAACAAATCGCCAGACTCGATCGACGTTGCGACAGATGCACAGCCTGTCTTGCGCGTTGGCCAGCTGTACCAGCTGCGTTTTGCGATTCGCGACCGTGAATTCCCGAGGCCTCCGGGAATCGGGGGAACGTTCAGTGCGGGATCGCTATCGCCGCCTGAGGCGCTTCGCATCGGGGACAGCCTCCAGGTGTCGTACTCAGGCGAAGCGTTCGACCCCTCGTCCGGTAGCCAGCAGTTGGAGGTTCCAGAGCGCGGCGGGCACAGCATCGTCAGCTTTCCAGTCACGGCGATGACGGCCCATCCCAATGGAAGTCCTGTCCGGTTGTCCGTCCGATTTCGCGAGTTGCCGTTTTACTCGACCGTGCTGACGCCGTCGATTGTTGCGGACGGCCAGCGGCCGCCGCCCCTTCAATCGCCGCCCTGGACCACTGACGCGCACACCGTGGATCCGTCGGCCTTGTCAAACTATGCGCCGCCAAGTTCCGGCGATGTCGTGATACTTGTGACGCCGTCACAGGGCGACAGCCGATTCAGTATTCGGATCGATTGGATCGGGAGGGAGCTGGCCGAGGGCAAATCGGGATTTACACCGAACGAACTGCGGAATCGTCTTGACTACGTTCGACGGCAGCTCGATGCGATATTCAACGATCCTGCGCTTAAGGACGACCTGCACGGCGAGCACACAGCTGTGAATACCCGTGCGCGTGTGCTTCGACGGCTCGCAGTTTTGGGTGCACAGCTGCATAACCAACTCTTCCAAGAACCGAAACTGAGAGCGCTGCTCGAGAAAATAAAGGCCTATTCGCTGACGCATACACCGGTGCGGGTCAGTATCGAGCATGCCGTTGCTGACGACCCGGCTTATCCGAAACGCCTCATGCTGCCCTTCGGATTGCTCTACGACGACCCCGCCTTCCGCCCTAACGAACGGGAGAGCGGTGCAGTCGACGTGAGTCATTTCTGGGACTACCGCTATCTCTTGCAGTTCGTCGATTCGCGCATGATGTACAAACGGAGCACTCTCTGCATCGACGGTCCCATTCGCGTTGCCGCTGCCATGGACGTCGATGATCGCAGCGTGGATGCGGGTTGGACTCAGCAGATCAAGCAACAGCGAACTGCGCTCGAGGCGTCACGCGGACGCTTCGTCCTATCCTGGTTCCCAGACGAAGACCACCTAAGAACGATCTTTCAGGGCAACCGCGAGAGGCCCTTCGACATGATTTACTACTACGGCCACACTGACAGCGGCGCCGTCCCGTCGTTCAATCTGACTGGCAACGCACTGACGCTCGATCAGATTACCGACGACATCCGCCGCAGCCGAGACGGCGTGTTGAACGACAATCCCATTGTCATTCTCAACTCTTGCCGCGGCGCGGCGTTCTCCGGCGACAGCTACAACACGTTCCTGGACGTTCTGGGGAATCTGCAGGCGAGCGCCTTCGTAGGCACTGAAGGAGCGATGGACATCAGCTACGGTGCGGTGATCGGCAGCCGCTTGATAGAGGAACTCAGAGACTCTCGCCGACCGGACATGACGCTGGTTCTAACGCTGTGGAGCATGAAACGTAAGGCGCTCGACGCACCCGACGGCAATCCGTTGCTGATGCTCTACTCCGTATTCGGCGACCCGTTCATTCACGTCTGCGCGCGATAGTTTGTGAACAAAAGGCGGACCCCATGCATACTTCCAGATTGCGTCTGCTGTTCGCATTCGCAGTGTTGCTCTGGGCGGTCCGAGCTCACGCTCAGGATGCGTGCACCTCAGTTCCGGCCGCTTCGCCGCCCAATCGCAAAGTTGTCATCAGCGATCTTCATCTGGGATCGGGACGTGACAGCAAATCCAACGCCTGGCAACCACTGGAGGACTTCCGCTTCGCCCCGAGTTTCCACGCGTTTCTCGATCATGTCGCGGCAGGAGGCTCGACCGATCTAATCATCGCGGGAGACTTCATCGACTTCTGGCAGGTGATCCCGGAGCTCGACGCGGCACGTCCGTCCGACGAGGGGGCATCGGAACAGGAATCGGTGCGCAAGCTGGCGATCGTGCTTAATGCCCACCGCGACACCTTCCAGGCGTTGAAGCGGTTCGCATCGACCGGGCGGAACAGGGTGGTCGTCGTGCCCGGTAACCATGATGTAGACCTCGCGTGGCCAGCCGTTCAGAAACAGCTAAAGGCCGCGATCCAACCGTCTGAAGGCCGCGTCCACATTGCGTCACCGTGTTACGAAGCCGACGGCATCCATGTCGAGCATGGGCATCAGTTTGACGAAGCCAATCGTTTCGCCCATCCCGCCCAGCCGTTCACGACTGTTCAAGGTGTTCGTCGGCTCGAGACGAACTGGGGAACGACGTTCATGTCTCGCTTCTACAACGAGGTCGAGCGGCGGCGGTCGTTCATTGACAATCTCTACCCAGAAGTGGCGACCGCCGTCCTCGCTCTCCGACACGAATCCGCGCAGGCGTTCTCACTGCCGCAGGCCGGCCGCTTGGCCGTGATGCTCGCTCGCGATCAGAAAGCGCTGGACAATCTAGGATTCCTCGTCCGCACGCTTGGTTCCAGCGAGCCTGCGCCAACGCCGAAGAGGAAGACATTGGAGGAACTGCTGAAACTATACAAGGATGCCGACCCTGAGCTCGGCGCGGCGCTTGATCGCCAACTGCAGGAATCGGCACGACGGAGCGACGCAGACGCCGCGCTCGCCGCCATCGATCCCGCGGACTGGCGGAATCTCCAAGCGGGCATTGTCAAAGCGCCAACGACATTGGGGGCGGCCGCAGGGATCGACGCACTCCTTCAAGGAGCCCGGCGAATCGTGGTCCGAAACCCATCAATCTACGCGGTCATTATGGGGCACAGCCATGAAACCGATCGGACTGATGTGACGCGCCTGCCGGATGTTGGGCCCGTGGACAAATGGTACGTAAACACGGGCTGCTGGCAGAAGGTTCTCGCCATCCGTGAAGTGCGGGCGAGAAACATCTCCTGGGGGAACCTGAACATCGACGATGACACTCAGTTCCCCTTGCGGTTCTCTTATGTGGTCATCGAGCAGCGCGAAGGACGTTTCCAAAAGCCCGAGCGGTTCTTCTGGACAAAATAGACGCGCCCATGCTGGGCGCGCGAATGCCGTAATCGTGCGGCTCGACAATGCGCGACGCTCCAGCCTTGTAGACGAATTCGATGAGACGCTTCTCACCAATCGCGCGCATCAAGTCGTGGTTCATGGCTCATCGTTCACCGTGTTTCCGACGTGCGTTGGCGAAGGCGGAGCAGCTGTTTCTCGTGGTGCCGGCCGTGCACCAGATGGAGGGTTCTCCACTGGGCTGCAGTCAGCGCACCCAGAATCGGATGGTCGAGCAGCTTGATATGGCGCCCGAAGCGGGCTTCACACTGCGCGATGATCGCATCCATCGCCGCAAGCTTGGACCCGATCTCGGTTCTCACCTGCTCCACCGGCAGCCCCTTCGGCCGCACCAATCCGGGCGCCTCGAGTCCGGTGGGTATGTAGCGAAATCCCACGACCACGAACGTCATCGCGCGTTGCCTCATGGATGGCGTCGTCGCGAGTGGTGTGCCGCGGGCGATCACTTTCTCCAATCCTCGGGTCGTGCCGGTGTAGGTCAAGTACAGATGCTCCAGCACTTCCGCGGCGCACCACTTTCCTGGGAGATGCCAGCGCAACTGGTCGCTGGACATCCCTTGGACGGCTGACTCCAGCGAGTGTTTCAACGTGTCCAGGCGGGAATCCATAAAGCCGATCGATCATTGAACGAGACAGGACGACGTTTGTGACCGATTATCCAGTGAACGCCGGGTACTCGCGTCGTCTCACATTGGCGACGAGCGTGGCCATGACCAACAGCACCAGCGTGGTCGCTGCGGAACTGATCTCGTTGCGATACAGATGGAAGGCCGTCGCGCAGATCATCACGATCATGAGGCCGGCCGCCGCCCACGCCATGAGCCAGCGATGACGTCGGGCCAGCGGTGGAAGCGTGAGGCCGATGAAGGCCAGCACCTCCGGCACGCCGATGAACATCTGAAACCATCGCGGCATCGCAGCGTTCATCTGCTCCGCGATCGACGCGGGTGGAAACAGCATCATGAGGCCGTGCGCGAGAAACACGAGCGCCAACAGAATCTGACACGTCCACACGACGATGCGCATCGCTCGCCCGCTGCTGCGCACGCTGTGTGTCATGGAACTCGGAGTGGCGCGTTCGACGGTCGTGGCCATGATCGTTCTCCTTCGTCATCAAACGTTACTGGGCCGGCTGGTCCCACAACTGGCGCACCTCGGACTCACCGTCGCCGGCCACCTCGAGGAACTTCTTGATCCAGGGAATCGCCTCCTCTTTCGAGGGCGCTTGAATGATCGCCAAGCCGCCGACGATCTCCTTCGACTCGGCGAACGGGCCGTCGGTGACCGTGACTTTCCCCTTATCCTGTCGGATGCGAACCCCGAATGTGCTGGGCATGCACCCCTCGGCGCTCAGCAGCACGCCGGCCTGGACCCACTCGGCGATGAGCGCACCCATTTTCTCCTGATCTGCGGCGGACGGCGGGGCGCCCTCGCCCTTGGCGGACTTATACAAGCACAGGAAACGCGGCATGGCTGACTCCTTGAGACCGAACGTTGTGTGAAAGCGGTTACCCACTCGAGCCCGGGTTGTCGGTAAAACCTGCGCTCTATCATCACGTCGAACGAGGGATTGCAGAATCGACATGGTGATTGTGGGGCGCATGAGGTTTGAAGATCTTGAACGATCTGGCCGGCCATGCCCGTCACACTCTGGCGCTGCGCTCCGTCATAGTAGCAAACGGCCGCGGCCGCGAATGGGACACGAGGAGCGAACTGATGAAGATCAAACTGACGAGCGTGTACGTGGACGACCAGGAAAAGGCCCTGCGCTTCTATACCGATGTGATGGGCTTCGTGAAGAAGGCCGACTTCAGCAACGGGTCGTTTCGCTGGCTGACCGTCGCCTCACCTGAGGACCCCGACGGCACTGAGCTGCAGCTGGCACTCAACGACAAGCCGGCAGCCAAGGCCTACCAGCAGGCGATGTTCCAGCAAGTCCAGCCCGCGGTGATGTTCTTCACCGATAACGTGCAAGCGGACTACGAGCGGATGAAACCGCGCGGCGCCGAGTTCACCATGCCGCCAACGGACGTGACCGCTTCGAAGATCGCCATGCTGAAGGACACCTGCGGCAATCTCATTCAGGTGACAGAGCTGAAGCGCTGGTAGACCGATGCCCACACCTGAGTGGCTCGCGGAGCAATTCGAAGCGCATCGACCGCGCGTGCGGGCGGTGGCCTATCGCATGCTCGGATCTCTGAGCGAGGCGGAAGACGCCGCGCAAGAAGCCTGGATCCGATTGAGCCGAACTGATGTCAGTGGCGTCGACAACCTGGGAGGGTGGCTGACGACGGTCGTGGCGCGCGTGTGCCTCGACATGCTGCGAACGCGAGCGTCGCGCCGGGAGGATCCCTTGGACGTGCACGTGCCGGATCCGGTGATCGCTCGCGCGCCCAGAGATGCGGGCGAAGGCCCCGAGGCAGAAGCCATGCTCGCCGACTCCGTTGGTCTGGCGCTGCTCGTCGTTCTCGAGAAGCTGGAGCCGGATGAACGATTGGCGTTCGTGCTCCACGATGTGTTTGGGATGACCTTCGAGGAGATCGCGCCCGTCGTGGATCGATCCGTGGTCGCCACCCGTCAGCTTGCGAGTCGCGCGCGCCGACGGGTTCAGGGTCAGGCGCCGACATCAGACACCGACCTGCGCAAGCAGCGCCGCGTGGTGGACGCGTTTCTTGCGGCCGTCGAGAACGGCGACTTCGAAGCGCTTGTCACCGTCCTCGATCCGGAGATCGTGCTGCGCGCTGATGGCGGATCGGTGAAGGGCATGTCGCGCTTCGTGCGCGGGGCTCAGAAGGTGGCGGCACAAGCGGCATCGTTCTCGAAGCTCGGGTTGTCTCATCACGTGGTGCTGGTGAACGGCAACATCGGCGTCGTGGCGCGTCTTCCGGACGGGCGCGTGCTTTCGGTGATCGGCTTCACGATTGCGGGCGGCAAGGTCGTCGAGATGGATATCCTGGCGGATCCAGACCGAATCAGCCGGCTCGATCTGTCGGCCGTCGAGCACTGAAACTCCTGGAGTGAACACAGTGGTCGGCAAGAGGTCTAAGACAACGGCACCGAAGTCGCGGCCCCGCACGGTCGCGAAGCCGGCTCTCCTGTCGGGCGGCAATCCTCAGATCGCCAAGGGCGACGGCGACGCGCCCGTGCGCGCCTACATCGCGGCGATGCCGGGATGGAAACGCGAGGTCGGACGCCGTCTCGATGCGCTCATCGTGCGCACTGTTCCCGGCGTGCACAAGGCGGTCAAATGGAACTCGCCGTTCTACGGAGTCGCGGGCGACGGCTGGTTCCTCAACTTTCATTGCTTCACGAAGTACGTCAAGGTGGCGTTCTTCCGCGGCACGTCGCTGCGTCCCGTTCCGCCGGGCGAATCCAAGCACGACGAGGTGCGCTACTTCGACATCCACGAGGACAATCGAATCGACGAAGATCAATTCACGGAGTGGGTGCAGCAAGCGAGCCGATTGCCGGGCGAACGAATGTGACGCGCAGCGCGAGGACAACGACATGACGAAAGCCGAAAAGACGGGGGATGATTGGCGGGGTGAGATGCTCGATCGGATCCGAGCTCTCATCAAGCAGGCCGATCCTGACGTGGTTGAGGAAGTGAAGTGGCGGAAGCCGTCGAGTCCTGCTGGAGTTCCCGTCTGGTCACACGACGGGATGATCTGCACCGGCGAGACGTACAAATCGGCTGTGAAGCTCACCTTCGCCAATGGTGCTGCGTTGGAGGATCCTTCGGGTCTCTTCAACTCCAGCCTCGAGGGCAACACCAGGCGTGCCATCGATTTTCATGAGGGCGACAAGATCGATGAGAAAGCGCTGAAGTCGCTCATTCGCGCCGCCGTGGCGCTGAACAAGTCGGCGCGAGGCGCGAAGAGGCCAAAGAGCGCGTGAAGCGCGGGTCGATTTCATTCCACGCTGATCTGCAATTGGTAGTTCACCGCGGGATCGCAGTACGCTCCGCGGCGGACGACTTCGACGCGATACTCGCCGGTCTCGGGCACCGGTCCGGCCCATTGACGCTGCGCGTCGCTGGCCCCGGGCCCCGTTGGTGCGAGCGTGCGGTTGCCGGACTGCTGAACGATTCGCAGCGCTCCTTGTTCGACACTCACGCGTCTGAGCTGCGCATTGAGCAGCTCGCCCTTGCGCACGTTCACGAGATAGACGTCGACGTTGTCCGCGCTCAGGCGGCCTGAGTACACGTTCTGACCTTTGCCCCATCTGAAAACCACCGGCCGCGGCTTGCCCGCGAGGCTGGCCCCATAGCCGGGTGGCAAGATGATGCGCGTGATCTTCAACCCATCGGCGCCGCGATCGACGCGGATGCGGCCGTCGCCGATGAACATGCCTCCCGCATCGACGCCGATCGCGTACTTCGCGGGCACAGATCCGACACGCGGCACTGCGCTCTGCTCGATGAGGCAGCGG
>Ga0075423_10000131_pt1 | contig 48278 bp, 45 predicted proteins | sample SoiMethybrSBSTD2_FD_80114 | JGI IMG/M metagenome (GOLD analysis project Ga0075423, IMG submission 80114) | Bulk soil microbial communities from a Populus tree surrounding site in Tennessee, USA - Soil MetaG P. TD hybrid SBSTD2 | ecosystem: Environmental > Terrestrial > Soil > Tree plantation... | reverse complement strand
GTTCTGGTGGTGCGACGAGATCTACTCCGAGTACCGCTACTTCGCCGACCATCCGGGAGAGGAAAAGAAGATCCTCGCCAACCTCAACCAGGACATGGTCGGGGCGAAGCAGTCCCTCGGGTCGCGCACGGAGTACATGGCGCGCACGCCGTGGTGGAGACCGTCCTACCTCTCGGACGTGCAGGAGAGCGTCCTCGACATGGTGGTTCGCGGCAACAACGCGTACCTCGCAGCCTGGGGGTCAGGGTCGATTCCGCCGGGTGTGGCGTTCACGAAGCCTCTGTTCTCGCAGCTCGGCACGCGCGAGCCGTACCACGCGAAGGCGGTCCCCTACTTCGACTCGACCGATCACATGGTCTTCAACGACTCTTGGGTCGGCGTGCCGGGCACGACGCTGACGAACTGGCCGGACGAGTACATCCACTCCAGCGACGACGACCTTTGGCAGATCGATCCCACCCAGATCAAGCGCAACGCGTTTGTCGTGGCGGCGACAGCCTGGTGGCTGGCGAACGCCGGCGACGCGGAAGCGACCTGGCTGGCGGACTACGTCTCGGGGCGCGCCACCGAACGGCTCGGCCGCGAACGCGTCACGGCACAGAACTGGCTCCGTAACGGAGATGGAACCGAAGCCGACCGCCGGCGCGCCGCCGGCGACCTGTTCATGGTCGCGCTGGACAAGGAAGTGGCAGCGATCGAATCCACCCGCGCCCTCGGCGCTCCGGATGCCGCCCGCTCGCGCGCGGTGACCTCGCTGAAGGCCGTCGCCGGACCGATCGCCCAGGCTCTCCCGGCCACACCCGACCGCGCCGCCGATCCCGCACTCACCCGTCTCGCCGCCCGTACCCCACGCCGCCCGGTCGCGACTCTCTCCGAGTGGATGGCGCTCGAGCACGAGGTCACGGGCAAGCGTCACGCCGCAGAACGCGCCCTCAGAGACTCCAAGGAGAAGGACGAGGAAGCTCGCAAGTCAGCGCGGGGCAAGAGGCCCGCGGCTCCCGCGGCGCCGGCGGCCGACGAGGAATCCGAGAAGCTCTCGCCGCTTATGCAAGCCGCGGTCATGAACCGGATCGACGGAAAGACCAATGCCGCCGACATCGCCCGCGCGGTATGCGCCGAGGCCCTTTCGGCGGGCTGGTGGTACTACGGAAAGACGACGCCGGATCTGGTCGAGAAGTTTCTGGCGAAGCAGGCCAAGGACGGGCTGGTCGTCTGGTAGCGCAGACGCTCGGGACTCAGCTCCACCGCCCTTCGACCCAGTACCAGCCCTTGCGGGAGTGCTTCCAGGTTCCGGATATCCAGACGGCGCCGGCGCGCGGCGGCCGTTTCCAACCTCCGTCCACCCAGATGTAGGTAGTGCCGTCCCACCGGTAGTAACCCTTCGTCCAGACATAAGAGGTGCCCGGCGAAACGCCCTGGCTTTCCTCGATCGGCTTGGGCGGAGCGACGTTGACGTAGACCGTATTCGGAGGAGGCTTAGGTACGCAGGCCGCCGGAGCCAGAACCGCCGCGCCCAGCAGAAGCGGCGCGGCGATCTTCCTCACTTCCACCGTCCCTCGACCCAGTACCAGCCTCCATGTCCATGCTTCCAGTGGCCCGCCGCCCAGACGACGTGCGGCCGCGGAGGCACAACCCAGTGGCCGGGCACCCAGACGTATGCGGTCCCGTTCCAGCGGTGGAATCCTCCAATCCACACGTAGTTCGGACCCGGCGCCACGACCTTCACTTCCACCGGAGGAACCGGCGGCGCCACCTTGACGTAGACCCGCGTGCCGGCGAGCGCCGGCTCGGCGAAGAGCACCGTGGCGAGCAAGAGACCCGCAAACTTCGAACGCCGCTTCATCAGCTGCCTCCCCACATTCGACGAGCGCCGCATCCGCCCGGTTGACGCGTCAGAGCTCGTGCTGGAGCACGCGCCGGAGCGTGACCGCGTCGATGTTTCCCCCGGATACGATGACAGCAACCTTCTTGCCAGAAAGCGTATCGCGGAGGCGCAGAAGTCCGGCCAGACCGGCAGCGCCCGCGCCCTCGGCGAGGTTGTGCGTCGCGCGCAGGAGCAGCCGCACGGCTTCGGCAATCTCCGCCTCCTCGACGACGACGAATCCGGCCAGGCCCTCGCGCAGCGCATCGAAGGTCATCGGGTACACGCTGCGCGTCGCGAGGCCGTCCGCGAAGGTGTCGGCGCTCGCGCCCTCCACGGCGTGTCCGGCGTGGAACGAATCGTGCGCGGCGCGCGCCCGTGCCGCCTGCACGGCGTAGACCCGGAGCGCGGGCTTGAGAGCGCGCGCGACGGTCATCGCGCCCACCGCCTGGGAGCCGCCGCCCACGGAGACGACGAGAGCATCGAGATCCGGCCGCTCCTCGAGAATCTCGAGCGTCAGGGTGGCGGCGCCCGCGATCACGTCCCGGTCGTTGGTCGAGTGCACGAGCCGCATCCCGCGTTCGGAGACGAGACGCTGCGCGACCTTCGCCGACTCGTCGTAGTCCGCGCCCTCCTCGACGAGGGTGGCGCCGTAGCCCCGCATCCCCTCGTTCTTCTCGGGATTGTTGCCGCGCGGGACGCAGACGGTGATCGGTATGCCGAGCGCCGCGCCCGCAAACGCGAGGCCCAGTCCGTGGTTGCCCCGCGTGGCCGCGACGACGCCGCGCCGCCGCTCGTCCGGAGACAGGCGCGTGAGGGCGGCACAGGCGTTTCGCACTTTGAAGGAGTTGGTCGGCGCCTGATTCTCGTGCTTGACCCAGAGCTCGATGGCGCCGCCGACCGCCACGTCCAGGGGCGCGTACCGCCGCAGCGGCGTGGGCGCGACCCAGGGCCGGATGCGCTTCTGCGCCGCCAGGACGTCCTCGAACCGGATCGGCCACGCCGCGGTGCGCTCGACCTCGCCCATGAACCGTGAAAATATCCGGGCTCCAGATGCCCCCCAAGCGGAAAAAGAAGGTCGAGCCCAAGTCGCGCGGCCTCTCCCCCTCCGACATCGGGGCGGGAGACCCGTCTCCGGCGGCCGCAGCCCTTGCGTCGTCGATCGAGAAGGACGGCGGCGCGGCGCTGTCGGTCTACCGCGACCCCCTCGGCGGGCACTGGCAGGTTCTCGCCTCGCTCCCGATCGATCTCGTCGAGCCCACGCCCTTTCAGCGCGATCTCTCCGACGCGCACGTCAAGCGCCTGACGGCCGTTCTGGAGGCGCTGGACCGCTTCCTCGATCCCATCATCACGGTGCGGAGCGCGGACGGGCGCTACTGGACGCCCAACGGCAGCCATCGGCTGGCGTCGCTGAAGAAACTCGGCGCAAAGTCCATCGTGGCCCTCGTCCTGCCGGAGCCCGAGGTCGCCTACAAGATCCTGGCCCTCAACACCGAGAAGGCGCACAACCTGCGCGAGAAGTCTCTGGAGGTCGTGCGGATGGCCCGCGACCTCGCCGAAAAGGATTCGCTCGCCGAGAAAGACTACGCGCTCGAGTTCGAGGAGGCCGCGTTCCTGACGCTCGGAATGTGCTACGAGAAGAACGGGCGCTTCGCGGGCGGCGCGTACCATCCCGTGTTGAAGCGCGTGGACACGTTCCTCGACAAGCGCCTGGCGGCCGCGCTCGAGGTCCGCGCGAAGCGCGCCGAACGTCTCGGGGAGCTCGAGGAGGCGGTGGCCGAAGCCATGGCCGCTTTGAAGGCGCGAGGCTTCGAGAGCCCCTACCTGCGCGCGTTCGTCGTGGCGCGGATCAATCCGCTGCGGTTCCAGCGCGGAGCCAAGGCCGAATTCGACGAGACGATCGACAAGATGCTCGCGTCGGCGAAGAAGTTCAAAGCGGAATCCGTCAAGCCCGAGCAGCTCGCCCGGGCCGGCGGAGCGTCGGAGGATTGAGATGCGCAAACGCTGGATCGTCGCCGCCTCGCTCGCGTGCGGGGCGGCCGCCGCCGCCGCGAGCCCCGGCGCTCCCGACCTCGCGACCGCGAAGGTCGTGGACCTGACCCACACCTTCGACAAGACCACGATCTACTGGCCGACCTCGCCGTCGGCGTTCGAGCTCAAGCCCCTCGCCGACGGACAGACCCCCGGCGGCTGGTTCTACCGATCCAACGCGTTCTGCACCCCCGAGCACGGCGGCACGCACCTCGACGCTCCGAGCCACTTCGCGAAAGAAGGCCGTTCCGCCGACCAGATCCCGGTGCGGCAGCTCATCGGCCCCGCCGCCGTCCTGGACATCGCCGCGGCGTCCGCGAAGGACCCCGACTACCGGCTTACGCTGGACGACGTGAAGGCCTGGGAGAAGAAGCACGGTCCGATCCCCGCCGGCGCGATCGTCCTGCTTCGAACCGGTTGGAGCGCGCGCTGGCCCGACCGCAAGAAGTACCTCGGCGACGACACGCCGGGAGACGCGTCGAAGCTCCACTTCCCCTCCTATGGCAAGGAAGCCGCCGAGTATCTCGTGCGCGACCGGAAGGTCTCCGCGATCGGCGTCGACACCGCTTCGATCGACTACGGCGCGTCGCAGGATTTCGTCGTGCACGTCGTCGCCAACAGCGCCAACGTGCCGGGGCTCGAGAACCTGGACCATCTCGAGGAGCTGCCGGAATGGGGAGCGTGGGTGGTCGCGCTGCCGATGAAGATCGGCGGGGGCTCGGGCGGCCCGCTGCGCATCGTCGCGCTGCTGCCGTCGGCTCCGTGATGGCGCCGCCGCACCCCCTCGGCCTCCACCGGTCCCTCGATCCCCCCGGCGTCCTTCCACAGGCCGCCCGGAGGCTCGACGCCACACCGCGGGCGCTCGAGAACGAGATCGCCGTTTCGGTGCGCGCGCTCTCGATCGACTCGGCGTCTTTCCGGCAGCTGCGTGAGAGCGAGGCCGCGACGGGCGAGCCCGTGGGCGATCAGATCGCGCGCATCGTCGAGGATCGCGGCAAGATGCAGAACCCGGTCACCGGCTCGGGTGGAATGCTGCTCGGCGAGATCGCCGAAGTCGGCGCCGGGCACCCCGCAGCGGGCACGTTGTCGCGCGGGGATCGCATCGCCTCTCTCGTCTCGCTGACGCTGACTCCCCTTCACCTCGAAAGCGTGGGCGCCGTCCACGTGGAGACCGAGCGCGTCGAGGTCTCGGGCACGGCGATCCTCTTCGCGCGCACCCTCTTCGCGCGCCTGCCGTCGGATTTTCCCGAGGGCGTCGCCCTGGCGGCCTTCGACGTCGCCGGAGCGCCCGCGGCCGTCCTGCGCGACGCCCGGCCCGGCCAGACGGTCCTCGTCGTCGGCACCGGAAAGGCGGGGCTGCTGTGTCTGGCGGCGGCACGCGAAGCCGTCGGAGCGAAGGGCCGCGTGCTCGCCGTCGAGCCTTCGGCGCGCGCCGCCGAGCGCGCGCGATCTCTGGGCTTTGCCGACGAAGTGTTCGCGATCGACGCGCGCGACCCCGTAGCTATGCTGTCCGCCGTCGAGACCGCGACCTCCGGCGCCCTCGCCGATCTCGTCGTCAACGTCGTGAACGCACCCGGGACCGAAGCCGCCAGCGTGCTCTGTGCGCGCGACGACGGCGCGGTGCTCTACTTCGGGATGGCGACCTCCTTCTCGGCCGCGGCGCTCGGCGCCGAGGGTCTCGCCAAGCCGACACGACTTTGGATCGGCAACGGCTTCGTCCCCGGTCACGACGAGGCGGCCCTCGCGCTGCTGCGCCGTCATCCCGCCCTGTCGGCCGCGTTCGCGTCGCTCGCGGGGCCCGCGCGGTGAGCGCCGCCGGGTCGCTGGCCGCTCGGCTGCGCGCGTTCGGAGCCCGTCGCGTCGCTTTCCTGGGTCTGGCCAAGAACGTCGGAAAGACCACGGCTCTGGTCTCCGTGCTGGCCGAGCTTCACCGGATGGGAGTCGCCGCGGGGACCACGTCGGCCGGCCGAGACGGCGAGGCCTTCGACGCGATCACCGGAGAACCCAAGCCGCGCTTCCGGGTGTGGCCGGGACAGTTCCTCGCCTCCGCGGAGTCCACGTTCGCCGCCGCCTCGTTCCCTTCGACCGAGGTCGCCACGCTTTCCTTTCCCACCCGGTTCGGCCCGGTCCAGCTTCGCCGCAGCGAGGGAGAAGGAGAGATCGAGCTGATCGGACCCTCGACCGCCGCGCAGATGGACCGCTCGGCCGCCGCCCTGGAGGCGGCCGGCGCCGAGATCCTGCTCCTCGACGGCGCCATCGGCCGGCGCGCGTTCGCGGGGGCGCGCGTCTCCGATGCCGTCGTCCTATGCGTGGGGATGGCGGCCGGTGCGACGATCGAAGCGGTTCTCGCGGCGACGCGCGGAGCGCTGGAGCTTCTCCGGCTGAATGCGCCACGCGAGGACGCCGCGATCGTGCCCCGCGAAGGCGCGGTGACCGGAGTCTCGCTCGAGGAGCGCCCGCCGTCGCCGGGAGAGACGCTTGTGGCCGAGGACTTCACGTCGATCTTTCTGACGCCGGAGGAACGCCGCGCCCTGCGCGACCGGGGCGTATCGCTGGCCGTCCGGAGACCCGCCCGTCTGCTCGCCGTGACCGCCAACCCCACGGCTCCGGCGCGGCCTCCCCTCCCCGCCGAACGCTTCTTCGAAGCCCTCGTTCGCGAAGCGGCCGGAACTCCGGTCTACGACCTGGTGGCTGACCTCGAGTCACGCTGAGGCGCCTCTCGTATACTTTTCGCGCCCATGTCCGGAAAACTCGACCTGCCCGCCGCCGAGATCGAGCGCTGCCGGGCGCTGGCGCGGACGGTCGCCGAAGGCGTGCGTGCCGAGACCGAGCAGTACACCACGGTCTCCACGGAGCGGACCGTGCTTCGCCTTCTCGGCGTGGACGGCGTCGACGCCGACGAGGTGCCGATCCCCAATCGCGTGGTCGACGCCCTGCAGAAGGCCGGCCGCCTGTCGCGGGGCGCAGCGGTCTGGATCGGCAGCGCGATGGCGATTGGGGCCGCCGATCCCTCCGACGCCGCCCGGCGGCTGATCGAGGCCGGCGGCAGCGTGCCGGAGCACCCGCGCTGGCGCGAGGCGATCGCCCCGCATGTCGAGCGGGGGCTCACGCGAATCCTGGCCAACCGCGCCGAGCGCGAGCGCCGAGTGGCGGCCCATCCGGCGGAGGAGCTGCCGCTCCTGTACGCGATCGTGGCCACCGGAAACATCCATGAAGACGTAATCCAGGCGACCGCGGCGGCCCGCGCCGGCGCGCAGTGCATCGCTGTGATCCGGTCGACCGCGCAGTCCCTGCTGGATCACGTTCCCTACGGCGCGACGACCTCCGGCTTCGGAGGCACGTATGCGACGCAGGAGAACTTCCGGCTGATGCGCGCGGCGCTCGACGCGCTCGAGCCCGAGATCGGCCGCTACGTGCGGCTGGTCAACTACTGCTCGGGCCTCTGCATGCCCGAGATCGCGGCGATGGGCGCCTTCGAGCGTCTCGACATGATGTTGAACGACGCCCTCTACGGAATCATCTTCCGGGACATCAATCCGCTGCGGACCCTGATCGACCAGAACTTCTCGCGGCGCATCAACGCGGTGGCCGGAGTCGTCATCAACACCGGCGAGGACAACTACCTGACCACGGCGGACGCCGTCGAGCAGGCGCCGGCCGTCCTGGCCTCCCAGTTCATCAACGAGCGGCTGGCGAAGGACGCGGGACTGGAGACCTGGCAGATCGGGCTTGGCCACGCCTTCGAGATCGACCCGGAGCTCGAAGACGGCCTGCTTTTCGAGATCGCGCAGGCCGAGGCCGCTCGGGAAATCTTCCCCGACGCGCCGCTGAAGTACATGCCCCCGACCAAGCACATGACGGGAAACGTCTTCCGCGGCTATCAGCAGAACGCGCTCTTCGTGCTGACGTCGGTGGCCACCCGGCAGTCGATTCACCTGCTCGGAATGCTGACGGAAGCGCTGCACACCCCGTTCCTCCACGACCGCTGGCTCGCCATCGAGCAGGCGAAGACGATCCGGACCAACGCCCGGCACCTCGCCGACGAGATCGCCTTCCGGCCCGACGGCCGGATCGTCCGGCGCGCGCGCGAGGTCCTTTCGGGCGCGGGACAGATCCTCGAGCGCGTGGCCGAGCGGGGCCTCTTCGGGGCACTGGCCGACGGCGTCTTTGCGGACACTCGCCGTCCCAGGGACCGCGGCCGCGGCTTCGAGGGCGTCGTCCGTCGCGACGCGGACTACGCGAACCCGTTCATGGAGGCGTGGAGCGCGACGCCCGCCGGGGCGCGCACGTGACTTCGCCGCGAACGGTCCGCCCCTACGGCGACAAGAAGAACGACGGCGCCGTCCAGCTCTCCTTCACGCTTCCCGTCGCCAAGTCCGCCGCCGCCGTCGAGGCCGCCAAGCGCTACGTGTCCAAGATGGGCGTACGCGAGCCGTATGTCACACTGGCCGAGGCGATCGCCCCGGAGTTCACCTACTTCGTGGTTTACGGGCGTGCGACGCACGACGTCGACCTCTCCGCGATCGCGGTCGAAGAGACTCCCTCGGCGACGCTCGACCGCGAGGCGATCGACGCCGAGATCGCCCGGCGCTTCGGCCGGCGGCTGATCGTGCTGGGCTGCGCGCTGGAGTCCGACGCGCATACGGTCGGCCTCGACGCCATCTTCAACATGAAGGGCTTCGCCGGGGACTACGGTCTCGAGCGCTATCACGGCTTCGACGCCCGCAACCTCGGAGCGCAGGTGCCGACCGCCGAGGTGGCGCGGCAGGTTCGCGTCGCGGGCGCCGACGCCGTTCTCGTGTCGGCCACCGTGACGCAGAACGAGATCCACATCCGCCACATGACCGACCTCGTCGACATGCTGGAAGCCGAGCGCCTGCGCGACCGCGTCGTCCTGGTGGCCGGCGGCGCCCGCGTGGACCATGCCCTCGCCAAGGAGCTTGGGTACGACGCCGGCTTCGGCCCCGGCACGAAACCCTCGCGCGTCGCCGCCTTCCTACTGGAAGAGATCTCGCGGCGCCACGGCGTCGGGGCGCTCGCGTGAGCGACCGCGTTCTCCTGCGTCTGCGCGTCGGAGCCGAGCAGGCGCACTACGGCGGCGGCCTCGTCGACGGGGCGTTCGTCCTGAAGCTCTTCGGCGACGCCGCGACGGAGCTCTTGATCCGGCGCGACGGCGACGAGGGCCTCTTCCGCGCCTACTCCTCGGTGGACTTTCTGGCGCCGGTCCACGGCGGCGACTACCTCGAGATCGAGGCGGAGCTCACGCGCGTCGGCAAGACCTCGCGGGAGCTGCGTTTCGAGGCGCGCAAGGTCATCGCGCCGCTCGAGGGCTCCGCGGCCCGAGTCCTGGAGCCTCCCGAGGTGGTTGCGCGCGCGGTCGGCACCTGCGTCGTCCCCCTCGGGAAGCAGCGGAGCCGCGCGTGAGCGACGAGCTTCTGATCACGGTGGCCGGCGTGGGCGCCGAGGTCACCCGCGAGCAGCAGCCGAACCTCCCGCTCCTTCCGGATGAAGTCGGCGAGGAGTACCGGCGCGCTTACGACGCCGGAGCCACGATCGGCCACATCCACGGACGCCTCCCCGACGGCCGGCCCACGCAGGACCGCGAGACCTTCCGAGCGTACTCCGCCGCGATCCGTCAGCGCTGCCCGATCCTCCAGCAGTTCTCCACCGGAGGCGCCGTGGGGATGACCGTGGAGGAACGAATCGAGGCCGTGGACCTGAAACCCGATATGGCGACGCTGACGCTGGGGACCTGCAACTTCGGCGACGACGTCTTCGAGAACTCGCTTCCGACGATCCGCGCGATCCTCTCGCGGCTGCAGCAGCACGGCATCACGCCGGAGCTGGAAATTTTCGACGACGGCATGCTCGCCACCGCCGACGTTCTCTTCGCAAAGGGGCTCCTGAAACCGCCCGCGCACTTCGATTTCGTGCTGGGCGTGCCTGGCGCCGCGGCGGCCACCGCCGAGAACCTCAACCACTTCGCGCGCTCGATTCCCTCCGGCTGCACCTGGACGGTCGCCGGAATCGGCAGACGCCAGACCGCGATGGCGACGATGGCGATCGCGATGGGCGGGCATGTGCGCGTCGGCTTCGAAGACAACATCTACTACCGCAAGGGAGAGCTGGCCGACTCCAACGCCCGCTTCGTCGAGCGCGTCGTCCGCATCGCCCGGGAGGTGGGACGGGAGCCCGCCTCGATCGCGCAGGCGCGCGCGATCCTGCGCCTCCCCGCCGCCGCTTGAGCGCCGAGCCTCGGCCGGAGGCGCCCGAGCTTTCCAGGGGTCTCGGGCTCTGGGATACGAGCCTGCTGGTCCTGGGCCTCGTCATCGGCGGCGGCATCTTCCTGGTGCCGACCTCGATCGCGAAAGCGGTGCCCTCCGAGCCGTGGATCCTCGCGCTCTGGATCGTCGGCGGGCTCCTCGCTATCGCGGGCGGCCTCGTGTACTCCGAGATGGGCGCAATGCTGCCGAAGGCCGGCGGCATGTACATCTACTTCCGCGAAGCCTTCGGCGAGCTCCCCGCCTTCCTCTACGCGTGGGTCGCCTTCTGGATCATCATCATCGGGTCCGACGCCGCAGTGGCCGTCGGTTTCTCGACGTATCTCGCCGTCTTCTTTCCGTCGCTCGGCAACGATCACGTCCTCGCGGCTCTCGGTCCGGTCACGATCTCGGCCGGCCAGCTGGTCGCGGTGGCACTCACCCTGATCCTGTCGGGGACGCACTACATCGGCGTTCGCGAGGGGGCCCGGATCCAGGGCGTCTTCACGGCCCTCATCGTGATCGCCCTGGCCGGCATCGCGCTCGGCGGCCTCTTCGGCTCGGCGCCGGTCGCGGCACGGGCGCCGATCGCCGCCCCGTCCCCGATCGTTTTCGCGGCGGTCGGCACCGCGCTCATCGGAATCTTCTGGACGTTTTACGGATGGAACGAAATCGTCGCCGTCGCAGGAGAAGTCGCCAACCCGAAACGCAATCTTCCCGTCGCGCTCATCCTCGGCACCGGTCTCGTGACGCTGCTCTACGTCGGCGTCAACGCGGCTTTCCTCAAGGTGATTCCGGCCGCCGAGATGGCTTCGACGGAACAGCCCGGCACGGTCGCCGCGACGCGGCTCTTCGGTCCCGGTGCCGGCTCGCTCGTGGCCCTCGCGATCACCGCGGCGGCGGTCGGCTGCGTGTCGGCGGGCCTCGTCCCGGCGCCGCGCGTCGTGTACGCGCTTGCCAAGGACGGGCTGTTCCCGAAGGCCTTCGCCCGCGTCCACCCCCGATTCCGCACGCCCTCATTCGCCATCGTCGTGCAGGCGATCTGGATGTCGCTCCTCTGCCTGTCGGGCCGGTACGACCAGCTCTACACCTACGCGACCTTCTTCGTCATCCTCGCTTATGCCGCGACGGGCATCGCGCTCTTCGTATTCCGGCGGCGGCATCCGGATCTGCCCCGGCCCTATCGTTGCTGGGGATATCCGGTAGTACCGTTCGTCTTCGTCGTGAGCTCGGTCCTCCTCGCCATCAACACGGTGCGCGAGCAGCCCAAGGAGACACTCACCGGAATCGGAATCCTGCTGCTCGGCCTGCCCGTCTACTTCCGGATGCGCCGAAAGGCGCGGGGGACGGCGGCATGAGACTCCTCGTCGCGGCGCTCGGTCTCCTGCTCTTCACAAGTCCACCCAGTCCGGAGACGGAAGCGCCGCTGACCGGGTTTTCGGCGGAGCGTGACGCCTGGCAGCGGGACTACGAGAAGCGTTTTCTGGCGCTTCCGCAGCCGGATGAGTGCGGCGCGATCCTGCGGGAGCTGACGAAGACGCCTCACCTCGCGGGCACCGACGGGAATGCCCGGGTCGCCGCGTTCCTCGCGGCCGAATACAGGAAAGCCGGGTTCGACGTCTCGACGCCGAGCTACGACGTGCTCCTGTCGTACCCGAAGAGCGCGAAGCTCGAGATCCTGGGCGAGCCCGGCGTGGCACTGGGCCGCGGAGAGCCGCCGATCCCGTCGGATCCCGACACGAACGTGCCCGAAGCGGCGATGCCGTGGAACGCGTACGCGCCGACGGCGCAGGTCACCGCCGAGGTGGTCTACGTCAACCGCGGAAGCGCCGAAGATTACGACCGCCTCGCAAAGATGGGCGTGGACGTGCGGGGCAAGATCGCCCTCGCGCGCTACTTCGGCGGATACCGCGGCGGCAAGTCGCTCGAGGGCGAGAAACGCGGCGTCCTGGCCGTCCTGGTCTACTCGGATCCGATCGACGACGGCTGGTTCCAGGGTCCCGTGTATCCAGACGGGCCCTGGGGACCCTCCTCGCACTTCCAGCGCGGAGCCAACGTCTACGACTTCATCCTTCCCGGCGACCCGCTCACACCCGGATGGGCGTCGACCGCCGACGCGAAACGGATCCCGATGGCGGACTCGGAGATCCTGCCGAAGATGCCGATGATGCCTCTCTCCGCGCGGGACGCCGCCGAGATCCTGAAGCGGCTTCGAGGTCCGGCGGTGCCGGAGTCCTCGTGGCAGGGGGTCGCTCTGCCGGACACCTATCGCGTCGGTCCGGGCCCGGTGCGCCTGTCGCTGGAGATCGACAACACCCGTGAGCACCGCAAGATCACCAACGTCATCGCGACGCTCAAGGGTACCGAGGAGCCCGAGAAGAAGATCCTGCTCTCCAACCACTACGACGCCTGGGTCTACGGTGCGGTGGATCCCTCCTCCGGCACCGCTGCGATGCTGGCGCTGGGCCGCGCGCTCGGCAGGCTCGCCGCCGACGGATGGCGGCCACGGCGAACGATCGTCATGGCCTCATGGGACGCGGAGGAATACACGCTGACCGGGTCGACCGAGTGGGGCGAGGAAAACGAGAAGGACCTGAAGAAGAACGCCGTCGTCTGCATCAACGTGGACGAGGCCACCCACGGCAAGAACTTCTCGCCCTCGGCGTCTCCCCTTCTCTTCCGGGCGATCCGGGAGGCGGCCCGGGATCTGCCGGATCCCTCCGACTCCAAGCGAAGTCTCGCCGACGCCTGGCGCGCCAACGCCGGGTTCATCGGCGTGCAGAGCTATGCGACCTCGACGGGAGCAAGCGAAGAGCTTCCAGTGGCGATCCTGGGCAGCGGCTCGGACTACACGGTCTTCTTCAACCACATCGGCGTGGCGTCGACCGATCTCGTGTTCGACGGCCCCTACGGCGTGTACCACTCGGTCTACGACACCTATGAGTGGATGGCCAAATACGGCGACCCGGGCTTCCTCTACCACGCGGCGATGGCGAAGTACGCCGGTCTCCTGGCCTTGCGATTCGCCAATGCCGACGCGCTGCCCTTCGACGCCGCGGCGTACGGTCTCGAGATCGCCCGTTATGCCGACGAGCTGCGCGCGCTGCCGGCGGCGTCTCCGCACTCGGTCGCGCTGTCCGCGCTCGCGCAGAAGGCTCGCGCCTGGAGCGCCGCCGCGGGACTCGCGCAGAAAGCGATCTTCACGCGGCTGCACGAGCGCCGCACGCCCACGCCCGACTTGAGAGACGCGAACGCCTGGCTGCAGTCGCTCGAGCGTGCGGTCCTGGATGCTCCCGGGATCCCGGGACGTCCCTGGTTCCGGCACCTCGTGTACGCGCCGCTGCCGTCGTATCGCGCGGAGACGCTGCCGGCCATCCGTGAGGCCATCGTCGAGGGGCGCTCGGAGTTCGCGGGTCTTCAGATCCGGCGTCTGGGAGAGCGGCTCGAGGCCGCGACGGCCGCCGCCAAGGCCGCGTCCGGCGGACCCGGTCCGCGCCCGACACCGCGGAAAAAGTAAGGCCCGGTCTAACGGGTGACGACGGTCGCTGCCACGGGCGCCGGCTCACTCTTCTCCGACGCGGCGGGCATGGGCTGCCACCAGCCAAAGATCCGATTCACGTAGGCCACGGTCTCGCGGTAGGGCGGCATCCCGCCGTACGTCTCGACGGCACCCTCGCCGGCGTTGTAGGCCGCCAGCACCAGCTCGGGCCGATGACCGAAACGGTCGACCAGCTCCCGAAGGTAGCGCACCCCGCCCCGGACGTTGGACGCCGGGTCGAAGGGCTTTCTGACCTCGAGGCGCCGGGCGGTCGCCGGCATCAGCTGCATCAGGCCGCGGGCGCCCTTTCGCGAGACGGCGCGCGGCTGATAGTTCGACTCGGCCCGGATCAGAGCGGAGACCATGGAGGCGTCGAGGTTCGCGCGGCGAGACTCCTCCTCGATGAGGGCGTCATAGGGCGTCGAAAAGAGGGGCCTGCGATCCGCGCGGTAGGAGAGGTCGGCGACAACCACTCGGGCGGTTTCGTCCTCGACCATCACGGTATCCACCACGACTTCGTCGTCCACGATCCGCTCGACACGGTCGAGATCCACCAGGTAGCTGCCCCCGCCGGGAAGCGAGATCTCGAGCTGTTCGGAGAGGACCCGGTAACCGGCGGCCTTCACCACCCGGCCGTCCTCGAAGACGACCAGTTCCGCACGGGCCGAGGGCGCGGCGAGGCACGACACACAGGCGAACCCCGCCAGGGCGGCAAGACGGCGCATTCGGGAGGCGAAACCCGCCCCACCGCCTGCGCATTCCGAATAGGGGCCTTTCACCGGCCTATTTTCGCACGCCCGGCCCGGCCTGCCCGGGGGTGATACCGGTCGTAGACCCGCCGCAGACGGCCCCGCGATACCTGCGTGTAGACCTGTGTCGTCGCAATGTCGGCATGGCCCAGCATCATCTGAAGGGCCCGAAGGTCCGCCCCATGCTCGAGCAGGTGTGTCGCGAAAGAGTGGCGCAGCGAGTGGGGCGTGAAGCGGGTCCGGATGCCGGCGGCGCGCCCGTAACCGCCGATGAGCTGCCAGAAGCGCTGGCGGGTCATCGCTCCTCCCCGCGCCGACAGAAACAGCGCCGGCGAGCGCTTCACGTCCAGGGCCGGACGCGCGACGTCGAGGTACCGGGCCAGCCAGCGCGCCGCCGACTTGCCGAACGGGACGAGGCGCTCCTTGCCTCCCTTTCCGCGGACCCTCAGGATGCCGGCCTCCAGGTCCGGAGCGTCCTTGGGCAGGCCCACGATCTCCGACACGCGCAGGCCCGAGGCGTAAAGGAGCTCGAGCATCGCGCGATCCCGCTGGCCCAGGGGCCCCGAAGCGTCGGGCGCCTCGAGCAACGCCTCCACCTCCCGTTCCGAGAGCGCCTTGGGCAGCGCGAGCCCGGCCTTCGGGCTCGCCATGTCCGCGGTCGGATCCTGCGCGAAACCTAGGTGGGCCGCGGCGAACCCGTAGAAGCCGCGCACCGCGGAGAGAGCCCTCGCGGTCGAGCGCGAAGACAGTCCCCGCGACCTCAGGTGCGCGAGGTAGCGGCCCAAGTCCGCACGCGACGTCTTCGACGCGGCGATGCCGCGCGAGGCGAGGAAGCGTCCGAACGCCTCGAGGTCGCCGCGGTACGCGGCCACACTCGCGGACGATAGTCCGCGCTCGACGGAAAGGTGGTCCAGATACGTCGGGAGCTCCCGGTCCAGGAAAGACGAGGTCGGAGCGGGAGGCTTCGAAGGAGGCGGGCGGCGGCCGGTCTTTCTAATGGGTGGTGGCGGCGGGCGCGAGGCGCTGGATGACCTCGAGGACTTCGTCGTCGAGGAGCACGTGATCGCTCTCCTTCGCGCGCCGGAAGATCGCGTCCACGAGCTCGGGACGCGGCTCGATGCCATGGTTCTCCAGCCAGCACTGCACGTTGGAGAGCCCGCTCATCGGGCCGACCTCGATGATCTGGTGTCGCCCGATCATGCTCGCCGGCACCCCCGAGTAGACGCGGTCGGAGAGCCATTCGTCGCCTTTCTTGCGGGCCTTGATGATCGCGGCGGCGTGCACGCCGGTCCCCGTGCGGAAGGCGTCCTTGCCGACGATCGGGTAGTTGTCGGGGATCGGGACAGCCGTCGCTTCGGAAACGGCCGAGCAGTAGTCGTGGAGCCGCGTCAGATCGCGGTCGATCCAGCCCAGCAGCTGCAGGTTGACGAGCAGCTGGTCCATCGGTGTGTTGCCGACCCTCTCGCCGATTCCGAGGGCGCACGCGTGCACGCGGTGGGCCCCGGCTTCCAGCGCCCAAAGCGCGTTGGTCACCCCGAGGCCCCGGTCCTGATGGCCGTGCCAGTCCACCTTGACCTCGGGATCGATCTCGGCGGCGAACTTGCAGACGAACTTCACGAGGTTGCGGACCCCGTCCGGCGTGGCGTGGCCGACGGTGTCGCACACGCAGACGCGCTGGGCCCCCGCGCGGATCGCCGTGGAGTACATGCGCCGGATGTGGTCCGGCTGGGCGCGGGTCGTGTCCTCGGTGACGTACATGACCGGCAGGCCTTCCCGCACCGCCAGCGAAACCGCGTCCTCGGAGAGCTTGAGCATCCGGTCGAAATCCCAGTCCTCGGCGTACTGGCGGATCGGCGAGGAGCCGATGAAGCAGGCGACCTCGATGGGAATGCCGACTTTCTGCGAGATCTCGATGATCGGAACGATGTCCGCCGCCACGGTGCGCGCCGCGCAGTTGGGGCGGATCTTCATCTTGGACCGGACGATTTCCTGGGCCAGCCGCGTCACCGTTTCCACCACGTGGGGCCCGGCGCCCGGCAGGCCGATGTCGGCGGAGTCGATTCCGAGCGCCTCCATCAGGTGGAGGATCCGGATCTTCTGATCCAGCGACGGGCTCCGGACCGAGGGAGACTGGAGCCCGTCGCGGAGGGTCTCGTCGTCGAGCTCGACCCGTCCGCGCGCCGGGACGGCCGTGCCGCCGGCGCGGTTCCAGTCGTAAATGAGGTCGGAGTCCGATGGGTGCACGGCGCGCTCGTCCATCACGATTTTATCACCCGGGTTCGCACGCGCCGGGCCGCCCTAACGTCCCGTGAAGCGGGCCGGCCGCTTCTCGAGGAATGCCGTCATGCCTTCTTTCGTGTCCGAAGTCGCGGCGCACAATCCGAAAAGGGTCGCCTCGAGGCCGAGCCCTTCGGAAAGAGGCATTTCGAGGCCGCGATGGATCGCCTCGATGACGTAGCGGCAGGCGACGGGCCCGTTGGCGAGGATCGCCTTTCCCATCTCGTGCGCCGCCGTCAGGGTCTGTCCCGCCGGCACGACCTTGTTGACGAGCCCGATCCGATAAGCCTCCGCCGCGTCGATCTGCTCGGCGGTCAGGCAAAGCTGCATCGCAAGGCCTTTCCCCACCAGGCGCGCGAGGCGCTGGGACCCGCCGTAGCCCGGAAGGATGCCGAGCTTGACCTCGGGCTGCCCGAACCGCGCGTTTTCCGAGGCGATCCGGATCGTGCACGCCAGAGCCAGCTCGCACCCTCCGCCCAGGGCGTAGCCGTTGACCGCGGCGATGACGGGCTTTCCGAGCGTCTCGAGCTTGGCCAGGACGGCCTGGCCCTTGAGCGCGTGCTCGCGTCCTTCGAGCGGGGAGAGCTTCGCGAGCTCGCCGATGTCGGCGCCGGCGATGAAGGCCTTCTCCCCCGCGCCGGTGATGACGACGACGCCGACGGACTCGTCCGCGCGCGCTTCGTCGAGGGCGCGGTCGAGGGCGGCCATCACTTCGGAGTTCAACGCGTTCAACTTTTCCGGACGGTTGATCGTCAGCGTCCGGATGCGGTCCGAGGTCTCGACGAGGACGAGCTGGCTCACTTCTCCCCTCCGTAGTCGTAGAAGCCGCGGCCGGACTTGCGGCCGTACCGGCCCGCGAGCACCATGCGCTTCAGCAGCGGCGGCGGGGCGAAGCGCTGCTCGCGGTACTCCTCGAACATGATCTCGGCGATCGCGTAGGTCGTGTCGAGGCCCACGAAGTCCAGCAGCTTCAGCGGCCCCATCGGATGGCCGCAGCCGAGCTCCATGCCCTTGTCGATGTCCTCTTTCGTCCCGACGCCGGCCTCCAGCGCTCGCACGGCGTCCAGGATGTAGGGCACCAGAAGGCGGTTGACGATGAAGCCCGAGTTGTCCTGCGTGCGGATCGGCTCCTTGCCGAGCGATTTGGCGAAGTCGAAAACGGTCTGGAAGGTCTCATCCGAGGTCGCGATCGTCCGGACGACCTCGACGAGCTTCATGACCGGAACCGGATTGAAGAAGTGGAGCCCGGCGAATCGGTCGGGGCGGGACGTGGCCGCGGCCAGCTCCGTGATCGTCAGCGACGAGGTGTTCGAGCAGAAGATCGCCTCGCGCTTGCAGATCCCGTCCAGCGCCTTGTACGTCTCCTTCTTGACGTCGAGGTTCTCGACGATGGCCTCCAAAACGATGTCGCAATCGGACAGGTCCTCGAGCTTCGTCGTGGAGGAAATTCGCGCTCGGGCAGCGTCCCTCTCGCCCGCGGGGAGCTTGCCCTTCTCCACCGCCTTGCCGAGCGAGGCCTCGATTTTCCCGATGCCCTTCTTGACGAGGTCCTCGCTGACCTCGCGGACGACCGTCTCGTAACCCGCCTTCGCGCAGACCTCGGCGATGCCCGAGCCCATCAGGCCCGCGCCGAGGACACCGACTTTACGAATCCCCATCGCTCTTCGAATCCTCCTCTTTGCGGGCCGCAGCTCCCGGCTCGATCTCGATCTCGTTTTCGGCAACCTCGGGCTCGCCGCAGAAGTTGCGCAGCGTCAGGGTTCGTACGAAGGCCGGTCCCGTCAGGGCCAGGGTCGGCGTGGACGGAGCCACCACGATCCAGCCGTTTTCGGTCCAGTGGCGCAGCGCCTGCCGGCAGAGGCCCCCTTCGTTCAATGTCGTCATCACGGCGTTCAAGTCCCCCGTTCCACGGGCGCGCAGGTCGCGCAGGAAATCGTCGACGGCGGCCGCACGCACCGGAAAATCGAGGATCCGCTGGGTCCAGTTCATGAATGTCGAACGCGCGATCGCCGAATCAAGCCGCGGATTCGACCACCACGGCGATGCCCTGTCCGCCGCCGATGCAGGCTCCTGCCAGGCCGTAGCGCACGCCGCGGCGTCGCATCTCCTTGAGCAAAGTCAGCGTGCAGCGCGTCCCGGTCGCGGCGAGGGGATGACCGAGAGCGATCGCCCCGCCGTTGACGTTGAGGATCTCCCGGTCCAGACCGAGCTCGCGGATGACGCCGAGGATCTGCCCGGCGAAGGCCTCGTTGATCTCCCAGAGACCGATGTCCTTCTGGGAAAGTCCGGCCCGCGCGATCGCCTTGCGCGCCGCGGGAGCCGGGCCCAGACCCATCAGCTCGGGCTCGACACCCACGACGGCCCACGAGACCAGCCGTCCGAGGGGTTTCTTCCCGCGAGCCACCTCTTCGGACGCGACGACCACGGCGGCCGCTCCGTCGACGATGCCCGAGGCGTTGCCCGCCGTGACGGAGCCGTCCTTGCCGAAGGAGGGAGGCAGCGCCGCGAGACCTTCCAACGTCGAATCCGGACGCATGTGATCGTCTTTCTCGACGCGGACGGTCTTGCGCCCCGCCTTGACCTCCACGGGAACGACCTCTTCCGACAGCCGGCAGGCCGACCAGGCCGCGGCCGCGCGCTGCTGAGACGACAATGCGTAGTCGTCCTGTTCCGCGCGGGTAATGTCGTACTTCGCGGCGACGCGATCCGAAGTCTGCGCCATGTAGAGGCCGCAGTAGGAGTCCATAAGCGCCACCATCAGCGAGTCTTCGAGCTGCCCCTGACCGAGCCTCAGACCCTTGCGCGCGCCGCGGATGACGTGAGGGGCCTGGGACATGTTCTCCATGCCGCCGGCCAGAACCGTCTTCGCCTCTCCGAGGAGAATCCGTTGCGCCCCCTGCACGATCGACTCGAAACCCGAACCGCAGAGGCGGTTCACGGTCAGGGCCGGGATTTCTTTGGGCACGCCCGCCTTCAGCGCAACGTGGCGGGCGCCGTAGATCGCGTCGCCGGAGGTCTGGAGGGCATTGCCGAAGATCACGTGGTCGATGGCGCCGGGCTCGACACCGCTGCGCGCGAGAGCCTCCCGGGACGCGTGCACCCCGAGGTCGATGGCCGAGACGTCCGAGAAAGCGCCGTTGTACTCGGCCATCGGAGTCCGCGCGCCTTCCAGAATGAGGATGGGCTGGTCTGCCATGGAGCCCGGCAGTCTATCGCAATCCTGCAGGAAACAGACTCAACCCAGGCTCTCGTATGCGACGCGGTGAAAGCGCTGGCGCACCTCGTTGAACGGGATCTCTTTGACCTCGGGATGAATGCGGTTGGTCAGGAGCACGAGAATCCATTCGCGAGCGGGATCGATCCAGAGCGACGTGCCGGTGAAGCCCGTGTGGCCGAAGCTACCGGCGCTCATCTCCGGGATTGCCGAGCCCGCGCCGCGCCGGCCCTGCCACGAGAGACCTCGGGCCTCCGGAAGCTCCTTCGTGCGATCGGCGCCGAAGGCGGCGAGCCGCGGCGATAGCCACGCGAGGGCGAGCTTCCAGACGTCGCGTGCCGTGCCGAAGAGACCCGCGTGTCCGGCCACGCCGCCTCGCCGGAACGCGTTTCCGTCGTGGACCTCTCCGCGCACCACACCGTCCCGGAAGCCGGCGTAGGCGAGCCCCCGGGCGGCGACCATCGCACGCTCGAATCGATCCCCTTTTTCCGTGGCGGCGAAGGCGGCGGGCGGCGCCGGAAGGAACCTCGCTCCGGAGCCTGCGGGCGAGGCGACGGTCTCGAGGAAGAGCCGGTCCAGCGGCGCGCCAAGAGCGGTTTCGAGAATCTCGCCCATCAGAAGGAAGTTCGGGTCGCTGTAGATCACTCGCTTGCCGGGAGCCTCTTCGGGTTCGAGCTCTCCGAGCGCGCGGCGGTACGCGGCCGGGCCCTCTCCCCGAACGTAGAGCGGGAACCACGCGGGCAGGCCCGAGGTGTGCGTCAGGAGATGCGCCAGCGTGATCCCGTCGTAGCGCGTCCGTTTCCATTCGGGAAGGAAGCGCCCCGGCGATGCATCCAGCGGAAGAGCGTCGCCCGAAGACGCGAGGATCGCTCCGGTCGAAAGAGGCTTGGTCAAGCTCGCCAGGTCGAAGAGCGTGTCCGGTGTGACGGCCTCGGTTCGAGGCTCCACGATCGCACTGCCGGCGACCTCGTCGGCCAGGATCTCGTCGCCCCGCGCGACGAGAGCGGTGGCTCCCGGAAACGAGCCCGCCATGATTTCCTCCTCGAGAAACCGGGCCAGCGGAGTCACGGTCCGGCGGATTCGAGCTGCGCGCGCCGCGGAGCGATCAGCGCCGCGTTCTGGGCGACTCCGGGCAAGAGGGGCTCGGTCCGCCGCGCCGCCGTGCGTTCGCGCTCGAGGGCCGCGATCTCGGCGTCCAGCCGCGCCGAGGTCCTCGAATCGCGGCTGACGCGCCGCGCCTCGCGCAGGGCGGCGATCCCCTTCGTGTACGACTCGACCGCGGCTTCGCGAACGGCCCTTGCGTCGAGGGCCTGGAGCGCCTCCGCGATCCGGCTGCGCGTCCACTGCACTTCCGCGGGATCGACTCCCAGCGTCCGAGCCGCCTCCACTTCTCCTCCCGGCCCCGCGCCTCGGAGCTTCAGGTAGAGATCGGCCTGTGCTTGAGTCAGCCTTCCGTCTTCCGGCGGCCGAAAGCGAGGCTCGACGCTCTTTCGAATCGCGCGGACCGGGTCGAGAGCGGTCGTCTTCTCGCCGCCGCCGCACGCGGTCCCGGCGAGAGCAAGGGCCAGCGCGGCGACGGCCGTTCGAGTGCGCACCGAAACAGTGTACCCAGCACAAGCCTCTGCCTGCGAACGGTTTCGGACGCTTTCGAGTTCGATTAAACTGGGTGTTCGCGGGGCGCACGGATGCTCGACAAGATCGGAAAATACGAAGTCTCCGAGCAAATCGGGTTAGGCGGGTTCGGCGCCGTCTACAAGGGCCGGGATCCGTTCATCAAGCGCACCGTCGCGATCAAAACCTGCCAGGTCAACGACGAGGAGATCAAGCACCGGTTCTTCCGGGAGGCCGAGCTGGCCGGGAACCTTCACCACCGCAACATCACCACGATCTACGACTTCGGCGTCGAGAACGGCATCCCCTACATCGTCCAGGAGTTCCTGACCGGCGAGGACCTCGACAAGAAGATCAAGCGGGGAGAACCGATCGCAGCGGCGCGCAAGGTCGAGATCGTGATGGCGATCGCCGACGGCCTCGGTTACGCCCACAATGCCTCGATCGTCCACCGCGACGTCAAGCCCGCCAACGTCCGCATCCTCGACGACGGCACGGTGAAGGTCATGGATTTCGGCATCGCGAAGTCCCTCCAGACCGAGTCCAACCTGACCCAGACGGGCATCACGCTCGGCACTTCCGCCTACCTCGCGCCCGAGCAGATCCGCGGAGAGGCGATCGACCGCCGGACCGACGTGTTCGCTCTGGGTGTCCTGGCCTACGAGTTGCTCGCCTACCGCAAGCCGTTTCGGGGAGAGCATCTCTCGACGGTTCTCTACAAGATCCTCAACGAGACGCCCGAGCCGATCGCGGCCGTCGCACAGGATGCGCCTCCGTCGCTCGCCGCGGCGGTCGATCGTGCGATGGCGAAGAACCCGGCCGACCGATACCCGACGATGGAGGCGTTCCGCAAGGACCTCCAGGCGGTCTTCCGCGAATTGACTGGAGCCTCGGGCATGTACCAGGTCCGCTCGAGCGACTCCGCCACGGTGCGGACGCCTCGCCCCAACGAAGAACTCGAGACGACGCTGGCAACGCCGTCGAGCGGCGTGTCGGCCGCGCGCGCGAACATCACGCCTCCCTCCGGAGCCCTCGCCCGGGTGCCGGCGTCCGACAAGACACCGGTCTCCGGATCGATATCCGGCAGCCGGCCGGCGCTGGAGCTCGTCAACTTTCGCGACCCGTCCGCCGCCGAAGTACCGGCGGAAGACCAGCCGACCCGGCGCACCAGCGACACGGAAGTCGCGACGGGTGTCGGGAAGACGCGAATCGCGATCTTCGGGGGACTCCTGGCGGTCATTGCCGCGGCCGTGGGCGCGTATCTTCTGATGCAGCGACGTCCCGAGGCGGCGAAACCGCTTCCCGCGCCTCCTCCACCGGCGGCCGTCGCTCCCACGCCGGCCATGGAGTTCCCGGAGCCCAAGCTTGGAAGCGGCGAGCCCGCCGCTGTTCCGACTGCCGCTCCGGCCGTGGCCCAGGCTGTGCCCACGTCCCCCCCGGCTCCCGCCGTCGTTCCTACGGAGATCCCGCCTCCACCCAAGAAGGTCAAGGTCCAGTTTTCCTCGGTCCCCATCGCGACGCTATCGGTCGACGGGAAGACGATCGGCCCGTCGATCCCGGCGCGCACAATCACGCTCGAAGAGGGCGAGCACACGGTGCGCTTCGAGGCCAAGGATTTCCCGCCTCACGAGCGGAAATTCAAGGTCCAGGCCGGAGCCGAGAACCGCATTCACTTCCAGTTCCCGGTGTCCATGCTGGTGATCGAGGCGCCCGGCTGGGCCGGCGCGCGCGTGCTCGTGGACGGCAAGTACAAGGGGTCTCTCCCCGACGCCGCTCGCCTGAAGCTTCCGCCCGGCGATTACAGCATCACGCTCTCCCGTGAGGGCTCCAATCCCGTGACTGAGAAAGTCACGGTGCCCGAAGGCGCTCCGAAGACGTGGAATGCGCCGCCTCCGTCGCCGGCGGCGTCCGGAGGTGCATCCTGAGACGCGTTGCCGCGCTGGCCCTCGGACTCGTTCTGATCTCCGCCGCCCTTCCCGCACAGGACACATCGAAGCTCGAAGCCGACGCCAAGAAGGCGTTCGACTCGGGCCGTTTCAAGGAGGCCGGAGACAAGTACGCGAAAGCCGCCGAGGCGGCGGGTCTGACCCCGGATCGCCAGGCCGACCTGCACCTGCAGAGCGCGTGGTCGTACTACATCGCCGGCAGCTCCAAGAGCGCGCGCGAGCAGCTCAAGTCGGCCCTGACCGCGCGGCCCGACCTCCAGGTGATCCCCGACTTCTACAGCCCCGACTTCGCCAATCTCGCCGGCGCCGTCCGCGCCGAAGTCGCCGGCGCCAATGTGCCTCCGATCGACGTCGAGGAGCTCAAGCGGTCGGCCCGCGCGAAGCTCGCCGACGGAAAAGCCGAGGAGGCGCTCTACGACCTCAAGCGCGTGGGCAACGTCAACGATCCCGAAGTCTTCCGTCTGCTGGCCGAAGCCAACGAGCGTCTGGGGCGTACCGCCGACGCCGACGCCGCGCGCAAGCGCATCGCCGACATCGAGAAAGGATCGGTCAGCTCCACGCCGATCGGCGCCGCACCCCTCGAGACCGCAGGCACGGGGACCTCCCTTGCGGTAGCCGTCGGGCCGCTGATCGAAGACGCCGAGTCGGCGCTGGCCAAGGGCGACTTCCGCACCGCCGGCGCGCTCGCGCGACAGGCCTCGGAGGCCGATCCCCGCAACGCCGAGGCGCACCGGATCGCCGGCGACGCGGCGCTGGCGGGCGGCCAGGACGTCGACGCCGAGCGCGAATACAGCGCGGCCGTCGTTCTCGACTCGGGCAATCCGAAGGCGGAGCTCGGGCTCGGAGTCGTGGCCGAAGCCCAGCGGAAGTGGAACACCGCGGCCAGCCACTACCGCCGCGCTCTCGAGCTCAATCCCAAGAGCGTCGCCGCCGCGCGCGGGCTCGGGCGCTCCATGCTGGAGCTCGGCGACAAGAGCGCGGCCCGGATCGCTTTCGGCCGGGCTATCGAGATCGATGCCACCTCCGCGGACGCGCGCAACGACTTCGGTGTCTTCCTCTATCGTTCCGACGAGCTCGACCGAGCCCAGGACGAGCTGATCGAAGCCGTGCGACTGGATCCGGGTCGCGCGGTGTTCCACGAGAACCTGGGACGGGTGTTCCGGAAGAAGTCGATGTGGAAGGAGGCCGCGCGCGAGCTCGCCGAGGCCGCCCGCCTCGACGGCAAGGAGGCTTCGGTCTGGACCGCGCTGGGCCAGGTCCGGATCCAGGAGAAGAAGCTCGACGACGCCGCGGCCGCGTTCACGACTGCGCTCTCGCTGGACCCGTTGAGCGAAGAGGCCGCGACCGCGCTGGCCTCGACGCTCGCGGCGCAGGGCAAGCTCGCGGAGGCCGAGGCCGCGCTGACGAGGGCCATCGAGAACAACGCCAAGTCCCCGGCGCTCTGGAACGACCTGGGCGTCGTCCGCGTGCGCCGCGCGAACTACCCGGGAGCGACCGAGGCTTTCCAGAAGGCGCTGGGCCTCGACGGCAACTTCGAGCCGGCCAAGGCGAACCTCGCCCGCGCCGGAGAGATCGCCTCGCTGGAGAAAGCCGCGTCCTGACCGCGGCGCGGATCCCGGTGTCGGCCTCGCTCGTCCTTCTCTCGGCCATGCTCGTGACGCCTCCCACCGACGCCGCCTACACCGATTCGATCGCGGCGTGGAGGGCGGCGCGCGTCGCCCGGCTCACCGCCGAAGACGGGTGGCTCTCGGTGATCGGCCTCTGGTGGCTGGATCCCGGCGACAACACCGTGGGAAGCGCCGCCGGGAGCCGCGTGGCGCTTCCTTCGGACCGCGCTCCCGCGGAGCTCGGGACGATCGTTCTGTCGGACGGCGCGCTGTCGTTTCGAGCGCGCCCCGGTGCCACGGTCGCGGCCGACGGGCGCCCCGTGACGACGACTCCGCTGCGGTCCGACGTCGACGGCAACCCGACGATCCTGGCCCACGGCTCGCTGCGGTTCTACGTGATCGAGCGGGGAGGCCGCTTCGCGGTCCGTGTCAAGGACTCCGCCAGCGAGGCGCGCGGCACGTTCCGAGGCATCCCGTATTTTCCGACGAACCCGGCGTGGCGCATCGAAGCGCGTTTTGAGCCGTACGATCCGCCCAAGTCCATCCGGGTGCCCAACGTGCTCGGCCACGTCGACACCGAGACCTCGCCGGGAGCCCTGGTCTTCGTCCACGACGGCAAGTCCTACCGCCTCGATCCCGTGCTCGAGCGTGGCGAGACCGACTACTTCGTGATCTTCGGAGACCGGACCAACGGCACCGATACCTACGGCGCCGGCCGTTTCCTCTACGTGGCGCCGCCCGTCGACGGGAAGACATTCATCGACTTCAACAAGGCCTACAACCCGCCGTGCGTCTTCACGGCGTACGCCACGTGCCCTCTTCCCCCGCCGCAGAACAAGCTTCCCTTCCGCGTGGAGGCGGGCGAGAAGGAGTATTCGCACTAAACCGTCGCGGGAGCTTGCGCTCCCGCTCCCGCGGCGCGAGGCTCCTCCCTCGGTTACTTCGGGAGACTCCTCGCGCCGCGAACCAGGGCGATACTGCTCACCTAGGTTGTCGGCAGCCAAGAGTCACCGCAACGCGTCGAGGAACTCCTTCAAGATACGGGCAGTCACGCCCCAGATCACGTGGTCGCCGTGATGGTAGAAGAGCACGGGCTCCTCGCGCCCCGGCAGCATCCGGGTCTCCAGCACCTTCGGGTCCAGCAACGTTGCGACCGGAACCTCGATCAACTCGGCGATCTCGGCCTCGGCGACGCGGAAGGGATACGGGTTCGGGATCGCTCCGACGAAGGGCTCGACGTAGAAGTTCGTGACCGTCGTCAGGGGCGACAGAGTACCGAGGGGCTTGACGTCCTCCGCGCGCACTCCGATTTCCTCGTCGGTCTCGCGCAGCGCCGTCTCGAGGGGCGAGTCGTCGTCATCCTCGGCCGATCCTCCGGGAAACGAGATCTGCCCGCGGTGATGCTCGAGGCTTTCGGTCCGCCGCGTCAGGAGCACCCACAGCCCCCCGTCCTTGACGAAGAGCGGAACGAGGACGGCCGCCCGACGGATGCCTGGCGAGGGCGTCGCCACGACCGGCTCGCGCGCGGACAGCCGGTCCCGCACGTCGTCCATCCACGACCGCGCCGGCGGCGGCGCGGTCGGGCTACTCGGCACGGGCGCGGCCGCCTTCGGCGGCGGACTTCAGGTACGCCTCGATGAAGGGCGTCAGGCCCCCGTCGAGAACTCGATCCGTGTCTCCGGTCTCGTGCCCGGTCCGGTGGTCCTTGACCATCCGGTAAGGGTGCAGGACGTACGAGCGGATCTGGCTGCCCCACTCGATCGCTTTCTTCTCGCCGACCCGCTTCTCTTCCTCGGCCTTCCGTTCGTCGAGGGCGCGCTGATAGAGCCGGGCCTTGAGCACGCGCATCGCCATCTCGCGGTTGCGGCCCTGGCTGCGCTCATTCTGGCAGGTGACGACGATCCCGGTCGGCAGGTGCGTGATGCGGACCGCGGAGTCGGTGACGTTGACGTGCTGTCCGCCGGCGCCGCTCGATCGGTATGTGTCGACGCGGATGTCTTTGTCCGCGATCTCGATCTCGATGTCCTCGTCGACCTCGGGCGCGACGAAGACCGACGCGAAGGAAGTGTGCCGCCGCTGCGCCGAGTCGTAGGGAGAGATGCGGACGAGACGATGAACGCCCATCTCGCTCTTCAGGTACCCGTAGGCGTGGTCTCCGATCACGTGGAGAGTCGCGCTCTTCAACCCCGCTTCTTCGCCGTCCTGCCGGTCGATCAGCTCGGCCTTCCAGCCACGCTGCTCCACGAAGCGCATGTACATCCGCAGGAGCATCTCCGCCCAGTCCTGCGACTCGGTCCCCCCCGCTCCGGCGTGGATCGAGAGCCACGCGTTGTTGGAGTCTTCGGGGGCTCCCATCTTGACCGCCAGCTCCAGCTCGTCGGCGAACGCCCCCGCCGCGGCGAGCGACTCCCGCGCTTCCGCCTCGGCCGGCTCTCCCTCCCGCAGGAGCTCCTCGAGTGCCGACAGCTCGCCCCGCAGAGCGTCGAGCCGTTCCGCCGTCTCCAGCCGCTTCTCGAAGCCCCGGATTTCGCGGAGGACGCTCTGGGCTTCCTCCTGGCGGGACCAGAAGTCCGGTTCGGCGGCCTTTTCCCTCAGGCGGGAGAGCGCGCTGCGCGCCGCGTCCAGATCAAAGATAGCCCCGAAGCGCGGCGAGGCGCTCCGAGGCAGCGGCGAGAGAGGCCAGAAGGTCGTCGCGTTCGGTCATGGGGAGGTTTTGCTTTCCACTCGCGGCGCCCGGCGCCGGAGCCGGAAGAGGCCGTAGAGTAGCACGACCCCGGCCGCGATGTCGGCCGCGGTCAGAAGCGCCAGTCCCCAGCGTGTCCAGGCCGTTTGCTCCCGGACCAGCCGGACCGTTCCCGTGAGGATCGTGCGCTCGTCCGCCGGCGACTCCCGGAGAATCCTTCCCCGATCGTCCACGATGCCGGAGATCCCGGTGATCGCGGCGCGCATCAGGTAGCGCGAATTCTCCACCGAGCGCAGGACCGCGCCCGCGAAGTGCTGCTCCTGCGCCCCGGCGCGCCCGTACCACGAGTCGTTGGAGATTGTGGCCAGCAGATTCGCTCCGCCGGCCACCTCCCCGCGGACGAGCGAGGGGTACAGGATCTCGTAGCAGACGCCGACGCCGATCACGAAGGGACCCGCCTTCAGCAGCTCCGGCTCGGGCGCGGCGCTGAAGGCGCCGATCTCGCTGGAGATCTGGCGCACGAAGAAGAAGACCTTCGGCAGGGGCACGTATTCGCCGAAAGGTACCAGGTGGACCTTGCGGTAGGAGGGGTGCGCGATGCCTTGGCTCGTCAGCAGGCGCGCGGAGTTGTAGTAGCGCCCGTCGGGATCCTCCTCGACGTCGTTGAAAAGAATCGCCGGTCCGCGCATCGCGACCGTCGCGAGGTCCTGCCGCAGTCGCTCGCTCCGCTGCCAGTAGAGAGGAAGGGCCGATTCCGGAAGGACGATCAACGCCGGCAGCTCGTTGCTGGCCTCGTCGGCCTGCGCGAGCACGGACTTGTATCCGGCCGCGGCTCCCGCGCTCGACGCGCGCATCTCCTCCGTCAGGTTGGGCTGCAGGAGCGCGACAGCGAGCTCTTCGCTTCCGGGCGCCGGCCGCGCGATCCGCCACGCGCCGAACACGCCGGCGCCGAGGACGAGAGCCATGGCCGCCGTGGCGGGCACGAGAGTCCGGGCGGCGATCGTCCGCGCCAGGAGCACGGCGACGGCCGCGACGAGCGCGCCCACGCCGAAGACGCCCCAGAGCGAAGCCGTCTGCATCCAGATCGGGTGACGGAACAGGGCGTGGCCGGTCAGGTTCCACGGGAAGCCCTTGTAGACCACGCAGCGCAGGTGCTCCGAGGCGGACCACAAGAGCGGGAACAGCGCGAGCCGCCATCCCGATGCCGGCGGCGCGACCGCCACCGTCGCAAAGGCCACGAGCGCCGGCCACTCCGCCAGGATCAGCGCCAGGAGGACCAGGCAGACGACCCCCATCGGAGCGTTCTGGCCGCCGTAGTGGGTGACGACGTAGACGATCCACGGGATCGACGCGCACCAGTACACCAGGCCGAAAACCACGCCGGAGAGCAGGGCACGCCACGGGCTCTCCTCGCGCGACAGGGCGATGAGCCACGGGATCAACGCCAGCGGCAGCAGAAGGACGAGGCTGTACGGCGGGAACGCCAGCGCGAAAAGAAGCCCGGAAAGGATCCCCGCCAGGACCGAGCCCCAGCGCTCCCAGCCGTGTCGCACGCGTTGGTCTACGCCTCGCGCCCGGCCGCGGCGAGAGCCTCCTCCGCCCGATAGGAGGATCGGACGAACGGGCCCGCGAAGACGTGGCGGAATCCGAGACTCTCCCCCGCCAGCCGGTAGCGCTCGAAGACGTCGGGATGGACGTACTCGACCACCGGGAGGTTCTCCGACGACGGCCGCAGGTACTGCCCGATCGTGACGATGTCCACGCCGGCTTCACGCAGCGCTTCCAGAAGCGCCCGGACCTCGTCCTCGCGCTCCCCCAGCCCCAGCATGAAGCCCGACTTCGTCGTCATCTCCGGGGCCATCCGCCTGGCCGCGGCAAGCAGCCCGAGCGAGCGCTCGAGGCGGGCTCCCCGGCGCACCTGCCGGTAGAGTCGGGGAACCGTTTCCACGTTGTGGTTGAAGACGTCGGGCTTCGCCGCGAGCACGGTCTCCAGCGATTCGAGCCGTCCCAAAAAGTCCGGCGTCAACACCTCCACCCCCGGGACCGGCTCGAGCGTGCGCACCGCGCGAATCGTGTCGGCGAAATGCGCTGCTCCACCGTCGGGCAGGTCGTCGCGATCCACCGACGTCAGCACGACGAAGGAGAGTCCCATGCGCTCGACCGCCGCGCGCACCCGCCAGGGCTCTCCCGGATCCACCGGCCGCGGCTTGCCGTTGGCGATGTCGCAGAAGCCGCACGCGCGCGTGCAGACGTCGCCGAGAAGCAGGAACGTCGCCGTGCCGCGCGCGAAGCACTCGCCGCGATTGGGGCAGCGCGCCTCCTCGCACACCGTGTGGAGACCATTGGCGCGCATGACCGACTTGATCTCGTGGAGATCCGCCAGCCGGAGCTTGCGCTCGCGGATCCACTCGGGAGGACGGGCCGGCAGCGGGGCGCTCACTTGCCTTCGGGCACGACCCACGGGCCTTTGAGCTTCTCCTGCTTCGCCAGGCGCGTGGCGGCCTTCTGGGCCTCCGGCTCCGATGGGTACGGTCCGACGCGGATTCGGTAGACGCGGCCTTTCCCATGCGGACCGTCGGCCGAGAGGATCTGCGCGTGAAAACCGTGGCGGGACAGGCGCGTCTGCAGCGACCCCGCCTCATCGCGAGACGTGAGCGAGGCGACCTGGACCCAGTATTTGCCGGCGCTCGAGGCGGCCGGCCGTTCGGACGCCGGCGGGGCGTGAGTTCCGGCCGCCGGCGCCTCCTCCGATGCGGGAGGCTCGTCGGCCGACCGGTCCTCGAAGGGCTGGAGGGTGGCGGGCACGGCAGGCTCGGGCGCCGCGGTCGGACCCCCCGGGACCGGTGCGAGAACCGTCCGGGAGGGACCCGTGTAGACCGCCGTCGGAACGGCGGTCTCGACCTTCGGCATCGGCTCGGGCGTTTCGGCGCGCGGCGCCGAAAGCGCGGCGACCGGCTCCCCGTCTCGCGGCGACGGCGCGCGCCCCGCCAGTCCGGCCTGCAGGCCGAAGAAAAACGCGACGGCGAGAGCCATCAGAAGAGCCGCGAACAGACCAACGGCCTGACGGGCGGTCAGCGAGATTTGGTAGTGGGTCCGGGGCGCTTCCACGCAGTCCGCAGTTTAGCCCGGGTTGATGCGGCGGCCTACTCCGTCTTCTTCCCGAGAAAGGACGAGATGAGATCGATCGGCAGCGGAAACACGATCGTCGAGTTCTTCTCGTTGGCGATCTCGGTCAGCGTCTGCAGGTAGCGAAGCTGCAGGGTCGCTGGCTGCTTGTCGATGATCTTCGCCGCTTCGGAGAGCTGGGCCGCCGCCTGGAACTCGCCCTCGGCATGGATGATCTTGGCTCGCTTCTCCCGTTCCGCCTCGGCCTGCTTCGCCATCGCGCGCTGCATCTCGGGCGGCAGGTCTACCTGTTTGACCTCTACGAGCGAGACCTTGATGCCCCAGGGCTGCGTGTGCTCGTCGATGACCTTCTGGAGATCCAGGTTCAGCTTTTCGCGCTCGGAGAGGAGCTCGTCCATGAGAGCCTGGCCCAGCACGCTCCGCAGCGTGGTCTGCGCGAGCTGCGAGGTCGCGTACAGGTAGTTTTCCACCTGCACCACGGCCTTCTGCGGATCCACGACGCGGAAGTAGACGACCGCGTTGACCTTCACGGACACGTTGTCCTTCGTGATGATGTCCTGGGGAGGCACGTCGTGGACGACCGTCCGCAACGAGATGCGCACCATGCGCTCGAACGGCCAGAAGATCAGCACGAGGCCGGGCCCCTTCGGCTGCTTGCCGAGCCGGCCCAGCCAGAAGGTCACGGCGCGTTCGTACTCGTTTAAGACGTTGATCCACTTGAAGAGAAACAACAACAGAATGAAACCCGCCACGACCAGCCCCGGAAACGACGCGACTCCGCTCATCCGCTCCTCCGTTCGACGTGCAGGACTCCGTCTCGGACCCGCGTCACGCGCGCCATCTCGCCCGGCGCAAGATCCGCGGGCCCCTCGGCCTCCCAATACTCCCCGACGACGTGCACGCGCCCGCGGCGCTGCCCCGCAAAGCCGTCCACGACCCGGGCGGTCGCGCCGACCATCCCCTCGACACCAGTCCGCGCGGGCAGCCGGCGCAGCTGGAGCGTCCGTCTCGCGAGGAGCGCCACGACCGCCACAGTCACAGCGAGCCCGGGCAGAATCACGCCGAGGTCCACGCGGTATCCGGCACGATCGCCCTTGCCCGAGAACAGCATCAGGAATCCGGCAGCGAGGGCGATCGCGCCTCCCAGCGTGAGCAACCCGTGGCTGACGACCTTGATCTCGGCAACGAAGAGCAGGACCCCGAACAGGATCAGCGCGACGCCGGCCAGATTCACCGGCAGGACTGAGAACGCGTAGAAAGCCAGCAGCAGGCAGATTCCTCCGACGATGCCGGGCAGGATCGCTCCCGGAGTCGACAGCTCGAAGTAGAGACCGGCGAGTCCGAGGAGAAAGAGAAGAGCGGCGACGTTGGGGTGCGACACGATCCCGAGCGCCCGCTCCAGGCGTCCCATCGGACGCTCCTCGAGCCGGTAACCCTTCAGCGCGAGCGTCGTGTCCCCGCCTCCCACGCGCCGGACCTTCCGTCCGTCGAGTTGCTTGAGAAGATCCGGCAGGTCCCGAGCGACGATCTCGACCAGTCCGCCTTCCTTCGCTTCGGTCTCGGTATAGGAGGCGCTCTTCTCGACCGCCGCCTCCGCCTTCGCGACGTTGCGCCCCCGCTTCTCCGCCAGCGTCCGGGCGAACGCGCGCGCGTCCTGCTCGGCTTTCTCGTTGAGCTTCTTGGGCAGGTCCTGACCTTCACCCCCGACGGGATGCGCCGCGCCCGTGTTCGTCCCGGGAGCCATCGCGGCGACGTCGCTCGACAGCAGAAGCAGGAATCCTGCCGAAGCAGCCTGTGCCCCGGCCGGAGCGACGTACATCACGACGGGCACTTTCGACTGCAGGATGTCCGACGTCATCTCGCGGGTCGAAGTCAGCAAGCCGCCGGGAGTCGAGAGCGTGAGCACGACGAGCGCGGCGTGATCGTCCTCGGCCTGGGCCAGGACCTTGCGGAGGTAATCCGCCGCCGCGGGGTGGATCGGAGTGTCGATGCGCCCGACCACGACGACCGGCGCGGTTTCGGAGGCAGCCGCGAGGGAGGTGACGAGGAGTGAGGCCGCAAGCAACGCCCGCGTTCTCATCACCGTCGAGTCTATCGCACGCTGCGAAGGGTCAGGGCCGGGTTATAAATGCGCGTGCGCATCCGCCCAACCGAAGCCGTGCACGCCGCCGCGCTCGTCGTGCTGACGGCACTGACCATCGCGCTGCGCCATCGCCTCGACAACCCGGGCGGACTGCTGCTGGTCTACCTGATCCTCTTCGGCGTTCTCGTTCTCGTCACCTGGCTCGTGCCGAAGGAAGACCGGCTGCCCGCGCCGCTGGACTTCTTGATCGACTTCTATCCGGCGGTCTTCCTGCCGGTCCTTTTCAACATGCTCGAGCCTCTGATCGCGGCCCTCCGCGGGGGCGCCCGGGACGACCTGCTGATCGCGATCGACCGGGCCATGTTCGGCGTGGACGTGTCGGTCTGGATGCAGCGCTTCGCAAGGCCCCTCGTCAACGACGTCTTCTACTGCTTCTACGCGACCTACTACTTCCTCGCGCTGACACTGGGCCTGATCCTGTGGCTGAGGGACCGGCCGGCCGCGCGGCGCTTCGTCTTCACCCTGATGGTGGTCTACTACGTGTCGTACGCCGGCTACTTCATCGTCCCGGCCCTGGGACCGCGTTTCGCGCAGGCGAACCTCTACACGGTCTCGCTGACGGAGACTCCCGTCTCCCGATTCATCAATGACACCATCAACAGTCTCGAGAAGACCAAGTTCGACGTGTTCCCGTCGGGGCACACGATGGTCTCGGTGGCCGTCCTGCTCGTGGCGTGGAAGAGGGCCCGGGACGTCTTCTGGTGGCTCCTGCCGATCGCGACGGGTCTGATCATCTCGACGGTCTATTGCCGCTTCCACTACGTCATCGACCTGATCGCCGGGGCTTCGCTTGCCGTCGTGACGGTGCCGTTCGCCGACTGGCTCTACGACCGATGGACGGGGCGGCAGGTCGCGCGAGAGGTCGCGCGCGCCTAGAGCGGCTTCTCGTAGATCCGGTAGGTCTTGTAGAGCTTTCCGCCCCACAGGCGCACCGCCCCGATGACGAGCTCGTTGTCTTCGAGGAGCCAGGAGACCTCGGCCCCCGTGTAACCCAGCTTGAGCAGGAAGCGGAGCGAGTCGGCCATCATGATCGACTGGACGCCGCTCATCCGGTGGGTCCGCTTGATTCCCAGGGCGAGAACCCGGACGGTCTTGATGCGCCGCTGCGCCAGGAGGAATTTCAGCCATCCGAAGGGCAGCAGCCGCCCCTTCGTCGGCGCGATCGCGACGTTGTAGTCCGGAAGCATCAGCATGAAGGCGATGGGCTCGAGCGTGCCGTCCGGGCGCGGTGCCTCAGCCAGCCACACGAGCTTCTCCTGGAGGAGGGGCTTGAGGCGCTTGGCCATGAAGTCCATCTCTTCCGGCGTCATCGGCACGAAGCCCCAGTTCTTCTCCCACGCCTCGTTGTAGACCTCGCGGATCTTCGGCAAGTCCCGGGTCAGGCCTCCCTTCGACACGTTCCGCACCACGACCTGGCTCTCGCGCTTGCGGAACCGGTCCGCGACACGCGACAGGCGTTCGAGGGGTTTCTCCTCGAGCGGGAACCAGAAAGCCAGGAGGTCCTTCGCCTTCCGGAACCCCTGACCTTCGATGAGGCGCGCGTACGAGGGAGGGTTGTACGTCATCATCAGAACGGCCGGTGAGTCGTAGCCGTCGACCAGGAGCCCGACTTCGTCGTTCAGCGTCGGGTTGACCGGTCCGCGCAGGACGGTCATCTTGCGCTCGCGCCCCCACAGCGCCGCCGCATCCAGGAGCTTCCCGGCGACGGCCGGATCATCGACCGACTCGAAGAATCCGAAGAACGCGGCCTTCTCTCCGTGGAACGAGTTGTGATTCTTGTCGAGGATCGCGGCGATGCGCCCGACGTCCTCGCCGTCGCGCTGCGCAACGAAGAGCTGCATCTCGCCGTGGCGGAAGAACGGGTTCTCGTCCTGAAAGACCTTGGCGAGATCCGCCCGCAGCGGCGCAACCCAGTTGGGGTCGCCGGCGTAGATGCGGTCGGCGACGTCGAAGAAGCGGGCGAGCTCGGCCTTGGAGCGGCCGATGCGCTGGATCGCGACGCTCGCAGCCGGGCTTGCGGCTCCCCCGCCGCTTTCGGCTCTCACCGGCTTCGCGGGCTCAGACGTGGGCCGTGCGGACGAGCCCGACCTCGCGGCCGATCTTCTCGAACGCATCGAGCACCCGCGCGAGCTGTTCGCGGGTGTGCGTCGCCATCAGGGAGGTCCGGATCAGCGCCCGGCCGGGCGGAGTGGCGGGAGAGAGCACGCAGTTGACGAAGACCCCTTCTTCCTGGAGACGGTGCACCATGCGCAGCGCGATCAGGTCCTCGCCCACGACGACCGGCACGACCGGCGTCCGCGATTCTCCGGTGTCGAGTCCCAGGGAGCGCAGCCCCTCCGAGAAGAATCGCGTGTTCTCCCAGAGGCGCTCCCGCCGCTCGGGTTCGCGCTCCATGACCTCGATCGTCGCCAGCGCCGCCGCCGCCGAAGCCGGCGGGGGCGCGGCCGAGAAGACCAGGGTCCGCGCGCGGTGCTTGATGTAGTCGATCACGGTGGCGTTGCCGGCGATGAACCCGCCGACCGAGGCCATCGACTTCGAGAAAGTCCCCATGATCAGGTCCACGTCGTGCTCGAGGCCGAAGTGCTCGGCCGTGCCGCGCCCTGTCTTGCCCAGAACGCCGATCCCGTGGGCGTCGTCCACCATCACGCCCGCCGAGAACTCCCGCGCCGCGGCGACGATCTCCGGCAGCGGAGCGATGTCGCCCTCCATCGAGAACACGCCATCGATGACCACGAGGCGGCCCTTGGCCTCCGCATCGTTGCGCATCTGGCGGCGAAGGTCGTTCGGGTCGTTGTGTTTGAACTTCTTGACGTCTCCGAAGGACAGCCGGGCACCGTCGATGATGCACGCGTGATCCTGCTTGTCGAGATAGACGGTGTCCCCTTTTCCAACCAGGCACGCGATGGCTCCGAGGTTGACCTGGAAGCCGGTCGAGAAGGTGACGGCAGCCTCCTGGCGCATGAACTCGGCCAGGCGCTGTTCCAGCCGCACATGGAGATCCAGAGTTCCGTTCAGGAAACGGCTTCCGGCGCAACCCGATCCGTATTTCCGGATCGCGTCCATCGCCGCTTCCTTGATGCGCGGATCATTCGTCAGCCCGAGGTAGTTGTTGGAGCCCAGCATGATGAGCCGGCGCCCGCCCAGCACGACTTCGGGGTCCTGGGCCGACTCGATGACGCGGAAGAACGAGTAGAACCCGGTCTCGCGGACCCGTGCCGCTTCCTGGTAACGGTGGCACTTCTCGAAGACCGGAGCAGTCCCCATCATGTCGTCCCTTGTTAGCCGGGCGACCTTGCTCATTCGTGTTTCCCCCACCTTGAAGTTGCCGGACTGGCGCGGCGATCTTAGCAAATTTTACAAACTATCGCCCCGGCACGTAAAGGGCTTTTGATGGAAGATTTTGAAGTGTTTAGGCAGGCTACAGCCACCCCGCGCGGCGATACCACTCTCCCGTCGCACGAAGGCCGTCGGCCAGCCTCGCGGGCTCCGGAAGCTCCAGGGCCTTTCGCATCGGGCCTCCGTCGCAAAGCCAGTCCCCGGCCAGAAGCTCCCTGGCTTTGTCCGCGTTGAACGGCCGGGATCGCCGTGTCAACACCTCTACGGCCGTCTCCCCCACGCCCAGGAGCCGCACCGCGAGGTCGGGGACCGAGACCATTCGGGGCTTCGCACCGGTTGCGGTCGCGACGAGCTTCGCCAGGTCGGCGAGCCGGATCGGATCGGGATCGGCCAGGAAACCCGTCTTCCCGGCGAGGTCACGCCGGGAGGCCGCCCTGGCGATTGCGAGAGAGACCTGATCGACTCCGACGATCTGGATCCGGGATTTCGCCGCCGGCACGGGAAGGAACCCCGAGGTCGCCAGGCGAAAATACGTCAGAAGGCCCGGATCGCCGGGGCCGTAGACGACCGCGGGGCGCAGGACGATCCACGGACCCTTCCAGCTCCGCGCCAGCGACTCCTCTCCTTCGCGCTTGGAAAGACCGTACCAGGAGACCGGTCGCGCCGGGTCCTCGTCGGTGATGGGACGGCCGTCGAGAGAGGGGCCCGCGGCAGCCTGGGACGAGACCAGAACGAACACTGCGTCCGGAGCGACCCGAGAGGCCGCGGCGATGAGGCGCTCGGTCCCGAGAACATTGACCTCTCGATACGCGTAGAGGGATCGTGCTTTGACCAGGCCCGCAACGTGCACGATCGCCGCGGCTCCCGCGGCCGCGCGCTCGAGCAAGCTCGAGTCGGAAAGATCGCCCACGACGATCTCGCAGTCGAGGCCCTCGAGCAGCCCCGCTCGGGCGCGCTGCGGATCGCGCGCGAGGAGTCGCACCTTCCAGCCGGCGATAGCCAGAGCGCGAGCCACGTGGCCTCCCACGAAACCGGTTCCGCCCGTGACCAGCGCCAGCGCCATCGTCGGCTCGAATTGTATTGACTCGGCCGTCCCCGCCGGAGAGCATTCCGGCAACTCGATGCGCCGCTTCGTCCCCGTTCTCGGCCGACCCCTGCTGGCGTTGCTCGCGATGCTCTCGGGCGCGCGGCTCCATGCCGCCGCTCCCGTCCGGCCCCCGGTCGTCGAGTACACGATCGAGGTTTCGCTCGATCCGGCCGCGAAGACCCTGGACGGCAAGGAGCGGCTGGTCTGGCGCAATCCCTCCAACGACCGGGTCGCGGAGCTGCGCTTCCACCTGTACCTCAACGCGTTCAAAAACACCCAGTCGACCCTCGTGCAGGAGTCCGGCGGCGAGCTCCGCGGCGACCGGATGGGCGAGAAGAGGGACGACTGGGGATGGATCGACGTCCTCTCGATGAAGACGGGCGGCCAGGATTTGCGGCCCGGCGCTCGATTCATCCAGCCCGACGGTAACAACCCCGAGGACGAGACGGTCCTGGCGGTCCCGCTGCCCGCGCCCGTCCCGCCGCACGGAGAAATCACACTCGAGATCACCTTCCGCGCGAAGCTCCCGAGGGTGTTCGCGCGGACGGGCTTCGTCCGGGACTACTTCCTGGTCGGGCAGTGGTATCCCAAGATCGGCGTCTTCGAGCCGGCCGGGATGCGAGGCCGTGCGGCGGGCGGCTGGAACTGCCACGCCTTTCACGCGGACTCCGAGTTCTACGCCGACTTCGGCGACTTCGATGTCTCCTTCGAGGTTCCGTCCAACTTCGTCGTGGGTGCGACGGGAAAGCGGGTCGGCGAGACGCGCAAGGGCAACCGCACCACCTACCGCTACGTGCAGAAGGATGTGCATGACTTCGCGTGGACGGCCGATCCGCGCTTTCTCGTGACCGAGTTCCCGTTCGACCCGGCCCGCGACGTTCCGGCCGGCTGGAGCGCGAAGGCCGCGGAGGAGCTCGGCATGAAGGAAGCCGAGATCGCCCTCAAACCCATTTCGGTGCGCCTCCTTCTCCAGCCCGGGCACGAGGGAGCGCGCGCCCGTTACATCCGCTCGACCAAGGAAGCCATCTCGTACTACGGGCTCTGGTATGGCGCCTATCCCTACGAGACGCTGACGATCGTGGACCCGCCCGACGACGGGACCGGATCCGAGGGCATGGAGTATCCGACGTTCTTCACCGGAGGTCTCGCCGCCGCGTGGATGACGCGCTGGCCTCTTTCCGAGGTCCGCGGTGTCGAGGTCGTGACGATTCACGAGTACGGGCACCAGTACTGGTACGGAATGGTCGGCTCCAACGAGTTCGAGGAATCCTGGCTGGACGAGGGCCTCAACGACGATTCCGAACATCGCACGACGACGATGGCCTACGGTCCGCGCGACGAGATCAATCTTCCGGGCGGCTTCGGCGCGGATTCGATCTCGATCATGCACGCCGAGTACACCCACGTTGACAACCTCGACCCGATCCGCAAGTGCGCCTGGTGCTTCTTCTCGGGCACCTCGTACGGCGTCAACTCCTATTACAAGGTCGGCCTCTTCATGGCGCAGCTGAAGAACGACCTCGGAGCGCGGGCCTTTTCCCGAGCGCAGCGCGCGTACTTCCAGACCTGGTCGTTCCGTCACCCCGCCACATCCGACTTCTTCGACGCGTTCGAGAAGTCGACCGGGCGGGACCTCTCGGAATATCGCCGGCAGATCGTCGAGGGCACGTCGCGACTGGACTGGAAGGTCGCAACCGCCAGGTCCCGGCGCATCCGCGAGCCCGAAGGCGTCTTCGACCGGCCCGGAGGCCGCGTCACCCTCGACGAGAAGGGCAACAAGGAGAAAGACACGCCCGGGACCTGGGAAACGACGGTCGTCTTCGGCAACGTCGGCGAGTGGTCGCACGGAACGCAAGCCCGCCTCGTTTTCGAGAACGGCGTCGTCGTCGACCGCACTCTCCCCGCCGATGCGAAGTGGGTTCGCTACCGGATTCCGAGCTATAAATCGAAGCTCGCGTACGCGGTCGTGGATCCGGACCGGAAGAACGTCTGGGACTGGAGCTACCTCAACAACTCCAAGGTCCTCGGAACGGGAAAAGGCGCCGCGGATACGTACGGAAAGCGCGCCGTCGTCAAATACACGGGCTGGATCGCGTGGCTTTCGGGCGTCTGGTCACAATTGCTGTGGGCGCTGGCGTGATGGAACAGAGACGCGCGTCCGTCGCGGCCGGTTTCGCGGCCCTCTCGCACCACAAGCTGGTGCTGCTGCTCGCAGCGACGACGGCCCTGATCGGATGGACGGCGGCCGTGACGGCGCTTCCCACCCTGCAGGAATGGGTCGGAGGCACGCTCGCCGGCGACGCGTTCATCCGAAACAATCCCACCCAGGCGCCCGGGCTCTTCTTCGACCTCGTCCAGCAGAAGTGGCCGGCCTTCGAGGGCATGCGGCGCACCGCCGGATGGATGGGGGCCGTCGGCGTCGTGCTGCAGATGTTCTTCGCGGGAGGAATCGTCGCGGTCCTCGGACGAGGGCGGTTCGGTTTCGGCCAGTTCCTGGAGCCCGCGCGGCGGAACTTCTGGCACAACGTCAAGTGCTTCCTGATCTTCGTTCTGGTGGCGCTCATCGCGTTCGGTATCTGGCTCGGCGCGGCCTTCGGCGTGCGCAAGCTCCTCGAGGACGCGCCGCCCGATGCGGGTTCGATAGCGGCCCTCCGATGGGTCTGCTGGGCCGGGGTGGTCCTCATCTTCGCCGCGCTGTCCCTGCTCTACGACTTCGCCCGGGCCGCGCGCCGCTACGCGGGTCTCGGCGCGATCCGGAGCTACCGCTTCGCCCGGCATGCCCTGTCGGGTGCGTGGCTCCGCGCTCTGGGTCTCTGGTTCTTCTGGGCGATCCTGGGAGGCGCCGCCGTGCTCGTTGCCTTCTATCTCGCCTGGGTGATGCCGGCCGTGTCACCCGTCGGAATCCTGGTGATGCTCATCCTGCAGTTCGGCGTTCTGTGGCTCCGATCCGCCGTACGGGTCGCCGCCTGGGGGTCCTACCTGGACTTCTTAGACGGCCGCGCGCGCCATGCCATCGCGGCGACGGCGCGGATCCGCTACACGGTCGCGGCCCCGGCTCCTTCGTCTCTCTAGCCAGAAACCCAGTCGGCGAAGCGCCGCACGCCCTCTTTGATCCGGTCCCGGCTGCTGGAGAAGGAGAAGCGCACGCAACGGTCGTCGCCGAAGGCGTCTCCGGGCACGACGGCGACGTGCGCCTCCGAAAGGAGCTTGTCGCAGAAGCCGACCGAGCCGTCGACGCCCTTGCGCGCGTACAGCGCGGAGACGTCGGGAAACGCGTAGAAGGCGCCCTCGGGCATCGGGCAGCGCAGGCCGGGGACCGCCGACAGTCCTTCGACCATCACCGCGCGGCGGGCGACGTACCGCTCGAGCATCCCGTCGACGGACGAACGAGAGCTCTCCAGATCCGTCAAAGCTTCGAGCACCGCCGCCTGCGAGATCGAGGAGGCGTTGGAGGTCGTGTGACTCTGGTACGAGGCCATCGCCGTGACGAGAGCCGGAGCGCCGACCGCCCAGCCGAGCCGCCAACCCGTCATCGCGAACGTCTTCGACGCCGCGCCGGTGACGACGATGCGTTCGTACCGCGGGAACAATGCCGCGGCCGACGCGTGGCGCCTCCCGTCGTATACGAATCGGTCGTACGTCTCATCGTAGATCAGCCAGGCGTCGCGCGCCGCGCACCATTCGACGATCCGCGACAGCTCGTCCGCTCCCACGACGGCGCCGGTCGGATTGTTCGGTGTGTTGAGGATGACGCCGCGGACTCCCGGCGCCGACTTTTCGAGGGCGGCGGCCGTGGCGTGCCATCCGGCCTCCAGCGGCGTGTCCACGAGGACCGGGCGCGCGCCGGTCAATCGCAGCATCTCGGGAAAGGAGACCCAGTAGGGCGAAAACAGCGCCACCGCGTCGCCCTCGTCGAAGATCGCCTGACAGACGTTGAAGACCGCCTGCTTGGCTCCGGCGGTGACGATGACGTTCTCGCGCCGGACCGGAGCGTTCTGTTCGCGAACGTATTTCCCGGCGATCGCATCGCGCAGGGCCGCTTCCCCCGCCACGTCGGTGTACTTGGTGCGCCCGTTCTCGATGGCCTTGATGCCGGCGCGGCCGACGTGATCGGGCGTTCCGAAGTCGGGCTCCCCGATCGAGAAATCCACCACGTCCACACCCGACGCGGCCAGGGCGCGCGCCTTCTTGGCGGTGGCCGTGGTCGAGGACGGCGTCAGGGCGGAGATCCGCCGCGAGAGGCGAGCCCCGCTCATGCGCGACCCTGCCAGGACCGGGCGAACGCGTGGAAGGCCCGCAGCTTCTTCTTTCCGGAGACGAGGAGGCCGACCTCGAGCGCGATCCAGGCGCCGTACACCCACAGCATGTGGTGCCGGAGGGAGGGCACAGCGAATTGGACGATCCAGAGCACGAAGAGGCCGGTGGCCTCGACCGCCTCGAAGCTCATCGACGCGAGGAAGAGCCAGCCCAGGAACGCCTGGAGGATCGTCAGAAGGATCTCCAGTCTCTGGAAATCGTCGAACGGCAAGGGCGACGTGTCGCCATGGCTCCAACAGTAGATCACCGCGAGCAGCCCCGAAAGGACGCCCCACTGGTTGATGTTCGAGGAAACCATGTTCATGAGCGCGACCGGCGCGCGCGTGATGCGGCGGGCCCACGCGAACGCCGAGGTCTTCTCCGGAAATTCCGAGATGAAGGGGGCGACCCACTGGATGAAGACGAACTGCGAGAATCCGAGGCTCACCGCGACGGCGAGCATCGAGTTCAAGAACGGCTCGGCGACAACGAAGATGACGGCTCCGCCGACGGCGAAGAGTCCCAGCACGGCCGCCCAGCGTTTCCAGCCCGAGAAGGAGAGCGCCCAGCGCGAGACCCTCGGAATCTCCTCGTTTTCCTCCTCGGTGTCCGCGCGGGGCGGAAGCCGCAGGAGCACGACCAGGTAGATCACGTAGGTCATCGTCAGCACGGCAGCGTCGATCAAACCGAGGCTGGCCTTAGCCCAGACGATCACGAAGTACAGGAGCGGGGGAAGAAGGCCCAGGACCTCCACGGCGTGGTCGTCGTGGAGGTGGATGGCGCCGAGCTTCCTTCCGCGCTTCTGGCGCGACGAGAACGCGGCGACCGCGTAGATCATGGGCCAGCCGAATCCGGTCAGGAGGCGCAGGCTCCCCGTGAAGTTGGCGATGGCGAGGTGGACCATGTCGGGGTTCTTGCCGGCCTTCCATGCGATGACGGCCTCGACCGCAAACTCCGGCATCGTCTGGATCAGGGCCAGGATCGCGAGCGCGAGACCCTGCGAGATCAGAAACTCCGCCGCCTCCGCGCCCCAGGCCACGACGAACGCAGCCGCGATCATCGCGGGGAACGTCCACAGCGCGGACAACGGAGAGGCCGCGTGACCCCCGTGCTCGACGACTGGAGCGAGCCTCGAGGCGCCGCGCAGCCACTTCATCATCGCGGGCGGGTTATAGCATGGTCGCCGTGCCGGCGATCGAGTCCGCGTCCAATCCGCTGATCCGGGAGATTGCGCGCAGCCTCGACGAGCGCACACATCTCCTTCTCGAGGGCGAGAAGACGATCCTGGACGCGGTCGCGGCGGGCGTGACGCTCGACCACGTCTTGCACGACGCCAGCGTGCGGCCCGGCCGCCTCGCCGCTCTGACCTCGGCGCATCCGCGGCTGGTCTCGCGCGCGGTGCTCGAGCGGCTCGCGGACTCGAAGACGCCGCAGCACCTGCTCGCGATCGCGCGGCGGCGCGACGTGCCCGTGGCCGAGATTCTCGGCCGGCCGGGTCCGGTCGTGTTCGTGTTCGGGATTCAGGATCCGGGAAACCTCGGCGCGATCGTGCGCGTTGCCGAGGCCGCCGGCGGCGCGGGAGTTCTCGGAGCCCCCGGCACCGCCGACTTCTTCCATCCGCGGGCCGTTCGCGCCAGCGCCGGCAGCGTGCTGCGCATTCCGGTCTCCGGCCGCGTCTCCTTCGAGCCCTTCGCCGCCGACGCGAAGGCCGCCGGACGGCCGATCTGCGGCGCAGTCTCGATCGGCGGCGAGGATGCCCTGACTTCTCCCTTGTCGGACCGGTCGGTCCTCGTCGTCGGCGCGGAGGGCGCGGGGCTTCCCGCCGGCGCCTACCGCTTCCTCGACCGGAAGCTCACGATTCCGATGCGTCCGCCGGTGGATTCGTTGAACGCGGCCGTCGCCACGGCTCTCCTGCTCTACTCGCCGGCTTTGGCGCGCTCTTAGGCGGGCGCGGGCGCCTCTCGGGAGCACGGACCTTTCGGGCAACGAGCTGCTTCTTCTGCCGGTTTCCGATCCCCTTCATTCGGAAAACACCTCCGCGCGGAACGCCCACAGCCGCGTGCCCGGCGCACGCCAGTCTCCGGGCGACAGGCCCGCCTTCTCACAGACGGCGTCGAGGAACCGCAGGGCGTCGAATCCCCACTCGATCGCCACCTGGGGAAGGAGCAATCCGCGCCGCCGTCCCGCTTCGAGAATCAAGCCGTCCTGCCCGATCGCGACGTCCTCGGGACCTTCGATCGGGCGCGCCGGCGTGAGGACCGAGATCTCGATCGTGCACTGACCGAGCTCCTCGAGCGCGAGCGGCGGAAAGCGCGGGTCTTCGAACGCGGATCGCATCGCGAACTGCGGCACGATCCGGGTCAGATCGCCGTCCGGCGATAGCGTGCCGATGCATCCGCGAAGCTCGCCCGCCTTTCGCAGCGTCACGAAGAGGCCTCGCGCCTCGCCGAAGGTCTCGGCCCGGTCCGAGTCCAGCCGCGGCGGAGGTCCTCCCGAGAAATGCGCCTCGATCGCCGCGCGCGCCAGGTAGAGAAGGTCCTTCCGCGCCTGCTCGGAAAGCGGCGGAGGCACGTCACTCATGGGCGCGCGGCCGCGGGCGCGGTCCTGCGGGGTAGCGCTCCGAGAAAATCCTCGACGGCCGCGCCGAACTCCTCCAGCTTGCCCTCGAAGAAGTGATCCGTGCCCGGAATCACGACGAGGCGATGCCGGCCGCCTAGCCATCGCTCGACATCCCGCGGAGGGCCGAACGTGTCGCGTTCCCCGGTGACGAAGAGCGCCGGGGCCTCGGGCATCGGAACGCCGCGTCCCGACTCGGTCGCGATCGGAAGCCCCGCGACGATCCACGTCTCGACGCGCGGATCGGCCGCGGCCGCCCTCAGTGCCGTGGCCGCCCCGAACGAGAACCCGCCTGCGGCCATCGGAAGCCCCGCCGCTCGCTCGGCTTCTGCCATGGCGGCCCGAAAATCGTCCACCTCTCCTCGGCCTTCGTCGTAGCGTCCCTCCGAGAGACCCACTCCCCGGAAGTTGAAACGCAGCGTGTCGAATCCGGATCGGGCCAGCGTTTGCGCGGCCCGGTAGACGACCTTGTTGTGCAGCGTGCCCCCGTGCATGGGGTGCGGATGGGCGAAGACGGCCGAGCCGCGCCGGTGCCCGGAGGACTCCTTCCACAGACCCTCGAGCCTCCCCGCGGGGCCCGGAAACATCACGGTTCGAATCTTTCCCGTCACTTTTGAGAATCGCCCGTCTCATCGTATCCTTCCCGCCGTCCTGCCTTAATCGAACAGGAGACCGGGATGAACAAGATCGTCCACATCGTCGGGACGGGCACGATCGGAGAGCCCCTGATCGGGCTCTTCACCGACTTCGGGAAGTCGCTGGGCGTCGACGAGGTCACGTTCCACAAGCGCACACCCATGACGACCGAGCGGGCCAAGGTCAACCACCTGATGGAGCGCGGCGCGCGGCTCGCCGTCGATCCCGACAAGCTCGCCGACTTCGAGGCCCTCGGGCACAAGGTCAGCCACGACGCCCAGTCCGCCCTCGAGCGCGCCACGGTCGTCATCGACTGCACCCCCGCCGGCAACGAGAACAAGAAGGTCTACGAGAAGATCCGGGGTCCCAAGGGTTTTCTGGCTCAGGGCAGCGAGTTCGGCTTCGGCAAGATGTACGCCATGGGGATCAACGACGAGGCTCTGGTCCCCGGCCAGGACCGCTTCCTCCAGATCGTCTCCTGCAACACCCACAACATCGCCTGCCTGATCCAGACCCTCGGCGCCGACGAGTCGGGCGAGCGGATCCTGGACCGGGGACGGTTCGTGTGCATGCGCCGCGCCAACGACGTCTCACAGGATTCGGGCTTCGCGCCGGCGCCGTCGGTCGGGAAGCACGACGATCCCGAGTTCGGCACGCACCACGCGCGCGACGCCTCGGCCCTGCTGTCGACGATCGGCTGGAAGCCGCCGATCTTCTCCTCGGCGATGAAAATCAACACGCAGTACATGCACTCGCTGTGGTTCGACATGGATCTCGCCAAGCCGACCTCGAAGGAGAAGGTCATGGCGAAGCTGCGCGCCAACCGGCGCATCGCCCTGACTGAACGTCGCTCGGCCAACCAGATCTTCTCGTTCGGGCGCGACCACGGCTACTACGGCCGCATCCTGTCCCAGGCCGTGATCGCCTCTCCCACTCTCTCGGTTCGCGGAGAGAAGGAGATCGTCGGCTTCTGCTTCACGCCGCAGGACGGCAACTCGCTCGCGTCTTCGATCGCGGCCGCGCTTTGGCTGATGGAGCCCGACCGCGCCGCTCTCTCGGCACGGATGGCGACGCTCGACCGGTTTTTCTTCCGCGAAATCTGAGCGTCCGTAAGCGGTAAGCAGTGAGCGGTCCGCGGTGAGCGTGTCGCTGATCACGTTGAGTGCTTACTGCTCACTGCTTACTGCTTACTGAGTTACCATCTTGCACAATGGCTTGGGTCACCTGTCCCCACTGCGGCTTCACGCAGCTTCCGGCTGCCCAGTGCCTGAAGTGTCACAAGCGACTGGACCGCGCTCCGGCTCCCCCGCCACCCTCTCCTCCTCCGGCTCCCAAAGACACGGGCTTCTGGTCGAAGCTGCCTCCGCGCCCCTACCTGCTGGTCCTCGCGGGCCTCGCTCTGGCGGTCATCACGGGAGTGCTGGTCTGGAGCGCCCGCAACGGTAATCCGATCGCCGAGACCGCGGGGCTCGCTCCCGCGACTCCCGAGCCCTGGTCGCTCGACCTGACCGGCCGCTGGTTCGGGAAGATCACCACGACGATTCCGGGAACGCCGTCCCGGCCGGCCCTGCGCGAGACCTACGTCGAGACGGATCGCTCCGGCAACATCGTCGGCGCGGGAGTCATCCTCACGGATCCGGGCCGCGGCGGAGCCGGCGCCGGTTACATGACCGTGCCCGACGGGCAGCGACGCGTGCGCGACGTCGTGACCGCGGTGGCGGCCTCCCCGAAGTCTGCCGCGCTGTCGCTCGACTTCATCCCCTTTGCGCCCTGGGTCCCCTCCCGCCAGCGCTTCTGGCACGCGCTGGAGGGCATGCGCCGCAGTCCGGACGAGACGACGTACGTGCTGCTCGAGTCCGTGGAGCCGGACTATCTGGTGCAGGCGGGGATCAACGCGAGCGGCTTCCTGTCCTACCTGTATCTTTCGCCGGCCTACGCCCAGGGTCGAGGCACCGACGTGCTGTCGAAGGCGATCCACCCCGAACCCGGCAGCTCGCTGCGGGGATTCCGCAATCTCATCTGGGATTTCTCGGGCGCGGCCGACTTCGTCGGCCTTCAGGTTCAGAGCACGATCTCCGGCCCGGCGGGATCGCCGGACCGGATCGTGCTGCGCCGGCCTTAAGTCCTCCCGGTCCGGAACTCGACTCTGTGGCACGCCGGGGGTGACCTCTTTCATTTCGCGGCGCGAGGAGTCTCCGCGAAGTAACCGAGCGGAGGAGCCTCGCGCCGCGGGAGCCGAAGCGCAGCGCCGAGACCAGGGCCGCGGTCGAGCGTGCCCCGCGAGCCGCGGCCCGGTGCCTATAGGGCAGGTTTCCGCGCAAGCGAAGGCGACGGTTAGTTCACCGCGACGACGTAGCCGCCGCTCTTGGCGTCGCGCTTCAACGTGATCAGGCCGTGGCGCTCGGCGTCTTCGAGCAGCTCCGAGAACGACTTGTAGCCGTAGTACGACTCGTTGAAGTAGGGCTGCTTGCGCTGCATCGTCTGCTTGACCATCGAGCCCCAGATCACGTCGTAGTTCTCGCGGCGCAGAGCCTGGATCGAGTCCATGACCAGCCGGAAAGCCTCCTGCTTTTTCTTGGGCAGGTTGTCGATCGACGGCAGGGCGCGGGTCTCGCGGACGAGGTCCTCGTAGAAGATGAACTCGTCGCAGTTGGAGATCAGCAGGTTGGACGTCGAGTTCTTCACGCCGACGCCGATCACGGCCTTGTCGTTCTCCTTGAGCTTCGAGACCAGGGGCGAGAAGTCCGAGTCGCCCGAGCAGATGACGAAGGTCGTGATGTGGCCCTTGGAGGCCACCAGGTCCATGGCATCGACGACCATGCGAATGTCCGCCGAGTTCTTGGCGGAGTAGTTGCGCTGCGGAATGTCGATCAGCTCGATGGCGGCCTCGTGGAACTCCCGCTTGTACTCGGAATAGCGGGTCCAGTCGGCGTACGCCTTCTTGAACACGATGCGGCCCTTCTCGATCAGCCGCTGCAGAACCAGGTGGATGTCGAACTTCTTGTACTGGGCGTCCCGGACTCCCAGAGCGATGTTCTCGAAGTCGATGAAGAGCGAGAGCCGCTGCTCGACAGCCGCCCGCGCGGGCGGAACGCCGGAGACGCTGACGGGCGCCGTCGGGGCCGCGATCAACGGCGAGGGAACGGGAACCGGGGCGGCGGCGGTCGGCTCCTCCGCCGGAGCCGGGTATGCCTTGTGGCGGCGGCCGCCTCCGCGGCGGCGTCGGGAGGGTTTGCGTTCCGTTTCCGCGGTCTCGGCCGC
>Ga0075423_10000130_pt1 | contig 48370 bp, 43 predicted proteins | sample SoiMethybrSBSTD2_FD_80114 | JGI IMG/M metagenome (GOLD analysis project Ga0075423, IMG submission 80114) | Bulk soil microbial communities from a Populus tree surrounding site in Tennessee, USA - Soil MetaG P. TD hybrid SBSTD2 | ecosystem: Environmental > Terrestrial > Soil > Tree plantation... | reverse complement strand
GTCGCGCGCTTGAGCAGGGTCATGACGATGGCCGGCACGAAGCCCCGCTGCACTTCGGGATAGCCGAACTTCGCCGATTCGGTGGCCAGCACGAGGTCGCACGCGGTGGCCAACCCACAGCCCCCGGCGAGCGCCCGGCCGTGTACGACGGCCACGATCGGCTTGGGGATGCGCCGCATGCGGAGGAAGACCTCGGCGAAGTGGAGCGCCGCTTGTCGGTTCTCTTCGACGCGCTTGTCGGCCGAGGCGAGCAGCTCGTTGAGGTCCATGCCGGCGCAGAAGTCGCCTCCGGCGCCCCGCACCGCTACGACGCGCACGGCGCCGTCGAGATCGGCGCGCTCCAGCAGGGTGAGCAAGGCGTCGATCATCGGCGTGTCGATCGCGTTCTTCTTTTCCGGCCGGTTGAGCGTGGCCGTGAGGACTCCGCCCTCGAGCGCGGCGAGCACGCGGTCACTCACTGGGGGAGCGCTACTTCGAGACGCAGGAGGGCGGTCGAAAACACTTTTCCCTGGGCGTCAGTCTTGAGCGAGATGGTGCCGCCGCCGTCCAGCGCGCCGTGCAGCAGGAAGTTCAAGGCGTGCAGGTTGGGCAGCTCGTAGCGCTCCACCGGGCCGGAGATCATACCCTTGAAGTGGCGCGCGACGCGCGCTGCCGTCACCTGCTTCACCAGGATCGGATAGTACTCGGGTTTCAATGCGATGAGCCCCACGTTGGCAGTATCGCCTTTATCGCCCGAGCGAGCGTGTGCGATTTCCACGAGCAGAACTCGGCGCGTCCTCGACCGCCGTCTCATACGTCCACGACTTCGACGCACGGCTCCACCATGTTTTTATCGAGGAGCGCCGGCCAGTACGCCACGATTTCCTCCGGCTTCGGTCTCCCGCCGGCGAACCCGGTCACGCTGGGCGGTCCGTTGAGGATCAGCGGTGCAATCTCGCGGGTGAACCGCTCGACGGCGGCTTTGTCGGGCGACCGGACGCCGATCCGCAGCTGCACTTCCGGCAGCCGATCGAGCGGCGCACTGGCGCGCGCGAGCGGCCCGTGGGTCGCATCGGCGCCGAGGAACTCCGTCAGTACCGACTCGAACTTGAGGCCGAGATCGGCGAGGCGCTGCCGGAGAATCCGGTCCCCGGCCTGGGCTTTCTTGTAGGCGTCCGGCCAGGCGTAGACCAAGGTGCCCACCGCCTTGTACCCGTAGAAATAGCCGATCGACACCTTGAGCTTGTCGGTGGCGGGTCTTCCCCTGACACCCGACACGCGAACTCGGTCCTTCCCCTTCTGCTCGAGCCGGATGGTGGTGAAATCCGCGATGCCGTCGGGAGTGATGTACTCGGCGGGATCGCCCATCTCGTACACCAGCTGCTCCTTCACGCCCGCGACGCTGATGCGCCCGCCGGTGCCCGGATGCTTGGTGATTTCGAACGTCCCATCCGGAGCCGCGTCGACGATCGGGTAGCCGACATTCGCGAGGTCGGGGATGTGTTCCCAGTCCACCAGGCAGTTGCCCCCGCTGCATTGCGCGCCGCATTCGATGGTATGGCCGGCCACGGTGCCTGCGGCGAGGAGATCCCAGGCGTCGGGCTGCCACCCAAAGGCGTGAATCATGGGCGCGAGGGTGAGCCCGGTGTCGGTGACGCGCCCCGTCACGACGATATCGGCGCCGCCGCGCAGCGCCTCCACCACGGGCCACGCCCCGAGGTACGCATTCGCCGACAGCACCCGGTCGCGCACCTCGGACAGGGGTCGCCCGGTATCGAGGTTCCTGAGCTCGTGCCCGCGCGCCAACAGCCCGTCCAATCGGCCCAGGAGATCGTCCCCGGTCACCACCCCGATCCGGACCTTCCCCCCGAGACGCAGGCGGCGCGCGGTCTCGGCCACCGCCTGGGCGCAGCCGCGGGGATTCACGCCTCCGGCGTTGGCCGTGATCTTGATCCGGCGCTCCGCGACGATCGGCAGGATGCGCTCCAGCAGCGGGATGAAGTCCTTGGCGTACCCCAGGGACGGGTCGCGCGACTTCTGCTTCTGCAGGATGGACATCGTGACTTCGGCCAGGTAGTCCATCATCAGATAGTCGATCGGTCCGCCCGTCACCTGACGATACGGCGCCTCGAGCCAGTCGCCCCAGAACCCTTGCCCCGCGGCGATGCGCACCGTGGTAGCCCCCGGTTTCACGGGTTGACGACCGCGCGGCGCACTGCGTCAGGCGCTCCCACCGATGGGCGGACGCGCACCTCGACGAGCGGCGCGAAGCCCTGCGGCAGGGTCAGCTCCCGCGGCCGCTGGACGGGGAGTGGGGCGCGTCCCCCCGGCAGCACCGTGATGTCCCGGCCGTCGCCGAGCGGGCGGGGCTCGCTCAAGAGGAAACGCACCCGCACCCTCGCCCGCCAGGGATGCACGCCCCGGTCGCGTGCGAAGCCGGGATACAGCTCGACGGTGAGCGGATGACCCCGCAACCCCGTCGCTACCGTGAAGGCCTGCCGTCCGAACGCATACTCCAGCGGTCCCTGAGAGACCTGCTGCCCCGTGGAATCGAACTCGGTCACGCCGAAGTCCGTGAACTCGCGCCACTGCTCGCGTGGTAGCTCCACCTCGACGACGGCGGTCACCGCCCAATCGGGCACCGATACCGTGACGCTTTCGGGCGTGGCCCCGCGGCCCACCACATCCAGGGAGCGCTCCGCGCCGAGCAGCGCCGGCGTGACCCGCCCCCCGACGACTGCTTGACCGGGGTTCGTCGCTTCACGGTCCGCGAGTGTGAGCGGCGCGAGCTGCGCGCGGACGGTCGCGACGGCCCCGGAGCGGGGCGGTGCGACCACGTCCAGCTCGTACACGCCCACCACGGCATCCTCAGCGCGAACGACAAACCGGGCCGTGCCGGCCTGGGATCCGCCGATCGGCACGATCGAATCACGCGCCAGCTCTCGAAATGGCGCGCCGTTGGGCTCGTACAGAATCGCTCTGGCGGTCTGTTGCGAGGAGTCCGCGAGCGTGATGGTGGCGACCAGGGTCGTGCCCGGCTGCGCCACGCGGAGAAAGTAGCGGCGCACCTGGCCGGGGCCGACCGTGCGACGCTCGTCATACAATGGCTTGTCCGCCAGGTCGTACGGGACGGCCACGACGTTGACGAGTCGGAACAACGGGCCGGCGAGGGCATCGCTGGGATTCCAGGCGGTGACGGTGCCCACGTACACGCCCGGCGCCGCGAGCGCGGGGGCGGCGTACGTCAGCGGGATCTCGGTCTCGCGCGGTCCGGCGGCCACCGTCGCGGGAGCGGTCAGCCACGGCGCGTCGCTCTTCAACGCGAACCGTGCGACCCGCAGCCCGGTGACGTGACGTGCGCGGAACAGCTCCACGGTGTCGGCCGGCCCCGCGAGGCCGTCGCGCCGAAAGGCAGCCGATCCGCCGCCCGTGGTCGCGCTCACCACGTAGCCCGAGCCCTGATGGCCGGCGAGCAGCCAGCGGTACGCCCGCTCGAGCTGCGGCAGGCCGGCCCCCTGGTCGAGCACGCTCGCGCCGGGCAAGCCGCCGGACCCGGCCCGCAGCGCCGCGCTCACCTCGGCGCCGTCCGGTGCGCGTCCCTCCTGCACCAGCGCCGACATGAGACACGCCGCCAGACCGGACACGTAGGGAGCGGACATGCTCGTGCCGGCCTTGATCTCGTTTCCCGTGTCGAACGAAGGAACGGTCGAGAAGGCCCACCCCGGCGCGAGGACGTCGGGCTTTCCAAACCGGCCGCCGCGCCCGCTGAAGGAGCCGACGAAATCGCCCGCCATCGGCGGCGCGCCATCTTCCTCCAGCGGAACGTAGATCCCCGGCAGCGTCGCGCCGACCGAGAGGGCCAGGTCGGCCGAGCCGGGCAGGCCCACGGTGGAGAGGCCGGGCCCGTCGTTCCCGGCGCTGATCGCGAACACGATCCCCGGATGAGCGATGACAAAGGCGTTGACGATCGAGTCCATGACGGCGCGCTCGCCGGGCTCGTTGCCGATCCCCCAGCTCAGGTTCAACACGAGCGGCAGGTTGCGCTGCTCCGCGAAACGGGCGGCGTACTCCATCGCGTGCTGGATGCTACCGGTCATCGAGATGCCGCCGCGCGCGTCGTTCGCGATCTTCAGCCCGAGCAGTTGCGCGCCCGGGGCGACCCCATCGAAGCCCGCGACGTCGAACAGGTTGTGCCCCGCGGCGATGCCCGCGACATGCGTGCCGTGCGCGTTGTTGTCGAACACGAAGGCGAGCGTCGGCACGCCGCCCACTTCGCCGAAGTTGGCGGCCAGGGTGATCGGCTTGGTGCCGAGCGCCACGACCTCACGGCCCTGGCGGTAGTCGTGCAGCGGCATCTCGTCCTCGAACGAGCCGTCCAGGTTCGTGTCGAGGAAGGCGACCCAACCGTCGGTCGCCTTCACCACGATGACGGGGAAGGCGTCGCCGTTGGTCCCGTCGCCGTTGAGATCGGCGCCCGGCACCTTGCCCAGGGGGCGCTCGGCCAGCGTACCGGCATACCAGGTGGTCGCGGTGGTGAGCCGCCCGATCCGGCCGGCGCCGGAGAGGGTACGGCCGGCGATCGCGACGGTGCCATCCCCCACCGGCGTGACGGGTGTGAGCCGCACCACTCCCTCCCCGGAGAAATCCCGCACGTCGAGCAGTTTGGGCGCGCCGGTGCTGGTGACGATCAGGCCGTTCACGCCGGGGTCCACACCCGTGTCGAGAATTCCGATCAGGATGCCGCGCCCGTCGTAGGTGGGATGCTTGGCGCGGAACTCGTCGACGCCCGCGCTCTGCAGCGGCATCAGGCCGACGAGCAGCGCGCGCGCCGGCGGTAGGATCGGGAGCCGGCTCGCGACGCCCGTGGCCGTCGGAGCGGGTGTGGTTGCCGGCGGTGGCGTCGCGGGAGCCGCGACGGGTGGGGAGGAGGCGGGCGTCGGTCGCGTGGCCGGCGGCGCGGCGGAGCGGCCGCAGCCGGCGGCGAGCGCGACGAAGACCACCGGGATGCAGCGCGATCTCATGGTTGGCTCGGCAGCACGAAGGCGCCGACGTGAGGGCCGGTGAATTCGCCCGTCGTCTCGAGGAGAAACGCGAGCGTGTCGCGGGTCTCCTCCGGGAGCACGATCGCGTCCACAAAGCCGCGGGCGGCGGCGAATCTCGCGTCGAGCTGGTGCTCGTAGTCGGCGCGCATCGCGTCGACGGCGCTGGTGTTTTCGGGCTTCGCCGCCTCATTCCCGAAGACGGCCTGGATCGCCGACTCACCCTCCATCACTCCCATCCTTCCGGTCGGCCACGAGACGATAAAGTCGGGATCGAACCCCTGCCCTGCCATCGCATAGTAGCCCGCTCCCGAGGCATGGTTCACGGTGAGCACCAGTTTGGGCACCGTCGCGGTCGCCATGGCCTCCACGAAGCGCGCCCCAGCACGGATGATCCCCGAGTGCTCCGCTTCGGTGCCGACCATGAACCCCGACACGTCCTGGACGAACAACAGGGGGATGCGCTCGCGGTCGGCGTTCTCGATGAAATAGGCCACCTTCTCGGCGCTCTCGGTGTAGATGATGCCCCCGATCTTCGGTGCTCCGGCTTCACTCTTGCGGCCCTTGATGACCCCCCGCGAGTTGGCGATCAGTGCGACCGTACGGCCTTCGATCGCTCCGTGAGCGCAGATCATTTCGGGTGCGAGATCAGGCTGGAACTCGTCCAGCTTGCCTGTGTCGAGCACGCAGTCGAGCACCGCGCGGACATCGTAGCTCATGCGGTGGTCCGACGGCAGCAGGTCGTACAGATCTTTGGGACTGCGTTTCGACTTACCGCCCGGCGCGGGAGGCCGGAGCGTACGCGGCAGGCGCGCCACGTATTCGCGGATGCGGGCCAGGCACTCCCGATCGTCCTTCGCGCGATAGTGCGCCACGGCACTCACCGCCGTGTGCGTGGCCGCGCCGCCCAGCGATTCCGCGTCCACCGTCTGGCCCGTGGCGCCCTTCACGAGGTTCGGACCCCCCAACCCCATGAACGACGTGCCCTCGACCATGAAAATGACATCGGACAGCGCGGGCAGATACGCCCCACCCGCGATGCACGGTCCCATCACGGCGGCGATCTGCGGCACACGCAGGTAGTGTCGCATGATCGAGTTGTAGTAGAAGATCCGCGCCGCGCCGTACTGGCCGGGGAAGACGCCGCCCTGATAGGGAAGGTTCACCCCGGCCGAGTCCACGAGGTACACGATCGGGATGCGCTGGCGCATCGCGATCTCCTGGGCCCGGAGGATCTTCTTGATCGTTTCGGGCCACCACGAACCCGCCTTGACGGTGGCGTCGTTCGCCACCACCACCACGGGGCGGCCCGCGATCCGCCCCAGGCCAGTGACCACGCCCGCCCCCGGCGCCTGCCCCTCGTACTGGTCGAACGCGACCAGCAGGCCGATTTCGCACCAGGACGCCCCCTGATCGAGCAGGGCGTCGATCCGCTCGCGGGCCGTGAGCTTGCCTTGTTCGTGCTGGCGGCGGACCTTGTCGGGCCCGCCGCCCTGCTCGAGGCGCGCTTTGAGCTCGCGATACTCCGCGGTCAGGGTCTTAAGACGGCTCAAAGGGCGTCAGGCCGAGACATGTTCCGCCGCCCACTGTTCGATGTACTTCACGAGGTCGGATGTCGGTGTGCCGGGGCCGAACAGCCGGCCGATGCCGCGCTGGCGCAACGCCTCGACATCTTCCGGAGGAATGATCCCGCCGCCCGTGACCAGCACGTCGTCGCGGCCGGCATCGACCAGCAGCTGTTTGACGCGCGGGAACAGCGTGAGGTGGGCGCCCGAGAGGATCGACAGCCCTACCACGTCGACGTCCTCCTGGACCGCCGCCTGTGCGATCATTTCGGGGGTCTGGTGCAGCCCGGTGTAGATGACCTCCATGCCGGCGTCGCGCAGCGCCGCGGCCACGACTTTCGCGCCGCGGTCGTGCCCGTCCAGGCCGGGCTTGGCGACCAGCACCCGGATGGGGCGCTTCGAGCCGGGCATCAGCGGCGGAACCGCAGCAGGGCGGCCAGGCCGTCCACGACGCGGCGGGCCCGCTCATCGTACACGACGTCGACTTGGACGCGCTGGGCGAGGGCGTCCTCGATGGCGTCGTCGATGCGCAGGTCGTCGTCCTGCCCGTCGGCGAGCAGCGTGCGTACCTGGCCGCGCTGCAGCGCCTTGAGCGTCGGGTCGATGCCGTTGGCCGCCCAGCCGGTGCCGACGCCCTCCCGCACGGCCTCGGCGTGCGCACGCTCCCAGGCGCGCTCGCGCTCCTCGCGCAACGAGAGCGCCGCTTCGCGCACTTCCGCTGCCGTGACGCGCTTGGGGTTCAAGCGCACCACGCCGAGCACCAGGTCGTGGAGGTAGGTGTGCAGGTGCGGCAAAAGGGCCGCCGCGTCCACCCCGATGCCGGCGACCACGAGCCCGGCCACCGGCCGCTGGGTGTGAATCTGGAAGATGCGGTCCGCCACCTGGGCGTAGTGTCGCTGCCGCTCGACTCGGATCCGCATGTGATAGTTGTGTTCGCCGAACCCACCCGCCAGCATGTTTCCCCGTTTCGCCTGGCGCTCGCCGTGGAACTTCCCCGGCCGCGTGGCCTCCGCCGTCAAGCTGGGCAGCTCCGCGACGTCATAGGCGGTGACCTCGAAGAACCGGGCGCTGGTGCGGTCGCACGCGGCGACGAGGATGGTGCCGAATTCCTCCTCCAGCGCCACGAGCTCCCGCACCAGGGGCACGGACGCGACCGCGAGCCGCGAGCGGTGGACGTGGGGCAGCGGGAGCGCCTCGAACAGGTCGAGCGCGCCGCAGGCAAACAGCGCGATCCCGCGCGCCGGCGGCAGCCGCGTCGGCTCCGCGAAGTAGCCCTGCACCCGCTCCAGATCGGCCGCCACCTGGGCCCGGAGGGCGCGCCCCAGGTCCTGCCGCTGCAGCGCCGCGAGCGCCTCACGGATGCGGTTCTTGGTCTTGATGAGATACTTGCCCCGGGTCTTGTCCCGGGGCTCGAGCTTCAAGTAGCACGACACGACCTGGTACGCGCCGGGCGGAATCCGCGACAGCCGCTCGACGGCGGCGCGCACCGCGCTCTCGTTGGCAGCAACGGGTAGGGCGGTCATGGCTTAAAAGAACACCGGCTCGCGATAGGCGCCGTAGACGCTTTCGAGCGCGTGCCGGATCTCGTACAGGGTGCAGTAGGCGCGGGCGCAGTCCAGCATCGGACCGATCACGTTCTCGTCGGCGCGAGCGGCGCGGCGCAACCCCTCGAGCCGCTGCGCGACCAGCGCGTTGTCGCGCTCGGCTCGCAAGCGCGCCAGCCGGCGTCGCTGACTCTCCTCGGCATCACCCGAGACCTTGAGGATCTCGACCGGGTGGTCGTCCGCGCTGAGGTAGTCGTTCACACCCACCAGCAGGCGAGCGCCGGCCTCGACATCGCGCTGGAACTCCTCCGCGGAGCGTGCGATCTGGCGCTGGAACCAGCCGCTTTCGATTCCCTTCACCACCCCCCCCACCGACTGGATCTCCGCGAACAGGCCCTCCGCTTCGCGCTCCAGTCGATCGGTGAGGGACTCGACGTAGTAGGATCCGCCGAACGGGTCGATCACGTCCGCGACGCCCGTCTCGTGCGCGATGATCTGCTGGGTTCGAAGCGCCAGGCGCACCGCCTCCTCGGTGGGGAGGGCGAGCGTCTCGTCCAGCGAGTTGGTGTGCAGCGACTGCGTGCCTCCGAGCACCGCCGCGAGCGCCTGGTAAGTCACTCGCACCACGTTGTTCATGGGCTGCTGCGCGGTGAGCGTGACCCCCGCGGTCTGGGAGTGGAACCGCATCATCGCGGAGCGGGGGTGCTTCGCGCCGTAGCGCTCCTGCATGTGGCGGGCCCAGATCCGGCGGGCCGCCCGGAGCTTCGCGATCTCCTCGAAGAAATCGTTGTGGATGTCCCAGAAGAACGAGAGACGCGGTGCGAACGCGTCCACGTCCAGCCCGCGCGCGATGCCCCGCTCCACGTAGGTAAACCCGTTGGCCAAGGTGAAGGCGAGCTCTTGTGCCGCCGTGGCTCCCGCCTCGCGAATGTGGTAGCCGGAGATCGAGATCGTGTTCCACAGGGGCGTATGCGTGGCGCACCACTCGAACATGTCCACGATGATCTTGAGGGCGGGCTCCACAGGGTACACCCAGGCGTGCTGGGCCATGTACTCCTTGAGGATGTCGTTCTGCACCGTGCCGCGCAGCGCGGTGCTCGCCACGCCCTGCTTCTCCGCCGCGGCGACGTAGAAGCAGAACAGCATCGCCGCGGGTCCATTGATGGTCATCGATGTCGAGACCTGGTCGAGCGGGATCCCGCGGAACAAGTCTTCCATGTCGGCGAGCGACGAGATCGCGACGCCGCACTTGCCGACCTCGCCCTCGGCGCGCGGATGGTCGGCGTCGTACCCCATGAGCGTGGGGAAGTCGAACGCTACGGACAGACCGGTCTGCCCGTGCTCCAACAGGAACTTGTAGCGTCGGTTCGTGTCTTCCGCGCTCCCGAATCCGGCGAACTGCCGCATCGTCCACAGCCTGCCCCGGTACATCGTCGGATGGATGCCGCGCGTGAACGGGTATCCACCCGGCGCTCCCAATCGGCTGCGCGGGTCGAAGCCGGGCAGGTCGTCCGGCGTATACACGGGCTTCTTCTCGGTGCCGCTCATCGAGTCGCCCCTCCCCCGGTCCTCACCTGATCGAGGATCTCTGCCGCCACGTCGTAGGGGCTGCGCCGGCCGTCGGCGACCTCGTCCAGCCGCAACGCCAGCAGCTCTTCCACCCGCGTGGCTTCCAGCAGCCAGCGCCTCACCTTGCGTTCCAGGACGGCGCGCGTCCGCGCCGCCAATCGCTGCCGCCGTCGCTCGGCAAGCCGGCCGCCCGCCTGAAGATAGGCGTGATGGCGATCGAGAGCAGCCGCGAGCGCGTCCACTCCGTCACCGGTCGACGCGACGGTACCGAGCACCGGCGGCTCCCATGCGTCGGACGGTTGGACGGTCGCCCGCCCGTCCGGCCGGTGGTGCGGTGTCATGTGACGGAACGCATTGCCCCGCCGTAGCCCTAGCATCACCTCGACTTCCTGGCGGAACTTATCCGCGCCCGGACGGTCGCTCTTGTTCACCACATAAATGTCGGCGATCTCCATGACCCCGGCCTTGAGCGCCTGTATCCCGTCGCCTGATTCGGGCACCAGCACGAGCACGGTCGTCTCGGCGGTGCGCGCAATATCGAGCTCCGTCTGCCCGACCCCGACCGTCTCCACCAGCACGCGCTCGAAGCCGAATGCCTCGAGCAGGTCGGCCACTTCTTCCGTCGTGGTGGCGAGCCCGCCCTGCGCCCCCCGCGTCGCCATCGAGCGGATGAACACGCCGGGGTCGAGGCTGACGGATTCCATCCGGATCCGATCGCCGAGCAGCGCGCCCCCCGTGAACGGGCTGGTGGGATCCACGGCCACGACGCCCACCGAAAGGCGCTGGGCGCGGAACCGCTGGATCAGCGCCTCGGTGAGCGTGCTCTTGCCGGCGCCGGGGGGACCGGTGATGCCGACTCGCCGTGCCCCGCCGCGCCCCAGCAATCCGTGCGCGTGCGACAACACGCGCTCGAACCCGTCGCGCTGGTTCTCGACCAGCGTGATGGCGCGGGCCAAGGCGGCCGGATCACGCCGGGCGAGCCCCTGGAGAATCTGCTCGGTCGTCACGCAAGACTCATGCTTCAGGTCCGCTCCTCGGCCCGCTCCAGCGGGACGGTGCGCACGGGCCCCGGTCGCACGGCGACCCGCTCCACACGCGTGGCGGTCGCGGCGAGAATATCGAATTCCAGTCCGTGCAGCGCGAAGCGCTCGCCGGCTCTGGGAATGCGTCCCAACGCCTGCACCAGCAATCCCGCCACGGTCTGGATCCCGCGGGTTTCCAGGGCGACGCCCAGGCCCTCCTCGAGGCGGCTCGCCGGGGCGCTCCCGTCCAGCTCGACGATCCGCACGGGTGGCTCGTCGGTGGGGGGCGGGGCGCCCGGTTCGAAGATCTCCGACACGAGGTCGCGGAGCAGGTCCTCGAACGTGACCAGGCCCGCCGTCCCGCCGAACTCGTCCAGCACCACGGCGAGGTGGCTCCGGCCGCGTTGCATTTCCAGCATGAGGTCGGCCGCCCGGGTGGTGCCCGGCACGACCAGCCCCGGCAGGACCGGGACCGGCGCGTCGGGGGGCAGACGGAGCAGATCGAAGGCATGCGCCACGCCGATGACCTCGTCGAGCGAACCCCGGTACACTGGATACCGGCTGTAGCCCGATTGCAGGCACACGTGGGCGGCTTCCGCCGCAAGCAGGCCCTCGGGAATCGCCACGATCGACGTGCGGGGCGTCATGAGCTCCCGCACCGGCCGGTCCGCGAAGGCCAGGACGCCCGACACCACGGCCATCTCGTCCGCGGAGGCGAGCGCCTCGGTGTCGGCGTTCGTGAGCACCGCCGCGAGCGTGGTGCGCGTCGAGGGGTCGCGCCACGGGACGAACGGCGCGAACGCGCGGCCGAGCTTGTCGAGCCGGGGCGCCGCGTGCGCCACGATCGGCTCCGCCCAACGCCGGCCCAGAACGCGGGGGACGAGGTAGGCGGCGCTCACGAGCAGCGGGATGCCGAGCACGATCGTGAACACGCCGAGCACCGTCGGCGTCGTGCGAGCGAGCAGGGCGGGAATCGCGGCGGCGGCGCAAATGATGCCCACGGTGGTCAGGGCGTTCGCCGTCGCGAGCACCCGTCCCGGGTTCTCGAGCACGCCGGCCGCGCCGCCGGCACCGCGGAGTTTGTACGACACCCAGCGGGTGAGCTCGAGCTGGCTCACGGCCGCCGCGGCGACGCCGACGGCCGCGGACGCGGCCGCGACGATCAACCCCAGTACGAGGAGGATGGCGGGGAGGGTCACCGTTGTCTCCGGAGCAGCACGCTGGTCACACGGCGCCGGTCCACCCGCTCGACGACGACTTGATAGCCGTCCAGCGTGAGCTCGTCTCCCGCCCGGGGCACGCGCCCCAGCACGGAGTAGACGAGCCCGCCCACCGTCGAGACTTCCGGATGCTCGAACGGGCGCCCGAGCGCCTGCGACAGGTCGTCGAGGGTGACCCGTCCGTCCACCCAGTAGCGGTCCCCCTCCTGGCGGATTGGCGGCGCCTCGCCCACGTCGTGCTCGTCGTGAATCTCGCCCACGATCTCCTCGAGGATGTCCTCGAGCGTGATGAGCCCCGACGTGCCGCCGAACTCGTCCACGACGATCGCCAGGTGCGCGGGGCCGCGCTGGAAGTCGCGGAGCTGACTGTCGAGCGTTTTGGTCTCCGGCACGAAGGCCGCGGGCCGGACCAGATCCTGCCAGCGGGCGGGGGCCGTGTCGCCGCCGCCGAGGCCCATGGCGAACGGCACCAGGTCCTTGGCGAAGACGACGCCGGCGATGCTGTCGGGGGTGCCGTCGTAGACGGGGAGGCGCGAGTGCTCGCTCTGCCGGAACGCCTCGATCACGTCCTCGCTGGCGGCCGCGAGATCGACGGCCACCATGTCGAGCCGGGGCGTCATGACCTCATCCACGCGCGTGTCGGCCAGCGTGAATACGCCGAGCAGCATGTCGCGCTGAGCGGCGCCGAGATCGGGCTCGAGGGGACGCGGCGTCGCCACGAGGCCGTGCAGGCCCTTGTCGACCCACGCCAGCAGCCACAGGAGCGGGCCGAAGGGGGCGAGGGTGCGACGCGCGAGCGGGAGCGCGCTCGTCGCGAGCTCGGGCGCGACCCGGGCCAGGCTGCGCGGCAGCGCGTCGCCGATGATGAAGAGGAAGACCGCCGCCACGGCCCAGCTGCCCAGCCCCTCCGCCCACGGGCGGCCCCACCAGCCAAGCGCGTTGCCCGCGGCAACCGCTCCGAGGACGAGCAGCGCCAGGCGGGCGACGTGCAGCGCGCGGTGCAAGGGCACGCGGGCGCCGACGGTGGTGGGCGGCGCGTCGCCGAGCGTATGGAGGGCCTCGCCCACGGCGGCTTCCTCGCCCAGGGCCAGCAGGCCGGCCCAGAGCCCGGCCGTCCCGCCCACGAGCGCGCCTCCCAGGGTCAGCGCCGCATCGGTGAGCGTCACCGGTCCGCCCCCTTGCCGCCCCCGAGCAGCCGGCGCACGTAGCGCTCCTGACGGCTCCACATGGCGGACCGGGTTCGGCCCGGCCCGTCGGGGTGGTCGTAGCCCAGGACATGCAGGGTCCCGTGCACCGTCAACCGCACGAGCTCTTCCTCCACCCGTCCCCCGTCCCCCTTCCCTTTCGCTCCGTTCTTCACCCAGCGCGCCGCGGCAGCGGGACAGATGTAAACGTCCCCCAGGAGGGCACCGCCGGGTTGGGGTAGCACGAACGCCAGTACGTCGGTCAGCCCGCGCCGACCGGTGGCGCGGCGGTTGAGGCGGCGCATGACGTGCGCGTCGAGCAGTGTGAGCTCCACGCGCGCGCGCGCGCCTTCCCAGGCCAGGACCTTGCCGACCGCGCGCTCAAGCCTTAGCCGCGGGCTGCCACGTCGCCGTGATGCCGCCACTGGACTCCGGATAGTCGATGCGGTTGTGGTACATGCCGCTGATGATGCGCACGAACTCCTGCTTCACCTGGTCGATTTGCCGCAGCGTCATGGGCGCTTCGTCGAGCTGGCCGGCGTTCAGCTTGGTGCGCACGATGTGGTTGATCACCTCTTCGATCTTCTGCGGTGTCAGGTCGTCCAGCACGCGCAATGCCGCCTCGACCGAGTCCGCGAGCATCGTGATGGCGGTCTCGGCGGAGTGCGGCTTGGGACCGGGGTAGGCGTAGTCCCCCGGACGCGGCGATCCCCCGTCACCGCTCTTCTTCGCGCGATCCAGGAAGTAGGTGATTTCGGTCGTGCCGTGGTGCTCCGGAATGAAGGCTGCGACGGCTTCGGGAAGCCTCGCCTCCTCGGCCAGGGCGAGCCCGTCCGTGACGTGCGCCTTGATGATCTGCGCCGACTGATGCGCCTTGAGCCGGTCGTGCGGGTTGTTGCCGCGCGTCTGGTTCTCGACGAAGTACTGCGGGTTTTTGATCTTCCCGATGTCGTGATAGTAGCACCCCACACGACCGAGCAGGCCGTCGGCGCCGATCCGATTGCAGGCCGCTTCCACGAGATTCGCCATGGCGACGGAGTGCGCGTAGGTGCCCGGTGCCTCGAGCGACAGCCGCCGCAGCAGCGGCCGGCTGGGGTCGGAGAGCTCGAGCAGGGTGAGGTCGGTGGTGATCCCGGTGACCGATTCGGCGAGCGGCAGCAGGAAGAACGTGAGCCCGGCCGACACGAGGCCATTGGCCGCTCCCCACACGCCGCGCAGCAGGATCTCCCCCACGCTCCAATTGCCCATGAGCCCGAGGGCGAGCGCGCCCGCGAGGTACCCGAGCGCGATGATCAGCACCGGCACGTAGAAGTTGCTTCGCCGCCGTAACACCCGCACCGTGAGCGCCGCCGTCACGCCGCCGACGACGCACAGGAAGAGTGCGGGAAGATCGTGGAACACAGGCTGCAGGCCGATCACGATCGCGAGGATCATGGCGGCGATCATCGAGACACGACCGTTGAACAGCACCGTCAGGAGCATCGCCATGAACGGCAGGATGATGATCTCGGCGTGGCGCGGGGCGAAGCGCGCCACGGCCGCCGCCTGCAGCAGCGCGAGCGCGAACAACCCGCCGATCAGCGCCACCTGCCGTCGCTCGCGATACGTCTCGCGCCGGTAGAACACCAGCAGGACCCAGAAGATCGCCAGGATGAGGGAGTCCCGGAGCACGGCGCCGAACACGCCGCTGGGCGAGCTGCTGGTCGCCCCGCCCCGACGCACCAGATCGGAGTGCAGGGCCACCAGTTTCTCATGAGCCTCGTTCGTCACCACTTCGTGCGCACCCACGATGCGGTCCCCGGCGCGCACGATGTACTTGCTCGGATCCACGCTGCGCCGCAGCTCGTCGCGCCGCCGCTCGGTCTCGAGCGTGTTGGGGATGAGGGTCGGTCGGAAGAAGTGCCCCGCGAGCCGGACATACAACTGGTCACCGACGCTCGAGCCCCGGTCGGGATGGATGGCGCGGGCGCGTGAGAGGTATTGCGCATACGTGAGTACCTGGTCGCGCACCACCGACAGCTCGCCCGAGCGGCGGCGCACGATCAGCTCCGGCGCTTGCTCGACTTGCAGCACGCCCGGCCCGGTCACGCCCAGCGCCAGCGTGCGGTCGAACAGCTCACTCAGCGCCCGTTCCAGGGCGTGGCGCTTGCCGCCTTTGTTCAGGTACGCGGCCTCCGGAGTTCCCAGCCCGAACCCGTGAGCCTTCGCTACTTGCAGGATCGCGCCCGCCCCCCCGCCCTGATCCGCGGCCGTCTCCACGCTCGAGAAAAACGCGTGCATGGCGATCTTCGCGCTGTCGAGGGCCCGCTCCTGGTACTGGTAGATCGGCTTCACGGTGCTCGCGAGCTCTTCCGCCTCGCGTGCGAGCTCCTGGTCCGACTTGTTGACGGGGAACGTGAACGGGGCAATCACGTCGCGTTCCGCCACCGCGCCGGGCTCGAGCAGCGGTGCCACGTTCGTGGCGCTCGAGGGGAACACGATGTACGCGAGCAACGCCAGGCCCACCACCCACGCCCAGCGGCTGCCGTGATAGCGCAGCTGCTCCTTCGTTGGCAGCCTCATGTCAGCCCTGTGCGTCCTCGGCGTACGCCCGGATGATGTCGCGCACCAGACGGTGACGCACGACGTCCCCGTCGCCCAGGTAGCAGAACCCGATCCCTTCGATCCCGGGCAGGATCCGCTCGACCTGGAGCAGGCCGGAATCCTCGCGGTTGGCCAGGTCGATCTGGGTCTTGTCCCCGGTGATCACCGCCCGCGAGTTCACCCCTAGGCGCGTGAGGAACATCTTCATCTGCATCCCGGTCGCATTCTGCGCCTCGTCGAGAATCACGAAGGCGTCGGAGAGGGTGCGACCCCGCATGTAGGCGAGCGGCGCGATCTCGATCGTCCGGCTGTCGATCGCCTTCTGCACCCGGTCGCGGGGCATCATGTCCTCCAGTGCGTCGTACAGCGGTCGCAGGTACGGGTCGACCTTCTCGTGCAGATCGCCCGGGAGGAATCCGAGGTTCTCGCCCGCCTCTACCGCGGGGCGGGCGAGCACGATACGCCGCACCCGCTTGCGCGCCAGCGCGTCCACGGCCGCGGCCACCGCGAGGTACGTTTTCCCGGTCCCGGCCGGCCCGATGCCGATCACGATGTCGTGCCGCGCGATCGCCTGAAGGTATTCCCGCTGTCCCGCGGTCTTGGCCTGAATCACGCGGCGCAGTCCGGGCAGGATGATCTTGAACTCGCCGTCGGCGACGGGTCCGGAGGGTGCCTGCCCTTCCTGACTCGCGAGCCGGTCCACGTCGGCCACGTCGAGCGGCTCACCCTCACCCATCCGGGCGAGGTCGACCAGCGCCTGTGCCACCGGCACCGCGCGCTCCACCGCCGCGAGCGGGCCGTGGAGCGTCAGCGTGTCGCCGCGCAGCGAGACGCGCACCCCGAGCCGCCGCGCGAGCGCGACCAGATTGCCGTCGTTCACGCCCGCGAGCGCCAGCGGATCCACGCCCTCGGTCGAGAGCCGGTGGGTGATCTCGTCGCTCATGGCTTGGTCTCGATATGGAGCGCCGCCAGGTCCGCCGCACTGGCGCGCGTGGGGGCGCCCTCGAACAGGGCGCGCGCGGTCGTGGTCTTGGGAAACGCGATCACGTCGCGCAGGCTCCCCGCCCCGGCGAGCAGCATGACCACGCGGTCGAATCCGATGGCGAAGCCGCCGTGCGGTGGGGCACCCGACTGCAAGCCGCTCAGCAAGAAGCCGAACCGGGCCTCGGCGTCTTGCGGCGAGATGCCAAGATGACCGAACACGCGCCGCTGCACCGCCGGGTCGTTGATCCGGATCGATCCGGAGCCCAGCTCGTTGCCGTTGTAGACGGCATCGTAATGCAGCGCGCGGCAGCTGAACGGATCGGTGTCGAGCCGCATCACATCATCCGGGTGAGGCGACGTGAACGGGTGATGCGCGAACACCGGCTTCCCAGTCTCCGGGTCGGGCTCGAACAGCGGGAAATCCACCACCCAGCAGAACGCATGCGCCGCCTTGGGCTTGAAGTCGAGCCGGCGGATCACCTCCTGGCGCACGCGGTCCAGCACGGGCGACGTCACCCGGTCGGGGCCGACGGCCATCAGGGCCGCGTCGCCGTCGCCGATGCCCAGCTGCCCCAGCGTCTCCGCGGTAAAATGCTTGCCGACCGAGCCCGAGATCTGCTCCCCCTGCCGCTTCACCCACGCGAGGCCCGAGCCGCCCAGCTGCTTCGCGGTCTCGGCGAGCTGGTCGACGTCTTTGCGCGACAGCTCGCCGCCGCCCTTGACCGTGAGCCCCCGTACCCGTGCGCCGTCGTTCAGCGCGGTTTGGAAAAAGGGCACGGCGAGCGGCCTGACCTGCGCCGTCCAGTCGGCGATCGCGAGCTCGTAGCGCAGGTCGGGTTTGTCGCTGCCGTAGCGCTCCATCGCCTCCCGCCAGATGATGCGGGGGAACGGTCGAGCGATCTTGTGGCCCGCCTCGTCCCACAGGGCGACCAGAACGGCCTCCACGTAACCGAGCACGTCTTCCATCCCTACGAACGACGCCTCGAGGTCGATCTGCGTGAACTCCGGCTGGCGGTCGTTCCGCAGGTCCTCGTCCCGGAAGCAGCGCGCCAGCTGGAAGTAACGGTCGAAGCCGGACACCATGAGCAGCTGCTTGTAGATCTGCGGCGACTGCGGCAAGGCGTAAAACTCCCCGGGGTGCACCCGCGATGGCACGAGATAGTCGCGCGCCCCTTCCGGGGTCGGCTTGGTGAGCACCGGCGTCTCGATCTCGAGGAACTCCAGATCCGAGAGGGTGCGGCGCGCCCGCTGCAACAGGCGGTGGCGCAGCATGAGGTTGCCCTGCATCTCGGGACGCCGCAGATCGAGGTGGCGGTGCTTGAGGCGGAGCTCCTCGCCCGGCAGATCTTCTCCCTTCGCTCGCGCCACCGGGATCACGGGCGTCGCGGCCGGTCCGAGCACCGCGAGCCGGGTCGCCTGGACCTCCACCTCGCCGGTCGCTAGCTCGGGGTTCTTCATGTTCGCCGGCCGCGCCGTCACCTGACCCTCGACCTGGACGACGGTCTCGGCCGTGAGTCCGCCCGCCACCCGCCGCACGTCCTCCGGGGCCCCCGGGCCGACGGCGACCTGGACGATCCCCGCGCGATCGCGCAGGTCGATGAACACGATCCCGCCAAGGTCGCGGCGGCGGTGCACCCAGCCACCCAGCCGCACCCGTTGCCCCACATGCTGCAGCCGCAGCTCGCCGGAGCGGTGCGTACGTCCGGATGTGGCACTGACGCTGTCTATGGTACCTCCGCCTCGCACAGCACGCGGTAGAATTCGTCGGGCGTACGGGCGCTCAACAGCCTGTCCCGCACCGGTTCGCGACGCACCAGCCGCGAGATCCGGCTCAACGCCTTCACATGGGCTCCGGCGCACGATTCCGGACCGGCCAGGAGAAAGAACAGGCGGACCGGCGCGCCATCGATCGTTTCGTACGGCACCGGCGCGGGCGTCGTCCCCGCCACGACGACGAGGGCGGAGAGCACCGGCGTCTTGCCGTGCGGTACGGCGACGCCATAGCCGATGCCGGTGGGGAACTGCCGCTCCCGCTCGAGAATGGCTCCCAGCACTTCCTCGGAGGGCCCCCCGTTGCCAACGGCGGCCACGTCCACCAGTTCCCGGAGCACCCCCTCTTTATCGGTTGCGTGCAGGGGGACCAGGATGCGAGCGGGGGTCAGAAGCTCGGACAGGCGCACGATGATCCAAGTGTCCTAAACGATTGAAGATAGTTAAGTTATGTGCTACATGCAACGCATTTCCCGAACGGCACTTACATGGTCGATGTCCTAAGCCTCGTCCCCGACGCGGCGCGGGAGGCGCTCGCTCAGTGGCTCGCCGAGCGCGGCGAGCCGGCCTATCGCATCCGGCAGGTTCTGCCCCGGCTGTGGGAGCGGCCGGTCGGATCGTGGGACGACGCCACCGAGCTGCCGGCAGCGCTGCGGCACGCTCTCGCCGAGGCTCTTCCGCTGCGCCGGTTACCGCTGTCGGCGCGTCAGGTCTCGCAGGACGGCACGGAGAAATACCTGTGGCAGCTGGGGGACGGCGAGGCGGTGGAGTCGGTGCTCATCCCCGAGGGGAAGCGGCGCACGCTGTGTATCTCGTCCCAGGTCGGCTGTGCGCTCGGCTGCGTGTTCTGCGCGACGGGGCGGATGGGCTTTCGGCGGAACCTGTCGATCGCGGAGATCACCGGTCAGGTGCGTGAGGTTATCCTGCGGGACGCCGCGCTGAAACCGACCAACGTCGTCTTCATGGGAATGGGCGAGCCGCTGCTCAACTGGGAGGCCGTGGACGGCGCACTCACGATCCTCAACCACGCCGCGGGGCTCGGGATCGGGGCACGGCACATCACGGTCTCGACCGTCGGCATCCTGCCGAGCCTCGCGAAGCTGGCGCAACGCCCGGAGCAGTTTCGCCTCGCGGTCTCCCTGCACGCGCCGACTCCGGAGCGGCGCCACGAGCTGATGCCCATCGAGAAAAAGTACCCGCTGCCGGCGGTCATCGCGGCGCTGGCGCGATTCCGTCGCCGTGTGACGCTGGAGTACGTCCTCATCGCGGGGAAGAACGACGCGCTCGAGCAGGCGGATCAGCTGGCGCAGCTTGCCCGACCGCTGGGCGCGTTGGTGAACCTGCTGCCGCTCCACCCGGGCGGGGCGCCGGATCTCTCGCCGAGCCCGCGCACGCAGATGATCGCGTTCGAGCGGCGGCTCCGGCGCCACGGGGTGGAGGCGGTACTACGTCGCAGCCGCGGGCTCGATATCAGCGCCGCCTGCGGGCAGCTACGGGTGGAACTCGAGGCGCGGCGCAAAGTCCGCACCGAGGAGCACGCTCGCGTCGAGTAGCCGGGTGGTGTCCAGCTGCACCACGACCCGGCCCAGGCCCAAGGCTCGACGCACCCGTCGGCCCACCTGCTCGGTTCCCCGGCGCACCAGGATGCGCGTCGAATCGAGCGTTCTCACCGTCTCCGGCGCGTTGCCGTAGGTGAGCACGTCGATCCCGGCGCGCCGCAGCACCCGTGTCCCCACTTTCGCGAGCCCTGGCGTACCGCTCGCGTTCAGGACCTCCACCGTCACGCGCGGCCCGGCGCTGCCCGCTCCGGGCACGGGGAGCGCGGCGCTGCCCGCGCGCTCTCCGCGGCAGGCGGCGAGCGCCGTGGCGCAGGCGATCAGGATCCGACGAGCGCGTTCCAGAAATCCACCGTCTCGCGCAGCAGCGGCCAGCGACCGTCGATCACCCGCGCGATGCGACGCGCCGCGACCTGTTGCAGCATCGCGTCACGCTCTGCGGGTACCCGTGCCGCGAGCGAGCGCCGGAGCTCCTGGTCGAACGCTCGCCCCGGCTCGAGATAATCCGCCAGATAGAGCATCTTGCCGACGTCATCCCACTGCGCGAACCCCAGCGAGTGGTAGCGCACCGCGTCGAGCACGCCCCTATCGGTCTCGCCTTCCTGCGCGGCGCGCTCGGCGCTGAGGGGGCCGTGGACCAGCTCGTTGGCGGCGGGTGCGTCGCGCAGCGCGTCGTGCAACCAGGCCGCCTTGAGCCAGCGGGCGCGCTCACGCTCGGGTACGTGCATCACCGTGGACCAGGTGGTGAGGAGCGCTGCCACGCGCTCAATGTGCGCGCGGCGCTCCGGAGTGACGACGGCCCAGGGCGGCAGGCTCACCGCGGGTTGGTCCGCCCGAGCCCGGGCTTCAGCCCGGGGATTTCAGGACGCACGAACGGCAACATCGCTCGCCACGCCTTCCCCCAGCACCACGTTGTCGATGAGGCGGGTGGTGCCGACCCGTGCCGCGACCACCACCACGGTGCGCGCGTCGGCGCGGGCGACGGGACGGAGCTGCTCGTCCACGAGCTCCAAGTACTCCGGGGTGACGCCCGGGGCCGTGAGCGTCAGCATGCCGCGCTGCTGAAGCGCCTTCGGGTCCGCTTCTCCCGAGCGCCACGCCTGCTCCACAGCGCGGAGCGCGCGCGATAGCGCGAGCGCGGCGCGGCGGTCGTCGCCCTTCAGGTAGGTGTTGCGTGACGAAAGCGCCAGACCGTCGAGCTCGCGCACCGTGGGCGCCACGTCGATTTCCAGCCCGAAGTCGAGGTCCGCCGCGAGGCGTCGTACCAGCATCGCCTGCTGGAAGTCCTTCCGTCCGAACACCGCGATGTCGGGCTCCACGATGTGGAACAGCTTCGCGACCACGGTCAACACGCCGGCGAAGTGCCCCCGCCGGGCGGCGCCCTCGAGCGTGTCGGCCATGGGCCCCGGGCTCACCCGCACCAGCGGCTCCGTGGGGTACATGGCGGCCGTGTCCGGAACGAAGAGACAATCGACGCCCCGTTCGGCGGCGAGCTTGCGGTCGCGCTCGAGGTCACGCGGATACTGCGCCAGGTCCTCCGTGGGGCCGAACTGGAGGGGGTTGACGAAGATGCTCAGCACCACACGGTCGGCACGCTGTCTCGCCCGATCCACGAGCTGCAGGTGCCCTTCGTGCAGGAATCCCATCGTCGGCACACAGCCGAGGCGGCGGCCCCGGGCGCGCTCGGCGCGCGACCAGGCGCGCATCTCCTTCGGACTCGTGAGTTCCTGCATGCCGCTGGCCTACTCCGCCTTGAGCACGATCGAGTCGGTGAGGTAAGGATTGTCGAAATGCGCCATCTCCCCCGCCGCCTTGTCCGGGACCGGAAACAACCGCGCGGAGAGCGGCTTGCGCAGTTTGGTGGAGAGGGCTGCCACATCGGCGATCAGGGCCGCCAGCCGGTCCGACCGACTGTCGCCCGGCAGCGGCACCACGTCGAGCCCGGTGCCGCACACCGTGGAGTACAGGAGCAAGTCTCGCACGCTGAACCGTCCCTCCGACGCGCGCCGCGCCAGCACGGGATCTTCCAGGACCGGGAGCATGAGCCCGGAATAGCCGCAGGTCTTGATGCGCAGGCCCTTGAGCACGTCCGTGATCGCCGCGCACCCCGCGAGCGTCGACGGCGCCCCGAACGGGACTCCGGTCAGGGCCTCGATGGTCGCCCCGATGCTCGCGTCCTTGCCCGGCGCGGGAGAGACGTCGATGCCGGTGTAGCTGCGTCGCTCGCGCCGGGCGATGTCCCGCACCAGTCGCTCCAGGGGCCCGAGCCGCGACTCGAGGAGCGCAGTGAGATGCTGTTGGGCCTCGGTCAGGGTGTCGGCCCCGGCCAGCCCCGCGGTCAAGAGGGGAGGTGACTCGAGGCCGATGGCCAGCGCGTCCGACCCACTGTGGTACGCGACGGGAAAGAACGGCGTTCCAGCGGGCACGTTGGCGGCGGCAGCGAACCGGAAGTTCCCGATGCCTCCCGGAGTGGCGCTGGCGATCGCCGCGATCGCGTCGCCTGCGGCCGTGACCCCGCGCGGTGAGGTGCCGCGTTCGGGGGACGCGACGCGCACCGTGAAGCTGACGTTCTGCGTGGTGCGGGCGAGCTCGGCGGCCCACCCGGCGAAATCGGTATCGTCACCGTCAGAGGCGAGCACGGGGCCGATGCTCAAGAGCACGGACTCGGCGACCATCGTGCGGTCGAGCGCCTGCAGGGTCGCCAAGGCCCGCGAGCGCGCACGCCACCCGGCATCCTCGAGCAACGGCTGGGTCGCGATGCGGATGGTCTGCACTTCGTAGCCGGCGTCCGTGACGGCCTGCTTCGCCCGCTTGAGCGTGGCGACCGCGGCGTCGACGGCTCGGGTGTCCGCGAGGCTCTTGAGGCTCGTGCCCGCGGTGATCGTCCGGACCCGAAAGCCGGCCGGAGCGCCGCGAGAGCCGGCGGCGGTCAGCGTAGGGAGTCGGCGTGCCACGAGCGGCGTCCAGGCTGCGGCGGCCAGCATCGCGAGCACGTCCCGCCGGGTCCAATCATTCACTTCGGGAACGAATGCTCGGGACCGGGATACCGGCCCTCGCGAACCTCGGCGGCGTACAGCTTGACGGCCTCACGCACGTCCTGGGCGAGCGCGGCATAGCGCTTCACGAATTTGGCGGTGAACCGGTCGTTCAACCCGAGCATGTCGGGGAGCACCAGCACCTGACCGTCGCAGGCGGGCCCCGCGCCGATGCCGATGGTGGGGATCGTGAGCGACTTGGTGATCTGGGACGCGAGCGGCGCGGGGACGAGCTCCAGCACGATCGAAAAGGCGCCCGCGTCCTCCAGGGTCTTGGCATCCGACTTGAGCCGCTCGGCGGTCTTCTCGTCGCGTCCCTGCACCCGGTAGCCGCCCAGCGCATGCACCGACTGAGGAGTGAGACCGAGGTGGCCCATGACGGGGATGCCGATGTCCACCAGCGCGCGCACGGTCTCCGCCATCGGCGCTCCACCTTCGAGTTTCACCGCGTGGCAGGCGGTCTCCTGCATGACGCGCCCGCAGTTCCGGATCGCTGCTTCATGGGAAACCTGATAGCTCAGGAACGGCATGTCGCACACGACCAGCGCGCGTGTGGCACCGCGCCGCACGATCTTCGTGTGATAGATCATCTGCTCGAGCGTGGCCGAGAGCGTGGTTTCCGCACCGGCGAGCACCTGGTTCACCGAGTCACCCACCAGCAGGACGTCCACGCCGGATGCGTCGAGCAACCGCGCAAACAGCGCGTCGTAGCAGGTGAGTGCGACGATGCGCTCTCCCCGCTCCTTCATGGCGAGGAGCTCGTGGGTCGTGACGGGTTTGGGTTCGTCAGGCATGGGGAGTCGGGTGCGGCGCCGCTGTGGCGTCGAGCTCCGCCAGCTCACGCTGCCAGAACGGGCGGTTCGGAAGCTCGGGGTGCGGGATCACCAGCTCCGGCTGGCGCACCACCCGATCGCCGAAGCGGACGATGTCCAGGTCGAGCGTGCGCGGTCCCCAGCGAACCCGCGCTGGGCGCTCGCGACCGCGCTCCGCCTCGATGGCGTGCAGCCGGACCAGCAGCTCGGCGGGGTCGAGGGCGGTCTCGAGCAGGACCATCTGGTTGAGGTAGGCCCCTTGCGGCACCGGCCCGAGGGGGGCGGTCTCCTCGACCCGGGATTCCTTGACCAGGCGAGTGCGCGGCAGGGCGGCGAGCCGCGCCCGCGCGTGCGCGAGATGCGCGGCGCGATCCCCCACGTTCGAGCCCAGCGCCACGTACACGCGCTCCGCCACCCCCTTGGCCACGCGGGAATGGTAAGCGCGCTACGCGATGCTGGCAAAGCCGCGGGTCAGCTCCCGCAGCATCGCGGCGACCTCCTCGAGCTCTCGCGTGGCGCGCTCCAGGTCGGTGAGCCCCCGCGCCGCTTCGTCGGCGCGGGTCGCGACGTCATCCGCCTCGGCGCGGTTCTTCCCCGCGATCTCGGCGACGGCGTGGATCCGCTGGCGCAGCTTGCCGAAGGCCTTGTCCTGGTCACCTGCGGCGGCGGCGATCCGTTGCGCGTGCGACGTCGCCTCGGCCGTCGCCGCGACGATCGCGTCCAACGCTTCGAGCGCGGCAGAGGACAGCTCCTCCACGCCGCCCACGTTGACCTGGCCGCGCCGCATCTGCTCGACGACCTCACCCACCTGCCGGTGGATGTCCTGCACCAGCTCGCCCGCTTCGAGTGCGGCGTTCGAGCTCTGCTCCGCCAGGCGCCGCACCTCTTCGGCGACCACCGCGAACCCTTTGCCGTGCTTGCCCGCCCGGGCGGCCTCGATGGCGGCGTTCAACGCCAGCAGGTTGGTCATGTCGGCGAGTTCGCGGATCGACGCGATGAATCCCGTGATGCGTCGGCTCACCTGCCCCAGCCCTTGGACCTTGCTCGAGGCCTCGCCCACGAACGCCTTGAGGGCCACGAGTCGCCCGATCGCATCGCGGATCTGGTGGCGATTCTTGTTGGCGACCTCGCTGGCGGTGCTGGACGCCTGCGCCGCCTCGGTGCCGTCTTCCGACACGCGCCGTGACACCCGTGCCAGGCTCTCGGTGGCCTCGAGCCCCCCGGAGACTTCACCTTCCTCGGCCAGCACGCCCTGGCGGATCAGCCCGGTGGATTGGGCCACCGCGCCGGCCGCCTCGCGCATCGACTCGGTCGCGCGCACCAGCGTCGCGAGCTGCTGCGTCAGCGTCTCCACGGTTTCGACCAGCGGCCGGCGCAGCTCGGTGATGTGGATCGCCGTGGCGAGCTGGTTCGCGAACGTGTTGATCGTGATCACGTCCTTACCGCGGTACACCTTGCGCTTGTGGTGCTCGAGCTCGAGGGTGCCGATCACGTGATCGCCGAACTTGAGCGGCACCATGACCAGACTCTGCACCGCGAGCGGCGCGTCGGCGATGCGCTTGTCGCGGGTCACGTCGTCGATGACCACCGATTCGCCGGTCTGGGTGACGTGCTCGCGCACGGCGGCCGTATCCGGGGTGGGCTCACCGCGATCCGCGCGCCCGATTTGCCCGCGATAGGCGAGGCGCAGCGCGCCCTCCTGGCGCCGGTAGATGCGAAAGTCACCCCAGTCTACCAGGCGATGTGCCAGCCGCTCGATGCGGGCGAAGGAGTCCTCGAGGCTGATGTTGCTCGTGATCACCGCTTCCATCGCGTGGATCTTGTTCAGCTCCTCGGCGGCGATCGCCTCCTCGAGGGTGTGCTTGAAGAGCAGCCCCAGGGCCCCCAGGGCCGCCGCCACGAATACCCACGCCAACGGCGGCCAGTAGCTCACCGTGCCCACGACGATCCCGGTGGCGATCACGGTCGCACCGTAGCCAATGCACTCGTAGCGCAGGATGAGGAGGCGCTCGTCCTGCTCGAGCTTGCCGCGGATGACCAGGGCGAAGTAGAACAGCAGTCGGCTGAAGACGAAATACGCGAGGCAAAAGAAGAACAGCGCGGGGACCAGCTCCACGTGCAATCCGGGCGTCGTCACGTTCGACAGCCGCAGGGCGCCGGCGTAGACGCCGTAGCTCCCGAGCAGCGCGATCACTTCGCGTCCCAGATTCACCAGCGCCGCGAGGAACATCTTCTTCTGCCACAACCAGTCTGCGCCGAGCACGCCGCCCGCCAGCGCGAGCGCGGTCGCGGGCGCGCCCACCACCAGACTCCCGGCCAGCGCGACTAATCCGGTCTGGGTGAGATAGGAGTACTTGCTCAGCGGCACCTGCCCGCCGCGCAGCAGCAGGGCGGCGACGAGCAGGCCCAGCACCTCGAGCGGTTGCCCGGTCCAGCGCGGGTCCACGATCAGGGCCGCGCCTAGCGCGACGCACCCGCCGATGGCGAGCGCCCGACTGTAGATCGTGACCAGGCGGTTGGCCGTCACGCGCTGGCTTCCCGGACGGCGGCGGCGAGTTCGCGCACCAGACGTTCGGCGGCGCCGACCCCGCCCGCCGCCAACGCGTCCACGATCGCGCTGCCGACCACGACGCCGTCCGCCAGCCGCGCCGTGGCGCGTGCCTGCGTGGGCGTGCTGATCCCGAACCCTACGGCGAGGGGAAGCGTGGTCGCCGACCGGACCCGAGCGACGTGCTCGGCGAGGTCCGCCGGGACCTGATCGCGCACGCCGGTGACGCCCAGCCGGGAGATGAGATACAGAAATCCGCTCGCGCCCTGTACCGCGCGCGCCAAGCGATCGGGGGTCGTCGTGGGGGCGACCAGCCGGATCAACGCGAGGGGGCTCGCCTGCACCATCGCCTCGAGGTCGGGATCCGCGCCGGCGGGAAAGTCGGTCAGCACCAGCCCCGAGACGCCGGCGGCGGCCGCCTCACGCACGAAGCGCTCCAGCCCGAACGCCATGAGCGGGTTCAAGTAGGTCATGACCACCACGGGAATCGTGAGCGCGGCGCGGTGGATCTGCTCCAGCACGCGCGGCACCGTCATCCCCTGGTCCAGCGCGGTCTGGGTCGAGCGCTGGATGGTGGGTCCGTCCGCCAGCGGATCCGAGAACGGGACTCCCACTTCCACGAAGTCGGCCCCGGCCGCGGCGACGAGCCGCAGCGCTTCGAGCGACACCGCGGGCGTCGGGAACCCCGCGGTCAGGTACGGAATGAGCGCGGCGCGCCTTGGCCCTGCATTTCCCCGGATGGCCCGCCAGCGCGCGGCGATCGGGTGCTCAGACAAAGTAGTCGCTGACGTTGATGCCGTATTTGACGGGGTCGGTGACCTTCACGATCGAGCGGGGATGATTGCCGTCGGCGTCGCGCTGTGCGAGATCGGCGAGGAATCCGGGGTGCTGCACCCCGCCCTCGGGCGTGGTCACGATGCGCACCACCGGCCGATGCACATGCGTGACGTCGGGATTGGCGCTGTGCACCAGCGCCACCTCGTAGGTATCGAGGATGACGCAGGTCCCCACGGGGTAGATGCCGATCAGGTTGATGAACGCCTTCACCACGATCTGATCGTAGCCGCGTCGCGGGTTCTCCCACATCTCCTTGAGCACCTGATCCGGCTGAATCGGCACGGTCTGATATGCGCGCCGGCTGGTGGCCGCATCGAACCCGTCGGCCACGGCGACGATCTTCGAATAGATGGACAGCTCACGCGGCCGCAGTGATTTGGGATAGCCGGTGAGGTCCGTCTTCATGTGGTGCTCGTAGGCGACGATCATGCCGCGATAAGGGATCTCGCCGTAGCCGCGCAGCCCGAACAGCGTGAGCACGCCGAGCCAGGGGTGCGCCTGCATGATACGCCACTCTTCGTCACTCAGGCCGCCCTGTTTGTTCAGGACCTCGAGCGGCACGCGCGACTTGCCCACGTCATGGAACAAAGCGGCCATGCCCAGGTCGTACAGCTGCAGCTTGGTGAGGCCGAGCTTGCGACCCAGGGCGACCGAGAAGATGCAGACGTTGACGGAGTGGGTGAACGTGTACTCGTCGTAGTCCCGCAGCGTGGTGAGGCCCATGAGCGAGGCCTCGTTGTTCAGCACCTGATCCACGATCGCCTGGACGGCCCGCTTCACCTTCTTCACGTTGGCGGTCCGGCCCATACGGATCGAGTTGATGACTTCCTTCGTCACGGCCACCGAGCGCGCGTAGGTGCGCTTCGCCGCCTCCTTTTGTCGCTCCTCGTCCTCGGTATCCTCGTCGGTCTCGAGGGGAGGCTCCACGCCGATGTGGGTCACGCCGGCGTCCGACAGCTTCTGCGCCAGCTCGAAGACCTTGGTGGCGGTCACGTCTCTCGCCGCGTACGACAGCAGCAGCGAGACGAAGACCTGCAGCTGCTTGCGCTCGACGCCCTCGTCGATCCGTACCGCCCCGATGCCGCTCTGCCGCAGCACGCCGAGGATGTGAGAGAACGACGCGTAGTTGTCGAGGTCGAGGCGGAGCCGGGTGGAATTGACGAAAATGAACTCACCCTGCAACCGCAGCTCGATCTCCTTCTCCACGTCCAGCAGGTGCTTGGTCGTGGTGGTCAGATCGTCCAGCGCCTTCTGCACCTGGGCGTTCTCGATCGGGTAGAGCTTGAGGGAGCGCACGGCCGTGTAGAGCACGACCAAAAAGTCCCGCCCGGCATGGCGCAGGAAGCCGTCCGTGGTCTGGACGGTCTCGGCGATCGAGCCACGGGGGGGGCCGCCACCGGCGGTCATGTGCCGACCTCACGCAGCGCTCGGGTGACCGCGTTGCGGACCAGGGGCTCCTTATCCTGAGCCGCGCGCTCGAGCACCGCCCGTGCCTCCGGCGTGCGGACCTTGCCGAGCGCCATGGCCGCACAGGCGCGGGTCTCGGGATCTTCCTTTCTTGCGAGCAGGCCCTTGGTGGCCAGCATTCTCTCGAGCGCCGGGATCCCTTTGGCTCCCACGATCGCCCCGAACGCCTCGAAGAACGTCATCTTCTCGGTGAGGTCGGCGTGGCGCAGCTTGGAACCCGTGACCATTGCTTCGATGCGCGCCGCGGCGTTGCGATAGCCGCGGGAGCCGAGAAACCGGACGGCGGCGATGCGCACGTCGCGGTCGGCGTCGTCGATCGCTTTCTCCAGCAACCGCATCGCCGAGGGGCTCGAGATGGCCGTGAGCGCTTCGACCACCGCGAGCTTGAGCGCGCGATCCTCCGACGCGAGCAGCCGCTCCATGCCTTCCGGGGCCCCCGGCAGCTTCAAGCGCCCGGCGAGCTTCACCATCTCGAGCTGGGCGGCGCCGTCCTCGCTGGCGAGCGCCTTGAGTACCTCGCCGGCGTTGGCCTGCGCCAGCCGGGCGGCCGCCCCCTGGACGAGGTCGCGCACGTATGGCTCATGCAGCTTCGCGATCCACACCATCAGCGTCGAGAGCGCTTCGGGTCGGAGCTCCTGGAACAGCTCGGACAATTCCTCCTCGGTGGGGTGGACCGCGGATTCGTCGAGCGCCTGCAGGAGCTGCGACAGCGCATCGCTCTGCGACAGCCGGGTCGGGAGGCCCTCGAGGGCCTGGCGGTGCTCGGGGATGAGCTCGCGCGCGCGCTGCAGAATGGCGCGGGTCTCCCGGAGAATGAGTGCGACGGAGCGGAAATCGCCGGCCCCGAGCAGGTAGGGGATGAAGTTTTCGACGATGGAGATCAGCTCGGCCCGCACGGTGCCGTAGGTCTGCAGCTCGAGCAGATCGAACAGCATCGAGAGCACGTTGCGGCGGAGGTCCTGCGAGTACTCGCGCTCGACGTCCTTCTTGAGGTAGTCGACCTCGGTGTCTTCCAGAAAGTAGAGCGTGGTGTCGAAGTCGTCCATCGACACCACGCCTTCGCGTTTGGGCGGCGCCTCTTGCTGCACCGCGTGGCGCACGTCGGTCGGTGTCGTCGACGGGATGGTCGCGCCCGCCTCGATCGGCACCGCGTTCTCGCTGGCGAGCTCGCGGAACGTGTAGCTGACGAACTGAAAGTCCTGCGCCCAGAGCAGCGTCAATAGATCGTCGGCGGCATCGGCCTGCAGGCTGCGCGCCCGCTGCAACACGCCCAGGAAGCTCACGATCTCGGCCTCCTCGACGCCCGGCTTGAAGGCGAGCGAGCGGACGCCGTCCTTGTAGAGCGTCCAGGCGATGCTCTCGCCGCGCTGCTCCTGGTTGTAGACGACGTTGTCTTCCCACCGCAGCTCGGTCTCGCCGACGTCGAACACGAGATCGTCGGTGGCCTGCCAGATCTGGCGAAACGACGCCCGGATATTGTCGACGGCGCGCTGATACACCGGATTGTTCGGCAGGTAGAGCTGGGTCGCCCGGATCCCCTTCGACAGGATCTGCAGCAGCTCTTCGACCTGCTGCGGCGGCAACGCCAGATCGGGTACGGGCGGGTTGGTCAGGTGGCGGCTCCCGTGAGTTCCGCGACCATCGCGACGTCCTTGTCGCCCCGGCCGCTCAGGTTCAGCAACACGACGTCGCCCCCGCGCCAGTCCCCGCGATGCGCCAGCACCCAGGCGATGGCGTGGGCGCTCTCCACGGCCGGCAAGATCCCTTCGAGGCGGGACAGGGAGGCGAACGCCTCGAGCGCCTGCCGGTCGGTCACTGCATCATACAATACCCGGCCGCTGTCCTTCAGGTAAGCGTGTTCGGGCCCGACCCCAGGGTAATCGAGGCCCGCGGACACGCTATGCGCCGGCTGAACCTGACCGTCGGCGTTCTGGAGCAGATAGCTCAAGCTGCCGTGAAACACACCGGGCCGCCCGCGCCCCAGAGAAGCCGAGTGACGACCGCTTTCGAGTCCCTCGCCGGCCGCTTCCACCCCCACGAGCGCCACGTCACGGTCGTCGAGAAACGCGGAGAAGATGCCCATCGCGTTCGAGCCGCCGCCGACGCACGCGACCACGGTGCTCGGCAGTTTTCCCCAGCGCTCCAGCGCCTGAGCCCGCGCCTCGCGGCCGATGATCGACTGGAAATCGCGCACCAGGCGCGGGAATGGATCCGGACCCACCACCGAGCCGATGATGTAGTGCGTGGTGGTGACGTTCGTGACCCAGTCGCGCAGCGCCTCGTTGGTGGCGTCCTTCAGGGTTCGGGTGCCCGACGTCACCGGCACCACGCGCGCTCCCATGAGCTCCATGCGGTACACGTTCAGGCGCTGGCGCCGCATGTCCGCTTCGCCCATGTAGACGACGCATTCGAGGCCGAACCGCGCGCACACGGTGGCCGTGGCCACCCCGTGCTGCCCCGCTCCCGTCTCGGCGATGATACGGTGCTTCCCCATCCGGCGGGCCAGCAGGGCCTGCCCCAGCGTGTTGTTGATCTTGTGCGCGCCGGTGTGGTTCAGATCTTCGCGCTTGAGGGCGACCACCACCCCCGCTCCCACCTGTGCGCCGAGGCGCGGCGCCTCGGTGAGCGGGGTGGGCCGACCGACGTAATTCTTGAGCAGCGTGTCGAGCTCCGTCCAAAAGCTCGGGTCGCGTTTCGCGGCCTCGTGTACGCGGTCGAGCTCCTCCAGCGCCGCCATGAGGGTCTCCGGGACGTAGCGACCGCCGTAGGGGCCGAAACGACCGGCGTCGCGCGGGTGGGCCTCAGACGCCATGCGGTCCTCCGACTTGCGCACCAACGCAAATGCGGAATGCGGAGTGCGGAATGCGGAATTGATCGCGCGGCGGTCGTGCGTCCAGACTAGCCCGTGCGATCGAACCCGCCCCGCCATTCCGCATTCCGCATTCCACATTCCGCATTTTCGTCACCGCGCTCTTCCCTTTCTCGGGACTCCGACCAGCCCCCGCACCGCCGCCTCCGGATCAGCGGTCCCCGCCACCGACGTGCCGACCAACACGAGATCCGCCCCGGCGGCGGCCATCCGCTCCACGTCCGCGCGCGTCGCGATGCCGCTCTCGGCGATCACGGGAACCCCCGCCGGGACCAGCGCCACCAGCCGCTCGGCGTGGCCGAGATCGACGGTGAACGTGGCGAGGTCGCGGCTGTTCACGCCGACCGCCGTCGGGTCTACCCGGAGCGCCAGCTCGAGCTCATCCGCCGAATGCACTTCCACCAGGACTCCCAGGCTCTGGTCGCGCGCCGCTCGGGCCAGGGCCCGCAGGCCTTCGGAGCTGAGCGCCCGCACGATCAAGAGGACGGCACTCGCCCCCGCTACCCGCGCCTCATATAACTGCAGTTCGTCCAGGATGAAATCCTTGCGCAGCACCGGCACCGGCACGGCGCTCGCCACGCGGGCCAAGTCGTCCAGCGAGCCGCCGAAGTGCAGCTCGTCGGTGAGGACGGAGATCGCCACGGCTCCACCCTGCGTGTACGCCCGCGCGTGCGCCACTGGATCGAGGTCCTCCCGGATCGCGCCGGCCGATGGCGACCGCCGCTTGACCTCGGCGATGATGCCGACCTCGCGACCACCCAGCGCGCGGGCGAATGGGGGCGGTGCGGGCGCCGCCGCCGCGCGGCGCGCCAGCTCCCGCGCCTGTGCGCGGAGGCCGGCGACGCGGTCCCGGGTGGCCGTAAGAATGGCGTCAAGCCTGGTTTCCGACATGCTTGCGTTCGGTCGATTTTCGGGTAGATTTGCCTTCGGTTTCCGTTCGGGAGACATTGTGCCGCTCACACGCCGTCAGCGCGAGATTCTGGATTTCATTTCCTCCCAGATCGGCGCGCAAGGTTACGCACCGAGCTTCGAAGAGATCGCGGAGCGGTTCTCGTTTCGCTCGCTCGCCACGGTCCACGAGCATCTCACCAACCTCGAGCGCAAGGGATACATCCGGCGCGCGCACAACGAGAGTCGCGGCATCGAGGTCGTCCCGCCGCGCGGCCAGACCGGGGCGACCGATCTGCCGTTGCACGGCCTGGTCGCCGCCGGCGCGCCGATCGAAGCGATCAGCGGCACGGACACGATTGCGGTACCCGACGAGCTGATCCCCCGCCGCGGTCGGAGCTACGTGTTGAAGGTACGCGGTCAATCGATGATCGACGAGCACATCAAGGACGGCGACTTCATCGTGGTCCACGAGCGCAACCAGGCCGACAACGGCCAGACGGTGGTCGCGCTGGTGCAGGGCTCGAGCGCCACGGTCAAACGCTTCTATCGCGAGCCCGGCGGGTGGATCCGGCTGGAGCCGGCGAACCCTACCATGACGGCGCTCCGGGTCAACGAGCGCGACGTCGTCGTCCAGGGCGTGGTCGTCGGCGTCATCCGGAAGTACTAGTCGCGCGGCGCAGGCGCTCGAGGGCCTCTCGGGCCTTGCCGGCGCGCACCACCTCCCGCGCCCGTGCCACACCGTCCGCATACGAAGCGACCAGCCCGGCCACGTAGATCGCCGCACCCGCGTTGAGCAGCAAAGCGGCCATTCCCGCCGTGTCCTCACGCCCGTCTCCGAGCAGGCGCTCGATGCGCGCAGCGTTGGCCGGGGGCGCGGCCCCAGATAGCCCCGCCACACCGTCGATCGCGAGGCCCAAGTCCGCGGGATCGATTTCCCACACCTGCACGCTTCCGGCGCGCACTTCCCACACGTCCGTGATGCCCTGCGGCGCGATCTCGTCCATGCCCACCCGGCCATGGACCACGAGGGCATGTTCAGCCCCGAGTCGCGCGAGCGCCCCCGCCATGAGCGGCGCGCGATCGGCGTCGGCGACGCCTACGACCTGACGTCGCGCGCCCGCGGGGTTGGCGAGCGGCCCGAGCAGGTTCATCACGGACGCGACCCCGAGCTCACGCCGCACCGGCCCGGCGTACTTCATGGCGGGGTGGAAATTGGGGGCGAAGAGAAAGGTGATGCACGCTTCGCGCAGCACGCGGGCCGCGTCGGCGGCGTCGAGACTGATGCGCACGCCCAGCGCCTCGAGCACGTCCGCCGAGCCGCACTGAGAGGTGAACGATCGGTTGCCGTGCTTCGCCACGACCGCGCCGGCGCCCGCGGCGGCGAACGCTGCGGCGGTGGAGATATTGAAGGTGGAGACGGCTCCCCCGCCGGTCCCGCAGGTGTCCACGAGATGCGCGCCGTTGGCCTCCACCCGCACCATGGCGTCGCGCAGGGCGCGGGCGGCCCCCGCCACCTCCTCGGCAGTCTCCCCTTTCACCCGCAAGCCCATCAGCAGGGCGGCGAGCTGGGTCGGCGCGGCTTCGCCGCGCATCACGGCCGCGAACACCTCGGTCGTCTGGGGCTCACTCAGGGACCGGCGGTCGGCGAGGGCGGCGATCGCCTGTTGCAGCGGGGAGGGCGAGGGGTGGGACGACGGGGGCACGGGGCTCGGGGTTTCGGGCCTGCCAAAGCTACCCCGAAAAATCGCGTTTTGTCAAATGCCACAACGGGTTGCGTGGCTTGATTGACCCCCTGTTTCACCCTATCTTTCGCCCGTGACGAGCCGGCCCTACCTCGCGGTGGTGCAGTACGACGGGGCGCAGTTCGCGGGCTGGCAGCGGCAGCGGGATGGACGCACGGTCCAGGCGGAATTCGAGGCTGTGCTGGAGCGCCTGATGGGCCGCCGCACGGCGGCGACCGGCGCCGGACGCACCGACACGGGCGTGCATGCGCTGGGCCAGGGTGTCGGATTTCTGGCGGACGGGCGCTGGGCGGACGACGTGCCCGGGCTGTACCGCGCACTCAATGCCTTGCTGCCACGGGACATCTGGGTGGAGCGGGTGAGCCCGATGCGACCGGGGTTTCACGCGCGTAACAGCGCCGTGGCGCGGCGCTATTGCTACGTGATCGGCACCGACGACGCGGCCCGCTCGCCGTTCCGGCGGCCCTACGAATGGGCCTTCGGACGGCCACTCGACATCGCGCTGCTCAGGCGCGCGGTGGAGTTGCTCCCGGGGGAGCACGACTTCCGCGGCCTCGCCGCGACCGGTGCGGGCTCGGGCCGACCCCACTATCGCAGCCGCGTGGCGCTCGCCCAGTGGGCGCCGCGGACTGACGGAGCGGGGGTGACGTTCACGATCGAGGCCGACCGATTCCTGCATCGCATGGTGCGCTTCCTCGTAGGCGCGATGGTGGACATCGCCCTGGGGCGGCGTCCGTTCGAGGATCTTCCCCGGCTGCTCACCGCGACCGACAACCGGGCGGCCAGCCCGCCCGCCCCGCCGCAAGGACTCTACCTCGTGGCGGTGCGCTATCCCGCTGACCTCTACGCCGAGGCCTCTAGTCCATGAAGTTCTTTCTCGATACCGCGAGCCTCAAAGACATCAGCTGGGCTGCCCAGGCCGGGTTGATCGATGGGATCACCACCAACCCGTCGCTGCTCGCGAAGCAGGCGGGCGACCTGGACCCCCGCGATGTCCTCAAGGAGATTTGCTCTCTGGTGGAGGGTCCGGTGTCCGCGGAAGTGGTGGCGGTGGACGCCGACGCCATGGTGCGCGAGGGCAAGGAGCTCGCCAAGATCGCGGACAACATCGTCGTGAAGATCCCGATGCTCGAGGCGGGCATGGTCGCGGTGCGGCGCCTCGCCGAGGTGGGCATCAAGACCAATGTCACGTTGTGCTTCTCGAGCGTGCAGTGCCTGATCGCGGCGAAGGCGGGCGCCGCCTATGTGAGCCCGTTCATCGGGCGCCTCGACGACGTGGGCCAGGAGGGGATGGATGTGATCCGCGAGGCGCGGGTGATTTTCGACAACTACCAGATCGCCACCGAGATCCTCGCCGCCTCGATCCGGCATCCGCGTCACGTGGTGGAGGCCGCCATGATCGGCGCCGACGTGGCCACACTGCCCCCGGACGTCCTGAGGAAGCTGTTGCTGCATCCGCTCACCGATCGCGGCCTGGAGCAATTTCTGGCCGACTGGAGCAAGCTGGCGGCGCGCGCGAAGGCCTCGGTTTGACGTACAACTCGCCCCTGTCCCAGCGCTACGCCTCCCCGGCCATGCAGGCGCTGTGGGGTGAGCGGCGGCGGATCGGGCTGTGGCGTCGGCTGTGGCTCGCCCTCATGGACGTCGAGCGGGAGTTGGGGCTCGACATTCCCGAGCGGGCGCTTGCGGAGCTGCGCGCCCACCTGGACGATGCCGATCTCGAGCGCGCAGCGGAGCACGAGAAGCGCATCCGGCACGACGTGATGGCGCACATCCACCACCTGGGTGAGCAGGCGCCCGCGGCACGTCCGTTCATCCATCTGGGTGCGACCAGCGCCTACGTCACGGACAACGCCGATCTCATCCTCATGCGGGAGGGACTCGAGCTCCTGCTCGGCCGGGTCGCGGCCGTGCTGGTCGCGCTCGCCAAACCCGCCCGGCGCTATCGCGATGTGCCGTGCCTCGCGTACACCCACTTCCAGCCGGCTCAGCTCACCACCGTCGGCAAGCGGATCACGCTGTGGATGCAGGAGCTCTTGCTCGACGCGGAGGAGGTGCTGCACCGGCTTGAGACCCTGCAGTTCCGTGGCGTGAAAGGGACTACCGGAACGCAGGCCAGCTTCCTGGAGCTGTTCGACGGCGACGATGACAAGGTGCGCGAGCTCGACACCCGAGTGTCGCGGCGCATGGGTTTCACGCGCGTGTTCCCGATCACCGGCCAGACCTACACGCGAAAGCTCGACGCCCAAGTGCTCGCCGCCCTGGTGGGCATTGCTCAGTCCGCGGCCAAATTCGCCACCGATTTGCGGCTGCTGCAGCACGAAGGCGAGATGCTCGAGCCGATCGAGAGCGATCAGGTCGGTTCCTCGGCCATGGCGTACAAGCGAAATCCCATGCGGGCCGAGCGGATGACGGGACTCGCACGCTTCGTGATCGAGCTGGAAGGAAACGCCTGGCACACCGCGGCGGAGCAATGGCTCGAGCGCACGCTGGACGACAGCGCCAATCGCCGGCTCGTCATTCCCGAGGCGTTCCTGGCCTCGGACGCGATCCTGGTGCTCGCGACCAACGTGGCGGCGGGGCTCGAGGTGCGCGAGCCGGTGATCGCGCGTCACGTGGCCGCGCAGCTCCCCTTCCTCGCCACGGAGCGCCTCCTGATGCGCGGCGTGAAGGCGGGCGGCGACCGGCAGCGACTGCACGAGGTCATCCGCACGCACAGCCTCGCCGTAGCGCAGGCGGTGGCGGAGCAAGCAGCGCCGAACGACCTGCTCGACCGGCTGGCCCGGGATCCCGCGTTGAAGGCCCTGAAGATCGCCGTTCGCCCGGAGGAGCTCGAGCCGTCGGCCTACGTCGGCCGCGCGCCGCGCCAGGTGGACGAGTTCCTCGAGCGCGTTCTCCCCGACGTGCTCCGCCGCATCGAGGCTGTTGCGCCCGCCGCGGCCACCGCCGAGGTCACCGTATGACGCTTCCCCTCGTCGCCAGCGCCCTGCCCCTCCCACTGCTCCGTCGCGGCAAGGTGCGCGAGGTGTACGAGGTGGACGCCGCGACGTTGCTGCTCGTAGCGAGCGACCGGGTGAGCGCGTTCGACGTGGTGTTGCAGGAGCCCGTGCCCCATAAGGGCGCGGTCCTGACGCAGCTGAGCGCCTTCTGGTTCGCGCGCCTCGCGACCGTGATCTCGAGTCACTTTCTCACTGCCGACGCGGACGAAATCGTGGCGCGGATTCCGGCGCTCACCGACCATGGCCCCGCCCTGACGGGCCGGGCGATGCTGGTGCGCCGCACGACCCCCGTGCCGTTCGAGTGCGTGGTGCGCGGCTACATCACTGGTTCCGCCTGGGCTGAATACAAACAGGCCGGCACGCTCGCCGGCGAGCCGCTCGCGTCGGGATTGGTCGAGAGCGCGCGGATCGACCCGCCGATCTTTTCACCCGCGACCAAGGCCGACGTGGGCCACGACGAGAACGTCACCTTCACGCACGTCGTCAAGGCGCTCGGCCGTCCACTCGCCGAGCAGCTCAAACGGGCGAGCCTGGGCTTGTACGAGGCGGGCCGCGGCTACGCGGCGCCGCGCGGCATCATCATCGCCGATACGAAGTTCGAGTTCGGTACCACGCCCGATGGACGCCTGCTCGTCATCGACGAGATGCTCACGCCCGACTCCTCCCGGTTCTGGCCCGCCGACCGCTACACCCCCGGCCGCAGCCAGCCGAGCTTCGACAAGCAGCCGTTGCGCGACTACCTGGCGGGCCTGAAGCAGGAGGGCCAGTGGGACGGGAACGCGCCGCCGCCGCCGCTGCCGCGGGAGGTGGTCCAGGCGACGAGCGAGCGGTACCTACAGGCTTATCAACTAATCACGGGGAAGCCGCTGGAGATTGCGTGACTAACCCAATGCGGAATGCGGAATGCGGAATGCGGAGTGTCAATGGCAGCGTCGTTAAGCGAGCGACCTTCCACTGCAATTCCGCACTCCACATTCCGCATTCCGCATTCGGTGGGGGGCGGCTATGAGGCTCGCCCCAGAGGGGTGGCCTTTCATCCTCTCCGGGTGGGGGCTCGTCGCCGTCGGAGCGTGGGGCGTGGCGACGTGGGGCCGCGCCCTGTGGGCGGTCGAGGTCCCGCTGCTCCTGCTCGCGGTCTGGCTGGTCGCTTTTTTCCGCGATCCGTCGCGCACGGGGCCGCGCGGCGATCAATACGTGATCGCGCCGGCGGACGGCAAGATCGTGGACGTGCGGGTAGTGGATGAGCCGATGTATCTCAAGACCCAGGCGACGCGGATCTCGATCTTCATGAGCGTGTTCGACGTGCACGTCAACCGCTATCCGGCGACCGGTACGGTCGAGCTGGTCCGGTACAATCCCGGCCGGTTCCTGCACGCAGCGTCCGACAAGGCCAGCGTCGACAACGAGCAGGCGTCGATCGGGCTGCGTGGCGCGCGCGCACCCCTGCTCGTACGCCAGATCGCGGGCCTCATCGCCCGGCGCATCGTCACCGACGGCGCGGCCGGTGACCGAGCCATACAGGGTGCGCGGTTGGGCATGATCCGGTTCGGCTCACGGGTGGATGTGTTCGTCCCCGTCGCGGCCCGATCGACCGTGCGGGTGGCCGTGGGCGATCGTGTCCAGGCCGGGGCGACGGTGTTGGCGGAGTACGCGCCGTGAGACCCTTCCCCCGCCCCAGCATGCGGCGCGTCGTGATCGTGGTGCCGAGCCTGTTCACGCTGTTCAATCTGTTCTTCGGCATCTGGTCTATGGTGCTGGCGTCGCGCGGAGAGTTCTATCGCGCCGGCTGGTACATCTTCTTCGCCGGCGTGCTCGACGCGCTCGATGGCCGGGTGGCGCGGCTCTCGCGCACCGGGACGCGGTTCGGCGCGGAGCTCGACAGCCTGGTGGACGTGGTGAGCTTCGGCGTCGCGCCGGCCTTTCTCATCTACCAGCTCGAGTTCGCGACGGCCGGTGCGGCGGAGTGGATCTTCTGCTACTTCTACGTCATGGCGGCGGCCATCCGGCTGGCCCGCTTCAACATCACGCAAGCGGGCCGTGCCAAGCGCTACTTCATCGGTTTGCCGTCGCCGGCGGCGGGCATGACGCTCGCGACGTTCTTTCCGTTCACGACCACGGACTTGTATCAACACCTATTCCGCTTCATGCCGCGCCACCACCTGATGCAGCTGCTGATGATCCTGCTCACCATTCTCATGGTGAGCAACGTGCGCTACGCCACGTTCCCGCGCGCGGGCCTGCGGACCCTGAAGGGGCTCTTGGGGCTCGCGACCCTGTTGTTTATCCTCATCTTCGGCATCCTCGAGCACGACGTGTTCTTCTTCCCGCTGGGGATCACGTACATGGTGTACGGCATCCTGCGCGCGACGCTGCTCGGCTTCTTCTTCGAGGAGGACGACGACGAAACCGACATCGCGGGCCCGATCGTGATCGCCGACAACGGCGCGGTGGCCGAGGTGTTCGGGCCGCCGCCGCGCGGGATCGCCCCGCGCGAGCGCGAGGGGGGAGGCAAGGGATGAGCGCGTTCCGCGTCGAGGTGCGCGTCATGCCGCGCGCCGCCCTGCTCGACCCCCAGGGCCAGGCGGTGGAGCACGCGCTGCACGCCCTGGGGTTCGACGAGGTCGCGCGGGTGCGGATGGGCAAGCACCTGGTGCTCGAGGTGAAGGCGGCGTCGCGCGATGAAGCTCTGGTGCGCGCGCGGGCGATGTGCGATCGGCTGCTCGCGAACCCGGTCACCGAGGACTACGACCTGGCCGTGGACGGAGGGGTCACGCGATGAAACGGGTCGCGGTCATCGTGTTTCCCGGCTCCAACTGCGACACGGAAACGCTCGCGGCGGCGCAGGCCGCAGGCTCCGACGCCTACTACGTGTGGCATGGCGACACCGATCTGCGACAGGCCGACGTGGTGATTCTCCCGGGCGGGTTCAGCTACGGCGACTATTTGCGCTCCGGCGCCATCGCTCGGTTCTCAAGAGTCATGGGCGCCGTCATCGAGCATGCCCGCGCCGGCGGCGCGGTGCTCGGTATCTGTAACGGCTTCCAGATCCTGTGCGAGGCAGGACTGTTGCCGGGGGGCTTGATGCGCAACGCCCGGCTGCGGTTCCTGTCCCGGCCGGTGTGGGTGCGGGTGGAGCAGCCGGACACCCCGTTCACCTGCCTCTACGAAAAGGGAGAGGTGCTTGAGCTCCCGGTGGCACACGGCGACGGGCGGTATGTGGTGGATCCCCGGACGGCCGCTGAGCTCGAGGCCACGGACTGTGTGGTGTGGCGCTACGTGCGGGACAACCCGAACGGCTCGGTCAACGAGATCGCCGGCGTGACTAACGCCGGCCGGAACGTGGTGGGGATCATGCCGCACCCGGAGCGTCGCGACGCGCCGGCCTTGGGCGGCCAGGACGGAGCCCGCGTCTTTCACTCGATGGAGGCTCGACATGCGACGCAGCACGCTGCTGATGTGCGCGCTGTTGACGATCGCCACCTCAGGGTGTAAGCAGATCAACGAGCAGGTGCAGAAGATAAAGGACCGGATCGCGGCGGCGCGGCAGCGCACCCGGCCGGGCCAGCCGGCCCAGCCCGCGCCCGCTACGCCGCCCGCGACACCGACGCAGGACGTCGCCGCGACGCCCCCGCCGAAGCCGCCCCGACAGGCGCCGGCCGTGCCGCTCCCCGCGCGCGACGTCCCGTACAACTCGCCCGACACCGGCACGATCGCCCCGGGCATGAGCGAGCGCGACATCTATTCCCTGTGGGGCCCGCCCAACGCCGTTCGCCGGCAGGGCGACATGACGTATCTCTACTACCCGAACGGCTGCGAATACACCTGCGGCACGGCGGACGTGGTGTTCCTCCAGAACGGCCAGGTCGTCGATGCGGTGCTGCGCTGGCCGGGTCATGGCTACAGCGGGCAGTCGTCCTCTCCGTTCGCTACCCCCCCGCACGGTCCGGGTCGCACGGGCGGCGACACGCTCACGGTGCAATCACCTTCGACGCCTTGAGGCCGATGCCCGACAAACCGAGCAGGAACGAGGACGAATACTTCGCCAAACGGGATGCCGAGCTGCTGCGGCAGCAGCGCGCCAGCGTGCAGAAGACCGCGGCCGAAGCCGAGCGTCGCTCCCACCACATGAAATGCCCGAAGTGCGGGTACGATCTGATCACCGGGGAGTGGCACGGCATTCAGATCGATCAATGCACGCATTGCCACGGGATCTGGTTCGACGCGGGCGAGGCGGAGAGCGTGCTGGCGCATCCCGAGCCGAACATCATGGGGCGCGTGTTCCGCGCCCTGCTCCGGGGCGTCTCCGGGGCCAAGGCGTCCGACGCGTGACGCGGGGCCCGCACCCCCGCCCTCCCACTCCGTTCGCGGGCGACCCCGCCATCACGCCGCAGCTGGTCCGCGAGCACAATCTCACCGACGCCGAATACGAGCGGATCACGACCCTACTCGGGCGGACGCCCACGTTCGCCGAGCTGGGTGTCTTCTCCGCGCTGTGGAGCGAGCACTGCTCGTACAAGCACTCGCGGCCGGTGCTGCAGACGTTCCCCACCACCGGGCCCCAGGTCGTGCAGGGGCCGGGAGAAAACGCCGGGGTGCTGCGGCTCCCCGACGGCTGGGCCGTCGCGTTCAAAATCGAATCCCACAACCACCCTTCGGCGGTCGAGCCTTACCAGGGCGCCGCCACCGGGGTCGGCGGCATCCTGCGGGACGTGTTCACCATGGGCGCGCGGCCGGTCGCGGTCCTGAACAGCCTCCGGTTCGGCCCGCTGGACGAGGCGCGCAACCGCTATCTCTTCGCGGGCGTGGTGAAGGGCGTGGGTGACTACGGCAACTGTGTGGGTGTGCCCACGCTGGGCGGGGAGGTCGACTTCGGTCTCAGCTATGGCGGCAACCCGCTGGTGAACGCGATGTGCGTCGGCCTTCTCAAGGAGCGGGACCTGATCAAGGCGGCGGCGCACGGCGTGGGCAACGTGTTGCTGGTCGTGGGCTCGCGCACGGGCCGCGATGGCATCCACGGCGCGTCGTTCGCCTCGGAAGAGCTGACGCACGAGAGCGAACAGCGCAGGCCCCAGGTTCAGGTGGGCGATCCGTTCACCGAGAAGTTGTTGCTCGAGGCCAGCCTCGCGCTGATCGCGTCGGGGGACATCGTAGCGATTCAGGACATGGGCGCCGCCGGTCTCACTTCATCGTCCGCCGAGATGGCCGCGAAGGGCGGCGTAGGCGTGGAGATCGACTTGTCGCGCGTGCCCACGCGCGAGCCGGGGATGACGCCGTATGAGATTCTCTTGTCCGAATCTCAGGAGCGCATGCTGGTCGTCGCGCGGCCCGACCGAGTCGCACGGGTACAGGCGATCGCTGAGAAGTGGGAGCTCTCCGCCACACCGATCGGCCGGGTGACGGACGATGGGATGTATCGCGCCACGTGGGGCGACCAGGTCGTCGTGAACATCCCGGGGCAGCGCCTAATCGACGACTGTCCCGTGTACACCCCGGAAGCGCGCGAGGATGAAGCGATCGCTCGCTTGCGCGCGGCGCGTCCCGCTCCCCGCTCCCCGCTCCCCGACCCGAACGAGGTCCTGCTCCGGCTACTCGACCACCCTCCGATCGCCTCCAAACACTGGGTCTACGAGCAGTACGACTCGACGGTCCAGGCGGGCACGGTGATTGGCCCGGGGGGCGACGCCGGCGTGATTCGGGTGCGCGATGCGGAGTTCGGGCTTGCGGTGTCGGTGGACTGCAACAGCCGCTACGTCCTGCTCGACCCGTATGAAGGGGGCAAGGCCGTGGTGGCGGAAGCGGCCCGCAACATTGCGTGCACGGGCGCCCGGCCGCTGGGCGTCACCGATTGCCTGAATTTCGGGAGTCCGGAACGCCCCTCGGTGTTTTACCAGTTCACGGAGAGCTGTCGCGGCATCGCAGATGCATGCCGGGCGCTGGACACACCGGTCACCGGCGGCAATGTCTCCTTCTACAATGAGAGCCCGGCCGGCGCCGTGGATCCCACGCCGGTGGTGGGCATGGTCGGCCTCTTGTCGCGCGCGGACCGCGCGGTGCCGAGCCACGCGCGCGCCGCGGGCGACGTCGTCCTCGTACTGGGCGAGACGCGGGCCGAGCTGGGCGCGTCGCAGCTGTGGGAGGTGCTGCACGGCTTTGTGGGCGGGCAGCCGCCACGAGTGGACCTGGCGGCTGAGCGACGGCTCTTGGACTACCTCGTCGCGGCGGCGGAGCGCGGGTTGCTGCGCTCCGCGCACGACTGCTCGCACGGTGGCCTCGGCGTCGCCCTCGCAGAGGTCGCGATGGGCGGCCCGTATGACGAAACGGGCTTCGGCCTCGACATCGATCTCACGGCCTACGCCTTGGGCCTTGCGACTGCCGACCTGCTGTTCAGCGAATCCCACGGGCGCGCCGTCGTCACGTGTCAGCCCGAGCGCGCCACCGTCGCCGTGGCGCTCGCGCAGGAGCTGGGCGTGCCCGCCCAACGGGTCGGCAGCGTCGCTCAGCTCGGCGGCGCGGTGCGCCTGCGGCTGCGCGACGCAACCGTCGAACACCCCGTCGAGCGGCTCAGGCAGGTATATTTCTCGAGCGTATCCCGACGGATGGGAGACTGACGGACAGATGTGCGGCATCATCGGCGTCACCGGCGTTCCCGACGCAGCCCGCGTCGCGTACCTGGGCCTCTACAGCCTGCAGCATCGGGGGCAGGAGTCCGGGGGGATGGTGGCGGTGGACGGGGAAGGCGTGGCGCGATCCCACCGCGGCATGGGGCTCGTTTCCGATATCTTCAACGAGCGAGTCCTGGGCGATCTGCCGGGCGACGTCGCGATCGGCCACACCCGCTACTCCACCGCCGGCACTTCCGTCCTCGCCAACGCCCAACCGATGCTCGCCCGCTACCGCGAAGGGCCGCTGGCGCTCGCCCACAACGGAAACCTCACCAACGCAGTGCAACTGCGGTCCGACCTCGTCGCCAAGGGCTCACTGTTCCAGAGCTCCTCGGACAGCGAGGTGCTGGTGCATCTGATCGCCCGGTCCGAGGCCCGGGAGCCGGAGGACCAGCTGCTGGACGCGCTCGAGCGGGTGGAGGGCGCCTACTCGCTGCTCATTACCGTCGGACGCACCCTGTACGCCATCGTCGACCCGCGCGGCTTTCGACCGTTGGTGCTGGGCCGTCTGGGGCGTGGTCGGGTGGTGGCGTCCGAGACGTGCGCGCTCGACATCACCGGCGCGACGCTGGTGCGGGAGCTCGAGCCCGGCGACTTCGTTCGCATCCAGGGTGAGGAGGTGGATCAACTGCCTCGCCTGCCGGCGCAGCCGCGGCGCCGCTGCGTGTTCGAGCTGGTGTACTTCTCGCGCCCTGATAGCACGGTGTTTCATCGCTCGGTGGACCGGGTGCGTCGGGCGCTGGGGCACGAGCTCGCGCGTGAGCACCCGGCGCCCGGCGCGGACTGCGTGTTCTCGGTCCCGGACTCGTCCAATGCCATGGCGCTCGGGTTCTCCGAGGAATCGGGCACCAAGCTCGAGCACGCGCTCATCCGCAATCACTACGTGGGCCGCACGTTCATCCATCCCGCCCAGGCCGGGCGGATGGCCAAGGTCAAGATCAAGTTCAATCCCGTCCGGGAAGTGCTGCAGGGAAAGAAGGTCGTGGTGGTGGACGACTCGATTGTCCGCGGCACGACCAGCCGGGCGTTGGTGCAGTTGATCCGACAGGCGGGTGCGGCCGAGGTGCATTTCCGGGTCGCTTCGCCGCCCATCACCGGGCCGTGCTATTACGGGATCGACACGCCCAGCAGGAACGAGCTGATCGGGGCGAGCAACAGCGTCGAGCAGATTCGTGAGCATCTCGGCGTCGACACGCTCGGCTATCTCTCGCTGGACGGGATGCTGCGGGCCGCGGGCGGCGATCCGGCCGACTTCTGTCACGCCTGTTTCTCGGGCGAGTACCCGACCGACATTCCCGAGGATCTCGAGCGGGCTCGCAACGCCGCCCCGCTCCTCGCCGCCATCCCCAGTTGATCCGCCGTGCCCGCGCTCGAGCGGTGGGTGTATTCCTTCGGCGACGGCCGTGCCGACGGCTCGGCGGCCATGCGCGACATCCTGGGCGGCAAGGGGGCCGGACTCGCCGAGATGGCGAACCTGGGTCTCCCCGTTCCCCCGGGCTTCACCATCTCCGCCAAGCTGTGCATCACCTACCTCGAGCAGGGCACCTTCCCCGACGATCTGCGTGAAGAAGTCGATCGCCAACTGAAGCAGCTGGAGCGAGCGTCCAAGAGGCGGTTCGGGGACGCGGACAATCCGTTGCTGGTTTCGGTGCGCTCGGGCGCCGCGGTATCGATGCCGGGGATGATGGAGACCATTCTCAACCTGGGGCTGAACGATGAGACCGTCCAGGGGCTCATCGCAGGCTCGAAGAACCCCCGGTTCGCCTACGATTCCTACCGCCGCTTCGTCCAGATGTACGGCGACGTGGTGTTCGACCTCGGCAAGGAGCCGTTCACGGAGGTGCAGGATGAGGTCAAGCGCCGCCGCAAGGCGCAGCGAGACATCGACCTCCCCGCCGACGACCTGAAAGCCCTGGTGCGCGAGTTCAAGTCCATCATCCAGTCGAAAACCGGACTTCCCTTCCCCGAAGATCCCACGGTCCAGCTGTGGGGGGCCATCGCGGCGGTGTTCAAGAGCTGGCGCACGCGCCGGGCCGTGGATTACCGCCGGGTGCACGGCATCCCCGATGATCTCGGTACCGCGGTGAACGTGGTCGCGATGGTGTACGGCAACATGGGGGACGATTCCGGGACCGGGGTCGCCTTCACGCGCGACTGCAGCACGGGCGAGGCGGTGCTCAACGGCGACGTCCTCACCAATGCGCAGGGTGAAGACGTCGTCTCGGGCTCCAGGACCCCCGAGTCGATCTCCACGCTCAAGCGCGGCAAGCTCGCCAAGGTGTACCGCGAGCTCGAGCGCGTCGCGGAGAAGCTCGAGCGCCACTTCCGGGACGTCCAGGACATCGAGTTCACCTTCGAACACGGCAAGCTCTACCTGCTGCAGACGCGCCGCGCGCAGCGCGCCGGGCTCGCGGCGGTGCGGACCGCCGTGGAAATGGTGGCTGAAGGGCTCATCACGCCGGGCGAGGCGGTACAGCGCGTTCCGCCCCAGGACCTGGACCAGCTGTTCCATCCAATGGTCGACCCGCGGGCGTCCGTCACGCTGGTGGCGAAGGGTCTCCCGGCCTCGCCCGGGGCGGCGACGGGCGAGGCGGTGTTCGACGCGGACGAGGCGGAGGCGCTGGCCCATGAGGGCCGCAAGGTCATCCTCATCCGGCCAGAGACTTCCCCCGAGGATTTCCACGGGATCGTGGCGGCGCAGGCGGTGCTCACGGCACGTGGCGGTATGACGAGCCACGCAGCCGTGGTGGCACGGGGGATGGGCAAGACCTGCGTCGTCGGAGCAAAGGACATCGAGGTGGACCCCGCGGCGGGCCGGCTGCGCGCCAACGGCCGCGTTGTGAAATGGGGTCAGCTCATCACCATAGACGGGACGACCGGCCGGGTGCTGCTCGGCGCCGTCAAGCTGGTGGAGCCGAAGCTGGGCAGCCACTACGCCAAGCTGATGGCCTGGGCGGACGAACAGCGCCGCTTGCGGGTGAGGGCCAACGCCGACACCCCGGCCGACGCGAAGCGCGCTCGGGAGTTCGGCGCCGAGGGGATCGGGCTGTGTCGCACCGAGCACATGTTCTTTCAAGGCGATCGCATCACGGCGATGCGCGAAATGATCGTGGCGCCGGATGAGGCGGGCCGCCGCCGCGCGCTCGCCAAGCTGCTCCCGATGCAGCGCGAGGACTTCGAGGGGATGTTCGAAGCGATGGCCGGCCACCCGGTCACGATCCGCCTGCTCGATCCGCCACTGCACGAGTTCCTGCCGCACGGAAAGGACGAAGTCGGTGCGCTGGCGCGTGCCATGAAGCTGCCCGCCGTCCGGTTGGAGCGGCTCGTCGCCTCGCTGATCGAGGCAAACCCGATGCTCGGGCATCGCGGTTGCCGGCTGGGCATCACGTATCCGGAAATCACGGAGATGCAGGCCCGGGCGATTTTCGAGGCGGCGTGCCGGGTGGTGAGTCGCGGTAAGAAGGTGACGGTCGAGGTGATGATCCCCCTCGTCGCGCTCGTCGAAGAGCTGCGTCGCCAGACCGAGATTGTGCGCCGAGTGGCGCGCGAGGTGTTCCAGGCCGAGGGGCGGGCGGTGCCGTATCTGGTGGGGACCATGATCGAGCTGCCGCGCGCCGCGCTCACCGCCGACGAGATCGCCAAGGACGCCGAATTTTTCTCCTTCGGAACAAACGACCTCACGCAGACCACCTTCGGCCTGTCGCGCGACGACGCGGGCCGGTTCCTGCCATTCTACGTGGAGCACGGCATCCTGAAGGACGACCCGTTCCAGGTGCTCGACCAGGAGGGCGTCGGCAAGCTCATCGAGCTGGCAGTCAAGCTCGGCCGGGGAACGCGGGCCGAGCTCAAGATCGGCATCTGTGGAGAGCACGGCGGCGAGCCGGCGTCGGTGAAGTTCTGCCACCATGTGGGCATGAACTACGTGTCCTGCTCGCCGTTCCGCGTGCCGATCGCCCGCCTGGCCGCGGCCCAGGCGGCGCTTGAGGAGCAGGGGGTGGTGAACCGCACTAGAGCGACCGTGTGACCAAAAGCAGGTTGGGGAGGTTGGTGGAGGTCGGGGGAGGATGGTGGGTCGCTCCGGTGTTACCTCCACCATCCCTTCACAACCTCCAGAACCTCCCCAACCTGCTTTATCAGTGGAGGCGCGGGGAATCGAACCCCGGTCCGAGAATGACTCCGATACCGCCACTACGTGCGTAGACGAGGCTTGTGGTCTCACCACCGCGGCGCCTCGCCGGCCACGGCAGCAACCAGCCCTTGAAGTCTCTTACGTGACCCGTTCGGGCCCCGAATCACGCCAGCCCGATTTTGCGATACGTGAGCGCCGCCTCAGGCGGGCTGCCACTCACGCAGGTGCGTGAAGCCGAAGCTTACGCAGCCAGTGCCAGGTTTGAATTGGCAGTTATGAATGTTGCCAGTGGTTTTACCAGGTGACTGACAACCTGGGCACGCAGCGATATCCTCGCCAAACCCGTCGAAGCCTGTCGCCCCCG
>Ga0075423_10000129_pt1 | contig 48392 bp, 44 predicted proteins | sample SoiMethybrSBSTD2_FD_80114 | JGI IMG/M metagenome (GOLD analysis project Ga0075423, IMG submission 80114) | Bulk soil microbial communities from a Populus tree surrounding site in Tennessee, USA - Soil MetaG P. TD hybrid SBSTD2 | ecosystem: Environmental > Terrestrial > Soil > Tree plantation... | reverse complement strand
GCTACGTGACGATCCCTCGTCGAGCTGCGTAGCGCACCACTTCGGCGGTGTTGCGCAATCCCAGCTTTTGCAGCACGTGCGTGCGGTGAGTCTCGACCGTAGCAGGGCTGATCGAGAGCAGGTCGGCGATTTCCTTGCTGCTGCGCCCTTCGGCCACCAGCTGCAGGACTTCGCGTTCGCGGTCGGAGAGCAAATCGTAGCGATCGTGAATGCCTCTGTCACTCAGTCCGCGCACATAGTCGTCGAACACGACTTGCGCGACTGCAGGGCTGAAGAACGTGCCGCCGGCCGCCACGGTCGCGATGGCTTCGATCAGTTCCTCTCCTGCGGAATCCTTCAACACATATCCGCGCGCCCCGGCATGCACCGCCTGCGTCACATACGCCTGATCGCTGTGCATGCTGAGAATGACGACACGAACCGACGGCGCGCCGCGGCGGACGATCTGCCGCGTCGCTTCGATGCCATTCAGGAGCGGCATGCCGATGTCGAGGACGGCGACGTCGGGCTTGAGCTCGAGGGCTTCGCGCACGGCATCGCGGCCATTACCCGCCTCGGCGATCACGCGCCATTCACGGCGGTCCTCGAGGATCTTGCGCAGACCTTGCCGCAGCACGGCGTGATCGTCGCCCAATAGCACGCGAAGCTCACTCATGCTCCACCTCCGGCTTGCTCACTGCCAGCGCCGACACCAGTCGCTCGTCCGGCAGATCTTCGATCGCCGAGGGACGATCGATACGAGGCAGATCCACCTCGATTCTCGTCCCGCGTCCGGGTGCGCTCTCGATGTCGATATGACCTCGCAGCTGCGACACGCGTTCGCGCATGCCGAGCAGTCCGAGCCCGCGACGGCGGCCCGGACGTTCCACGTCTGCCGCGTCGAAACCGACGCCGTCGTCTTCGATCGACACGCGGAGCATCTGGGCGTCGGTCTTCACGAGAACGCGGCCCGAACGGGCGTGTGCGTGCCGCGCGATATTCGTGAGCGCCTCCTGCACCACGCGATACACCGATCGCTCGATTTCTGGATGCAGGCGCTCCTCGGCGCTCTCGTTCACGAAGGCAATCGCGACGCCGTGCCGGCGTCGGAACTCGCGCACTTGTGATTCGAGCGCAGCCACGAGTCCGAGATCCTCGAGCGCCGACGGGTGCAGCAGATGCGTCAGATCGCGCACGCCACGCAGGGCACTGTCGGCGCTCGACTGCGCGTCGGCCAGCAGCCCCGATTCGTGCAGGCGCTCGAGGCGCCGTTCTGCGACTGCCAATTCCACTTTCACCGCCGTCAGTGCCTGACCCACGTCATCGTGCAGCTCGCGTGCGATGCGACGCTGTTCGTCCTCGCGCACCTGAACGAGGCGCGCCGACAGCCGCTGGAGATCGGCTGACACTTGCTCTTCTCGGGCGCGCTGTTCCTTGAGCCGATGCTCGAGCCGTGTGGCATGGAGCGACGCGAGCCACGCAATCGTCAGGCTGATGAACAGCGCAACACCGAAGATGTTCCAGACCTGGCGCTGCAGATCCGCCTGACGCTCACCGATCGCACGTTGTTCATCGACAACAGCGGCGCGGTTGAACGCCTGCATTTCTTCGGAGGTGCGAATCGCAGCCTCGCGCTTCGGCATCAGCCGCCTGAGCAACAGCGGCGCATTGGCTGTGCGCCGGCCCGAATCGGGCGACAGCACTGCCTGCGACGCGTGGCGATATTCGAGAACCTCTTCTCGCAAGCGCGCCATGCGCTCGGCCTCCACTCGAGGATCGACGACAGGCACATACTGCGAGAGCGAGCTTTCCACGGCCTGAAAGATCCGCTCGATTTCGCGAGAGTTCGGTGCCACTCGTGGATCAGGCTCGAGCAGTGCATCGCCCACCACCACCGAGGCGAGCAGCACTTGCGCACGCACCGATGACAGCAGCTCCTGCGCGTGGATGTAGCGCGCGTTGATAGCAGCGGCGTCGCGCTGCTCATCGGTCATTCGCTGAGTGACCTGATACCCAGCGAAGAGCCATAAGCCCAGCGTGAGTCCGAACCCAACAAGGAGCGCGGTTCGGATCGTCACATTCGGAATCGAACGCATCCAACCGATGGTATCGCGGAACAGTGCCCCGATCCGGCCGAGGCACGGTCCTCCATATCTTTCGGCGCGAAAATACGGCGTCGACCGGATACGCGTTTGCTTTCGCCGGGAGCTAACGTGCTGAAATTGCGGGCGAACCCGGAGCGACACAAGGAGGCACGCGTGACTCGACAGACTAGCGGAGCGTATCAACGGTGGCTTGGATCTCTTCTGGTCCTTCTCGTACTGCCGGGCGCGTTCGCATTCAGCGCCGTCATGGGACGACAGTCGGAGAACGGAGCCAGCTCACCGGGGCTCACGTTCGACGGCGACACCGCACTGTGGACAATGGCGATCAAGCCGGATAAGACAGCAGACTTCGAAAAGGTGATGACCCGTCTGCGCGAGGCGTTGACGCAGTCGAACGATCCGATGCGCAAGCAGCAGGCCGCAGGCTGGCGCGTGATGAAGATCGGCAAGCCGCTTCCCGACGGCACCGTCGCGTACGTCCACATCATTCATCCGGTGGTCGCCGGCGCGGACTACACGATCATGAAAGCGCTGTACGATGCGTTTCCCGACGAGCGTCAGTCGCTCTACGAGACCTACCGCGGCGCGTTCGAAAAGAACCTCTCGCTCGCCACGGGATCGACCGTGGTCGATCTGTCGAAGTAGAACACGAATCAGGAAGCAGGTTCCTGATTCCTGATTCCTGATTCCCGATTCCTGATTCCTACCCGATTGGTTTGCCCTCAGTATCGCGAATCTCAATCGAACCGAGATTCAGCTTCTTCAGCTCCGGTTCGATCTTCGCGCGATCGCCGACCGCGATCACGACCATGCTGTCGGGCACGAGATACTTCTTCGCCATCGCCAGCGCTTGATCGGTCGTCACCGCATTTACCTGCGCGGCGTACTTCGTGTAGTAGTCGAGCCCCAGGTTGTAGATGAACACGTTGGAGAAATTGCCGACGGCGTTGGCGCTGCTTTCGAACGCGCCCGGCAACGAATTCGCCAGCGCGTCCTTGGCCTTGGTCAACTCCTCAGAGCCGACCGGCTTCTCCACCATGCCGCGCAACTCCTTGAAGATCTCATCGATCGCTGGCGCGGTGACATCGGTGCGAATGCCCGACGCAACCTGAAACGGCCCTGCCGCCCGACGGAACGCAAACCCCGAGCTCGCGCCGTAGGTGTAGCCGTGCGCCTCGCGCAGGTTCATGTTGATGCGACTCGAGAAGAGACCGCCGAGCGCGAGGTTCATCACCTGCATCGGGCGGAAGTCGGGCGACGAGCGCGCCGCACCGATGCTCGCGACGCGGACCTGCGTCTGCGGGCTGCCCGGCTTGTCGACGATCACCACGCGCGCCTTCGTTCGCATCGGCTCGCCGAGTGCCGGCTGCGCCGGCGTACCGCGCTGCCACGAACTGAAGGCTTTTTCAGCCAGCGCTTTCAGCTCGGGCATCGAGATGTCGCCGGCGACGACGAGCGCGGCGTTGTTGGGCACGAAGTTCTGCTTCCAGAACGCCTCCATGTCGGCGCGCATCACGGCCTTCACGGCAGCTTCCGTACCGACCTCGGCGTAGCCGTATGGATGCTTCGGTCCATAGAGGGCCGACGCCATCACTTGTGCGGCCACTTGCGACGGGTTGTCGCGCTGCTGCACGAGTCCAGCGAGGCGGCTCGCGCGCTGCCGTTCGATCTCTTCGGCCGGGAATGACGGATGGAGCACGACATCGGCGAGCACGTCGAGCGTCTTGCCGAAGTTCTTCGTCAGCGATCGCGCCGAGACGGTCGACGCGTCCATGGTGCTGCCGGTATTCAACGACGCACCAAGCTGCGCGATCTCGTCGGCGATCTGCAGCGAGCTTCGCGTCGATGTTCCCTCGTCGATCATCGCCGCCACGAAATTGGCGAGGCCAGGCTTGTCGAGGGGATTGGCATCGCTGCCGGTCCTCAGCACCAGATTCGCGGCGACGATCGGCAGGCCTCGCCGCTCGCTGAGAATCAGGGTGAGCCCGTTGGGCAGGGTTTCCGAGAGCGGCGTCGCAAGTTGCAACGCCCGGGCCGAACCTGCCTTCGGCATCTGATTGCGCCATGGCTCGTCGGCGTTGATCGATTCGGGCGCGCTCGCGACGCCGCCTTGCGGCGCGGGCGGCGTGGCCACTTGCGGAAGCGGCGCAGGCTGCCCCGGCGTCACGTGCATCACCACGCGCGCGTTCTGAGCGAGCTGATCTTTCGCGAACGTCTGAATCGTGGCCGGCGTCACGGCGCGATAGCGAAGGATGTCTTTTTCGAGGTAATCGGGCGTGCCGAGATAGTGGTTGTAAGAGTTCAAGCGATCGGCGACGCCGCCGAATCCGCCGAGCACCTCGAGGCCGCCAATGATGCTGGTCTCGATGCGGTTCCTCGAGCGCTCGATCTCACTCGCATCGGCCGGCGTGCTCCGCAGCACCGCGAGCTCGTCGTCGATCGCTTTCTCGAGCTCGTCGGCGGTATGACCGGGTCGGGCCGTCGCTTCGATCTGGAAGACCGATCCGAGAATCAGCGACTGCTGTTGCGCCGACACGTTCTGCGCGATCTGCTTCTCGTACACCAGCTTCTTGTACAAGCGGCTCGATCGGCCGCCGCCGAGAATTCCGGCGGCGATGTCGGCATCGGCGTCGCCGGGCTTGAGGATCGGCGACGTGATCCACGCCATGTACACGCGCGGCAGCTCGACGCGCGCGGTCACGCTCTTGCGGCGTTCGCTGGTGATCTTTGGCGTCTCCGCTTTGATCGGCGGGACCGTTGGTCCTCGTTTGAGGGTCGCGAAGTATTTGGTGACGAGCGCCTTGGTCGCCGCCGGATCGAAGTCGCCGACAATCGCCAGGCTCGCGTTGTTCGGCGCGTAGTACTGCCGGAAGAACCGGCGCACATCATCGAGCTTGGCCGCCTGAATGTCTTCGTGCGATCCGATCACGTTGCCGTAGTACGGATGCTTCGGCGGAAACAGCGACTGCACCAACTGTTCCTCGGCGAGGCCGTAGGGCTGATTCTCGACGCTCTGACGACGTTCGTTGCGCACGACGTCCTGCTGATTCGAGAGCGACGGCTGATCGAGTTTGTCGACCAGATAGCCCATGCGATCGGATTCGAGCCAGAGCGCGAGCTCGAGCTGATTCGACGGAATGGTTTCGAAGTAATTGGTGCGGTCGTAATCGGTGGTGCCGTTGATGTCGCTGGCGCCGGCCGCCTCGAGCAGCTTGAAGTGCGAGTCTTCGGGCACGTGCTTCGAGCTCTGAAACATCATGTGCTCGAAAAGATGCGCGAACCCGGTCCGTCCCGGCTCCTCGTTGGCTGGACCGACGTGATACCACAGGTTGACGGCCACCATCGGGATCCGCGTATCGCGACTGAGGATCACGGTGAGGCCGTTCGGCAGCGTGTACTTCTCGAAGGCCAGTTTTGGGATGCCGGACGAGGAAGCACCCGCAGCGCGATTCTGCGCCGAGGAGGTGGCAAGACCGGCGACCGCAATCAGCAGCACCAGCAACAGTCCAACGTAAGCTTTGTTTCGCATAAGTATGTTCGGAGAAGACGGGACCTTCAGGCCCCCTGTTCCTTTACAGATGTACTCGCCTTCGCGCGACGCGCTGTGGCGAGTCTCGCCGTCTTCGGCGGAGGCGGATCGAGGCTTGCCCAGAGATACCAGCACGCCACTGAACGATAGGGTCGCCACGCCTCGCCGATCCTGGTCAGGCGGACTGGGGTCGGCCTCGCTCGCAGTCCATACGCGCGCTTCACCGCGTTCACGATACCGAGATCATCGAGCGGCAGGACATCGGGCCGATGCAGCCTGAAGATCAGGAACATCTCGGCCGTCCATCGGCCGATCCCTTTCACGCTCGTGAGCGCGGCGATCACCTCGTCATCCGACAGCGTCTCGAGTCCGTGCAACACGAGCGAGCCATCCTGCACGCGCGCACAGAGATCGCGTATGTAGCGAAGCTTCTGTGGGCTCAGACCGACGGCACGGAGTTGCTCATCGCCGGCCTTTGCCACCGCGTCGGGCGTCGGCAACCCGCCGAAGAGCGCCGCGAATCGACCCTCGATGGTCGCGGCGGCCTTGTTCGAGAGCTGCTGAGCGATGATCGCGTGGCACAGCGCGCGAAACGGATCGCTTTTCTGAGCGGCGGTGAGACCGCACGCGCCGTGAACGCGCATCAGATCTCGAATGACCGGGTCGCGGCGCGCGAGGACGCGTCGCGCGCGCCCGTAATCAATGGCCTTCATGAAAGGTGTCGCGGACAACTGCCCGCGAGCAACGGGACAGGGTAACCGCGTACAGATTGTGACGTCAAAATCCGGCCGCGAGTTGGGGTCGGGCCGCCCCCTCCTAAAATGATGGGACAAATGGCTGACCAGAGTCCGCTCACCGGCCTTACCGTCATCGATCTGACGCGTGTGCTGTCGGGACCGTATTGCACCATGCTCCTGGGCGACATGGGGGCGCGCGTGATTAAGGTGGAACAGCCCGGCCGCGGCGACGATACGCGAGCGTGGGGACCGCCCTTCGTGAACGGAGAGAGCGCGTATTTCCTCGGCACCAATCGAAACAAGGAAAGCATCACCCTCGATTTCAAAGATCCTCGCGGGCGGCGGATTCTCGAACAGTTGATCGATCGAGCCGATGTGCTGGTCGAGAATTTCAGGCCGGGCACGATGGCGCGGTTGGGTCTCGACTACGAAACGCTGCGGCCGCGCTGTCCGCGGTTGATCTACAGCTCGATCTCGGGCTTCGGCCAGACCGGACCGCGACGCAGTCAGCCCGGCTACGACGCCGTCATCCAGGCTGAAGGCGGTCTGATGAGCATCACCGGGGCCGCCGACGGCCCGCCGTTCAGGCTTGGCGTGGCGATCGCCGACATGGTGGCGGGCCTGCTCTCGGCGCAAGGCATCACATTGGCGCTCTACGCGCGCGAACGGACTGGCCGCGGACAGTACGTCGACATCAGCATGCTGGACGGCGTGGTCTCGCTGCTGACCTATCACGCATCGATGCACCTGAACGCCAACACGCGATCGCAGCGCGTGGGCAACGGGCACGCGACGATCGCCCCGTACGACACCTTCATGGCAGCGGACGGTGAGTTCTTCCTGGCGGTCGGCAACGACGATCAGTTCGAGCGATTCTGCGCGGCGGCAGGTGCGACCGATCTCGCCGCCGATCCACGGTTCGCCACCAACCCGCTCCGCGTCGAGCACCGCGAGGCGCTCGCGGCACGGCTCAACCCCGTGCTGCGTGCACGGCCGCGCGGCGAGTGGATCGCGCTGCTGACGCGGTCGGGCGTTCCCTGCGGCGACGTGCGCGAAGTGGCCGACACGCTTGCCGATTCACAGCTGCTGGCCCGCCGCATGATCGAATCGGTCGAACATGCAACGATCGGTCAGATGAAAGTGCTCGGCCTGCCGATCAAGTTGTCCGAGACGCCGGGGTCGGTGAGGACCGCTCCGCCGACGCTGGGGCAGCACACGACTGCCGTGTTGACGGAGCTCGGGGTAAGTCGGTCCGATATCGACGCGTTTCGACGGGATAAGGTGGTGTAGTGGAATGTCCCGCCCACCACAGGGCCGGCGGCTCCGTTGTCGCGGCCGTTAGCTCGCGTCGAGGCTGGTTGTGAGTCGTACTCGTCCAGTTGATACGATCCACTGAGATGGAAGTCTCACAGGTGAGGCGACAAGTGCAGGCGGCGCTGGCCGGCGCACGCGAACGCGCGCAGCAGCGGCGCCAGCGCGTGGCCGATGCCGAGAGTCGCTACGACCGATTCCTCGACAACGTCGCCGTGCCGCTGGCACGTCAGGTCGCCAACGTGCTGAAAGCGGAGGGGCGTTCGTTCACCGTATCGACGCCGGGCCGCACCGTGCGAATCGAGACCGATCGCGGCCGCGACGACTACGTCGAGATCTCCCTCAACACCGATGTCGATCCTCCCAGCGTCGTCGCCCACATCCGTCACACGCGCGGCTCGCGCACGATCGACGAGGAGCGGGCGCTGAAGAGCGGCGCTCCGCCAGATGAGATCAGCGAGGACGAACTGCTCGAGTTCCTTCTGCGTGCGTTGGAACCCTGGATCGAGCGCTGACTGAGAATGACCGTAGAGCGGAGGCTCTACGAGCCCTTCACAGCGGTGTGGATCGTCATGAATCCGCCGAGAACGGGAATGGCGCGGACCTGTTCGAATCCGAGCTGCTCCATCCGTTGAGCAACCCCTCGGGCGCCCGGGTACTTACGGATCGATTCCGGGATGTAGCGATAGGTGTCAGGATCGCCGTGAAGCGCCAGTCCCAGCAGTGATCCGACGATCGTGAGATACGTCAGGTACGCCGCACGCACCACCGCGTTCGACGGTCGATTGAAGTCGAGCGAGAACAGACGTCCGCGCGGCACCAGCACGCGGTGAATCTCGCGCAGCGCCTGATCGAGGTCGGGCACGTTCCGCAAGCCGTAGCCGACGGTCACCACGGTGAAACGCGCATCGGCGATCGGCAGCGCGATCATGTCGCCGGTGACGAGCAACGCAGGCGAGGCGTTGGAGCGTCGCTGCGCGAGCTGCAGCATGCGGAAGGTCACATCCAGTCCCACCGCTGCCCGCGCCGCGGGCGTCGCCGCGAACACGATATCGCCCGTGCCGCACGCGAGGTCGAGCACGCGATCGCTGTCGCGCAGATCGGCCAGCGCGATCAAACGCCGTTTCCATCGGCGGTCCTGTCCGTACGAGAGAAAGCCAGTGATGAAGTCGTAGCGATCGGCGATGGTGGCAAAGAGGCGGCGCACGTAGCGCCGTTTTCCTTCAGGCGTGGATATCTCCGAGCGCAGGTTCATCCTTCGACTTCGCTCAGGATGACCTTGAGGGCCACTCGAAAGGTCACTGCGCGCGCAGCAGCAGGACCGGTATCTTGACCACGTGGCGCACCTTGTTCACGGTCGTGCCGCGCAAAAGGTCGTTGAAGAACCGGTGACCGTGGGTCGACATCGCGATGAGATCGACCTTCCGCTCTTCGGCGAGACGAATGAGCTCGTTGGCCGGATCGCCCATGGCCAGCTCGGTCGAAACGATCAGCGATTCCGCCGTGAGCTGCGACGCAAGCCGATCGAGATACGCGCGGTCGGCTTTCATTTCCTCCGACTCGCGCAGCTTCAGTTGATCGAAGTGGCGCGCGGCCCAGCCGTCGGCGACGTGCACGAGCAGCAGCTTCGCGCCGGTCAACCGGGCAAGCTCGCGCACGTGGGTCAAGATGGTTTGATCCGCCGGCGAGTTCTCCACCGCGACGAGAATCGACGAGTACATCGCGAGCGAGGCTCCGGGCTAGCCAGTGAAGGTGCGATAGAGCAGGTACACGTTCAGAACGGCAATGATAACCGCTGTCGGCCACGCCAACAGTTGCATCCAGCGCGGAGCCACGAGCACGCCCATCTTGCGTCGATCGCTCGTGAACCGCACGAGGGGAAACACCGCGAACGACAACTGCAGGCTCAGAATCACCTGACTGAGCACGATGAGCGAGCCGGTCCCGCGTTCCCCATACAGGCTAACGACAATGATGGCTGGAATGATGGCGAGTAGACGTGTGATCAGCCGCCGCAGCCAGGGGCGCAGCCGGATATTGACGAACCCCTCCATCACGATCTGACCAGCAAGCGTGCCGGTGAGCGTGGCGTTCTGGCCCGAGCACAACAGTGCCACCGCAAACAACACACCCGCCGCCGTCGTTCCCAGCAGCGGCGAGAGCAGCTTGTATGCGTCGCCGATGTCGGCGACGAACTCAAACTGCGTCCCGTGGAAGACCGCCGCTGAAACGATGAGAATCGCCGCATTGATGAACAGCGCCGACATCAACGCCACCGACGAATCGATCGTCGCAAAGCGGATCGCCTCGGTCTTGCTGGCCAGCGTGTCGACGTAGCGCCGCGTCTGCACGATCGACGAATGCAGATACAGGTTGTGCGGCATCACGGTGGCGCCGAGGATGCCGATGGCGATGTAGAGCATCGCCGGGTCGGTCACGATCACGGTGCGCGGGATGAAGCCGGTCGCTACCTCCGTGAGGTTCGGCGCGGCCCACCAGATCTCGATCGCAAATGAGGCAGCGATGGTGACGATGAGTGCGACCACCAGCGCCTCGACGTAGCGGAACCCGCGGTGCTGGAGAAAAAGTACGATCAGCACGTCGAGCGCGGTGAGACACACACCCCATGTCAGGGGCAGCCCGAAGAGCAGATTCAGCGCGATGGCCGCGCCAATCACTTCCGCAAGATCGCACGCCGCAATCGCGATCTCACACAGCAGCCACAGCAGGATCGTCGTCGGCTTCGAGTAGCTGTCGCGGCACGCCTGGGCGAGGTCGCGGCCGCTGGCGATCCCAAGCCTCACGGCGAGCGCTTGCAGCAGGATCGCCATCAAGTTGGAGATGAGAACGACGCTGAGCAGCGTGTAGCCGTAGCGCGCGCCGCCGGCAAGATCGGTGGCCCAGTTCCCTGGGTCCATGTAGCCGACGGCGACGAGGTAGCCGGGCCCCGCAAACGCGAACAGCTTTCGCCAGAAACCCGCGTTCGACGGAATCGCGATCGAGCCATGCACCTCGCGAAGGCTGGGTGCATTGGGCTCACTGCGCCATCCGGGCTGTGGAACGGTGACGCCTACATCTGAATCGGAAGCCATCCCAAAACGATTTATCGATCGATGTGTTGTTTTTGATTACTCAAAATCAGATATTCAGGATACCATGAACTCGGCTTTCGTGCCTCAAATTCACCATTTCGATCGCTGAACATGCTGCATTCCAGCACGGTTGAGAACTACCTGAAAGCGATTTACGCCGGCGTCGCCAGCTTGCCACCGGGTCAGCGCCTCGTCCCGATGGGCCAACTCGCGAGCGCGGTGGGTGTGGCACCTGGCACCGCAACCACCATGGTGAAGACGCTCGCCGACTCGGGGCTCGTCGAGTACGAACCCTACGCCGGCGTCGCTCTCACTGCTGCCGGGCAAAAACTGGCGGCACTCGTCCTTCGTCGCCATCGACTCATCGAGCTGTTCCTCGTACGGATGATGGGCTACTCGTGGGACGAGGTGCACGACGAGGCCGAACAGCTCGAGCACGCCGTCTCAGAGCGATTGATCGATCGCATCGACGAGATGTTGGGACGGCCGGAGACCGATCCGCACGGCGATCCAATCCCCAACGCCGAAGGGCTCGTCAAACAGCAGGACTCGCAGACACTCCTCACCTGTCCTCTCGATCGCATCGTCATCGTCACCCGCGTGATCGATCAGGACCGCGACTTCCTGCGCTTCATCGAGCAGCATCATCTCAAGCCGGGAGAAGCCATCGAGGTCGAAGCCCGCGACGCCGCCGCCGACAGCGTGCGGGTGCGAGGCAGAAACGATCAGCGCATCACGATCGGAACGCGGGCGGCATCGAAGCTGCTCGTGCACGTCGCTCGCGCACTGTTGCTGCTCCTGCTCGCGTGGCCTGCATTCGCACAGACGGCGCCGTCGCAGCCCCGACCGACCCAACGCACGAGTCTGTCGGGCTACATGGACTTTCATTACAACAACCCCGAGTTTGGCGACGCCACCGTGGACTTCCATCGATTCGTCCTGCTGGTGACGCACAGCTTTTCCGACCGCATCCGTTTTGTCGGCGAGCTCGAGGTCGAACACGCCCTCGTCGAGGGTCTCGAGGAGAAGGGCGAGCTCGAATTGGAGCAAGCCTACGTCGATTTCCTGCTCACGCGCGGCTTCAACGTGCGCGCCGGCATGATGCTCATGCCGCTCGGCATCATCAACGAACGTCACGAGCCGCCCGTGTACTACGGCGTGGAGCGGCCGTTCATCGACACCGTCGTCATCCCGTCGACGTGGTTCGAAGCCGGCGCCGGCGTGCACGGCGAGGTCGGACGAGGATGGCGCTATCGAGCGTTCGTCACCGCGCCGCTCGATGCGTCGGAGTTCAGCGCCGACGAGGGCATTCGTGAGGGGCGGCAGCAGGGCGCGGAGGCGAACGTCTCGAGCGCGGCGGTGACTGGGCGTTTCGAGTACGTCGGCGTTCGCGGACTCACGCTGGGTGCGAGCGGATGGTCCGGACGATCGGGCTTTCAGTTCCGGCCGCGATTCAACGTGCCGGTCTCGATCGCAGAAGCCGACGCTCGGTTCTCGCGCCGCGGCCTCGAGCTGCGCGGACAATTCGCGCAGGTCTGGATCGACAACGCCGGCCTGCTGAACGACGCGTTGGCACTGCGCGCGGGCGTCAATCCAAACATCGCGCGCGCGATACGCGGCTTCTCCCTCGAAAGCGGACAGCGTGTGATCTCGAATGCGCGGCTCGGCGAGGTGGGCGCGTTCCTACGCTACGAGAACTTCGATACGCAGTTCCGCATGCCATCGGGTTATGTGCCGCTTCGGGAGTTCGATCGCGACGCGTGGGTGATCGGTGCGAACTACTGGCCCGACCCGGATGTCGCGATCAAGATGGACTACTCGATCGTCGGCAGCCAGAGCTCGGTGGTGCGCGCGCCAAACTCGTTCAACGTCGGCTTGGGATGGTGGTTCTGATGAAGACGATGCTGCGTGCAATCGGAGTGATGGTCGGTGGCGGTGCGATGGCCGCCACCATGGCGTCGCGCGTCGCCAGCGCGGCGGATCAGGACACGCAGGTCGTGGAAATCACGGCCGAGCGATTCAGCTTTACGCCGTCCGAGATCCGCGTGAAGGCGGGCTCGCGAGTGGAGATTCGTCTTCGCAGCGAGGACACGGCGCACGGGTTCCGTATCAAAGGCACTGACATCGATGTGGAGCTGGCCAAGCGCGGACGGGGCGTGAAGACGATCACCTTCGAGCCACAGACGGGCCGCTATACCTTCGAGTGCTCGCAGCTGTGTGGGGCCGGGCACGAGTTCATGCGCGGCGTGATCATCGCGGAGTGACAGGTGAGAACGGCATTCTGGCTCGCCGGTGTAGGAATCTTTCTCAGTAGTGTTGTGCTGCTCGCACAGGTGCGATTCCCCGTGCCGGGCGATCCGCTTCCTGGGGTCACACCTATCGAGTTCGAGGAGTTCCGCCTCGGGCTCGACGATTTCCTCGAGGTCGAGACCGCCGAAGACGGCCTCGGGCCGGCATTCAACGCTGCGAGCTGCGCGGTCTGCCATAGCGTTCCCGCCATCGGTGGAACCAGCTTGATCTCCGAGGTCCGCGCCGGGCGTCGGGGGCCGCGCGGCGAATTCATCTCGGTCTACGAGGACGGCGAATCGCTCTTTCATCTCTTCTCCGTTCCCAGCCACTCGTGCCAGCCGGTCATTCCGCCCGAAGCGACGATCATCGCCAGGCGAGTCCCTCTTCCGGTGTTCGGTGCCGGCCTGGTGGAAGCGATTCCCGACGAGACGCTGCTGGCGCTCGAGGATCCGGTCGACCGCAACCGCGACGGCATCAGCGGCCGCGCGGCGATCGTTGTCGATGCCGCCACTCGGCAACGGCGAGTCGGCCGCTTTGGATGGAAGGCACAGCACGCGACGCTGCTTGCGTTCAGCGCCGACGCCTATCGAAACGAGATGGGCATCACGAACGATCTGTTCGCCCACGAAGCTGGTGCCGGCATCTCGGAAGAGCGCATGCGCAGATGCGATCCGGTTCCCGAGCCAGAGGACGTTCGCGATCCCCGCACCGGGCGGCGCGGCATCGACAACTTCGCGAGCTTCATGACATTCCTTGCGCCGCTGGGCCGTGGGCCCAGCAACGATGCGGTTCGATCCGGCGAGCAGGTGTTCGGTGCCATGGGATGCGCAGCCTGCCACACCCCGTCGCTGACGACGGGACCGAGCTCGAATCCGCTGTTCGACAAACGTACGGTTCCGCTGTTTTCAGATCTGCTGCTTCATGACATCGGCACAGGGGACGGCATCGAGCAAGCCTCGGCAACGGCCGATGAGATCCGCACGCCGGCGTTGTGGGGTCTCCGCTTTCGGAGACCGTTGCTCCACGACGGCTCGGCGGCGGGTATCGACGAAGCGATCCGCCGTCATGCCGGCGAGGCCGATCTCGCGCGGCGAGGATTCGAGCAGGCGAGCGAATCGGATCGCGCGGCTCTCGTCGCGTTTCTCAAGTCGCTTTAACGGCAGCGTGGAGCGGGGGCCTCGGCCCCCGCGGTCACGCCAAGACTGGAAGCCTGCGCTCGACGAATTACCCGCAGAAACGGTCGATCACCGCGCCGAGCGCAGTGGCACTGTCGGCGATCCACACCTCAGGCGAGGGCGGCTCGCGCATGTTGCGATAGCCAAATCCGAACGACACCAGGCAGCACCGCACGCCGGCACGTCGTGCGGTTTCGAGATCGATCGCCGAGTCGCCGACGAGCAGCGTGTCCCTCGCGCTCGCGTTCGCCGCGCGCATCATCTCGAGCAAGGCCGCGGGGTCTGGCTTCCGTGGAAGCGGACTGTCGCCGCCGACGACGTCATCGAACAGATCGCTCACGCCCAATCCATCGAGAATTCGCTCGGTCGGTCGCAGCGGCTTGTTGGTCAGCAGCGTGACGCGCGCATGGCGCCGCGCATGACGGACGACGTCTGCCATGCCGTCGTACAAACGGGTGTGGTCCAACAAGTGGGCGTCGTAGATCTCGAGAAAACGCGGCAACGCCGATCGGATGTCATCGATGCCCGACGCGTGCAGTGCACGCCGTACGAGCAGCGCCGCACCCTCACCAACCATCTGTCCAATTGCATCTTCGCTGAGCGGCGTGCCACCGAGCTCGGCGATCAGCGTGTTGGCGGAGTCAGCGAGATCGCGACGGGAATCGATCAGCGTGCCGTCGAGATCGAAGGCAATCAGGCGGTGTACGTGGCCCACGATGACGGCGTTTCCCAGACAGTGACGCGCGAGACGGGAAGCCCCTGCTCTCGGGAGACGTCGAAGATCAGGCGCGCGATGCGCTCGACGGTGGGATTGCTATCGACGATGAAGATGGGTTCGCCGAGCCCCTGAAGCACCTTCACGAGCGGATCGTCGTGACGCAGGATCATCTTGTGATCGAGCTCGCGATCGACCCACGTCTTCACGACCCGCTTGATGTCTCCGAAGTCGGCCACCATGTTGCGCCGGTCCAACGCATCGGTGCGGATCTCGATTTCAGCGACAGCGTTGTGCCCGTGCGGATGCTTGCAGATGCCGTCGTAGTCGAGCAGACGGTGCCCGTAGCAGAAATCGATGCGCTTCGTGACGGAGTACATAGACATAATCTTAGTCGTTGACTCGTCCACGCGCCGCCGTGCTGTTTTCGTCGGGACTCGACAGCGCTGTCCTCGCTGCGTCGGAGGCGCGCACGTGCGACGTTCATCCGCTGTACGTGAGCACGGGATTGGCGTGGGAGCCGGAGGAGCTCGCCGCCGTTGCGCGGCTCCTTGAAGCGCCGGTCTACGCCAGCGTGGCGCCGATTGCGCGGCTCTCGTTCACGGTGACCGATCTCTATCCGGCCACGCACTGGGCGATTCGCGGCACGCCGCCGGCATTCGACACGCCGGATGAAGACGTCTATCTCACCGGGCGCAATGTGATCCTATTGAGCAAGGCGGCCATCTACTGCGCGCAGCAGAAGATTCCGCGCATCGTGCTCGGACCGCTCGCCGGCAATCCGTTTCCAGATGCAACGCCGGAGTTCTTTTCGACGATGGCGCGAGCGCTGTCGCTCGGACTGGCGTACGACATCGTCGTCGATGCGCCGTTCGTGAACAAGGATAAGAGCGAAGTCGTTCGTTTGGGAGTGGCGCTTGGTGTGCCGCTGGAGCTGACACTGTCGTGCATGAATCCACAGCAGGGGCAGCACTGTGGCGAGTGTAGCAAGTGCCGCGAGCGGCGCGACGCGTTTCATGACGCAGGCGTCGCGGACTCCACCATCTATGCCACGACGCCGATTCGATGATCGGCGGGTCTAACCAGCCTACGCCAAGGCTACGGCTGGTCCGCCGTAGCTTCAGCGAAGGCGGAAGACCCGCCGCGACGTACGCGTTCTAACGGCGATTGATGGAGATCGAGCCGTCGCCGCTGCGGACGCGAAGCGTGCGCCCGCCTTTGCCCAGCGTGCCACGCGCCGAGCCGTGGTCGTCATCGTTGCGGCTACTGATCGCAGCGAAGCCGTTGGCGCGCACGCGTCCGTCGTTGGAGTGCGCGTCGAGCTCGGCGTCGATGTTGCCCGGCAGCTCGACGGAGATCGATCCGTCGCCGGTGGTGACGCTCCAGTCGCTCTTGAGCGCGCTGCCCTCTTCCGCATCGACGTGCACCGATCCGTCGCCACTCCTCACGTCGACCAGCTCGAAGCGCCCGCCAACGTTGATCGATCCGTCGCCAGACTGCGCCTCGATCCGCCCGACGGCGTCGTCGATGTCGATCGAGCCATCGCCGGTGTGCGCTTTCAGGGCGCCTTCGATACGTCGAATGCGAATGCTGCCATCACCGGTGTCGATGGCCAGCGTCCCCGCGATGTTGTCGGCCGAGACCGAGCCGTCACCCGTGTGCGCATCGAGCTTCATGCGGCGCGGCGCGGTCACGATGAGGCTCACCGACGGCGACTGACCGATGTGGAAGCCGTCGCGATCGCCGCGTGGGTTCGGGACATCGACAGTCACTCGATTCCCTTCTTGTGAGGCGTTGACGACGAGCGCCCTCGCCGCATCGGAATCGGGTCCGCGCTTCTCGATTTCCACGAGCACTTCGTTCCGGTCCCACGACTTCAGCTGGATCGAGCCGTCGAACGTGCGCAGGTGCAGGTCGGGTTCACCTGATACGGTGAATCGCTTTTCTTCGCGCACAACCGCGTTGTCGCCGCGCACATCGATCGTGCAGGCAGTGGACCCGACGACGGCAAGCACTACGAATCCGTTCGTCACATAGCTGCGCATGATGCGTCCTCTTCCCGCGGGTTAGACGTCCGCCCGCGCGCTGGAGTTCACCCAGACCTCTTGCCCCCCGACGTAGGTGCGAATGACTTCGAAACTCCGGTCCAAAACGACGAGGTCCGCCACCGAGCCCTCCGCCAACACGCCGAGGCCGGTCAACCCGAGCTCGCGGGCTGGCGTAGTCGAGCACATCGTCGCGGCATCGACCAGCGATCCGCCGAACCTCGACACGATCGTTTCGAACGCGCGATTCATTGTCAGCGTGCTGCCGGCAAGCGTGCCATCATGCAGGAACGCGGCTTCGGCGCGCACGCGGATCTCGCGACCCCCGAGCTGCGCGGTCGAGCCAACCGGCAACCCGGCTCCCGCAGTCGCGTCGGTGATGGCCATCATTCGGTGACACCCTTTCGCCACCATCGCCACGCGGCCCATCGCGGGGTGCACGTGAAATCCGTCGCAGATCAGCTCCGCTGCCACATCTTCACGCGCGAGCACCGCGCCGGCAAGACCGGGGGCGCGATGCTGCAATGGCGTCATGCGATTGAACAGGTGCGTCGCGTGGCGGGCACCGGCCTCGATTGCGGCGACGGCCACGTCGAAATCTGCTCCTGAGTGTCCGAGCGATACACGATGCCCTGCGGCCACGAGCGAACGCACGAGATCGATGCCCCCCGGCAATTCAGGCGCCAGCGTGACGATGCCGACATCCGGCCGCGCCTGCTCGATCGTCGTCAGCACATCGCGACCTGAATACGCACCATCACGCGGACGATCGTCTGCAGTCCGCAAACAGGTCTCGGGCTGCGCTCCACGGAACTCGGGGTTGATGAAGTTGCTTTCCAGATGCGCCGGAAGCACGCGCGCGGCATTCGGCTCTGGCGTGACGCGAAGATCGCGCACCTGATTCAGGAATGTGCGCAGATCGTCGGGCGCACAGGCCACGCTCGTGGGACAGAACGCGGTCACGCCATAGCGCACGAGTGCAGAGGCGATGCGCGCCACCGATCGGCCGCCGTCGAGCGTGTCGTGTCCTTCAATGCCGTGCACGTGCACGTCGATGAACCCAGGCACGACGTAACACCCGGAAGCATCGACTACTCTCGCACCAGCCGCATCGATGCGCCGGTGCTCAATCGCTGCGATACGGCCATCGTCGATCAGGAGCGCCCCTTCGGCGACGACGCGATCGGGCAGGATCAGGTCGCCGCCCGTGAGCGCGATCATCTGCCGTCCCAATCCACGTGAATGTGAAGCTTGCGCCCCTCGAGCGGCAGATCATCGAGTGCGGCATCGGTTCGGTCGATCGCAGGACCGCGAAGCAGCTCCTTGTCGAACCGCTTGAGCAGCGCCATCAACCCATTCTCGGTCGGCGCAGTGAGGACGAGGACGCCGCCGCTTTCAGCCGGTGGGAATCGACGATCGTCGAGATAATCGCGATCGAGCGTGATGAGCGTGCGCCGAAGCTGGCGCGCGAGGCGGTAGTGCTCGCCGTCGGGCGCGCGGCGCAGGTCATCGTGCTCGAGCACGAACAGCACGTCCCATCCGAGCGCACGCCGCATCAGACCGACGAGACCGGCGGGCATGTTCGCGTCGACGTAGACGCGCGGCTGTCCGGAGAAGTGATGCACGTGTCCGCCGAGCTCGGACGCCAGCGTACCCATCGCTCTTACCTTTGGACCTGCTTCGCGTCCCTCTTGAGCACCGCGACGAGCTCGTCGCGCTTGTGCACGAGCTCCTTGCGCGGGCGACGGCCGTGGGGCGATCCAACCACGTACTCGCAGAAGAGCGGAAACGCGATCGTCGAATCGGCGTAGGCGACCACTGTGTCTGGAAGAACACCGGGATTGACTTTGCCCCAGCTCACGGCTTCCGACGGCGTCGCACCCGAGAGACCACCCCACACCACTTGATCGGTCGTGAATTGAATGAAGTAGTCATTGCCGCCCTTCGGAATCCCGTACACCTCCCACAACGTCGGCTGCCCTTGCAGATAGAAGTTCTTTGGCGAGCCGCCGCCGAGGATGACGCAGCCGTTCTTGCGGCCGGCGAGGATGAACGCGCACACCTCGTTCACATCCTTGTTCGGATCGATCATCAGCCGGCTGTCGTTCATCAGCTCGTGATAAGCGATGTTCATGCCGATGGAGCTGTCGCCCGGCGACGAGGTGTAGATCGGTACGCCGTTGGCGGCGGCAGCGGCAACGACCGAGTGCACCTCGCAACCTGGCTGGCGGGACATGAGATCGCGCCCAAGCGCGTAGTGAAGTTCGGCGGTCGAGACTGGGCCGTTCAGGCGCGATCGGACCAGGAAGTCACGGATGTACGCATCGGTCTCGAGCAGGACGGATGCGGGAAACAGGACGTCGTAGATCCGAATCACGCCGTCTTCGTGCAGCTCGACGTCGTCGACAAACGGCGACCCGCGATGCAGCGTGAAGTTCAGCGCGTAGTGAAGGTCGTGGTAGAGGTTCGCGCCGGTGCTGATGATGAAGTCGACGAGCCCCCGTTCCATCAGCTCGACCATACAGCCGCCGAGACCCGCGGGGGTGAGTGCGCCGGCGACGGTGAGCCCGATCGTTGTATCGTGCTCTGGGAGGAGCATCTTGTCCGCGAAGATGCGGCAGGCCTCGCCAAGACGGGCGGCGTTGAATGCCTGAAACCCTTCGTCGATGAGGTGGCGGATATCGGCGCTGCCGCGAGGCCGGTAATACCGGATCGGCCGGCCGGTCAGGTGCTTGGGTTCTGGATGTTCTGGGGTTTCAGGCGTACGGCCCTCGGCGTCTTGCTCGGGCCGTCCTGAGCTAGTCGAAGGACGGTGGGGCACAGCGGCCTAGCTTAGCACCTTAGTCTGACGACATTTCCGCGCGCTGTCGTCCTCTCGCCCATCCGCCGATAACAGGGCGAGCACGGAATATAGGCCTTTGGTTTCTAACGAATGAGTGTCGTCACGACAAGCCGCACCGCAGCCGCACGAGCCGAAGGGCCCGATGTCGAGACTCGCTTCCGCACGCTGGTGCAGTCGCCGCTTCGCGCTGGCCTGTTGAGGTTCCTGAGCGCTCGCCAGGAAGAAGCGTTCGAGGTCGAAGCGCTGATGGCGACCTTCGGCCGCATGCGGTTGGACGTCGAGAACTGCCTGAACGAGCTCGTCGAATTCGGCATCGTCCGGCGGTCGAGCGGACCGCCACTGTCGTTCGCAGCCTTCCGACCGGAGAACGAGACGCTCGCGCGTCTGCTCGACACGTTCCTCGAACGGCGCGCGGACATCAGCACCGAAGACCAGGCGCCATCGGTCCAGCGCTTCCGCGAAATGATCGGACGCGACGAGAAGATGCTGATCGTGTTCGAGTGGATCCGCACCGCGGCCAAGTCGGACATCTCGGTACTCATCCTCGGTCCCACGGGTTCGGGAAAAGAAGTCGTGGCGCGCATGATTCACGAGCTGAGTCGGCGTGGCCGCGAGAACTTCCAAGCGGTCAACTGCGCGGCCCTACCCGATACGCTGTTCGAATCGGAGATCTTCGGCTACGAAAAGGGCGCCTTTACCGGCGCGCACGATCGCAAGCCGGGACGTGTGGAACTTGCCGATCGCGGCACGCTCTTCCTCGACGAGATCGGCGATCTGTCGCTCGTCGCACAAGCCAAGCTGCTGCGCGTTCTTGAAGATCGACGCTTCGAGCGACTGGGCGGACAGCGGCCAGTGCAGGTCGACTTCCGATTGATCTCGGCCACCAATCGTCCCCTCGATCAATTCGTCCGCGACAGCCGGTTCCGCGAAGACCTGTACTACCGTGTCAACGCGTTTTCGATTCGACTGCCTTCGCTGCGCGAACGGCCGGTCGACATCGCGGTGCTGGCGAACCGGTTCGTCGCGCGCTATTGCGCCGCGAACGGACTGCCGCTCGATGCCAAGGCGTTTTCGCCGGAAGCGCTCACCCGGCTGAACTCGTATCCGTGGCCAGGCAACATCCGCGAGCTCGAAAGCACCGTCTCGCGTGCGGCGCTTTCAGCGCCCGGCCGTGTGATCCGCGATACCGACATCGAGTTCCTGCACCCGGTAGCGGCTCCAACCGCCGACACGCCTCCTCGCGTCCCGACGCTCGCCGAAGCCGAGCGCGCACACATCCTGCGCGTGTTGGATGCCGCGTCCTGGAACAAGAAGGAAGCCGCGCGGCTGCTCGCCATCAGTCGCGGCACGCTTTATCGCAAGATCGTCGAGTATGGCCTCGAGCCGGATGCACGATCTTCGCGAAACCGCGCAGCGCAATAGTCCTCTCCTCGCATCGGCGATCTCGGATCCGTTAGCGACGCTTCGTTTTGGAACACACGCATTTCGGCCCGCTTCTTCCCTGTAGTTAGCAATTTACGCCGATCTTGGGGTGATCGAGGTGTGCGGATTCTGCACACATCGCGAGCCGAGCCCGATCTCGCGCGAAGCCTCTTTGCGTCCGTAACTGACTCATCCAGAGACGCTTACTGCAGTACTCGAACCAAGGCTGACCTGACGGCAGACCTTTTGCCCTTCTGTTCGGCCTCGCTATGTCAATTACCGTCTCCCCCCGTCCACTGACGGCGCTGCTCGCCGTCTTGGTGGTGAGCCTATCCGCGTCGACCGCCGACGCCCAGCATCGACGCGACAAAATGGATTCGCTGCTGCGGCAGCGCGCCGCGGCGATTGTCGGCCGATCGCGAATCATCGTTCAGTTCAAGAACGATCCCGACGTGCGCGTGTTCGGCCGCGGGTTCGCCGGCCGGCGCCTCAATCAGCATGCGCAGGTCGCCGAGATCGACAACCGCACGCTCGACGACCTCGCCTCGGATCCGCGTGTCGAGCGCGTGATGATCGATCGGCCCACGTTCGCGACGATGGAGCGTACGGGTGCGGCCATCGGTGCGACGATCGCCCGCCAACAGTTCTCCGTCACGGGCAAGGGCGTCGGTGTCGCCATCATCGACTCCGGCATCTCATCATTCCCCGACGATCTGAACCGCACGACGACCGGCAATTACTCGCGGCGGGTCGTGCACTTCAAAGACTTCACGCGCGATGACAGCCCGTCGCTCTGGTTCAACGACATTCCGATGGATGCCTACGGCCACGGCACGCACGTCGCCGGCATCGTCGCAGGCAGCGGCTTCGATTCCGGTGGCCGGCGCATGGGCGTCGCGCCTGGCGCGCGTCTCGTCGGTCTCAAAGTGCTCGATGGGAACGGCGAAGGATACGTGAGCGACGTGATCGCTGCCATCGACTACGCGATCTCGATCAAGTCGACCTACAACGTTCGCGTCATCAACCTGTCAGTCGCCTCGGGTGTATTCGAGTCGTATTGGCTCGATCCACTTGCGCAGGCGGCGCGGCGCGCGGCCAACGCCGGGATCGTCGTCGTCGCAGCGGCTGGCAATCTCGGTCGCGACGACAGCGGCCGCACGCTCACTGGCGGCATCACCTCGCCGGGCAACGCGCCGTGGGTGCTCACTGTCGGTGCCTCGAGCCACATGGGCACGGTGCGCCGCAGCGACGATTCGATCGGTGCCTTCAGCTCGCGAGGACCGACGTGGATCGACTTCGCCGCCAAGCCCGACATCGTCGCCCCCGGCGTCGGCATCGAATCGTTGTCGAGTCCGTGGAGCAAGCTCTATAGCGACCTGTCCGCGTACTTGCTTCGCGGTACGGTGTCGGTGGGATACAAACCGTATCTGAGCTTGAGCGGCACGAGCATGTCGGCACCAGTGGTGGCCGGCACCGTGGCGTTGATGCTCGAGGCCAATCCCAAGCTCACGCCAAACGCCGTCAAGGCCATCCTGCAGTACACCGCGCAGCCACTCGCGGACGAAAGCCTGCTGGCGCAGGGCGCCGGCCTCGTCAACGCCGAGGGCGCGGTGCGCCTGTCGCGCTTCTTCGCGAACCCGTCGCAGACCGAGATCGGCGAGATGAGCGACACCATCGGCGACGAAACGTTCGAGTGGGCGCGCCACATCGTCTGGGGCAACTACCGCGTGACCGGCGGCGTGCTGCTGCCAGGGAGCACTGCGTGGGCGCAGGGGCTTACGTGGGGCGCATTGAAGACGCCGAGCGGACAGCCGGTGGTGTGGGGTGCTGACACCGACCAGAACATCGTCTGGAGCACGACAACCGACCAGAACATCGTGTGGAGCACCAACGGTGACGAGAACATCGTCTGGAGCACCGCGGGCGCCACGGATGAAAACATCGTGTGGAGCACTGTCGGCGCCACCGATGAAAACATCGTGTGGAGCACCAACATCGTCTGGAGCACCAACATCGTGTGGAGCACCGCCACCGCACGAAACGTCGTGTGGGGCAACGATTGTGGTGGACGCAACTGCCTGAAGGTGCTGTGGGGCGCGACGCGAGACGGCGTCGTCTACGGCACCACCGACCGCGACGAGAACATCGTCTGGAGCACCAAGCTCGACGATCTAAACATCGTCTGGAGTACCACCACCGACCAGAACATCGTCTGGAGCACCACCGCCGATCAGAACATCGTGTGGAGCACCACCACGGATCAGAACATCGTCTGGAGCACAAGCGACGATCAAAACATCGTGTGGAGCACGGCCGGCGACGAGAACATCGTCTGGAGTACGAACATCGTCTGGAGTACGGGCGGGGACGAAAACATTGTCTGGAGCACTGCCGGTGTCGAGCAGGTGCGCTGGCCCGTTCAGTAGAGGATCATCATGAGAACCCGCGTCACTATTATTTGGTTGCCAGTCGTTCGAAGCTAGGGACTCCTCGGGATGAACCAGCTGTCATACTGGCTGATCGCCAGCCTGCTGCTGGTCTGCGTCGTCCTGTACGTCGGATACCGCGCGTACCGCCTCTTCGTGACGCGGTTCGAGCGCGAACGCCGCAACGTCCAGCAAATGTCGGAGCTGCACCTGGCCACGATCGAGGCGCTGGCGCGCGCGATCGAGGCCAAGGACGGCACCACGGCGAACCACATTCATCGCGTCCAGTTGTACGCGACCGCGATCGCTCGCGCCCTCGGCATGCCCGACCGCGACGTGCAAGCGGTGAAGACGGCAGCGCTGCTGCACGATATCGGCAAACTGGCCGTCCCCGATCACATTCTGTCCAAGCCGGGACCGCTGACACCTGAGGAATTCCACAAGGTCAAGGCGCATCCGCAGGTCGGGGCATCGATCATCGCCACGATTCCGTTCCCCTACCCGGTGGCACCGCTGATTCTGAGCCATCACGAGCGGTGGGACGGCCGCGGCTATCCCTCGCGACTCAAGGGCGAAGAGATTCCCCTCGGCGCGCGGATTCTCTTTCTCGTCGACTACTTCGTCGCCTTGACATCGGAGCGTCCGTATCACGAGCGAATGTCCATCGATGCGGCCGCGTCGCTCATTGCTCAAGAGGCTGGCAAGGCGCTCGACCCCACGACCGTTGCGGCCTTTCTGCAGGTGCTGCCCATAGCGCGCGAAGAAGCGGAGCGGGTGCGCGTCGAGCCGATGCGCGCGTCACAGGAGCAAGCCGCTGGTCTCTCATCGCGCACGGCCCGGAGCGCGCGGTCGACGGTATTCGAGGATATTGCCGGCGCGCACGGCGAGGTCTACGCGCTCTATCAGATCGCGCAGACGATGGGGACGAGCCTCGGCGTGTCGGATTCGATGTCGCACATCGCATCGAAATTGAGCATGCTGGTTCCGTTCTCAGCTTGCTCGCTCTATCTCCGTGAGGAGACCTCGGATGCCTTGCGCTGCAGATTCTCGAGCGGCGTCGATGCCGAGGTCATGCGGCAACTCGTTCTCCAAAGCGGCCAGGGATTGACCGGATGGGTGGCGCGGAATCGTCGTTCGCTGGTCAACGCGCGGCCCAGCGCCGATCTCGAGGCCGCTGGTCTGCCGGTCTCCACGTCGCTGCAGTCGGCGCTCGTCTGTCCGTTGGTCTTCGACGACCACGTGATCGGCACGCTCGCCGTCTACCACACGACTCCGGGCTTCTACACCGACGATCATCGTCGTCTGCTCGATCGTGTCTGCGAACAGGCGGCCGCCGTGATCAAGAACGCCATGGTGTTCGAGAAGACGCACGAAGCGTCGCTCACCGATCCGCTGACCGGTCTGCCGAACACGCGATTCATGCTCACCCATCTGTCACGCGAGCTCGCGCGCGCGGAGCGCCTCGGCGCGGAAGTCTCGCTGATCATGATGGACATCGACGAGTTCAAGGCGATCAACGACACACATGGCCATCACGTCGGCGATCGCGCGCTGCGTGAGATCTCGCAAGTGCTGCGCTCGGCGATCCGACCGTACGACGTCTGCGTACGGTATGCCGGTGACGAGTTCATCATCGTGCTGGGCAACTGCGGCGCCGAGGAGGCCGAGACCAAGCGAGCCGAGTTGCAAGATGCCGTCGCCGCGGCCGGATTCGAAGCGAAGCCTGGTGTGCCGCTGCCGTTGGGGATCAGCGCCGGGGCAGCGGTGTTTCCCCAGGATGGGAACAGCTATGAAGCGCTGCTCGCCAAGGCCGACAGCCGCATGTATCGCGACAAAGTGCTGCGCAAGCGCGGAGCCAAGGAGCACGCACCCCCGCCGATCAGATCGGAGGCCGCGGCCGAGACACGAGCCAAAGCCGGCTGATCAGACCCCGATCGCGTGATAGCCGGCGTCGACGAAGATCACCTCACCGGTCACGCCTTTCCCCGCATCACTCAACAGGAACGCCGCGGTCTCGGCGACTTCCGCAGTCTCGACATTGCGGCGCAGCGGGGCGCGCTCGGGATAGATGTGCAGGATGTTGGAGAAGCCTTTGATGCCCGCGGCCGCAAGCGTCTTGATCGGACCGGCAGAGACCGCGTTGACACGGATGTTGCGCGGACCCACATCGGCCGCCAGATAGCGCACCGTCGCCTCGAGTGCGGCTTTGGCGACCCCCATCACGTGATAGCCGGGCACGACCCGCTGGCTTCCCAGGTACGACAAGGTGAGGATGCTTCCGCCGCCGCGCTTGTCCATGAGCGGCGCCGCGCCGCGGGCGAGGGCGACGAGCGAGTAGGCGGAAATATCGAGGGTCGTGCGAAAGCCGTTGCGGCTGGTGTTGAGAAACGATGCCTCGAGCTCTTCGCGGGGCGCGAACGCGGCACCATGCACGAGGAAATCGAGACCGCCGAATTCCTGTTCGACGCGCGTGAAGACATCCGCAATCTCGGCGTCGGAGGTGACATCGCACGGCAACACGAGTGGCGAGGGATCGAGTCCCTCCGAGAGCTCGCGCACGTGATCTTCGAAGCGGCCCTGATAGGTGAGGGCCAACCGAGCACCGCGCCGGGCCGTAGCCTGTGCGATCGCCCACGCGATCGAGCGCTTGTTGGCGACACCAACGATGAGTCCGGACTTGCCCGAGAAATCTGTCATGAAGGAAGCGGGTGGTTTATCGGCCGCGCCTTCCGCGTCCGTGGCCCGAGTTCGGTCCGCGGCCCTGTCCACCCTGGCGTCCTCGCTGCCCGGAGTGCGGCCGATTGCCCTGGCGCGACCCCTGACCTGAATGCGGGCCGGCACCGTGGCCGTGGCCGGAGCCCGAGCCCGAGCGATGCGATGGACCTGATCCCGAGTGTTGATTGAATCGCGCCGGACCGGAGCCAGCCGGCCCGCGCCCGTGCCCCTTCCCGCGATGACGATTGCCGTTGCGATCGAAACGTCCGTTCTGACGAATCGTGAAGTCGGGCTCCTTGCGCTCTGGCGCCTGGCCCTCGGGCCGCGGCAGCGTCGCGCGTATCAACGGGCGATGCACCGGCCATTCGTCCTCGGGGGCATTCGGCTCGGATTCGGGTTCGGATTCGGATTCCCCCGCGGGCGCGTCTTCGTTGGCGGTCGCAGTCACGGGCTCGGGAGCCGCCGGAAATGCATCCGCGGGCGCGTCGAAGACATCATCGACCGCGACGGGTTCGGGAGTCTCGACCGAGGCGCTCGTCGGCGACGCCGCATCGGGTGCGGTGGCGACGAGCGTCGCGGCAGGCTTCTTCTTGCGCGGCGCTGGGACCTTGGCCTGCTTGTACTCGTGTTCCGCATCGCACGTGGTGCAGCGTGTCTGCTTCACCTCGTTCTCGATCATGGCGACCACCGCATGATTGGTGATGCGGCGCTCGCGCGGACAGTAGTCGTCTAGAATGTCACCGAGCCGAACCCGGCGTTGCTGCATGAACTCCCCCGGAGCGTTCACTCTTGGCGGGCCCTGAACATCGACGCAACAGACCCGCATCGCCTTCTGAGGTGGGGTTGGTGAATAAAGTTGAAGGCGCCTATGAGTCTAGCAGAGTCGGATCAAACGTGAAATCTCTTCTTCGCCCATCCCCGGCAATCCTCGAGGGCAGCCCGTACCGCCTCTGGATTGGTCGATTGCGGCGTGCGGCGTGCCTGCACTGACGCCAGCGCGGTTGCCGCACGCGGGGCGTCGTCGCCGAACATCTCGCTCGCCTCGCGCCATTCCGCCATGGTCAGCGAGCTGAAATCGCGGCCTTCGGCCAGCAGCCGGCGCACCATGGCCCCCACGACCTCGTGGGCGCGCCGGAACGGCATGCCGCGCGCGACCAGATAGTCGGCGACATCGGTCGCCAACAGCAGGCCCGACGCCGCACGACCGGCACGTTCGGCGTTGATCGAGAGCCGCGAAACGACCGCTTCAGTCGCGGCAAGCGACGCCGACAGTGTGGCTTCGGCGTCGAACACCGCTTCTTTGTCTTCCTGCAGATCCTTGTTGTATCCGCTGGGCAGCCCCTTCATCGTCACCAGCAGACCGGTGAGCCTGCCGATCGCACGACCCGTCTTCCCGCGTACGAGCTCCAGCGGGTCCGGATTCTTTTTCTGCGGCATCATGCTGCTGCCGGTGGCGGATGCGTCCGCGAGCTCGAAGAACCCGTGCTCCTCGCCGGTGAAGATGATCAAGTCTTCTGCCATTCGGCTCAGATGCACCATCGCGAGCGCCGATGCATAGAGGAACGACGCGGCGAAATCGCGATCCGACGAGGCATCCATGCTGTTGAGGACGACGCGCGAAAAGCCAAGAGCGCGGGCGAGCGCGCGCGTATCGACTGCGTAACTCGTGCCGGCGATCGCACCGGACCCGAGCGGCAGCGCGTCGGCTTCGTCAGTAGCGGCCTGCAGGCGATCGTAGTCGCGTCGAAGCGCGGACACGTGTGACAAGAAGAAATGCCCGACGAGCACCGGCTGCGCCCGCCGCAGATGCGTATACGACGGCATCAGCGCGGCATCGCTGCGCTCGGCCTGATCGGCACAGGCCGTGACCAGCCGCACGATCGCCTGCTGCAGCCGCGGAATTCGCCGCCGCAAGTACAGACGCAGGTCCAAGGAGACCTGCTCGTTGCGCGATCGTCCAGTGTGCAGACGACGGCCGGCATCGCCGATGCGTTCGACGAGCTGCCGCTCGACGAAACTGTGGACGTCCTCATCGCTGCCGGCGATCCACGCGGGGTTCTTCCGCCCCTCATCGAGAATGTCGCGAAGAGCTGCACCGATCGCAGCGGCGTCTTCGGCCGACAACACGCCGGCCGCCGACAGCGCCTCCGCCCAGGCGATGCTGCCGGTGACGTCGTCCTCGAAGAGCGCGCGATCGAAACCGAACGAGACCCCGAAATCGAAGGCTGCGGGATCGGGGGCGGTATCGAAGCGGCCGGACCAGAGCGTCGTCACGCGTAGTTCACCAAAGCGGCCTGCCGATCGTCGGGTGCGAGCACGGTGAAGCGACCCTCGTCCAGCCGAAGGCAAACATCGGTTGTACCGGGTCCACCTGACGCGCGGGCAGCGGCATGCAGCACGATCGCCGCCGGCGCATCGACGAGCGTGCGGCGGGCATCCGCGCGATCGCGTGCGGAAAAATCGAGGCGACCGATTCCGTGCTGGGCGGCGATGAGCGAGAGGCATTCGATCAGTTCGGCTGGGGCCATCGGCACGCCATTGAGGGCCGTCGGCGTTCCCTGCTCGAAATGGATGTCGACCAATGCGGCCTCGGCGAGTTGACGCGTCACGAGCGGCGGCTCGTACTCGCCCTCCCATGTGAGCACCCGCCCCCACAGATGCTGATCGACGCGATACGCACCGCGCAGAATGCGCACGGGCAACCGGTGCTGCTTGGCGTACGCGATCACGCCATCGAGATCCATGCTCCACGTGCGCGCCGGAGCCAGCACCGGCAGTGACGACGTGAGCGCACGAATCTCGCCATCGAGGGCGGAGTCGCTCGAGCCGTGCGCGACACTGCGCGCGCTCTCGATCGCCGCGACCTCCACCAGCTTCTTCGCGATGAACGGCCGCGGCGATACGGCGATCGCGGGGTGCGGGCTGTCGGTGTGATGGCCGTAGAGGGAGGGCAGCAAAACATCACGGGCGAACTCGTCCCGGGCATCGAGCGCATGCGCACGTACGGCGCCACACGCCAGCGCGCGGGCACGCAGCTCGCCGAGATCGCGTCCCTGGCCGATGTCGAGCGTGATCGTCACCACCTCGACGCCGTACGTTTCGGTCAACCACGGAATCGCCGCCGATGTCGTCAGGCCGCCATCGTAAGCCAGCACCACGCGATCACTCATGCTTGGACTATCTCCTCGAGAGTCTTCACTACCGCCTTCGCACGCCGAACGTCCGGCGTGATGATCAGGATCGTGTCCTCGCCGGCCAGCGTGCCGACGATGCCGGGCAAGCGCACGCTGTCGAGCGCGGCGCAGAGCGACTGCGCGTGACCGAGATTGGTGCGCAGCAGCACGAGCTGCTGGACGCGATCGACGCGCAGGAGCTGCTCGGACAACGCGCGCTGGAATCTCGATTCGGCGCTGGTGCCGTTGGGCACTGTCTGCTGCGGCGCCTGATAGGCGCCGTCGGCCCCACCCTTCACCAGCCCCATCTCACGGATGTCGCGCGACAACGTCGCCTGCGTGACATCGAATCCCGAGCCGCGAATGCGGCGACGAAGCTCCTCCTGACTGCGGACCGGGGCCTCGCGAATCACGTCGAGAATCACCGACTGTCGTCGCGCTTTCACTTGACTGATTATACATCAACATGTATAAATATGCTTTGTCCTACGATGGCCACAGCAGCCTCTTCCGCACCCGATCGTTCCAGCGCGGCGGCACGCCGTGCTCGCGTGGCGATTGCCGGCGCCACCGGCTACGCCGGCCAGGAGCTCGTGCGGATTCTCGCCCGTCATCCAGCAGTGACGCTGACGGCGGCCATGTCGTCGGGGACCACGAGCACGCCTCGTCCCCTGCCCGCGCTGGCGCGCATCTGGGACGAGCCGGTCGTGCCCCTCGATATCGAGCGCCTGGCGCGCGACGCCGATGTCGTGATGCTCGCGTTACCGGAAAGCGCATCGGCCGAGCTCGCACCGCAACTGCTGTCGCGCGGACTGCGTGTGATCGACTTGTCGGGTGCGTTCCGCATTCGCGGCGATGCGGATCGGCAGCGCTGGTATCCGGCCACGGCAAGCTTGCCCAATGGCACGGTCTACGGGCTGACTGAAGGGCATCAAGACGCGATTCGTCAGGCACGTCTGGTGTCGAATCCCGGCTGCTATCCAACGGCGGCGCTGCTCGCGCTCGAGCCGCTGCAACGGGCGGGCCTTCTGACCGGATCGATCGTCGTCGACGCGAAGTCGGGCATTTCGGGTGCGGGCAAGACGCCGTCCGATCGCACGCACTTCTCCGAGAATCACGGCAGTGTCGCCGCGTACGCGGTGTTCACGCATCGTCATACCGCGGAGATCGAGCAGGAGCTCGGCACGAACGTCACGTTCGTCCCGCATCTGGTGCCGCTCGATCGCGGCATTCTCGAAACGATCTACGCGGCGCTCAAGCCGGGAACGACCGCGCAGCAGGTCAGCGATGCCCTGACGTCGGCCTACGCCGACGCGCCGTTCGTGCGGCTCACCGGCAATCAGTTGCCGGAGATCAAGCACGTCGCGCACACGAATTTCTGCGATATCGGATGGACGGTGGATCACGCAGGCGCGCGCATCGTGCTCGTTGCCGTCATCGACAATCTGGTGAAGGGTGCGGCCGGGTCGGCGGTGCAGAACCTGAACGTGATGCTCGACGTCGACGAGCGGACGGGACTGCTGTGAGCCGACGTCCACGCCTCGTGCTGAAGTTGGGGGGCGAGCTGCTCGAGCAGCCCCAGGATCTCGAGCGCGTCGCCAAGGCGATTGCGTCGTTGGCGCAGCGGGCGTCCCTCGTCGTTGTGCATGGCGGCGGCAAGGAGATCGACGCGGCGCTCGCGACCGCGGGCATTCCGAAACAGCAGGTCGATGGTCTCCGCGTGACCGATGCGCGCACGCTCGACGTCGTCGTGGCGGTGTTGGCCGGCGCGATCAACACGCGTCTGGTGGCGGCAGTGCGTCGAGCCGGCGGCAAGCCAGTCGGATTGACCGGTGCTGACGCGGCGGTCGCAACGGTGAAGCGGACGGCCCCGATCGTGAGCGTGTCAGGCGCATCGGTGGATTTGGGACTGGTCGGCGCGCCGGTGCGAAACGGACGCCCCCAGCTCGTGGACGATCTGCTCGCGCGCGGGTATGTCCCGGTGATCGCCTGCGTCGGTGCGACGCGGCGAGGCGAGTTGCTGAACGTGAACGCCGATACGCTGGCCTCGCATCTGGCTGCCGCGATCGGCGCGACCCGGCTTGTGATCGCCGGCGGTACGCGCGGCGTGCTCGACGAGCAGGGCCAGACGATCGATCGCCTGACGAGGCGCGATGCGGCGCGGCTGGTCAAGTCGGGCACCGCGAACAGGGGAATGGTGGCCAAGCTGCAGGCCTGCCGCGACGCGCTGCAACGCGGCGTCGGCGATGTGGTCATCGCCAGCGGACGGGATGTGGCACTCGAGAGCCTGGCCAGCGCGAACGCGTCGCTGGCGGGCTGTACACAGGTGGTGCGATGAAGAAGACGCTCGACGACATACAGACGCAGGAATCCCGCTTCGTGCTCAACACCTACCGTCGTCAGCCGGTGGCGTTCGTGCGCGGCGAGGGCCCGCGTCTCTACGACGTCGACGGTCGCGAGTACCTGGACTTCGTGTCCGGCATCGGTGTCGCGTCACTCGGTCACGCGCATCCGGGACTCGCTGCAGCCATCGCCGATCAGGCGAAGACGCTGTTGCATACGTCGAACCTGTACTTCCACCCATTCCAGGCCGAAGCGGCCGGACGGCTGTCGGCGCTGTCTGGTCTCGCGCGCACGTTCTTCTGCAACAGCGGGACGGAAGCGAACGAGGCCTGTCTGAAATTTGCGCGACGGTACTGGCACACACAGGGCGTCAAAGGCCGAACCGGGTTCGTCGCCGTTCAGCACGCATTCGCCGGACGGACACTCGGAGCGCTCTCTGTGACCTACGACGAGCACTATCGCACGCCGTTCGAGCCGCTGCTTGGTCCAGTGACGTTCGTCGACCCGAATGCACCCGAGTCGCTCGCCGCCGCGGTGAACGACAGCACCGCTGCGATCATCGCCGAGCCGATTCGCGGTGAGGGTGGTATACGGCCGTTGCCGACGGCTTTCGCCGATGCGATCGCCGAGATCTGCCGTCGCACCGGCACGCTGCTGATCGCCGACGAAGTGCAGAGCGGCCTTGGCCGCACCGGCTACCCCTTCCACTCGCAGGCGCTCGGGTGGCAGCCAGACCTGATCTCGGTGGGCAAGGCACTCGGGTCCGGCGTTCCTGTGGGTGCCGCGCTCATCTCGGAGCGCGTGGCCAATGCGATTTCACCGGGCGATCACGGCAGCACATACGGGGGAAACCTGCTGGCCACGCGTGCCGCGGCGTTCTTCCTCGAGCAGCTCATGGATCACGGCCTGCTCGAGCACGTCAAGACGGTCGGTGCGCACTTCGAGCGCCGGCTGCGCGCGCTCGCGTTGAAGCATCCCGTGATCGCCGAGGTCCGCGGCGCCGGCCTGATGCGCGGCGTCGATCTGCGCATCGATGCGGCGCCAGTCGTCGAGCAGGCGCGACAGAACGGCTTGCTCGTGAACCGGACCAGCGAGACGGTGGTACGCATGCTGCCGCCGCTCACGATCGACGAGGGCAGCATCGATCGCGGCGTGGAGATCCTTGACACTGTGCTCGCCACGGTCGGGGCCGAGGTGCACGCATGAGGACCGCAACCGCATTCACGGGCGTGCGTCCGGCGCGCCGCCGGGCGACGAAGCGCACGAAGATCACGAAGAACAGCCGGCTGGCAACCGTCGGACGCTCGCAGACGCCCGTCCTCCGCGCGGCAACACCTGCCGATGCTCACGCCATCCACGCGTTGATCACCGCGCACATCCGCGAAGGACATCTGCTGCCGCGCAGCCTCGAAGACATCGAGGCCAACGCCACGCGGTTCATTGTTGCCATCGATCGCGATCGCCTGGTCGCATGCGCCGACCTCGCGGCGCTCAGCCCGCTGGTGGCCGAGGTGCGCTCGCTTGTCGTCGACGAGTCGGCCCGCTCGAAGGGACTCGGGCAGCAGATCGTCAACGAGCTCGCGCGCCGGGCACGAGTGGCCGGCTTCGATTCGCTGTGCGCGTTTACGCACAGCGCCGGCTACTTCGTGCGTATGGGCTTCTCGATCGTGCCGCACCCGTGGATCCCGGAGAAGATCGAAGCCGATTGCCGCACGTGCCCGCTGTTCAGGCAATGCGGACAGTACGCGGTCACCCTTCCATTGGCGCACGGCGTCGAGTCGTTCGTGCCGCTGGCATCGTTGCATGGCTGAAGTCTCGTCCACGGTTCGTCGTCTTACGATCAGCCCAGCCCAGGGCGGAGTCACCGCTGCGCAGGGCTTCCGCTCGTCCGCGTTGCACTGCGGCATCAAAGCCAAAGCCGGCGCCCTTGATCTGCTCGTTCTGGCGAGCGATGCCCCGTCGGCCGTCGCCGGAATCTTCACGACGAATCTCGTGCAGGCGGCGCCGGTCACCGTATCGAAGCGTCATCTCGCGGACAATCGCGCGTCCGCTCGCGCGATTGTCGTCAATAGCGGATGTGCCAATGCCTGCACAGGCCCGCAAGGATTGGCGGACGCCGAGCAGATGACGCGCGAAGTGGCGGCAGGTCTGGGCTGTGACGCCCATCACGTGCTCGTGGCATCGACGGGAGTGATCGGCGTCAACCTAGTCATGGACAAGGTGGTGCTCGGCATTCGTTCGGCGGTCGCGTCGCTGGCTCGCGACAGGGGCGGCGAGGCGGCGCGCGCCATCATGACCACCGACCCATTCCCGAAAGAACACGCGGTTGTGGTGCACTCCGATCGCGGCTCGTTTACCGTCGGCGGTACCGCCAAAGGGTCCGGCATGATCGAGCCGAACATGGCGACGATGCTGGGATTTCTCACCACCGACGCGCAGGTACCGCCCGCTCTGCTGCGCCGCGCGCTCATCGAATCGGCGCGCGAGACGTTCAACGCGATCACGGTCGACGGCGAGTGCTCGACCAACGACACGCTGTTCGCGATGGCATCGGGCGCCAGCGGCGTGGCGATTGACGAGGAGTCCTACCCCGCGCTGCTCGACGCGCTAACCACCGTGTCGCGTGAGCTCGCGATCGGCATCGTGCGCGGCGGCGAGGGAGCCACGAAGCTGATCACCGTGACTGTGCACGATGCACGCAACGGCGACGAGGCGCGACAAGTCGCGCGGACGATTGCGAATTCACCGCTGGTGAAGACGGCCGTACATGGAGCCGACCCGAATTGGGGCCGCATCCTGTGTGCAGCGGGCCGATCGGGTGTGCGGTTCGATGCCGACCGCGCGACGGTCCGCGTCGGCGGCGTGCTGCTGTTCGAGAACGGTCTTCCGCACGATGATGCGGCGCCGGTGGCAGCGGAGCATCTGAAGACGCCCGACGTGCGCATCGACGTGACGCTCGGAAGCGGCGACGCCAGCGCGACGATCTGGGGCTGCGACCTCAGCGCCGAATACGTGCGCATCAACGGGGAGTACAGGACCTAGCATGGAGACGGTCCCGCCGGTCGCGTTCGCGAAGGATTTTCTGTCGATCCTCGACCTCAGTCCCGCCGATCTCGATCGCCTGCTGGCCATGTCGGCACAGATGAAAGCCGAACGCCGTGCCGGCCGCCCCACGACGACACAATCGCTCGGTGGACGCCACGTCGCACTTCTGTTCGAGAAGCCATCGTTGCGTACCCGCTCCACCTTCGAGATCGCGATTCGCGAGCTTGGCGGCCACGTGCTGCAACTCCCCGCGCAATTTGCCGACGGCTCGCGCGAGCCAATCGAAGACGTCGCCCGCAACCTCGAACGCTGGGTGAGCGCGCTCGTCGTCCGCACGTTCGGACAGCATAGAGCTGCGGCCATGGCCTCGGCCGGACGACAACTGCACGTGATCAACGCGCTCACCGACGAGGAGCACCCGTGCCAGGCGCTCGCCGATGCGTTCACGATGCGCGAGCGATGGGGTGATTGCCGCGGCCGCAGGATTGCCTTCGTCGGCGATGGCAACAACGTGGCGACCTCCCTCGCCCACGCGGCGTGCATGCTCGGCGTCGCCGTGCACGTGACGTCGCCGCGCGGCTACGAACTGCCCGACCACGTGATCGCGGATGCGGAACGCATCGCGCGTGGTGGGGCTCGCGTGCGCCGCTTCGTCGACCCGCGCGAGGCGGTCGCCGGCGTCGACGCGGTCTATACCGATGTCTGGACCTCGATGGGTGAAGAGGCGGAAGCGACAGAGCGGCTACGCGTCTTCGCTCCGTATCAAGTCGACAGCGAGCTGATGTCGTGCGCCGGCGAGGACGCGGTGTTCATGCACTGCCTGCCCGCGCATCGCGGCGAGGAGGTCACGTCCGAGGTGATCGATTCGCCCGCCTCGGTCGTCTTCGATCAGGCTGAGAACCGCCTGCATACGCAGAAGGCCCTGCTCACACTGCTCATCGGACAGTGATCGCAAACTCAAAACTCAAAAGGACGGCGCTGCACCTTCGCGTTTTGAGTTTTGAGTTTTGACTTTTGAGTTAGACAATGGCGCCCGGATGGCGCCGAAACCCTGGCTCGCTCACTACGACGACGACGTCAAGCCGTCGCTCGCGCCGTACCCCGACTCGACGCTCCTCGACTACCTCGATCGGCTGTCGCGCCATCATGGATCTCGCTCGGCGCTGTTGTTCAAAGGCAGCGAGATCTCGTACCGCCAGCTCGATGTCGAGAGCAGCGCTTGCGCGGCGGCGCTGTGGGCACTCGGGGTGCGCCCGGGCGATCGCGTTGCGTTGCTGCTGCCAAACTGTCCGCAGTTCATGATCGCGGAGTTCGGCGCTTGGAAGATCGGCGCCATCGTCGTGGCCGTAAATCCCACGTACACCGAACGCGAGATCGAGCATGCACTCCATTCCACGCGCGCCGAGACCGTGGTCGTGCTCACGCCGTTCTACGAGCGCATCAAACGCGTGCAGAGGGGCGCCGGCGTCACTCGCATCATCGCCACCTCGATCAAGGAATACCTGCCGCCGGTACTGCGCGTGCTGTTCACGCTCTTCAAGGAGAAGAAGGACGGCCATCGTGTGTCGGTCCGCCCCGGGGATTCGTGGCTGCCGGATCTGTTACGCGCGCACAAAGGTGCGACTCGTCCGGCTGTGAACGTGCGCCCTGACGATCGCGCGGTGATCCTCTCGAGCGGTGGAACGACCGGCACGCCGAAAGGCGTGGTTGGACTTCATCGCCACTACGTTGCGGCTGGACTTCAGTTGTACGAATGGACGAAGTCCGCGAAAAACGTCTGGGACGTCATCATGCTGCCGCTGCCGCTCTTTCACGTCTACGGCAACGTTGGTGTGCAGTCGATGGCGTTCATCGGCCCCAATCCGTTGTCGCTGGTGCCAAATCCCCGCGACATCAACGATCTGCTCAACACGATTCGTAAAGTGAAGCCGGCGTTCCTCAACGGCGTGCCGACGATGTACTCGGCGATTCTGAATCATCCGAAGGTGCGCGCCGGCAAGATCGACCTGCGATCGATCAAACTGTGCATCTGCGGAGCGGCGGCGCTCATGGCTGAAACACGGCGCCGCTTCGAGGAGCAGACTGGCGCGGTCATGCTCGAGGGCTATTCGCTCACCGAGGCGATGATGGCTTGCTGCGTGAATCCGGTGCGCGGCGAGAACAAGATCGGTTCGATCGGCATGCCGCTCCCTGACATCGAGGCGCGTATCGTCGACGCCGAAGACGGCACGCGTGATATGCCGACTGGCGAGGTCGGCGAGCTGCTGCTGCGTGCACCGCAATTGATGCTCGAGTACTGGAACAACCCGATCGAGACATCGGAAGCGCTCCGCACCTACGGCGAGGGCGGTCCGTGGCTGCACACCGGCGATCTCGCATATCTGGACAGCCAGGGCTACATCTTTCTCGTCGACCGCAAGAAGGACATGGTGAAGACGAGCGGCTTCCAGGTGTGGCCTCGGGAGATCGAAGAAGTGATCTCAGCTCACCCGTCCGTTCAGGAAGTCGGAGTGGCTGGAGTGCCCGATCCGGTGAAGGGCGAAGTCGCAAAAGCGTGGGTGGTCCTGCGCGCGGGCCGCACGGCGACGGAAGAGGAATTGCGCGCGTACTGCCGCGAGCGTCTGGCGCCCTACAAAGTACCGGCTCACGTCGAGTTCCGCACCGAGCTGCCGAAGACGATGATCGGAAAAGTCTTGAGACGAATGCTCGCCGCCGAGACTCGCGATTAGCCGAGCGGACGAACGTCGATGTTGGCGCTCGCGAGCGCTTGACGAATGCGCGTCGCGAGCGCGGCGGCACCGGGTGTATCACCGTGCACGCAGATGGTCTCGACGTCGATCGTCACGCGTGAGCCGTCGATCGCGATGACGGCGTGCTCCCTCGCCATCATCACCGCGCGATCGACAACTGTTTCGGCATCATCGATGACCGCCCCGGCCTGCGTACGCGGAACCAGTGTTCCGTCGGGCTGATACGCACGGTCGGCAAAGCCCTCGGACGCGGTGCGCAGCCCTGCGCGACGTCCCGCCTCGATCAATTCAGACCCAGGCAGTCCAAGCAGAACGAGCGTGCGATCTATCGCCGCCGTCGCTCGTGCGATCGCGTCCGCGAGCGATCGGTTGCGAACCGCCATGTTGTAGAGCGCACCGTGCGCTTTGACGTGTTGCAACTGCGCACCCTCGGCTGCGGCGATTCCCGCCAGCGCCCCAATCTGATAGGCCACCGCGTCTTCGACTTCGCGCGGTGAGGCATTGATGTCGCGACGGCCAAAGCCCACGAGATCAGGAAAACCCGGATGCGCTCCTACGGCCACCCGATATTCGCGGGCGAGCGCAACCGTGGTCCGCATCACGGTCGGATCCCCGGCATGGAATCCACACGCAACGTTGGCCGACGTAATCAATGGAATCAGGGCCTCGTCATGGCCGAGTTTGTAGGCCCCAAATGACTCCCCGACGTCCGCATTTAGGTCAATGCGCATGTGGCGACCAGTTCAAGGACAGCCGTGTAATCCTTCCCACATTGTTGGCAGAGCCAGCGGCGGTTTCACGCCATTTTCATAGGAAAAGTGGTCGGCACGGCCATTGCCTCTTGTGGGGGCGCCGGTCTGTGGTTTACGGCAGGGCGCCGTAAATGCTGGGGGGAGCCAGGCTGGCATTTCAGGATGGGGCACCTTAGGGAGTCCCATCCTGTATTTTTTTGCCCTTCGACTCACTTCGTTCGCTCAGGGCTCGCTTCGCTCGTTCAGGGGCAGGCCCTAAACGCCCGCGCCCTCCGGATATTCCAACGCCAGCTTGAGCTCGCGGGCCAGCGAATCCACAGTGGTTCCCGCGCGCTTCCAGACGCCCTCGCTCTCGAATCTGACGTTTCCGATCCGACGTCCCCACGGCGCGATTACACGGCCGATGGCTCGGTAATCGGCACGGTCCGCGTGCTCCTGATCGAGTCGCCGCACGACATCGGGTGCGACCCGAACGAACGCACGCAGGGCGGTGGCCGATTTGATGCTGTATTTCCTCCCCGCCCAGGCAGTGCCAAACACGACAGACACCTGCTTGAAGTAGTTCACGAAGAACCGCTTCGCATCCTCGCGAAAATCGGCCGATTTGCGCGGCCCGCCGAACGCATCGCTCGCGAACAGCCGTTTGAGCTCTTGCGCCAGCGGCGCCTGTGCGACGCGGCCGCGGCCGACGCCGAGCAGCTTGATCTCGCCTTGCAGCGGCGAGTCCTCTTTGTCGTTGAGCGCTCGCACCACGTCATGCGCAGCCGCAAGCGCTTCGTCTCGATACAGCTGACGGCCGGACAGGCTGACCAGATGCGAGGCGTTCAACCGCGTGTGCTTCGCGTTGATGGTCACAAACATCTGCACGACGTGATCTTCGGGCAGGCGGTCGAAGATGATCGCCGGCACGGTGAAGTCTTCGCGCTCGATGTTGTCGATGTCCGCATGCGGTGCAAGCAGACGGTGCTGACCGTCGATCGCACGCAGGATGCCTTCGCGTTCGGGCACCTTGAGACGGCCGATGGCCGCGCCGTCGGAGACAGGCTCGAACGTCAGTTTCTCGTCGCAGGAGATGATGACCGCGCCGGCAATCGACGGCAGATCGCGTGCCTGCCGGCACTGCTCGTAGTACTGCACCAATTCGTCGATTTTTCGCCTGATGATCTGCCGCTGATAGGCCTTCTCACTCGAGGCGATGCGCCGCTCGAGGAGATCCCAGTTCACTTTCGAGGGCGCCTTCTTGTTTCCACCTCGTACGGGCTGCCCGGCCTCGCCGTAGCTGAGCACCTCGAAGCGCACCAGCTTGTCGATATCTCCAGCGGTCAACGAGGCCTGATAGAAGCGAACCCCGAACTGCTGCATCCGGATGGCGGCGACATTTATCATGCGATATGTAGTCCTGACAGAAGAGGCGAATTGTAGCGGCCAGACACCCCAATTCTCAACCCGTTTCTCGCATCTTCAAACACCTTTTGCCGGATTTTCGTGCAGTCGTGGGCGAAGACCGGCCATTCGCGCCACCACTCGCCCCTTAACGGTCACCAGCCAGAAGAGGAACAGGCTGAATAGCATGTAGGCAATGATCGCCTGTTCGAACGTCAGTCGGCGGTGAAGAGGAAGGCTCGGGCTGCCGTACACCATCTCGACGTGAACCCAATACACGAAGAGCGACGCCACACCGAACTCCACGATCGGCGATCGACCTGGTATCCACATCATCCAGAGATAGGCGACGGAGACCGCCGCCATCAGGAGACCAAGCCGGATGAAAAAGAATGTGGGTGAGCTCGTCCAGAATTCAGTCGCGGCGTAGATTGGCGGCAGGAAAACCGCCGCATAGCCGGCTACAGCCACTGCGATACCGAGCGCCGCCAACAGGACAATCGCGCGACGCTCGCCGCTCTTGTCGGTAGCTCGATCGAGCCAAAGCCCCGTGGCACAACCGGCCAGCAGGAAACCCGCCCATGGAAACAGCGTGAACGTCGTGCGTCCTGGGTCTGGTCTGAAGTACCACTCGATGGGATCCGGAAGCGGCGCCAGAACAGGTGTCACGCGAATAAGCGGCGTCGCCATCGCCGCGGCGATCGCGGCGATCGAGAGCATCAGCGTTCGCGACCCGATGCCACGGCCAAGCCCCCACAGCACCGCAGCAGCCAGCATCGACAGACCCATGATGTTGAGGATGTCGACCTTGAGCAGCGACTGCAGCGACCAGCCGCCGCTGATAATCGCCGCCTGCAGTCGAAAGAGAAATGCGAGCCCGAAGATCTGCCATGCACGGCGCCTCGCCCGCGCCACGGCCTCGGACTCCGAGAGTCCCTTGCGAAGACGCGAGCCGATCGCGAGCGCGAGCGACACGCCGGCAAGAAACAGAAAGGTTGGCGCTCCGAAGCCTCCAACCACCATCGCCCACTTGAACGCATGGCCACGGTCCTGAGCGCGCGTCCACGAATCCAGCGTGTGCGCCTCGACCATGATCAACACGCCGATGCCGCGCAGCCAATCGAGGTACGACCGGCGATTCACGGAGTGATGTCGTACGTGGTAGTGAGGTGGATATCCTGCCGCAGCGAATGCCAGACGGAGCAGTACTTGTCTCGCGAGAGCGTAATCGCGCGCTCGACGGCGGCCGGTGGAACGTTTCCTTCGAGGTGAAAGCGCAGAACCGCGGCAACGACCCGTGTGGGCGGTTCAGGGGCGCGCTCGGCGGTGATCTCCGCTCGAAATGCGGTGAGCGCGTGGCGTCCCTTGCGGACGATGTCGACGAGGTCGGCCGACATGCATCCGGCGAGCGCAATCACGAGCATCTGGACAGGCGAGGCGCCGGCGTGACTATCGCCGTCGACGACGGTAGAAATGCGGGCGCTGGTCACGTCGAAGCGAAGCGCCTCGGTCCACCTCAGCTCCGCAAGAACCGGCGGCTTGGCCATGGCGCGCGATTGTATCGCGCCCGCCTTCGCGCCTTCGGCGCTTCGGCGGGGCAGGCCCTATTGTGCGCCTTCGGCGCTTCGGCGGGGCGGGCCGCCGCGGATTCGAACTTAGCCCCTCACAGTTTGCTGTTGAATCTGTACGGGCGTCCTGCGCTGTCCAAAGATGACCGAGAACGCGAGCCACCCGACTGGCAACGCCAGCAGCAAGTAACTCAGAAGATGCCCCCACTTGCCGTCCGGACCATATGGCTCGGTGGCCCAGTGCAGCGTTTCGCTGCCGGCCCACAGGTTGGCTTCGGTCAGCTCATGTAACCCGTAGATCAACAACTGCACGACGAACACGGCGAGGAACACTGCCGTCACCTGGAAGAACAATGCGAGGTTCACGCGGTGCCCGTAGCGCGACCACAGCCATGCGACGAAGGCCGCGCTCAATGTGCCGCCGATCGCGCCGATCAGAATGCTGCTGCCGCTCTGCTGGAAGAGCATCGTTCCCATGAGCAGCGCGGTTTCCATACCCTCGCGCGTGATCATCAGCAGCGTGAAGAGAAACACACCGATGAGCGCCTTGGTGCCAACGCGTGCGGCAGACGACTCGAGGTGCGCCTCGATGTCGCGCTTCATGCGTTTCGCGTGACGCCACATGTGCACGATGAGCGTGCCCACGAGGACTGCCGCGGTGAGGCCGAGAATGCCTTCCCACAGGGCCTGGTTCGACGCTCGCTGGAAGAGAAACGCCGCGCCGACGCTGAGCGCGACCGCAACCGCGATTCCCCAGTGGACCGCGGCGACGAGCTGCTGGCGACCGGTCTTCTTCAGATAGGCAAGACTGATCGCGACGATCAGGAAGGCTTCGAGCCCCTCCCGCAGAGTGATGATGAAGGCCTGGGTCATGAAATCCCCGATCGAAGTTGAGACAGAGTCTCAGTCTATCGCCAGGGACTCCAAGGGATCAACTCCCCCCGGGACCAGCTACTGAGAGCCTGCCATCGGAATGGGGATCGTCCAGAAGTAGACCGTGCGCCCGTTCACGTTCATCTGCTCAATCGGCTTCGCCGCCGGGCCGAAGTCGAACGCATGAGACACGATGCGGGTGCCCGGCTTCAACTCCTTGTTCAACTTCGGCAGCAGCTTGAGATTGAGCGTCGGCAGCAGGTACAGCGTCACCACGGTGGCTTCGCTGATGTTGGACGTGAACAGATCCTGATTCAGAAACTTCACGCGGTCGGCCACGCCGGCCGCTTTCAGGTTCTCGTTCGCTTCCTTGATGCGCACCGGATCGATGTCGATGCCCACACCACGCGCGCCATACGTCTTGGCCGCCGTGATCGGAATACGTCCGTCGCCCGAGCCGAGGTCGTACACCACGTCGTTCTTCGTGACCTTGGCCAGCTTCAACATCGCGTCCACGACTTCCTGCGGCGTTGGAACGAAGATGACATCTGGCGGCCGCAGCGGCTGTTGCGCCGAAGCGGGCGCGACAACCGCGATCAGGAGTGCCAATAGGAGAGACAAGCGGCGAACAGTCATGAGCCTCCTTGCGAGGGGCGCGCGCACTGAGAATTATAGAATGAGCCTCCCACCCCTCGACTCACGCTCGGGGTGGGCCTGAGCGGAGTCGAGGGCCCATGGGCGTCATTGTTCAGAAGTACGGCGGCAGCAGCGTCGCTGACGTGCAAAAGCTTCGCAAGGTGGCAGCACGCGTCCTGCGCACGCGCCAGCTCGGGCACGACGTCGTCGTGGTGGTCTCGGCCATGGGCGATACCACCGACGAGCTGCTTACGCTCGCCAAGCAGGTCTCGCCCAACCCCGATCGTCGTGAGCTCGACATGCTCCTCTCCGCAGGAGAGCGCATCTCGATGGCGCTCCTGTCGATGGTGATCCGCGAAGGCGGCGCGGACGCGATCAGCTTCACGGGCAGTCAGTCGGGGATCATCACCAACGATCGACACATCGACGCGCGCATCATCGAAGTGCGTCCGTTCCGCGTGCAGGACGAGCTGTCGCGCGGCAAGATCGTCGTCATTGCCGGCTATCAGGGTGTCTCCTACAAGAAGGAAGTGACGACGCTGGGCCGTGGCGGCAGCGACACGACGGCGGTGGCGATGGCAGCGGCACTCGACGCCGAGTACTGCGAGATCTGCTCCGACGTCGACGGCGTCTACTCCGCTGATCCTCGCGTCGTGTCCGAGGCGCGCCGCATCGGCACGCTGTCGTACGAAGAGACGCAGGAGATGGCCGAGTCCGGCGCGAAGGTACTGAACGCGCAGGCCGTGGAGTTCGCCAAAGAGAAGGGGATCGCCATCTACGCGCGCGCCACTGAAGGTCCGCTACCGGGTCCCGATCCATCGAGCGATGGCACAGTCGTCCGCAGAAGCCCGCCGCGCATGCCAGGCACGGTCGTCGGCGTGGCGAGCGAGAAAGACATCATCATGCTCGACGGCGACGGCCCGTCATCGGAGCTGCTCGCCGTGCTGGCCGAGCGTGGCGTCGCTGGAAAGCAATTGCACGTGTTTGGCGATCGCACAACGGTCGCAATCTCACGCGAGAACCTGCATGACGAAGATCGCCTCCGCGAGGCGCTTCACTCGCGCCTGTCGAGGCGCGCGCGTCTCATCGACGGCCTCGGCGCCGTCAGCGTCGTCGGCGCGGGGATCAACGCCACCTACGCGAACGTGCGCGCAGGCATGCATGCGCTCGAGGGTTTGTCGATCGCGCCTGCCGGCATCGCCACGTCCTCGTTCCGAATCACGTGGATGATTCCGCGCGAGCGAATCGCTGATGCCGTCCGCGCGCTGCACGCGCGGTTCATCGAATCGCAGCGTCCGTTGTTACCGGCTGATTGAGTTTCGGGGATTAGAAGGCGGGTCTGGAGACCCGCCTCTACGTACTGTGCTTCGTAGCGGCGGGTCTTTGACCGCAGACGGACTACGGTGTGCGAGGTGCGCGCTCGTCGTGGAATTCCGGAGCTGCGCCCGTCAAACGACTCCAGAGCGCGCGCGTCGGCTGCGAGAGGAACGCGTGCCACACAGGCTTGCGCGCCTCGACCGGTACGCGATCGCTGCTGCGACGGCCTTCGGGATGTTTGAACTCGTCGCGATACTCCGACGGCGCGGCGACGATCGACGCGATCTCCTGAATCGTGGAGCCCGAGCGCCGATCGCCCTGAGGAAACAACCGGCAGAATTCGTCGACGGTGTCCACCGGATCCAAATCGACGGCTGTCGCGTAGGCGCGAACCCACGCCCGTGAATACAGTCCACGCGGCCACTCGGACAGGTCGTTGTTCTCGAACGCGGCAATCAGTTCGGGCTTGATGCGGAGCGCTTCCGCTATCTGCTCGACGGACACGCGCGCACGCAGCCGTTGACGCCGCAACCGTGTGACGAACATCTCCTGAGGGTTCATGTGGTCTCCAGGGGTGCTTGAGGATCCCCAGCAATTCCCGCGCCCTGTTCAGGTGATGGCGACGAACGCGGTTTCTTGCTCATCCTTCGGCACTTACCATTCGTAACGAATCCGTCAGTCCCGACGTGTCCAGGAATGGACCAGAAAAGTTACGAATTTCCTAGAGTTTCGGCTGCCCTTCTGGATCAGGGCTATCGGTAGTTCACCTGAACAGTGAATAAAAAACGCTGAGGTTTGAGCTCAGGGCTTGCGGAGCAAACGAGGAAGCGTCGCCGAGGTTTGTGCTTGGGTCTACTCCAGAGACGGCACCGAACCCGAGAGAAACGTGGAAAGTTGCGCTGAATCGAATTGCAGCCCGGTGTAGAACGGACCGAACTCCGCGAACTTCGCACTCGCCTCGTCGAAGCGCATTTCGTAGATCAACTTCTTGAATACGAGCGGATCCTGCGCGAACAGATCGACGCCCCATTCCCAGTCGTCGTAGCCGATCGATCCCGTGATCACCTGCGTGACCTTGCCGGCGTAGTGGCGGCCAATCATGCCGTGCTCGCGCATCATCGACGCGCGCCGCTCGAACGGTTCGGAGTACCAGTTCTCCGTCTCGCCGCGACGCTTGTTCATCGGATAGAAGCAGACGTAACGGGCTTTCGGGATTTCGATGAACAATCGGTTCATGACCCGCTGCCGCTGCGTCTCCATCTCCGCATCGAAGGCCCGCTCGAATTCCTCGCTCCCGGGCTTGAACTTCGCCCCGAGCTGCTCGTGAAGCTTGCCCGTCATCTCGTACATGCCGAGCTCGACGATCGACACATACGACGTCGTCGCCTCGAGATGATCGTGAAGCTCGGTCCGCGACAGCGCGAGCTGCGCCGCCGCCAACTGCTCGAAGCCGCGCCTGAAGCAGATGAACATCAGGTCCGCCTTGTGACCGAGCATGTGCACTGCGGCCGTCGCGCCCGCGTCGGGTACCGCGAGCGCTTTCATCGCTTCGTCAGCCATCCGCTGTGCATCCTCGGCGGACGTCCGGCGAAGACGATCCCACCGCACGCGATACATCAGGTGGAGCACGCTCCACCCTTCCAGAGATTCGGGAACCAGCGGGTTATGCATAGCAGCAGATTCTAGATCTTTAGTGCTCGGTCGCGGGCCGCGCCGCCGGCGCGTGCGATCCATGTGCGACGGCCGGCGCGGCTTTGCGGCCAAACACCTTCGCCGCAAGCCAGTCGCGGGTATCGGCCAGGATCTCGTAGACGGTTGGAATCACGAGCAGCGTCAGCAGTGTCGACGTGATGACGCCGCCAACGACCGTCACGCCGAGCGGGGCGCGGAAGTCTCCGCCCTCGCCACGACCAAGCGCCACCGGAATCATCCCGGCCACCAACGCGAACGTCGTCATCAGAATCGGCCGCAGCCGCACGCGGCCGGCTTGGATCAACGCCTCGCGTCGGCTCATGCCTTTTTCCTCGGACCACTTCGCGAAGTCGATCAGCAGAATCGCATTCTTCGCCACGATGCCGATCAGGAGGATGACGCCAATCATGCTCATGATGTTGAGCGTGTCGCGCGTGACGAGCAGCGCCAGCATCACGCCGATGAGCGACAGCGGCAGCGAGAGCATGATCGAGAGCGGCTCGAGGAACGAGCCGAACTGCACCACCAGCACGAAGTACATGAGCATGACGGCGACGCCGATGGCGACGAAGATCTGCTTGAAGATCTTCTGCTGATCGCGAGTCTCGCCGCCCTGGCTCAGGCCGTATCCAGCCGGGAACTTCACGTTCCGGTCGACACGCTTCATCAGATCGCCCACGACTTCCGAGAGCGCCCGATTCTCCGTGTTCGCTTCGACGTTGATCACGCGATCGCGATCGAGATGGTCGATCCGCGCCGGACCAATCGACGGTCGCACACGCGCAACCTGACCCAGAGGAATGCTCGCGCCGGCGTTGTTGGGGCCGCCGACCGGCAGCGGCAACGACTCGAGGTCGGCGACCACGGTTCGTGATTCGGGCGCGAGACGAATCGTGACATCGCGCGTTTCGCCGGAGGGATCCACCCAGTCGCCAACGTCGATCCCGGCAAACGCAGGACGCAGCGCCTGCGCCACCTGACCAACCGTCACGCCAAGCGATCCGGCGAGGCCGCGATCGAGCTGTACATCGAGTTCCGGCTTCTGGCCTTTGGTGGAGAGACCGATGTCGACGGCGCCGGGCACCTTGCCCAATTCGGATGCAACCTGCTGCGCAAGCCGCGTCAGCTCACCCGGATCGGTCCCGTGCAGCTGCAGCTGGATCTGTTTCTGACCCGGGTTGAACCCCGTGCTGATCGAGGCGGTCACACCGACGAGGTTTTGGATATCGTGCCGAAGATCGTTGACGATCGCCGCCTGCACGCGAGTGCGCTCGTGCTTCGGCTTCAACTTGACGTAGATAATGCCTTCGTCCACGGCATCGCCCTGGCCGCCGATCGCGCTGTAGGTGTAGAGCACCTCCGGCCGTGCCCGCACGAGACGACTGATCTCCTCTGACTTGACGCGGGTGTAATCGAGGTTCGATCCCGGCGGCGTGTCGATGTCGATTTGAAACTCCGAATTGTCCATCTCCGGAACGAAGCCGGCCCCAACGATTCCCATCGCCGGCAGCGCCAGCGCGGCGACGAAAGAGGCGACTGCGAGACCCATCATGGCGAAACGATGATCCAGCGCCCAGCCGATGACCCGTTTGTAGTTTTCCGCGCGCCGATCGAACCACTGATTGAACCGGCCCAGAATGCGCGACAGGATGAATCGCTTCTCGAGGGGCGTGTGCGGGTCGGGCCAGTAGGCCGATAGCATCGGGTCGAGCGAGAACGACACGAAGAGCGACACCAGCACCGAGCAGGCGATGGTGAGCGCGAATGGCTTGAACCATTGGCCGGCCACATCGCCGAGGAACGCCACCGGCACGAACACGACGACGATCGAGAGCGTCGTGGCCGTGACCGCGAGACCGATCTCGTCGGTGCCGGAGAATGCGGCATCGTAGTGGTTCTTCCCCATCTCGACGTGCCGCACGATGTTCTCGCGCACCACGATCGCATCGTCGATGAGGATGCCTATCGCGAGCGACAGGCCGAGCAGCGACATCGTGTTGAGCGTGAAGCCGAACGCCCAGACGGCCACGAACGATGCCAGCACCGAGACCGGCAGCGCCAGGCCGGTAATGACGGTGGATCGCCACGAATTCAGGAACAGGAAGACCACCGCAACCGTCAACGCGGCGCCCTCGATCAGCGCTTCCTCGACGCTCATCACCGAGTTCGCAACCCGCACGCCAGCGTCCATGACGACGCGGAGCGTGACGCCAGCGGGCATCGTCGCTTGAATGTCGCCCACTCGATGGCGGATCTCATCGGCGACGGCCGTGGTGCTGAAGCCGCTCGACTTCAAGACGTCGATGCCAACGGCTTTTTCGTCGTTGTACAGCGCCGCCGATCGCGGCTCTTCGGTCGCGTCGCGCACATCGGCAACGTCGCCCAGGCGAACGATTCGCCCTTGCGACTGCGAGACCGTCAGCTGCTTGAAATCCTCGGGCGAGTCGAGCCGGCCCTTGAGCCGAATCGTGCGCTCGT